>Ga0247829_10001681_pt1 | contig 10333 bp, 7 predicted proteins | sample 12C_Control_Day4_FD_207765 | JGI IMG/M metagenome (GOLD analysis project Ga0247829, IMG submission 207765) | Soil microbial communities from agricultural site in Penn Yan, New York, United States - 12C_Control_Day4 | ecosystem: Environmental > Terrestrial > Soil > Agricultural land | place: USA... | reverse complement strand
TGATCTACATCGTGCTCGCGGTCTACAAGTTCTACCTCACGCAGATCCTGCAGCTGCGCTGGCGCGTCTGGCTCACCGACCACTACATGGGCCGCTGGCTGGCCAACAAGGCCTTCTACCGCATGGAACTGGCGCGCTTCACCGCCGACGAGCACGGCAACCCCGACAACCCGGATCAGCGCATCCAGGAAGACCTCAACCTCTTCACCAGCTACACCGTCACGCTGTCCATGGGCATGTTCAACGCCCTCATCACCCTGGTGAGCTTCGTCGGCATCCTCTGGACGCTCAGCGGTTCCATCAACGTCCCGCTGCCCGGCTTCCTGGGCGGTGGCGAACTGGAAATCGTCGGCTACATGGTGTGGGCCGCCGTGCTGTACTGCGCGGTGGGCAGTGCCATCGCGCACTGGATCGGCCGGCCGCAGGTGCGGCTGAACTTCCAGCAGCAGATGCTGGAAGCCAACTTCCGCCACCACATGGTGCGCGTGCGCGAATACAGCGAATCCATCGCGCTCGACGGCGGCGAGCAAGTCGAGCGTCGCCACCTCGATGTGCGCTTTCGCGACGTGATGGGCAACTACTTCGCGCTCATCCGCAACCAGAAGCAGCTCACCTGGTTCAGCAGCTTCTTCGGGCAGGCCGCCATCATCTTCCCCATGATCGTCGCCGCGCCGCGCTACTTCAGCGGCGCCATCCAGCTCGGCCAGCTGATGCAGATCAACTCCGCCTTCGGCCGCGTGCAGGACTCGCTGTCCTGGCTGGTCGACAACTACATGGCCCTGGCGGTCTGGAAAGCCACCACCGACCGCCTGGTGGGCTTCGAGGCCAGCCTGTCGCACCAGTCGCAGACGCGCGACGACCTCTCGCTCAACGAATCGGCCGGCGGCATCCGCGCGCAAGACCTCACCGTGGCCCTGCCCGGCGGCAGCACGCTGCTGGCCGGCGTGGACCTGGACGTGAAGCCCGGCGACACCGTGCTGCTGCACGGCCCCTCGGGCAGCGGCAAGTCCAGCCTGTTCCGCGCCCTCGCCGGCATCTGGCCGCACGCGCTGGGCCGGGTGGGCCTGCCCAAGGACACCATGTTCATCCCGCAGCGGCCCTACTTCCCCGACGGCCGCCTGCGCGACGCCCTGGCCTACCCCGACCCGGCGGAGAACTACAGCGACGAAGCCTTGCACGACGCCCTGAACGAGGCCCTGCTGCCCGCGCTGACCGACCAGCTCGACCGCGAAGATGCCTGGAGCCAGAAACTCTCGGGCGGCGAACGCCAGCGCCTGGCGATCGCGCGCGTGATGCTCAAGAAACCGGCCTGGGTGCTGGCCGACGAAGCCACCAGCGCGCTCGACGAAGAAGCCGAAGCCACGATCTACCAACGCCTGGTGGAACGGGTAAAGCAGGCGCGCGGCGCCATCGTCTCCATCGCCCACCGTTCCACCCTGGCGGCGCACCACCAGCAGCGCTGGGCGCTGCGGGCGAATGAGCAAGGGGCGGCGGGTGGGGCGCGTTACCGGCTGGACATCAGCCGCACCGACGGCGCCTGATCAGGCCACTGGCGCGGTGTAGGCCGCCCACCCCTTCGCCCGCAACTCACACGCCGGGCACCCGCCACACCCGTACCCCCAGGGCTGGCGGTGTTCGCGGTCGCCGAGGTAGCAGGTGTGGGTGTGCTCGACGATCAGGTCCACCAGGGCGTTGCCGCCGCCCACCAGCAGCGCGTTTTCGCCCAGCTCGTGTGCCAGGCGCCAGGTGGCGGCCTTGTCGATCCACATCAGCGGGGTGTCGATCAGGAAGCGGTGGTCCATGCCGAGCGACAGCGCGACCTGCAGCGCTTTCATGGTGTCGTCGCGGCAATCGGGGTAACCCGAGAAGTCGGTTTCGCACACGCCGGTGACGATGACCTGGATGCCGCGCCGGTAGGCCAGGGCGGCGGCCAGCGTGAGGAACAGCAGGTTGCGCCCGGGCACGAAGGTGTTGGGCAGGCCGTTTTCTTCCATGCGGAAGGCCATGTCGCGCGTGAGCGAGGTTTCGCTGACCTTGCCGAGCACGCCGAGGTCGAGCACATGGTCTTCACCGAGCCGCTGCGACCACGCGGGGAAACGCTGGCGCAGCTCGCGCAGCACGTTGAGGCGCGCGGTCATTTCCACGCTGTGGCGCTGGCCGTAGTCGAAACCGATGGTTTCCACGCGCGGGTAGCGCGAGAGCGCGTGCGCCAGGCAGGTGGTGGAGTCTTGCCCGCCGGAGAACAGCACGAGCGCGCTGGTGTGGTGGGGGGTGGAGGCGGGGGGCGCGGAGGTCATGATGGTCTCCATCGTAGCGCGCCGCCCGGGCTCGCTAGGTCAGTCGCTCGGACCTCGGGCTGGCGTGGTCGCGGCTGGTGGCCAGCATGCGGATGAGCGCGCGGTTGGCGTGCTCCAGGCTGATGTCGTGGCGCTGGCACACCGCCGGCAGGCGGTGCAGCTGGGCGGGTTCGCCCAGGGCGCGCGCCACGTCGAGCAGCGGGTGGTAGGGGCCGTCGTGGCGCAGCACGGCGTCGAACACCCGGCCCGAGAGGGGCAGGCGGTTGAGCAGTTCGCCCAGCGGCTGGTGCAGCAGGCGGTCGAGTTGCGAGAGCAAGGCGGTGGTGTAGACCTCGCCGCGCAGGTTGTCTTCGGAGCCGGTGGCCAGCAGGTGCTGGGCCAGGCGCGAGCGCATCACCATGGCGTAGCGCACGGGGTGCAGGTCGCGGTCGGCTTCGCTGCTGGGCAGCTGCTCGGCCAGCCAGCGGCCCAGCTCGCGAAAGCCCAGCATCATCAAGGCGTGGCGCAGCGAGCCGATTTCATGTCGCCCGCCGAAGGCGGCGGAGTTGACCATCAGCAGGATGCGGTAGACCAGCACCGGGTCTTGCCGCACCAGGCGTTCCAGGTGTTCGATGGAGCAGTCTTCGTCGCCGATGGCCATGAGGATCTGCTTGACCACGGCACCGTCGTAGTTCAGCGGCTGGTGGCGGTGCGCGTGCAGCACGTCGCTGTCGGGCCAGCCGAGCACGCCCCAGGCGCCGGCGTCGTCCAGGCACTGGCGCGCCAGGGTTTGCGTGGTGACGCCTTCGACCAGTTGGCCGATCAGGCCTGCGGGCACGGATTCGGCGCCGAGTTTGAGCAGGTTGCGCGCATCGGCCGGAGCCAGGCCCTCGCCGCGCACGGCGGCCAGGTCGGTGCGGCGCAGCAGCCGGTGCCCGCGCCGGGCGCCGGCCGTGAGGCGGGCCAGGGTCTCGGGCTGTTCGAACAGGGCGGCGGGCACTTCGAGCCAGGTGTTCTGCACGGGCGCGCAGGCCAGCGCCTGCTGCAGCAGCCGAGGGCTGTCCACGCTGAGGATGAGCACCGGCGCGCTGGCGGGCCAGTCGTCGCCCAGGGCCTGCATGAGATGGGCCGCGTCGACGGATTCGGGGTGCACGGCGCGCACGCCCATGCGCACGGCGGCGAGTTCGCGCGCGCGGTTCCACACGGGCTCGTAGCCCAGTGCGATGCTGTCCAACACGGTATGGCTGATGATCATGAGAAGAGGGGAACGCAGGTCAATTGATCACCTGGAAGAGCGACAGGCGCTGCACCTGTGCGTAGGTCTTGATGGCGGCCTCCAGGCCGAGCTGCTGGGTCTGCAGGTCGGACAGACCCTTGATCGGGTCGAGTTCGACCAGGCGGGCGTTCTCGGTCTTCAGGGCAATCGAGCCGTCTTCCATCTGGGCGTTGAGCGAGTCGGCGCGGTTGAGCCATTCACCGGCCCGGCCCCGGGCGGCGAGCACGCGGTCGTGCCCGGCGTCCACCTCGGTCATGGCGCGCGCCATGGCCTGGGCGTGGTACGCGCTTTCGTTGGGGCCGTTGTAGCGCAGCGCGTCCACGGCGTTCTGCACGACCGAGAAGATGTCGGTGGTGGTGGTCACGGGCCGCAGTTCCACGCGGTCGCCGGCGGCGGGTTTGCCGCGCAGCTCCAGCGACATGCCGTCGAATTCGATGGTCTTGTTGGCCACGTAGGGCTGGCCGACATGGCCGGGCACCGGCGTGCCGGTGGTGGCGTTGGTCACGGTGTACTGCATCACGCCGCCGACCTCGGCGAAGGTGATGTCGTAGTCGTCGCCGGTGAGCGCCGCGGCGTTGGTGACGTTGCCCATGGTGGTGCTCACGTTGCCGGCGTTGCTGGTGGGAACGCCGAGCGTGAAGGTGCCATTGCCCTGGGGCACGCGCATCCAGATGGCGTCGCCGTCGAGCGCCTGCGGCAGCGAGCTGTTGCCGGCGGCGGCCTGGCCGCGCTGGCCGTCGAACTGCACGCCGCTGCCGCTGGGGCCGTAAAGGTCCACGAAGGGCGTGGATGAACCGCCCAGGCCGCCATAGAGGGTGCGGCCGGCGTTGTCCTTGCGGTTGGCCACGGCGATGAGCTGCTCGCGCAGGCCTTCGAGCTGTTTGGCCACGTCTTCGCGTTCGGCGTCGGTGAAGGTGGCGTTGCCGGCGGTCACCAGCAGGTCGCGCACGCGCTGGATCAGGTCGCCCGATTCCTTCAGGCCGCTCTCGGCCTGTTGCAGGCTGGCGCGCGAGGCTTCCAGCGCGCGCATGTCGGCGGTGGTGCGGGCCAGGCGGTTGGCGGCGGTTTCGGCCAGCGTGGCGGCCACCGGGTCGTCGCTGGCCTTCTGCACGCGCAGGCCGGTGGACACGCGCTCCTGCTGCGCGGCCAGTTCGGCCTGGCGGCGGGTCAGGATGGCGATGGTGTTGTCGTAGCTGTGGGCGGTGGAGATTCGCATGAATTTTCCTCAATCTTTCCGAAGCTCGAGATCGAGCCGAGCGCCATCCAGAGGCATCGAGGGTCCGGCTCCGCCGGCCCAAGATGCCGTCCCCCCTCCAAGCGCCGAAGGCGCGCCAGAGAGGGGGGAAGCCGCGCAGCGGCGCAGGGGGGTGTTCATATCTAGCGACCCACGGTCTGCAACAGGCTGTCGAAGGTGCTCTGGGCGATCTGGAGGAATTTCGCCGAGGCCTGGTAGGCCTGCTGGTACTGCAGCAGGCGCGCGGCTTCTTCGTCGAGGTTGACGCCGGCCACGTTGGCGCGCGCGGTCTCGGCGGTGTTGGCGACGTTGGCCGAGAAGTCCGCGGCGAACTTGGCGCCCTGCACGCGTGTGCCGATGTCGGAGAACAGGCTGACGTAGCCATCGGAGAGCGGCACGCCGCCGTAGGTGGGCAGGTCGCGCAGGCCCAGCATGCCGGCGCCATTGCCCGCGTTCTGCGAGATCGCGCCAGCGGGCGCGGCGCCGATGCTGAAGGTGTCGCCCGCGCCCGGGCTGCCGCGCATGGTGAGGCTCCAGCCGTTGAGGGTGATGGACTGGCCCGGCTTGAAGTTGTAGCTCGGCGGCGGGCCGGCGTTGTCGGGCGGCGGGTTGCCCGGGCCCAGGCCGGTGGCGGTGAAGCTGCCGTCGGCCAGGAAGGTGATGGTGACCGGGTCGGTCAGGTTGGGCGAGGCCGACGAGGCGTACAGGCTCTCCACGCTCAGGCCGCCAGAGTTGCCGGTGCCGGGCGTGACCATGACGGGGCTGGCGGCGGCCAGCTTGTCGGGCGAGCCGATGGCCACCTGCAGGTCGCGCGCGGCGGCGGCGTAGGGGCGCACCAGGATGCGGTCGCCGGGCGCGCCGGCGCCGTTGTCGAGGTTGAAGTTGAGGCCATCGACCACGGCGGGGAGCGAGGTCACGGGGGTGGCGGTGCCGTCGGACAGGCGCACCACGCTCATGCCGCCGGCCTCGAAGCGCAGTTCGTAGTCGGAGGCGACGAGCGCGGTCGGGTCGGCCACGCTGGCGCTGATCTCGGCGCTGCCGGTATTGCCCGGCCGGGGCAGGCCCACGGCGGCGGCCGGCGGGTTGAAGAAGTTCTGGCCCGGGTTGCCCTGCAGGTCCACGCCCAGCTTGTGCTGGTTGTTCACCGTGGTGGCCGTGGCCAGGGCCATGCGGCCCAGCAGGTTCTGCACGTCGACCAGGTCTTCGTTCATGAAGCGCATCAGGCCGGCGAGTTCGCCGCCGCCCAGGCTGGCGTCGGGCACCGCGGTGCTCACGCCGCCCTGCACGAACGAGAGCGCGACGCGCGAGCTGTCGGTGCTGTCCTGCCCCACGGCCAGCGCGTTGGCGCGCGTGCCCAGCACCAGCGGCTGGCTGCCGCCGATGAACACGCTCACGCTGCCGTCGGCGGCGGGCACGCTGGTGGTCTGCACGTACTTGTTGATGTCGCCCAGGATCTTGTCGCGCTGGTCGAGCAGGTCGTTGGGCGTGTGGCCGTTGCCCTGGCTCTCGGTGATGCGCGCGTTGACCTTGGCCAGGTCCTGCGCCAGGCCGTTGATGCGGTCGACCGCACCCGTCACCTGCTGCTTGGTGGTGTGCTGCAGCGAGTCGATCTGGCTGGCGGTGTTGCGCAGGCGGGAGGCGAGTTCTTCGCCCTTGGCGATCACGACCACGCGCGCGGTCAGGTTGCCGGGCGAGGACGAGACATCGGTCCAGGCGTTGAGCATGTCGTTGAGCGCCGTGCCCAGGCCCGCCGAGCCGGTGGGGAAGGCGCTTTCCAGCTGCTGCAGGCGCGCATAGCGCAGCGCATCGGCGGAGGCCACGGAGCCGGCCTTCTGCGCTTCGCGCGTGAGGTACTGGTTGTGCGAACGTTCGACGGTGGCGATCTCCACGCCCATGCCGAAGTAGCCGTTGCCCATCTGCTGGTAGCCCGACGACTGCTGGATCACGTTCTGGCGCGAATAGCCAGGCGTGTTGACGTTGGCGATGTTGTTGCCGATGACCTGCAGGGCCGCGAGGTTGGCGTTGAGCGCGCGGGCGCCGATGTTGAGGGCGGACATGGCGTGCTCTCTTTCAGCCCTGCGCCCGCTGCAGGCTCAGGGTGGAGTTGATCGCGCGGCTGAGTTTGGCCGCGTACTGGGGGTCGGTGGCGTAGCCGGCCTTCTGCAGGCCGCTGGCAAAGCCTTGCACGGAATGCAGCTGGTCCATCACGCCTTCGTAGCGTGGGCTGTTGCCGATGAGGCGCGCGTAGTCGCGGAACGAATCGGCGTAGGAGTCGTAGGCGCGGAATTTGGCCGTCACCTTGCGCGGCTCGCCGTTGATGTACTCGGTGGTCGTGATCTCGGCGACCTTGCCCTTCCAGCTGTCCGTGGCCTTGATGCCGAACAGGTTGTGCGACGGCGAGCCGTCGGCATGCTTGATCTCGCTGCGGCCCCAGCCGGTCTCGTGGCCGGCCTGGCCGATCATGAAGCTGGCGGGAATGCCGGACTCGCGCGCCACGGTGGCCGCGGCCTCGCTGTGCTGCTCCACGAAACCGGCCTGGCGCGGGCCCGCGTTCACGCGGCCCACGGTGCTGGTGTCGCCGGTGGCGGAGAGGGCGCCGCTGCCGCTACCCCGGGTGGCGTCGGTATTGGTCATCTGGCGGCCGAGCTGGCGCTCGATGGCTTCGGACAGGCCGCCAGGCAGGCCCGAGAGCTGCACCGAGAACTGCTGGTCGAGCAGGTCCATGCCCAGGTTGCTGCCCTCGCCGTCCATCAGGCCCGACTTCTGCGTCGCCTCGCGCATGCTCTTGATGAGCTCGCGCATGAAGAGCGATTCGAACTGCTTGGCCGCTTCTTTCAGCGCGGCCTTGTCATCACCCTTGCCCGAGCCGTAGCGCAGCGCGTTGAGCGCTGTCGGGTCGGCGGCCAGGCCGCTGGGCGTGAGCGGACGCGTGTTCACTTAGATGACCTCCAGCTCCGCGTTCATCGCGCCGGACGCCTTGATCGCCTGGAGGATGGCGAGCAGGTCCTGCGGCGTGGCGCCGAGCGAGTTCAGGGCGCGCACCACGTCGGAGAGTTGCGGCGCGGTGTCGATCTTGACGAGCGAACCCTTGTCCTGGCGGATCTGGATGTCGGCCTTCTCGGTCACCACGGTCTGCCCGCCCACGGACAGCGGGTTGGGCTGGCTGATCACCGGGGTGGAGCTGATGCTCACCGAGAGGTTGCCGTGCGAGACGGCGCAGGCGCCGAGCGTGACGGCCTGGTTCATCACAATGGAGCCGGTGCGCGAATTGATGATGACGCGCGCCATGGGGATGGTGGCGTCCAGGCGGATGTCTTCCACCTTGGCCAGGAAGCTCACGCGCTGGCTCGGGTCGGCCGGCGCGCGCAGGCGCACCACGCGGCCGTCCATGGCACTGGCCACGCCGGCGCCCATCACCTTGTTGATGGCGTCGGTCACGCGGCTGGCGGTCTGGAAGTCGTTGGAGTTCAGGCCCAGGTCGATGGTGTCGCCCAGGGCGAAGGGCGTGGCCACCGCGCGCTCCACCTGCGCGCCGCCGGGCACGCGGCCCGCGCTCAGGTGGTTGACCTGCACCTTGCTGCCGCCAGCCGAGGCGCCTGCGCCGCCGACCAGCAGGTTGCCTTGCGCGAGCGCGTAGATCTCGCCGTCGGCGCCCTTGAGCGGGGTGGTGATGAGCGTGCCGCCGCGCAGCGACTTGGCGTTGCCGACCGAGGACACGGTCACGTCGATGGCCTGGCCGGGCTGGGCGAAGGCGGGCAGTTGCGCGGTGACCATCACGGCCGCCACGTTCTTCAACTGCATGTTCGTGCCCGGCGGCAGCGAGAGGCCCAGCTGCTGCAGGTAGTTGTTCAGGCTCTGCGTGGTGTAGGGCATCTGCGTGGTCTGGTCACCCGTGCCGTCCAGCCCCACCACCAAGCCATAGCCGGTCAGCTGGTTGCTGCGCACGCCTTGCACCGCCGCGATCTCCTTGATGCGGATCGCCTGGGCGGCGGCGGGCAGGCAGAGCAACACGCCGCACAACAGCATCAAGTTTCGGAACAGTCGGTCGATAGTCATGTCATGGTTCCCACGGAGCCCCAGCAAAGGGGTGAGCCATCATGCAACGGCATCAGAACGGGAGAACGGTCAAAAAGAACCGTGCCAACCAGCCAATTGAGAGCGCTTCGCCCTGCTGGCCGCGCCCGCGCGACTCGATGCGCACATTGGCCACCTGGGTGGAGGCGACCACGTTGCCGGGGCGGATCTGTTTCGGGTCCACCGTGCCGGAGAACCGCAGCACGTCCACGTTCTGGTTCACACCGATCTGTTTCTCGCCCACCACCAGCAGGTGGCCGTTGGGCAGCACCTCTTGCACCGTGGTGGTGATGGAGCCGGTGAAGGTGTTGGCGTTCTCGGTCTCGCCGTTGCCGGCGAACTTGTTGGACGAATTCGCGCCCACGTCGAGCTTGCCCAGCAGCGAGCTGTTGGGGCTGATGAAGGGCAGCGCGGAGACGCCGGCCGACGCGTTGGCGGTGCGGTCCACCGACGACGAGGACTTCTGCGTCGCGTTGATGCGCTCGGTGATCTGCACCGTGAGGATGTCGCCTGGCATGCGCGCGCGCGGGTCTTCGAACGCGGGCCGGTAGCTCACGGCCTGGAACAGGCTGCCGCTGGGCGCGACCGTGACGGTGGGCGCGGCCATGGGGGCCTGCTGCGCGTAGCGCACCGGCTGGGCCGGCACCAGGTCCACCTGGGGCGTGCGCTGGAGGGTTTCGCAACCGGAGGCGAGCACGGCGAACGACAGGATGAGGGCGATGCGCAACATGGCGGGTCCTTACAGCTGGCTCAGGCGCTGCAGCATCTGGTCGGATGTCTGGATCGCCTTGGAATTCATTTCATACGCGCGCTGGGTCTGGATCATGGTCACCAGTTCCTGCACCACGTTGACGTTGGAGGTTTCGACGTAGCCCTGCATCAGCGAGCCCATGCCGGCCGAGTTGGGTGCGCCGTTGATGGGGTTGCCCGACGCCAGGCTCTCGGCGTAGAGGTTCTGGCCCATGGGCTCCAGGCCGGCCGGGTTGATGAAGCTGGCCAGCTCGATGGCGCCCACCCGCTGCGGCGCGGGGTTGCCCGGCAGCTTGACGGTGACCACGCCATCGGACGAGACGGTGATGCTCTGCGCCTCGGCCGGCACGGTGATGCCGGCGGTGAGCGGGTAGCCGCTGTTGGTGACGATGCGGCCCTGCGCGTCGGCCTTGAAGCTGCCGTCGCGCGTGTAGGCGGTGGTGCCATCGGGCATCTCGACCTGAAAGAAGCCGTTGCCGTTGACCGCGATGTCCAGCGGGTTGTCCGACTGCTGCAGGCTGCCCTGCGAGAAGTTGCGCGAGGTGGCGACGGTGCGCACACCCAGCCCCACTTGCAGGCCCGTGGGCAGCTCGGCCTGCTCGGCCGTGTTGGCGCCCACCTGGCGCAGGTTCTGGTACATCAGGTCTTCGAACACCGCGTTGGCGCGCTTGAAGCCGTTGGTGGACACGTTGGCCAGGTTGTTCGAGATCACGTCCAGCTGCA
>Ga0247829_10001680_pt1 | contig 10334 bp, 7 predicted proteins | sample 12C_Control_Day4_FD_207765 | JGI IMG/M metagenome (GOLD analysis project Ga0247829, IMG submission 207765) | Soil microbial communities from agricultural site in Penn Yan, New York, United States - 12C_Control_Day4 | ecosystem: Environmental > Terrestrial > Soil > Agricultural land | place: USA... | reverse complement strand
TCCAGGTGCCGTCCGCCGCGTCCGGTTTGCGCGGGTTGAACGGCTTGATCTTCTTCTTGACCTCGAAGTTCCACGAGACGTCCGCCACGAGATCGCGGATCGGCGGAAACGCCTTCATCGGCTCGACGGTAACGGGCTCGTCGAGCGGCAACTCGTTCAACCTCGTCATGCACATCAGGCGGGGCGTGCCATTGATTTCGGCGGAGCAGGAGCCGCACTTGCCGGCCTTGCAGTTCCAGCGGCAGGCGAGATCGTTGGCCTGCGTTGCCTGAATGCGGTGGATCGCGTCGAGCACTACCATACCGGGCACAATTTCCGTCGTGTAGTCGCGGAACTCCCCTTTGGTCCCTTCACCGCGCCAGACTCTGAAGGTGGCACTTTCCATCGGTTGCATCCTGTAACTTCAAACTACAAACTCCAGACTTCAAAAATGCGAAACGCCCGCTTTCCGTCGTTTTTGGCGTTTGAAGTTTGGAGCCTGTCGTTATCTTTGCTCTTCAATAACCTGCTTCAGCTCCGCCGGCATTTCCGGGATCGGGATGCGTCTCAACAGCATCGTCCCATCCTCGGCTCGGCGTACGGTGATGTTGATTTTTCCGAATTCCGCCGCCTTCTCCGGATAGTCCTCACGGAAATGCCCACCGCGGCTCTCTTTGCGTTCGATCGCGCAGCGCGCGATGGCCTCTGACACCGTAAGGAGGTGGCAAAGATCGAGTGCGGTGTGCCATCCGGGGTTGTATTCCCGAGTGCCCCGGACGGCCACCGAGGACGCGCGGCGTTTCAACGCCTCGAGGACGGTCAACGCTTCCTGCATCTCGTTCTCGGTGCGGACGATACCGACGAGGCGCTGCATGGAATCCTGCAGCTCGTGCTGAATGGTGTACGGGTTCTCGCTCCGGCCAGCGTCATAAGGTGCGAGCGCCTCTTTCCGGGAGGCGTCGAGCGCTTTGTCGTCGATCGTCGCGCGCGTGTTCTCGCGAGCGAAGCCCGCCGCGTATTCTCCCGCGCGCTTGCCGAACACCAGCAGGTCCGAGAGCGAGTTGCCACCGAGCCGGTTCGCCCCATTGATTCCCGCCGCGCATTCCCCCGCGGCAAACAGCCCCGCCACCGTCGACATCTGCGTGTCGGCGTCCACCAGCACGCCGCCCATGACGTAGTGTGTCGTCGGGCCGACCTCCATCGCCTCTTTCGTGATGTCGATGTCAGCGAGCTGCTTGAACTGGTGATACATGCTCGGCAGCTTGCGTTTGATGTGTTCCTCTGAGTTGGAAAGACGCTTCTTGATCCAGGCAATATCGAGGAACACGCCACCGTGCGGGCTGCCGCGCCCATCCTTCACTTCACGATTGATGCAACGCGCCACGTGGTCCCGCGTGAGCAGCTCCGGCGGACGACGCGCGGTCTTGTCACCCTGCGTATAGCGCCATCCTTCTTCCTCGTTATCGGCCGTTTGCGTGCGATACGCCTCAGGAATGTCATCGAACATGAAACGGCGCCCCTCTTTGTTGAGGAGGATGCCGCCTTCGCCGCGAACGCCTTCGGTCACCAGGATCCCCTGGACGCTCGGCGGCCAGATCATGCCGGTGGGATGGAACTGGATGAACTCCATGTCGATCAGCTCCGCTCCCGCGCGATACGCGAGCGAGTGACCGTCGCCCGTCCCTTCCCAGCTGTTGCTCGTGACGCGATACGCGCGGCCGATGCCACCGGTCGCCAGAACAACCGCTGTCGCTCGGAACAGCTTGAACCGTCCGGTCTGGCGGTCATAGCCGAAGACACCAGCGACGCGACCATCGGTCGTGAGCACCGACACGACGGTGAACTCCATGTGAACGTCTATACCGCGGTGGATCCCGTGATCCTGAAGCGTGCGGATCATCTCGAGACCCGTGCGGTCGCCGACATGCGCGAGGCGCGGGTAGCGATGCCCGCCGAAGTTTCGCTGCAGTATCCGACCATCATCGGTGCGGTCGAAGACGGCTCCCCACGCTTCGAGCTCGCGCACGCGCGCCGGCGCCTCCTTTGCGTGCAGCTCCGCCATCCGCCAGTTGTTCACGTACTGTCCGCCGCGCATCGTGTCGGCGAAGTGCACCTTCCAGCTGTCGCGATCGTCGACGTTTGCGAGCGCCGCGGCAATGCCGCCTTCGGCCATCACGGTGTGCGCTTTGCCGAGCAGCGACTTGCACAGCAGGCCAACCTTCACTCCGCCTGCGGATGCCTGGATCGCGGCACGCAGACCGGCGCCGCCGGCACCTACAACAAGCACGTCGTATTCGTGTGTCTCGTGATCCATTCGACTGTGAACTGTGTGTCTTGGGCGTGGTCAGGGCCGTGTCGGTCTCTCGTCAGGGTCGTTCTCGAACGGCCCCTACATGATCCTGACGTCCTGCCAGATGCCCATCGAGCACAGGCGCACGTAGATGTCCGCGAAGCCAACGGAGAAGAGACTGAGCCAGGCAAACAGCATGTGCCGGCGGTTGAGCGCGCTCGTACAGGCGTAGCTCGCGGAGCACACGGCGGATTTCGAGATCTCGTCGCGTCCGCCGCCGACGAGATGGCGCAGCGAGTGACAGCCGAACGTGTAGCTGCCGAGAAAGACCACGTTGACGGCGAGCACCAGCGTGCCCACGCCGATGCCGAACGTCGTTCCACCCGCCCCATTGTCGAACCACATCCCCTTCCAGACGTCGTAGGCGAGGACGACAATGAACAGCAGCGCGAGATAGAGGAAATAGCGATGAACGTTCTGCAGGATCAGCGGGAACGACCGCTCACCCAGGTACTTCTTCCGCGGCTCACCGACCGTGCACGACGGCGGATCCGCCCAGAACGCTTTGTAGTAGGCGCCCCGGTAGTAATAGCAGGTAAATCTAAAGCCGCCGGGAGCCCAGAGGATCAACAGCGCGGCCGAATACGGCAGCGCGCCTGGCCACCACTGCGGATCAGGCCCGAACCACGCGTGGGAACTGTTGCCGAAGAGCAGCGGCGAGTAAAAAGGAGAGAGATACGGGCCGAACTCGTAGTGGTTCCCCTGGAAGGCGGCCCACGTCGCATAGACGATGAACGCAGACAGTCCGAGAAAAGTGGCGAGCGGCTGCGCCCACCACATGTCGCGGCGATTGGTGCGGCCGAACCTGCGTTCTACCAGGGGCCACGCGGCCTGGGCCATCGAGCTCTCCCTCGGGGTGACTGAGCCACCCGACCTGAAGGTCGGGCCTACGAGATGTCCGAATGAAGAGACGATATCGGACGGAGGCGGCCGATTGCAAGGAGCAGGCGAAGCGCGTGCGAACACCTTCGAGTGAACGCTCCTGAGTTCGTCTGCCGACCCGCGTCATGCCGTTCGTCATCGCCGAGTACGCAACAGATTGGCATCCGCATGGCGGTCGACGCCGATCGTTTCCTGCTCTTCTGAATACGCGCTGCACCTACCGCTCGCGCGCCACATACAGCCGCACGCCACGCTCGTCGAGATCCGTCAAGGTGAGCCGCTCGCCCAGCCCGGCCAGCAGCGACAGTCGCTCCCGAGACGCCCGCCCCGGCACATTCGCCAATGGGAACGCGACCAGCGCGTACTCGCCGGCACGCACAGGGCCGATCGAGAAGGTGCCGGCCGCGGTTGCGCGCGCGGTGTCGGCGAGCTCGACGCCGCGTTTTCCTGAGAGCCGCAGGAGGTACAGCATCGACCGGCCCGCTGGCGTGCCGGCGTCTTCCACCACCGTTCCGCTGACGACGGCGCCGCGGTTGCTGACGATCACTTCGAGCGCCGGCGCATCGCGGCCGCTCCTGAATTCCAGGGGGACGTCGAGAATCTCCCGGTCGCCGTAGCGCACGGCCTTCACGTACCATCCTCGCGGGACGTTCTCGAATCGCAGGACGCGCGCGCCGAAGAGGCCCGACAGCGTGAACGTCCGATCGCTTCTCGCAAACGCGTGCACCGCGCCGCCGGATTCATGAATCTGCGCGGCGGCCAGAGCGGCATCGATGAACAAGCCGGACCCCGGCGATGCCGGCAGCGTCGAGGTTCCGTCCGAGACGACGATTCGCCCCTGCACGTCGACGGTTTTCCCCAATCCGACAACCAGACCGTTCACGTTGGCCTCCCCGACGGTGACTTCGACGAACGCCGCTTCGATCGCTTTCGACTCCATCGGCCGCCCAGGGTCTGGGATCCGGGCCTCGATACCGTAGGTGCCGGGAGGAACGTTCACTACGCGGAATCTGCCGCTGGCGTCGACGGTCACGCTCAGCGACGACGACCCGTTCGGGATGTAACGGACGAACCCGACGGTCGCCAGAGGCGCCGGGGCGCCGGAGGCGTCGAGCACGGTGCCGGAGATACTGAACGTCCGTCCCCTTCGCATCCGGATCTCGATGCCGTCGAGATCCGCGCGATCGATGCTCACGGGCTCGGCATCTCCCTCGTCCGCCGACGGATAGCAGGTTCGCAGGAGTCGGTCGCTCCGCGTCCCCGCGCGGACGGTCGGCAAGCCCGCTGTCTGCGAATCGGCACAGATCACGTAGCGCCCGGTCCGTAGTCCGAACAGGCGCACGTGGCCGAGGTCATCGGTTCCGTTCAGCATCGAGGAGACTTGCGGGCGTCCGTCGTCTACGGGCATCGCCTGCACCTGGATGCCGGAAAGCGGCACACCGGACGGATCGACGACACCGACGTCGAGCCCGTAGGTCGGCGCCAACCGTACCACGACATCGACGACCTGATCCTTCGCCAAGGCGATCGGCCCTGTGCCGATCGGCTGCGGCGCGTGTTGACGCGCCGTGACAACCCCGTTGTAGCGGGCCGGTGCGAGCCCCTCGATCGCAAAAATGCCGCGCTCATCGGTATGGGCGACCCGCTCGTCCGTCTTGCCGCCGGATGGCGTCACGCGCACCATCGCGCGGAACAGCGGGAGCCCCGTGTCGCGATCGACTACGCGTCCCCGGATCGTACCCGTTCCTGGCGTGGCCGCCTGCACGAGCGAGACGAGCAGGACGAGCAAAGCGGCCATCATTTGTCGGGCAGCGGAACGACGCGCAGCGTCACCACGCGCGTGTCTCCCGGTTCCAGCGTGACACTCGTCGCCAGCCCTGCGACCGACGGCAGTCGAGACGGATTGCGCATGAGCGCCAGGAAGTCGTCGATCGACAGTGCAACGAACAGGTACTTGCCCGGCAGAATTGCCCCCAGCTTGGCCGCCGCGCCGGTCGGCGGGAACTGCGGAATCCTGACGTTCGCCATGGTCCAGCGCGCGGGATCGGCGGGCATCGCCAGGCCGTGGGCCGCGGGTACGTTCTCACCTCGTTCGTTCACGACTTCAATCGAGGGAGAGGCGACGCGATCGGTGACGACGAGCTGCAGGCTCGCGTTCGGCGTAGCCGTGAAGTCGGTCGCCGCATATGTGATGTCGCGTTCGCCGTAGTGGGTCGACTTCAGCACCCAGCCCTCGGGCAGGCCGCGCAGGGCGATCTGCTGCGGCAGTCCGAAGAGATCCGGGAGCGCGAACGAGAAATCGTCGCTGACGATCGCCGAGGCCGGCTGCAACGAAGGCCACGGCTGCAATTCGCCGAACGCCCTCGCTTCGACGGAGATTCGGGACCGCGCGCTCCGGGGCGGTGCGTGGCCCTCGAATGTCAGGGTGCCGGCCAGCGTCACGCCTTTAGCCAGTGTCAGCGCGAGGCTCGCGTCCGAGGCCGTCAGATCCACCGGTACGTATGCCATCTCCCGCTCCCGGGACGGTGGATCGACGTCCCCCGCCCTGAATCCGCCGATCGAGGCCGCGACCAGATAGCGCCCCGGCGCCAGTGGCTCGACGGAAAACACGCCGTTCTGCGTGCGCGCGCTGCCGCCGCGACTCGAGTCGTCGAACGGCATCACGTTCACGAACGCGTCGTCGGCTGGGGAGCCACCCGCATCGACGACGGTTCCGCTGAGCGAGCGGCCGCCGATAAGCTGCAGCCGGATGTCGATGCCCGCGGCGTCCTGTGAGGCGAGCATCACGTCGGACGCGTACGATTCACCGAAGGCACTCGGATAGCACGTGCGCACGAGCACCGGGGAGTCGCCGAAAGTCCAATCTCCGGACGGGCGCACGCACACGCGGTAACGTCCGGGCGGCAGACCGTAGATCCGGTATGCGCCGCGATCGTCCGTATGTGCCGAGTTCACGCCGGCCAAGCCGCCAGCGGCCCGGGTGACGGTAACCTCCACCCGCGTCACTGGATCGCCCAGCGGATCGAGTACGACGCCTTCGATGGCCAGTGCACGCGTGAGCGCGACGTCGGCGTCCCTTCTGCGCTCGCCCGCGGCGAGCGTCACCGCGAAGCGCGGCGGCACGAACGTCCCCGACGGGAATGACTCCCCGTACCACTGCCGCAGGTAAGTCGACCGATGCTCGTCATGCGACACACCGATCGCGTAGGCGCCAGGCGCCAGTCCGGTGATCTCGTATCGCCCATTCTCATCGGTGAGCGCGTCGCCCGCGGTTTTGCGGTCCGTGCCCATCACCGCGACGACCATGCCGGGAACCGCCTGGCCGGTCGCGCCGTCAACGACTCGCCCGCAGACGCTTGCCGCGGGTGGTTGCGCCTGAGCGGCGATCACGAGCACGAGCGTTACGATTGTCGTCAGGGTCCGGAATTCTACCGCGCGCCATGGACGTTTGCGAGCCCGAGCACGTCGGCTCGCTGAGCGCCTCATGCCATCCGGATTCCCGTCTCGGTGAATCGACGGCTCAGGGGATCACAGTGGGCGTGACGTCTCCGCGACGGACACGCGGCACCAGCGCTCGGAGCCCGCACGACGCGCCGCGGTAAGCTCTGCGCCGTGGGATTGGCGCTTCCTGTGACGATCTGCTCTCCGTATGAAGCCATTCTCGGAGAGGCGCTCGCTTTGCTGCATGCACACGTCCGCCGCCCCCCACCTTCCGCCCTTCCGCGCGCAAGGCACGATCGATGTGGAACACAGCCCGGAATGGCTGGCGCGAAAAATGATCTGACTGATGAAGCTTAGAGTCGGACTCGCGCGTCGTCTCTCGCCATCCAGACATGATAGCCACGAGTGGGTGATCTTCACGGGTGGTACACTGGCGCTCATGGTGCCAGAGCCAGTGGCGCTCGATCCGGATCCCGTAATCGAGGCCTACAAGCGCGATGTCGATCGGACGCTGCTGCGCGAGAACCTCAAGCTCAGTCCGGAAGAGCGGCTGCTGAAACTGCAGGATTTCGTCCGGTTCGCGGCCAACCTCCGTGAGGCCGGACGCCTGGCACGGGGGTGACCGCGCCGACTGATTTTGCGACGCTGCTGCAGCGGCTGCTGTCGTCGCACGTGGAATTCATTCTCATCGGTGGCGTCGCCGGCAACGTGCACGGATCGGCGCGTGCCACGTACGACATCGATGTCCTCTATCGCCGGACATCAGACAACCTGGCGCGCCTCGTCGAGGCGCTCGGGCCTCTCGAGCCGTATCTCCGCGGCGCTCCACCCGGTCTTCCGTTCACGTTCGACGTCGACACATTGCGTCGTGGACTGAACTTCACGCTCACGACGTCCAGCGGCGACATCGATCTGCTCGGCGAAGTGACGGGAGGCGGCATGTATGATGACCTGCTGACGGCATCCGAGGAAGTGCCGCTGTTCGGTCGCAGCTGCCGCTGCGCGACACTCGAGGCCCTGATCCGCATGAAGCGAGCGGCGGGCCGACCGAAGGATTTCGAGGCGCTCGCCGAACTCGAAGCACTCCGCGAAGAACGCCGGCGGCAATGAGCCGGGAACGCAGAAATCGGATGCCAGGCGGTCGGTCGATCGAAGCTTCAACTCGCTGCCTCGAGGCATCTTCACGCCGACGGCTGACGACGGCTACTTGTATCGCACCCCGTGCTTCACGATGATGTCCACGCGCTGGAGCAGCGCAATGAAGCGCAACACGTCTCCTTTGACGGCGATGATGTCGGCGTACTTCCCCGGCGTGACCGTGCCGACGTCTTTGTCGACCTTCATCGCCACTGCAGGCCAGTAGGTGGCGCCGCGAATCGCCTGCATCGGCGACACGCCGAGGATGTTCACCCACGCGTCCAGCTCTCGCCACGTGGAGCTGCTGTGGAACTTCATCGGGATTCCGCTGTCGGTGCCGACGAGCATTACGACGCCGGCATCGGAGAGCTGCTTGAACTTGCGCGCGAGGGTCGGGCGGCGGATCGGCGTGAGCTGGAAGTACGGCAGGCGATCCGGGTTTGCGATGGACTGCCTGATGTCCTTGATGATCTCCGGCGTGAGCCCGAGCTGCCAGGCGGGGTCATCGAGCTGTTCGGGGTTGTCGCGCAGGTATTCGTAATTGAAGAGACCTTCGATGGTCGGCGTCCAGTAGAGCGGCCCGCGGCTCATGTTCGCGGTCCGCTCAATGATGCCTTTGACGATGTCTTCCGGGTATTCGGGCGCGCTGGAAAGGCCGGTGTGCTCGAAGTTGTCGACGCCGGCGGCGAGACCACGGCGGATTTCCTCCGGGCGATGCGAGTGGGCGACCACCATCAGGCCGTGCTTGTGCGCTTCATCGACGACGGCATTGACCTCCTCGATCGTCATCTGATCCTGGTCGATCAGCTTGATGACGTTCACGCCCGCGTCCGCGAGCTTCTTCACTTTCGTGCGCGCATCGCCGACACCGGTGACACCCCAGCGAAACAGCTCCGTGCCGGGATAGGGCGCGTGCTGAATGAACGGTCCTGATACGTAAAGCGTCGACCCTGGAATTTTCCCCGCGTTGATGCGATCGCGAACGCTGATGCTCGCCTCGAGCGGTGCACCGAGATCGCGCGCGCTGGTCACTCCCGCCATGAGCAGCTGGCGCGCGGAGGCGGGCATGATCACCGACTCGAACTGCGAGGGATAGGTCTTGTCCCAGTGCTCGTAGTCCGAGTGGCCGTTGATCATCAGATGGACGTGCATGTCCCACAGACCCGGGAGCACGCTCATCCCTTCTGTCGAAATCACCTCGGCACCTTGCGGCACCGCAAGCGTTCCCACCTGTCCGACTGCCTTTATGCGATCGCCCTCAACGAGAATGACGCTGTTGCGGATCGGAGTTCCGCCGAAACCGTCGATCAGCGTGCCGCCTACCAGCGCTTTCGTCCATGGGGTCTGCGCGGTTGGTGGTTGACCGGCTGTTGCGACAAGAAAGGCGAGAAGAGCGAGCGCGACGCGAGTCATGGATCCTCCAGGCCGCGTCAGGATATACCGATCACCGGGCGTGACGTGTACAGCCTTGTGGGCGAGGCGCCGGTTGGCGCGACGGGAGCGGCGACTCTGGTTCCGTTCGGTTCTAGTGCTGCGTGATGGCGCGTGTACGCGAGTCGTATCTCGGGCCGCTGTGCCGGTCGTCGCCTGGACCGGTGCTCCAGATCCGGAAGTGCTCGCCTTTCTGTTCGTATCCGTACCACATCCCGTCGTAGGGATCGAGCGGTTCCGATTCTCCGGGATGCGCGGCGCGCCAGCGATCGTAAAGCTCGTCCTCGTCCCAGGGCAGCTCACGGCCCGCCTTCATCTCTGCCTCGAGAAACGCCCCGATGCGCGCGAAATCCTGCTGAACGACACGGTCGGCGACCTCGCGGCCCGGGGGCGTGTAGCTCTTGTAGCCACGTGCTCCGGCTCTCAGTGCCGCGCCGCGCATGAGCACGACGCTCGCGACGCCGCTCAGCAGGATGGGCACCAGAACGGCTCCCACGATCGCGGTCGCACGAAGCGCACCGGCCCGGCCACGTCCACTCAGCGCCAGCGAAGGATCGATCGCTGCCAACCGCTTGGTGAGCGGCGGGTGAGTCGAGAACCATTCTCCGAGTGTCATCAGTCCCGTATTGAGCTCGGTCTGCTGCGCCGCGAAGGCGCGACGATCCACTCGGGGTGCGAACCGTCGGCCTGCGGCGAGCACGATCAGGCCGCGCAGAGCTGAGTCGCGATCGCCGGCGCCGGCAAGTCCATAACGATCGCACGTGTATTCACGCGCTCGCGAAAGAGCGGATCCGAGAAAGGGCACCATCATCGCCGGCGCGAGCAGGAAGTGCCATCGCAAGTGTCCGCGGTGCAGGTGTCCAAGTTCGTGCGCAATGATCATGTCGCGCGCCGCGTCATCGCCCTCGCACGCCTCGATGAGCTCGGAGAACAGCACGACGATGTCGCTGCCGGCAAAGCGCGTCGCCAGCGCGTTCAGCGCTCCGCCCCCGTGAATCACGTACGTCTCGGGCACCTTCTCCATCCCGAACCGCGCCGACAGCCGGATCATTGCGGCGTGGATCTCGGGGAGCTGTTCGGCGGTCACCCGGATTCCGCTTCCGCGCAGGTGAGC
>Ga0247829_10001675_pt1 | contig 10348 bp, 8 predicted proteins | sample 12C_Control_Day4_FD_207765 | JGI IMG/M metagenome (GOLD analysis project Ga0247829, IMG submission 207765) | Soil microbial communities from agricultural site in Penn Yan, New York, United States - 12C_Control_Day4 | ecosystem: Environmental > Terrestrial > Soil > Agricultural land | place: USA... | reverse complement strand
TGTGCAGGCCGATCGACTCGAACACCCAGTCGTTGTCCACCGACGTGTTCTTGCAGTTGCTCGACAGGAGCGGCGTCGCGACGCACGGGATGCCCGCGAGCAGCACCTTGTCGAACGCCTTCTCCAGCACGTTCAGGCACGCGACGCCCACGATGGCGTCGATGTGGCCCGACACGATGATCTTGAGCACGATCGGCGTGCCCTCGCTCACCAGCACCTTGTACCCGAGTTCCTCCGCCTTCGTCCGGAAGTCGCCGACCTCGCACGCGCCGCACTTCTTGCAGTCGAGGCCGAACTCGTCGTAGTCCGCGGGGCAGCCCTCCGCGTTCTTCAGGCAGTGGGGCAATAGCATGAGCCGGCGGTGGAACGGGATCGCGGCGACCTGCTCGCGCCAGAACTCGTTCGTCAGCATCACCATCGTGAAGCCGAGATTCTCGTCCGGGAGGTCGAGCGACTTCAGCACGGACTCGGCCATCTCGCGGGTCGAGTCCTTCGTCAACGGCTTGGACTTGTCGAGGGTTTTGCAGAACGCCTCGACGGCGGCGCGGATCCGGTCGCGCGTCTCGCGGGCCTGGGGGACGGCCTTGAACGCGGCGCTGTTGAGCTTCGGTGGCCTGGTGGGCGCGCGTTCCGACGCGGATTCCTGCTCGATCTCGGCAACGGTCGGCACGGTTGAACCCTTGGCGTGTCGGTTGTCGGAGCCTGGCAGTCCAGGATACGGGCCGGCGGGAGGTCCGGCAGGGCGGCGAATTCGTACCAGTCTGCCAGAACTCGCCGGAGATTCAAATGAAAACGGGACTTGCGGACCGTGGTCGAACGTGGTCTTCTTCACTCGGTACGCATTCCCCGCCTTATACTAGCCCGCCCCGGGAGTCTTTCACGCCATGCCGCGATTCCTCTCCGCAGTCGCACTTCTCGCCGCACTCGCTCCCCTCGCGGCCGACGAGCCGAAGGTCGATCCCTACGACCAGTCGAAGGTCCCGCTGGAGGTCGAGCCGCCCGCGGACTTCAAGGGCAAGCGCGTCCTGCTCGTCGCGGGGCGGCAGAGCCACGGGCCGGGCGACCACGAGTTCTTCGCGGGCAGTGCGATCCTCATGAACCTCCTCAAGCAGAACGAGGGCGTGTTCCCGATCATGGCCCGCGACGGCTGGCCGAAGAACGAGAAGCTCTTCGACACCGCGGACTGCATCGTCATGTACATGGACGGCCGCGGCGGGCACCCGGTGGTGCAGGGCGACCGGATGAAACTGATCCAGAAGCAGATCGACCGCGGGTGCGGTTGGGTCAACATCCACTACGCGGTGGACTACCTGCCGAAGCACGGCAAGGCGGTGCTCGGATGGATGGGCGGGTACTACGAGCCGGACTACTCGATCAACCCGCACTGGGACGCGGAGATCCGCGCGCTACCGAAGCACCCGATCACCCGCGGCGTGAAGCCGTTCACCCTCCGCGACGAGTGGTACTACGGCATGCGCTGGGCCGAGGACATGAAGGGCGTCACGCCCATCCTCCAGGCGCTGCCGCCCGACGGCACGCGGAACACCGCGCACACGAAGGCGCGCCGGGGCGAGATTGAAACGATGGCCTGGGCCTACGAGCGCGACGACGCCGCGAAGGGTCGCGGGTTCGGGTTCACCGGCGGCCACTTCCACCGCAACTGGGCCGACCCGGACTTCCGCCGACTCGTGGTCAACGCGATCCTGTGGTCCGCGAAGGCTGAGGTGCCGGAGGAGGGCGCGAAGGTCGAGTTCGACCCCGCGGACCTGAACAAGAACCTGGACCGCAAGGGGAAGGGCGAGTTCAAGCCGATCGTGCCGCCCGCCCCGAAGAAGTGAGGCGGCCGTGGCGAAGTGCGACGAGGGCTACCGCTGCGAGGTGTGCGGCCGTGACGTCGAGGCGATCACCGACTCCGACCTGTACCTGCGGTACGTCCTGGGCGAGGTGCCGCTGGAGATGCTCCACCGCCTCCGCGAGCGGCACGTCCGGTGCAACCCCGCGCTCGCGCAGTACGTCGTCGATGACGCGTTCGCGCCGGTCGCGTGCCCCGGCCCGTTCGACAAGATGGACCTCGACCCCGACTTCGTCCGCGACGAGGAGCACCGCGTCACGCGGGGGTGGCGGCGGCTCCGGGCGATCCCGACGCTCGGCCTCACCGTCCCCGAGTACCCGCTCGCGGTCACGCCCGACACGGAGTGAACCGGCCGCTCAACTCCCGTCCGCGATGCCGTACTTGTCAATCAGCCGGTAGAGTGTGCGTCGGCTCACGCCCAGGGCCTTCGCCGTGTGGACCTTGTTCCCGCCGTGGCGGCGCAGCACGTCCGCGACGTGCCGCCGCTCGTGCGCGTCCAGGCTGTCCGGGCCGGCCGGCGGCGGGGCGTCCTCGCCGGGGGCGGCCGGCGGCAATGGGCCGGCCGCGAGCAGCGTATCCGGCAGGTCGTCGCTGGTGATGGCGTTCCCCTCCGCGAGGATCTGGGCGCGTTCGAGTACGTTGGCCAACTCGCGGATGTTGCCCGGCCAGTCGTAGGCTTGCAGCACGCGGGCCGCGGCCGGATCCACCGCGAACGGCGTCTTGCCCACCTGCCGCGTCTGCAGGAAGTGCGCGACGAGTTCGGGGATGTCCTCCCGCCGCTCCTTCAGGGGCGGGAGCGTGATCGTCAGGACGTTGAGCCGGAAGTACAGGTCTTCGCGGAAGCGGCCGGCCTTGACCTCGTCCTCCAGCGGCTTGTTCGTGGCCGCGACGACGCGCACGTCCGCGTGCCGTTCCTGCGTCCCTCCGACCCGGCGGTAGTGCCCGTCCTCCAGCACGCGGAGCAGCTTCGCCTGCAGCGCCGGGGTCATCTCCGCGACCTCGTCGATGAACAGCGTCCCGCCCTCCGCGACCTCGAACAGGCCCGGCTTCGCACGGTCCGCGCCGGTGAACGCGCCCTTCTCGTGACCGAACAGCTCGCTCTCCAGTAGGCCTTCCTGCAGCGTCGCGCAGTTGACCGTGACGATCGGCCGGTCGCGCCGCGCGCTGTTGCCGTGGATGGCGCGGGCGACGAGTTCCTTGCCCGTCCCGCTCGGCCCGCGGACGAGGACGGTCGCGTCGGTCGGCGCGACCTTCTCGATCAACTGCACGACCCGGCGGACCGCGGCGCTCGAGCCGACGATCCGGTACCGCGGCGACTCGAACGTCAGCTCCTGCACGACGCGGCGGAGGCGGACGTTCTCCAGCCGCAGCCGCCGCAGCTCCATCGCGCGGTCGAGGACGGGGAGAATCTGCTGCATGCGGAACGGCTTCAGGACGTAGTCGAACGCGCCGGACTTCATCGCCTCGACCGCGGTCTGGATCGTCCCCTGGCCGGTCGTGATGATGCCGACGAGGTTGGGGTCGATCGCCAGCGCCTGGCGGAGGAGCTGGATGCCGTCTGTCCCCGGCATCATGAGGTCGGTCAGGAGGACGTCGCACTCGCAGCGGGCGAGGGCGTCCGGTGCGGCCGCGGGGTCGGACAGGCCGCGGACGGCGAAGCCCTGCTCCGCGAGCGACTCGCAGAGAGCGGTCATCAACTCGACCTCGTCGTCTACGACGAGGACGGACCCGCGGGTCGTCGGTTCGGGCATCGGACCCTCCGCGTGGGGTGGGGTGGCTCAGTGGTCGTGGCGCAGTTCGGCGACGTTCGCCTCGGTGCGGACCGGGAGGGTGACGCGGACCGTCGTCCCCTCGCCGACGCGGCTCTCCAACTCCAGCGTCCCCTGGTGCTGGCCGACGATGCGGCGGCAGATCGCCAGCCCCAGCCCGGTCCCCTGGCCCTCGTCCTTGGTGGTGAAGAACGGGTCGAACACCCGCGGCAGGTGCTCGGGCGCGATGCCGACGCCGGTGTCGGCCACCTCCACCACCACCGCGGGCGTCGGGCCGGGCAACTCGCCCGGGCGCACGCGCGGGACGAGCCGCCCGCCGCGCGGCATGGCGTCGGCGGCGTTGGTGAACAGGTTGAGGAACACCTGCCGGAGTTGCTGCCGGTCGGCGTAGATGTCCGGGACCGCGGGGGCGAAGTCCGGGTCCACGCGCACGCCGCGGCGGCGGAGGTGGTGGTCCGTCAGCTCGATGGTCTTCTCGATCTCCTCGCGGACGTTCACGGTGGACACCTGATCGCGGCCGGCGCGGCTGAACTGCAGCAGGTTGCCGACGAGCCGGGCCATGCGCGCGACCTCCTGGTCAATGATCTCCAGAGACTTCCGCCGCGGGTCGTCGTGGGGCGTCTTCGCCAGCACCCCCTCGACGCGGAGGCTGACCGTCCCGAGCGGGTTGTTCAGCTCGTGGGCGATGCTCGCGGCCAGCTCGCCGACGCCGGCGAGCCGCGCGGACTGCCAGAGTTGCTGGGTGGTCGCCGCCAGTTCGCGCGTCCTCTCGCGGAGCGCCGCCTGCGCCTGCTCTCGCTCGCGCTGCACCCGCACCTGCTCGAGCACGCGGCGGCACGCCTCGGGCAGGTAATCGAGGTACTCGACCGACTTGAAGATGAAGTCGCGGACGCCGGCCCGCAGCGCGCGGACGATCGTCGCGTCGTCGCCGTACCCGGTGACGATGATCACCGGCAGGTCGATGCCCGACTCCTTGAGCCGGGAGTAGAACCCCAGCCCGTCCTCGGCGCCGGCGAGGCGGTAGTCGAGGACCAGCAGGTCGATCCCCCCCCGCCGGAGTTGCCCGAGCGACTCCTCGGGCGTCCCCGTGACCACCACCGCATACCCGGCACGCTCCAGGCGGCGCTGCTGGAGGCGGGCGACGCCGTGGTCGTCCTCCAGGATCAGGATCGTCGCCGGGGTTTCGGTGCTCATGACGGCCGCAGGGGATCGTCGGGCGTGGCGGGGAGCTTGATGATCTCGAGGAACATCCCGAGTCGGGTCAGCGCGTCCACGAAGTCCTCGTACCGCAGCGGCTTGGTGATGTAGACGCTGCAGCCGTACCGGTAGCACCGCTCGACCTCGCGGGGGTCGTCGGTGGTGGTGAGCATGATGACGGGGGTCTTCGCGGTCCGCGGGTCGGCCTTCAGTAGGCGGAGGACCTCGACGCCGTCGATCCGCGGCATGTTGATGTCGAGGAGGAGGAGGAACTGGCCGGAGCCGGGCGGGCGGGCGTAGACGAGGTCGAGCGCCTCCTGCCCGTCGCGGGCGCGGACGACCTCGTTGATGAAGCCCGCACGCTTGAGGTTCCGCTCGATCAGCCGGGCGTGGCCGTCGTCGTCCTCGGCGAGCAGGATTCGCAGCGGGTCGGGCGTCATGGGCGTACTCGGTTGGGTGGTGCCCCTTGGTTATTATGTCCGAGGGGGCCGCGCCGCGGGAAGATTCTGGCAATCCGGCGTCGGCTCACCGTCCGGGCGCTCGGCCTGCTCACTCTCCCTTGCCGCGGGGAGGGTGAAGTAGAACGTCGTCCCGCGGCCGACTTCGGACTCGACGCGGATCGAGCCCCCGAGGCGTTCGAGGATCCGCCGGACGATGGCCAGCCCGATCCCTTCGCCCGGCGCCTTGTCGGGGTGGAGCCGCTGGAGCGCCTGGAACAGCTTGGGCTGGTGCGCGGCGGGTATTCCCATCCCGTTGTCGCGGACGAAGAAGGTTCGGAGGTCCTTCGGCCCGTCCGGCGACTCGGCACTTCCAACTTCGACCCGACCCGGCCGGGCCGGGTCGAGATAGTTCAGTGAGTTGCCGACGAGGTTGGCGAAGACTTGCTCGACCGCGGTCGCGTCGCCGCGGGCCGAGGGCATGTCACCGACGACCACGACGGCCCCCTTCTCCTCGGTGGTCCGGCGCAGCGCGTCCACTACCCGCCGCGCGAGCGCGGTCATGTCCAGTGTGTGGGGCTGATAGACGACCCGTCCGGCCCGGGACAGCCTCAGCAGTGCGTCGATGATTGCGCTGAGCCGGCCGACCGCGGTCCGGATGAACCCCACCGACTCGTGTACGTCCCGGTGGAAGATGTCGTGCGCGTGGCGGCGGAGTTCGGGGGGAATACGCTCGTCCGCGAGGAGTCGGTCCAGCTCGCCGACGGTCACCTCCAGTTCCTGGCTGAACCCCTCCAGGTTGACGAGGGGCGACCGCAAGTCGTGCGAGACACTGTACACGAACGTCTCACTCTCTTCCGTCTTCTGACTGAGCAGGAGGTTCTTGTCCGCGAGTTCCGCCGTCCGCTCGCGGACCCGCTTCTCGAGTTCGTGGTTCAGCCGGAGCAGGGCGTCCTCGTACTTCTTCCGCTCCGCCGCGTCGCGGACGATCGCGGTCAGGTAACGCTCGCCGCCCGACTCCGACCGGGAGATGGTGATCTCGACCGGGAACTCGCTCCCGTCCTTGCGGCGTCCGGAGATCGTGCGGCGGTCGCTCATCACGCGAGCGGAAACCGGCCCAGTCGCGAACTCCTCGACGTGCCCGGCGTGCATCGCGCGGGCCGCCGGTGGGATGAGCACGTCGAGCGGCCGGCCGAGCACTTCGGCCGGCTCATGCCCGAACAACCGGGCAGCGCCGCGGTTGTACAAGACGATCTCGTGGCGGGCGTTGACCGTGATGATCCCGTCCTCAGTCACGTCCAGGATCTCGGCCAGGCGGTCCGCGGGGATCGGCATCGGTGCGGGCTCCCGGCGCGGCCGGGCCGCGTCGCTGCGAGACGTTGGAGTGAGTGTTCAGGAGAAGCTTCGCAGACCGGCCCGCGGCCGTCAACGGGCCGCGGCGGGGGGAAAGCAGAACCGGCGGGGTGTTCCCGCCGGTCGCTCGACTTCGGTTGACACTCCGCGCGTCAGCGCGGGAGGAAGGGCGGCTGGAAGGTGTACGGCTCGCCCGTCATCTCGCGCCACGTCTTCTGCTGCTCCGGGGTGAGCAGCCTGTTGAAGCGATCCTCGTACTGCTTGCGGTACTCCGCGTACTGGGCCGCGCGACGGGCCGCGTCCACATCGCCTGGCGCCGTGAGCGTGGTGTACTGGCCGGTACTCCAGTCCACGTTAGCCCTGAGGTTTCTGACCTGCTCGGGCGTGAGGTTCAGCCGCTTCTGCACCTCGGGGTCGTAGAGCGTGTTGAACCCGCCGTACTGCTGGGTGAGTTGCTGGTAGCGGAGGCGCTGGTCGGCGTTGAAGACGTCGGCCGTGGCCTTGTTCCAGTCGGCCGCGTAGAGGCGGTTCAGTTCCTGCTGGCGCGCGAACCGCTCGGCGTCGTTGAGCGTGGAGAGCGACCCGAACTGGTCGCGGTACTGCTGCTGAACCTTGTCGGTCGCGGCGTTCAGTCGCGTGAGTTGCTCCTGGGTGAGGTTGAGCGACTTCCCGACGTCGTTCATGCGGTAGAGTGTCGGCGGGTAGAGGTTCGTCGCACCGGTGGGGGAAGGGTTGATCTTCGCCCCTCCGGTCGGCTTGGGGACAATCGGCTGAGTCTGCGTCCCCGAGTTGGGAGGCGTGGTTCCCGGCGAGACCCCGGGTGGAGGCGTCTGGCCGCCCGCGAGTGTCGCGAGCGCCAGTGAGGTGGCGAGGCCGATCGGGTAGCGGTAACTCATGGAGAACTCCGTTCGGGCGAACGCGAGTGGGACCGGAGTAGTTCCGCAACTCCCGTGCCGCCTCGGGCCGCGGAGAGATGCCCGTCTTCGATCGGTCGAACTGTTTGGTTCGCGGTAGCGTAGGAGGGCGCGACTAGTATGCTACGGGGAGGGTCGGTTCTCGCGACGCGACCGATCCCCGGAGCCTGACGCCACGCCGCCCGTCGCCCCCGCAGATACTGACGGACGAGCGACCAAACCTCGTGACCTCTGCAGGTGCCATGGAACCGACACCGAACCCGAACAACGGCTCGTTCCTCTCCAACCTCCCGCGGGACCTGACGGCGAGCGTCGTCGTCTTCCTGGTCGCACTACCGCTGTGCTTGGGAATCGCGCTGGCGTCCCGTGCCCAGACGCTGCCGGCGGACGTGAACGTGCCACTGTTCTCCGGATTGGTCGCCGGGATCGTCGGCGGGATCGTGGTCGGGTTGTTGAGCGGGTCGCACACCAGCGTCAGCGGCCCGGCCGCGGGGCTGACGGCCGTGGTGGCCGCCCAAATCGCCTTGCTCGGGTCGTTCGACGCGTTCCTGCTGGCCGTGTTCATCGCCGGGCTGATCCAGATCGCGCTGGGGCTGGTCCGGGCCGGCTTTCTGGCCGCGTTCTTCCCGTCCAGCGTCATCAAGGGTCTGCTCGCGGCCATCGGGATCATCATCATCCTCAAGCAGATCCCCCACCTCTTCGGGCGGGACGTGGATCCGGAAGGGGATATGGCGTTCTTCCAGCCCGACCAGGAGACGACGTTCAGCGAACTGGTGCAGGTTGTCCAGGGTCTCGGCCTGCACTTTGGGGCGGCGGTGATCGGCCTGTTGTCGCTGGCCTTCCTGATCGCCTGGGACCAGGTGAAGGTGTTGAAGAAGTCGCTGGTGCCGGCTCCGCTGCTAGTCGTACTGATCGGGGTGGTGCTGGTGCTCTTGTTCGAGCGACTCGGGGAGCCGTGGGCGTTCGGGATCAGCAGCGGAAGCGGGCACTTAGTCGAGGTTCCCGCGGCGGACAGTCTGGCCCAATTCCTGAGTTTCTTCCGGAGTCCGGATTGGTCTCAGTGGCTCAACCCGAAGGTGTACCTGGCGGCCTTGACGATCGCGGCGGTCGCGTCGCTGGAGACGCTGCTGAACCTGGAGGCGGTGGACAAGCTCGACCCGAAGCGGCGGAACTCGCCGCCCAGCCGCGAGTTGTTCGCCCAGGGCGTCGGGAACGCTACGGCCGGGCTACTCGGCGGCATACCGATCACCGCCGTCATCATCCGCGGGTCGGTGAACGTCAACGCCGGGGCGAGGACGAAGCTGTCGGCCGTGTTCCACGGCTTGCTTCTTCTGGTCTGCGTCGCCCTGCTGCCGACCTGGCTGAACCTGATCCCGCTCTCCACGCTGGCCGCCATCCTGATCCTGACCGGGTTCAAGCTGGCCAGCCCGAAGTTGTTCAAGCAGATGTGGGCCGCGGGGAAGTTCCAGTTCCTCCCCTTCATCCTGACGGTCGTGGCCATCGTCCTGACCGACCTGCTGATCGGCGTGCTGCTGGGTCTCGCGATCGCGGCCAGCTTCATCCTGTGGAGCAATGTCCGGCGCCCGGTCCACATGGTCCGGGAGAAGCACCTCGGCGGGGAGGTGGTGCACATCGAGCTGGCCAACCAGGTGAGCTTTCTGAACCGGGCGGCCCTGTCCCGGGTCCTCGACGAAGTCCCCCGTGGGGGGCACGTCCTGATCGACGCGAGCGCCAGCGACTACATCGACCCCGACGTGCTCGACCTGATCCGCGACTTCGAGGAGAAGACCGGACCGGCCCGTGGGGTACAGGTGAGTCTGGTCGGCTTCCAGGAGCGGTACGAGCTGCAGGACCGCACGCAGTACATGGACTACTCGACCCGCGAGCTGCAGGAGGCCGTCACCCCGGCGCAGGTGCTCCAGATCCTGAAGGAGGGCCACGAGCGGTTCCGCACCGGGCGGCTGCTCAGCCGCGACTTCGGCCGCGTCGTCGCCGCGACGGCCGCCGGCCAACACCCGCTGGCCGTGGTCCTCGGGTGCATCGACTCGCGGACGCCTGCGGAACTGATCTTCGACGTCGGCGTGGGCGACATCTTCGTCACCCGCATCGCGGGCAACATCACGAGCCGGAAGGTGCTCGGGAGCATCGAGTACGCGTGCGCGGTGGCGGGGGCGAAGCTGATCCTCGTCCTCGGCCACACGCGGTGCGGCGCCGTGACCGCCGCGGTGGACCTCTCGGCCGCGGGCAAGTCGGCCGCGCAGGCGACCGGGTGCGAGTACATCGACCACGTCGTGCAGGACATCCAGCTCTCGGTCGATCGCGAGGAGTCGCGGTCGGCGCTCTCGCTCCCGCAGGCCGACAAGGAGGCCTTCGTGAACGAGGTGGCGCGGCGGAACGTCCGCCGGGCGGTGGACCGGATCCGTCAGGAGAGCGCGACGCTGGACCGCCTTGTCCGCGAGGGGCGGCTCGCGGTCGTGGGGGCGATCTACGACGTGACGACCGGCGACCTCGAGTTCCTGACCGAGGCCGCAGTCGGCGTCGATCCGGCCTCGCCGCCCGCGTGACACCGCCGTTCCGGTCGGTCCAGTTGTGCCGGGCGTAGCGGCCCCGCGGCCCCGGTACTTTCTTCTCGTGCCGTTCGCGGGCATCGGCCGGCCCACGGTCCGGCCGATGCCCCCGTATCGCGACTCGCGCGGCAGGACGCCTCGCGCGCCACGGGAGGAACCCACCCATGTCCGGTCGGCCGACGGGCCTCGCCCTTCTCACCTTGCTGGGGGTGTTCGCCCTCGCGCCCGACGCCACGGCCCAGGCGCCGACCGCGACCGA
>Ga0247829_10001674_pt1 | contig 10350 bp, 9 predicted proteins | sample 12C_Control_Day4_FD_207765 | JGI IMG/M metagenome (GOLD analysis project Ga0247829, IMG submission 207765) | Soil microbial communities from agricultural site in Penn Yan, New York, United States - 12C_Control_Day4 | ecosystem: Environmental > Terrestrial > Soil > Agricultural land | place: USA... | reverse complement strand
CTTGAAGGGCCTCGACCGCCTGCCGGTCTATCTGCAGGGCAACGAGCAGGTGGCTTCGCACCTGTTCGAACTGCTGCACACCTCGGCGGTCGCCACCTTCACCGGCGTGCCGGGCCAATTGATGCAGCGGCCGCACGTCGTGACCGAGGGTGCGCTGGTGCACGAGGGACTCGATCCGGGGCAGGGCCTGCTGCCGCTGGAATGGAACACCTTCCACGGCCACAACCTGCTGCACGAGTACTTCGCCTGCCCGGAGCGCTTCTACTTCTTCACGCTGACGCAGCTGGCCCCGGGCCTGTCGCGCGTGGCGGGCAAGGAGGCCGAGCTGCTGATCCTGCTGACCCGGCCGCCGGGCGCGCTGGCCGGCCTGGTCGATGCCGGCCAGTTCGCGCTGTTCTGCACGCCGGTGGTCAACCTGTTCGAGCGCCGCACCGACCGCATCGAACTCAACACCGCGGAGCCGGAATTCCACCTGGTGCCGGATCGCTCGCGCCCGCTCGACTTCGAGGTCTATGCGGTCAAGGGCATCACGGGCCAGCAGGCGCAGACCACGGCCGCGATGGACTTCCGGCCGCTCTACCAGACCCTCAACGAGGATGAGGGCAACTACGGCCGCTACTTCTCGGTGCGCCGCGAGCCGCGCCTGGCCTCCGACACCTCGCGCAAGTACGGCACGCGCACGCCCTACGTCGGCACCGAGGTCTTCGTCTCGCTGGTCGACCAGAACGAGGCCCCCTATGCCGACACCATCCGCTATCTCTCGGTCAAGGCGCTGCTGACCAACCGCGACCTGCCCTGCCTGGTGCCGCGCAACGGCAAGACCGACCTGGCCGTGGCCGAGTCGATCCCGGTGGCCGGCGTCGGGCTGATCCGGCCGCCGAGCACGCCCAAGTCGCCGTTCGCGCAGCGCGAGATCGCCTGGCGGCTGATCCGCCAGCTCGGCTTCAACCACCTGCCGCTGGCCGACCTGCCGCATCGCGAGGGCGCGCAGGCGCTGCGCGACATGCTGCGGCTGTTCGTCTCGATCGACAACGACGTGCAGCGCCGCCAGATCGAAAGCCTGGTGGGGTCGCGTATCGAGCCTGTCACCCGGCGCCTGCCGGGCGCCGGCCCGCTGATCTACGGCCGCGGCGTGCGCTGCGTCCTGAGCGTGGACGAGCAGGGCTTCTCGGGCACCAGCCCCTATCTGTTCGGGCTGGTGCTGGAGCACTATCTCGCGCGCCACGTCAGCATCAACGTGTTCACCCAGACCGTGCTCGAGTCGATGCAGCGCGGCACGGTCGCGCGCTGGCCGGTGCGCATGGGCGGGCGAGGGGTGGCATGAGCGGTTCGAGCCTGCCCGAGGCCGCTGGCGCCATGGCCCTGCAGACCACGCTGGAGCGGCTGCGCCAGGCGCCTTGGAAGTTCGGCTTCACGGTGCTGATGCGTCGCTTCGCCGCACTGCATCCCGAGCTGCCGCCGATCGGGCGGGCCAGCCGCCCGCAGCAGGAGCCATTCCGGCTCGGCCAGACCGCGGCGCTCGGCTTCGCGCCGCGCGAGATCGCCGAGGTGGCGCTGCCGGGCGCGCGCGTGCCGACGCCAGGGACCGGCAGTGCGCCGGCGCGCACCGGCAACAACCCGGCGCTGCCGATGGTGCGGCTGTACGGGCTCGGGCTGCTGGGGCCCAACGGGCCGCTGCCGCTGCACTACACCGAACTCGTGCGCGACCGCACCGAGAACCACCGCGACAGCACGCTGGCCGACTTTCTCGACCTCTTCCATCACCGCTTTCTCACGCACATGTACCGGGCCTGGGCGCAAAGCCAGGCGGCGGCCGGGCTCGACCGTGCCGACGACGAGACCTTCAGCCGCTACATCGCGCGGCTGACCGGCCACGATCCGCTCGAGATCCGGGATTCGGTGCTGCCTGCGCACGCGCGCCTGGCCGCCTCCACTCACCTGAGCCGCGAAGCGCGCAACCCCGACGGCCTGGCGTCCACGCTGGCGCGCTTTTTCGCGGTGCCGGTGCAACTGCAGGAGTTCGTGATGCACTGGATCCGCATCGATGCCGGGGACCAGACCCACCTGGGCGTGCCGCGCACCTCGAGCGTGATGGGCCTGGGTGCCATCGCCGGCGAGGTGGTGGCCGATCGCCAGAACAAGTTCCGCTTGGTGATCGGGCCCTTGAGCCTCGATCAGTACCTTCGCTTTACGCCGCAAGGCAAGGACCTGCCGATGCTGGTCGAGTGGGTGCGCGGCTTCATCGGCTTCGAGTTCGTCTGGGAAGTCGAACTGCGCGTGCGCAACGACAGCGCGCCGCCGGCCCGCCTCGAAGACAAGGAGAAGCTCGGCTGGTCGACCTGGCTGGGCGGCTCGGAGGGCGCAGGGCTCGGCGTTGTGCACGGCCGGCCGGCCGGCGGCGGCCCCGACTACGCGGTCGGCATGGTGTTCGAGCCGGAGGAATACATCGGCCTGCGAACCTGCCATGGCCCTTCCAGCATTCGGTGAACTCACTTCATTCCGAACCAGATCCATGATTCACGCTTCCGACCCCTTCAACCCGCCCGCGGCCACGGTTCCCGACTGGCTGCAGCCGATCAGCAGCAGCCAGCCCTGTGGCGCCAGTCTGGAATACGACGCCGAATACGCGGTGCTCCTGTCGCGCATGACGCCGCGCGGCGAAGCGCAGTACGGCCAGTTCGTCGGCACCTCCGATGCGCCCAATTGGGCCGAGATCGAGCGCGACTGCCGTCGCCTGCTGCTGCGGACCAAGGACATCGGCCTGTTCGTGTGGCTCTGCCGCGCACGCGCACGCCAGAGCCAGGCTGCGGGCTTGACTCAGGTGCTGGCCATGATGGAGGCCGCATTGCGCACCTGGCCCGATGCCATCCATCCGCAGCTCGTGATCGAGGGCCATGCCGACCCCGAGGTGCGCGCCAACGCGCTGGCCGCGCTGGTCGATCCCGAGGGCTTGATGGGCGACGTGCGCGAGATCGTGGTCGCCGCCAGCACCGCCTTGCGCCTGACGGTGCGCGATGTCGAGCGGGCCTTTGCCGTGCCGCGGCCCGCCGATGCGCAGAGCCCGGAGTCGGTGAGCCGGCAGTTGCTTGCGCTGCATGCGGCCGCCGGGCGGGATGCGCAGGCGCCCGTGAAGCTGCTGGCGCAAGCAGCGCAGCATGCGCGCGAGATCGATGCGTGGAGCAAGGCCCATCTGGGCGACGACGCGCCTTCGCTGCGACCGCTGGTTCGATTGCTGGACATGTTCGTGGTCCCCGAGGTGGCGGATGCCGACCGGGTGGCGGGCGCTTCGGCGCATGGCCAGGCGGTGCCGGGCGACGCAGGCCGGCGCGCGGAAGTGCTTCCTTCGTACGACCCGGACCCGCGGTCGCGCGCGGGCCTAGGCCCGGCGACGCGTGAACAGGTGCAGGGCCAGATCCGTTCGGCCCGCGAGTGGTTCGAATCCCACGAGCCGAGCAGTCCCGTGGCCGTGCTGCTCAAGCAGGCCGAGCGCATGGTGGGCAAGCGCTTCTCGCAGGTGGCCGATGCCATCCCCTTGGACCTGCTCAAGAAATGGGAGTCCGACGACGAGACGCCCCATGAAGGAGCCTCGGCATGAGCGCTGGCCAGTTTCCGATCCTCCTCCTGCTCGGCTGCCTGCTGTCAGGACTGGTGGGGGCGGCCGCGGGTGCGTGGTGGTGCAGCCGCAGGGTGCAACAGGTGCTTTGCGCACAGCTTCGGCTGGCGCTGCACGAACTCGCGCCCTGGCCGATCGAGCCGCAGCGACCGGCGGACCGGCCGGAGCGCGACGCGCAGTCGATCCAGGCCGTGCGACAGGCCATCCAGGTCGAGCTCGAGTTCCAGGAACGGCAACTGGCCGAACGGGACCGAGCCCGGGTCGAAGAACAGCGGCTCTGGCAGACCGATCACGACGAGCGCCGCGCTGCCGAGTTCCGGGCGCTGCTTCATGCGATGTCTGCACAGTCGGCCATCTCGACCGCGGCGCCGGTGCGACATCGAGGACCGGCTTGTGCCCTTGCACCGGCACCCAGCGTGTCCGCACGGCCGCCCGAGATGATGCAGACGCCCCTGCCGCGCCCGGCACCTTCGTATGCGGCCGATGCACCCGAGATCGAACTCAGCGACGAAGAGATCGACGCGCTGCCGGCCGAGCCTCCGGAGCCGAACCCTGCGCGCAAGCGCATCCTGCCGGCGCCCAAGAAGCCCGTGATGCGTGAGCTTTGATGGGGCGTTTCTCCCGCGGCGTCGATCGCATCGGCGCCGAGTCCCGCCTCGGCCCCGGGCCGGCAGCCGCCGGGTGGCGCGAAGGGCCTCAGCGCAGCCCGCCGCCCGCCGCGCCTTCCGCGCGCTGGATCAACTCGATCTTGTACCCATCCGGATCCGTCACGAACGCGATCACGGTGCTGCCGCCCTTCACCGGGCCGGCCTCGCGCGTGACGTTGCCGCCCGCCGCCTTGATCTTGTCGCAGGCCGCGTAGGCGTCGGGCACGCCGAGCGCGATGTGGCCGTAGGCGCTGCCCATCTCGTAGCTCTCGGTGCCCCAGTTGTAGGTCAGCTCGATCTCGGCCTGGGCCGGGTTGCCCTCGTAGCCGACGAAGGCCAGGCTGTACTTGTACTCGGGGTTCTCGGAGGTGCGCAGCAGCTGCATGCCCAGCACCTGGGTGTAGAAATCGATCGAGCGCTGCAGGTTGCCGACGCGCAGCATGGTGTGGAGGAGTCGCATATCGTGGTCGTCTGGTTGTTGCTGCGACATTGTCGCGCCAGTGCCGAGCTTTAGCCGTGCGACGGCGCCTTCCAGCGATCCAGCCGGCCTTCATGCATGACGCCGATGCGGTCGGCCATCACCTGCGCCTCGGCCTCGTTGTGCGTCACCAGCACCGCGGTCTGGCCGGCGGCCTTGAGGATCTCGCGCACCTCGACCGTCAGGCGTTCTCGGGTGCTGCCGTCGAGGTTCGAGAACGGCTCGTCGAGCAGCAGCAGCGCCGGTTCGGGCGCCAGCGCCCGGGCCAGCGCGATGCGCTGCTGCTGGCCGCCCGAGAGCTGGTGCGGATGGCGCTCGCCGGCATCCGGCAGCCCGACCAGCGCGAGCATCTCGGCCACCCGCCTGCGCTGCGCATCGTGCGGCTGGTGGCGCAGCCCGAAAGCGACATTGCGGGCCGCGTTCAGGTGCGGGAACAGCGCGTACTCCTGGAACATCATGCCGACCCGGCGCCGCTCGGGCGGCAGGTGCACCTCGGACGAGGACAGCAGCACGTCGCCAAGGAGGATGCGGCCGGCGCGCACCGGCTCGAAGCCGGCGATCGCCCGCAGCACCGTGGTCTTGCCGCAGCCCGACGGGCCGAGCAGGCAGCCGATGTCGCCGGCGTCCAGCGACAGCGAAAAATCGTCGACCACGATGTGCAGGCCGCGATGGCCTTCGTAGCCGAGGCGCAGGTTCTCGATGACGAGTGCTGCGCTCATGGTGCGCCTCCCGAAAGCCCGTTGCGCGCCAGCAGCACCACCGGCAGCAGCCCCGCGACGACGATCGCCAGTGCCGCGATCGCGCCTTCCTCGTAGGTGCCGCGTGCTGCCTCGGCATAGAGCCAGGTGGCGAGGGTGTCGAAGTTGGCCGGCCGCAGCAGCAGGGTGGCCGGCAGTTCCTTCATCGCGTCGACGAACACCAGCAGCGCGCTGGCCGCGATCGCCGGCCGCAGCAGCGGCAGGTGCACGCGGCGCAAGGTGCCGCCGGTGTTCTCGCCGAGCAGGCGGGCCGCCTGTTCGAGTGCCGGCGGGATGCGCGCGAGCCCGGCCTCGATGCCGCCGACGGGCATGGCCAGGAAACGGATCGCGCAAGCCACGACCAGCACGATGCCGGCCGCCATCAGCGGCAGGCCCGGATGGCCAATCAGCGAGGCCAGCGCGGCGTCGACCGCGAGCGCGGGCGTCAGCAGGCCGATCGCCAGCACCGTTCCCGGCACGGCGTAGCCCAGGGTGGCGACCCGGCCGGTCCAGCGGCCGCGGATGCGCGTCGAGCCCTGGCTGCGAACCGCCCAGGCCACGACCAGGCCGGCCGCGACCGCGACCGCGGTCACCCCGGCGGCCACGCCGAGGGTGTTGACCAGGCTCGAGAGCAGGCCGGCCGAGATGCCGCCACCGAGGCGCAGGCGCTTGGCCGTCTCCCACACCAGGTAGAGCGCCGGCGCGGCGAAGCCGATCAGCACCGGCAGCGCGGCCGCGGCGCTGGCGAGCCAGGCGGCCGCGCCCTGCAGCCGGCGCGGCTGGATGGCGCGCATGCGCTGCGCCGAGCCGAAGCGCTGGTGGCGCCGGCCGTGGCGCTCCAGCAGCACCAGCGCGATCACCACGAACAGCATCGCGGACGCGATCTGCGCCGCGCCCGCCAGGTCGGAGCGCGTGATCCAGGTGGTGTAGACCGCGACCGTGAGCGTCTGGATGCCGAGGAACTCGGAGGCGCCGATGTCATTGAGCGTCTCCAGCAGCGCCAGGCTCAGGCCGACCGCCAGCGCCGGCCGGGCCAGCGGCAGCGCAACGCGGAAGAAGGCACCGCTGCGGCTCTCGCCAAGCGAACGGGCGGCCTCCATCAGGTGGGCGGGCTGGGTCATGAACATGGCGCGTGCGGTCATGTAGACGTAAGGGTAGAGCACGAAGCCGAGCACGAAGATGGCGCCGGGCATGGAACGCAGGTCGGGCAGGCGGAGCTGGCGCGGACTGTCGAAGCCCAGCAGCCAGCGGATCGCGCCCTGCACCGGGCCGAGCGGATGCAGCAGGTCGAGGTAGGCGAAGGCCACGATGTAGGTCGGCATGGCCAGCGGCAGCAGCAGGGCCCAGTGCAGCACGCCGCGGCCGGGGAAATCACAGCTGCTCACCAGCCAGGCGCAGCCGGTGCCGATCACCAGCACCAGCAGCCCGACGCCGGCCAGCAGCACGGCGGTGTCCAGCGCGGCCTGCGGCAGCACGTGGCGCGCGAGATGGGCCCAGTGCCCCAGGCCCGATCCGAACGCCAGCCACAGCAGGCTCAGCACCGGCGCCAGGACGCCGAGCGCGATCCCCACCGAAGCGGTCCGCCAGACCGGGCCGACCGACCGCAGCCGCTTCACTGGTCGAACGCGACCTTGTCCACCAGCGCGCTGGCCTGCTTGCGGTACTTGGCGACCTCGGAGATCGGCAGCGGATCGACCTTGAGCTCGCCGATGCTGCTGGCGATGATCGGGTCGAGCGCGACGCCCTTGCGCACCGGGAATTCGTAGTTGGCTTCGGCGTAGAGCACCTGCGCCGGCGGCGACACCAGGAACTCGAGCAGCTTGACCGCGTTGGCGCGCTGCGGTGCGTTCTTCGCCACCGCGGCGCCGCTGATGTTGACGTGCGTGCCGCCGCCCTGGGCGAAGGTCGGCTTGATGACCTTGATCGCGTCGCCCCACTTGCGCGCGTCGGTGCCTTCCTTGGCGCCCTTGAGCTGGCCGACGTAGTAGGAGTTGGCCAGGCCGACATCGCAGATGCCGCCGAGGATGTCGCGCGCCACGTCGCGGTCGCCGCCGGTGGCCTTGCGGCCCAGGTTGGCCTTGACGCCGCGCAGCCACTGCTCGGCCTTGGCCTCGCCCTCGTGCGCGATCATGGCCGACACCAGCGCGACGTTGTAGGGATGCTGGCCCGAGCGGATGCAGACCTTGCCCTTGTACTTGGGGTTCGCGAGGTCTTCATAGCGGAACGAGGCCAGCGGCAGGTTCTTGTCGGCATACAGCACGCGGGCGCGCAGCGAGAGGCCGAACCACTGGCCGTCGGCGCCGCGCAGGTTGGCGGGGATCGCGGACTCCAGCGCGGCCGACTTCACGGGCTGCGTGACGCCGCCGTCGACCAGGTCGACCAGGTTGCCCACATCGACCGTCATCAGCACGTCGGCCGGCGAGCGGGCGCCCTCGGCCTTGACCCGCTCGAGCAGGCCGTCCTTGACGAAGACGGTGTTGACCTTGATGTCGTTCTGGGCGCTGAAGGCCGCCAGCAGCGGCTGGATCAGGCCGGGCTCGCGGGTCGTGTAGACCGTGACCTCGCCGGCGGCGTGGGCGGGCAGGGCGGCGGCCAGCAGGGTCAGCGCAGTGGCGCCCAGCGCGAGGACGGCGCGGGCGGGCGCGCGAGAGTGTGCGGTCATGGAGCGTCTCCGGGGAGCAGTGGGATGAAGGGCATCGGCGCAGGTCGCGCGCAGGCAATGCGAATCATAATCACTGGCGCTCGCGCAGAGGCCGCGCTATCCACCCGGGACTGGCGGGTTTTTCGCTTCAGTGCTTCGGCAGTTCGAACACCAGGCAGGTGGTCGTGGCATGCGCATAGAGGGTGCCGTCGGCGCCGACGATGCGCGCCTCGGCGGTGGCCAGTTGCCGGCCGCAATGCAGCACCCGGCCTTCGGCGCGCACGCGCTGCACCTTGGGCGAGAGCGCCTTGACCAGATTCACGCCGAGTTCGGCGGTGGTGTAGCCGCGCCCGGCCGGCATCATCGTGTGCACCGCGCAGCCCAGCGCCGAATCGAGCAGCGTGGCGAACCAGCCGCCGTGGATGGTGCCGAGCGGATTCAGGTGCTCGGCCTTGGGCGTGCCCTGGAACACGGCGCGTCCGGGGTTGACCTCGATCAGCTGGAAGGACAGCGTCCTGGCGATCGCCGCATAGGGAATCTCGGCCCGCAGCATGGCCTGCATCATTTCGAGCCCGGTCTTGCCGGCGATCTGCTCGGGCCGCGCCACGCCCGGGCCGGGTCCGGCGTCGAGCCGTTCGGTGATGGCCGCTTCCTCGGCGATCCAGGCCGCCAGTTGGTCCGTTGCTGTCATTCGTTACCCTTTCTGAGTTGCATATGCAATGATTGTAGCTACAATTGTTCGCATGAATGCCGTCGCAAAGCCCCAGGGCTGTACCAACTTCAGGCTGCGCCACCTGGTGCGGCAGGTGTCGCGACACTACGATGCCGAGGTCGCCAAGAGCGGTCTCAAGACCACGCAGTACTCGCTGCTGTCGCATGTGCTGCACCTCGGGCCGATCCGTCCGGGCGAGCTGGCGAAGGCGATGGGCGTCGACGCCTCCACGCTGACGCGCAACCTCAAGCCGATGGTCGCCGCCGGCTGGCTCAGGCAGGGCGAGGGCTCCGACGCGCGCAGCCGGTGGGTCGAGATCACCGATGAAGGCCGCGCCAAGCGCACCGAGGCGCAGCGGCATTGGCGCGATGCGCAGGAAAAGCTCAACGCGCTGCTCGGCATCGAGCGGGTGCTGGCGCTGCACCAGCTGGTCGACGAGAGCATCGCCATCCTGCAGGGCACGGACGAGATCGCCGAGGGAGAGTTCGATGAATGACAAGACCGCCGCGGGCACGTCGCCCATCGCGCGCTACGCGCTCTGGCTGGTGCTGCTGGCAGCGGCCGGCACCTTCGCGCTGACCATGGGCGTGCGGCAGACGATGGGGCTCTTCCTGTCGTCGCTCAACACCGCGACCGGCCTGGGCATCGGCAGCATCAGCCTGGCCTTCGCCTTCGGGCAGCTGTGGTGGGGGCTGACGCAGCCTTTCGCCGGCGCCGTGGCCGACCGCATCGGCACCGGGCGCGTGATCTTCGTCGGCGTGCTGCTGGTCGCCCTGGGCACCTTCATCACGCCGCTGATGACCAGCACCGCCGGGCTGATCTTCGCGATCGGCGTGCTGGCGGCCGGCGGCGCGGGCATGGCCGGGCCCTCGGTGCTGATGGCGGCCACCACGCGCCTGGTGCCGGCGCAAAAGCGCGGGCTGGCCACCGGCATCGTCAACGCCGGGGGCTCCTTCGGCCAGTTCGCGATGGCGCCGATCGCGATCGGCCTGATGGCCACGGTCGGCTGGGCCAGCGCGATGCAATGGCTGGCGATCCTGATCCTGCTGGCGCTGCCGGCGGTGTGGGTGCTCAAGGGCAACTCGCAGCAGCTCGCCGCCCAGTCGGCGGCCGCCAGCGGCAGCAAGCCCTTGACCGCCCGCCAGGCGGTCGGCCAGGCCCTCGCCACGCCGAGCTACCGCTACCTGAGCCTCGGCTTCCTGGTCTGCGGCTTCCATGTGGCCTTCCTCGCGACGCACCTGCCGGGCGTGGTGGCGGCCTGCGGCCTGCCGCCCGAGATCGGCGGCTGGGCGCTCGGCATGATCGGCCTGTTCAACATCGTCGGCAGCCTGGCCATGGGCTGGGCGGTCGGCCGCTGGCGCATGAAGTCGCTGCTGGCGCTGCTCTACGCGACGCGCGGCCTGGCGGTGCTGGTGTTCCTGCTGGCGCCCAAGACGCCCGCCGTGATGCTGGTCTTCGCGGCCGTGATGGGCGTCACCTTCCTGTCGACCGTGCCGCCGACCGCCGGCCTGGTGGCCAAGTT
>Ga0247829_10001670_pt1 | contig 10356 bp, 9 predicted proteins | sample 12C_Control_Day4_FD_207765 | JGI IMG/M metagenome (GOLD analysis project Ga0247829, IMG submission 207765) | Soil microbial communities from agricultural site in Penn Yan, New York, United States - 12C_Control_Day4 | ecosystem: Environmental > Terrestrial > Soil > Agricultural land | place: USA... | reverse complement strand
GCTCGGCTATCGCCGGCATCCGATGCTCGTCGAGCTCGACGCGTGGACGCTCGAGCTGCCGGGCGCGTTCATCGGCCGCTGGGAGGACGACCTCTACTGGGCCACCGACGGCGAGCGCGTGGTCGAGCTGCAGACGATCTCGACCGACGGCAGCCTCGACACGCCCCAGCTGCTCGAGCTCGCGCCGCCGCAGCATCCGATCGTTGCAACCCTCGAAGACGATCGCCGGCGGGGCCGCGCCGAGGCGTACGACGAGGGCGACGTGCACGTCATCCATGGCCTCGTCGCGGCCGCACCCGAAGTCGCGATCCTCACGTGCAAGGGAGCGCGCACCGATCAGGCGTGGGCGCTCGCGACGTGGCGCAGCCTGCGGCCGCGCTAGCCGCCGCCGGCGACGAACGTCACGACCTGGTGGTCTTTCGGGTCCGCGATCCGCGGCGCCGACGACCATACGACCTCCTCGACGCAGCGCGCGAGCGCGGGGTTGCCGCGCACGTGCACGTCGGCGATCTCCTCGCGCGTGAGCTCGACCTCGACATCCACGCGCTCGCCACCGAGCTTGCACGTCGCGAGCGCACTCGCGAGCTGCGCGCGCAGATCGAGCGGCGGCTGCACCTTCTTCGGCGAGCCGGAGCCGGTCCCGCTGCCGCGACCGATCGTCCCCAGGTTGCCGTGGTCACACACGTCGCCCCAGCCGACGCCGCCGTGCACTTCATAGGTCCCCTTGCCGCCCCACTGCGCGTAGAGCGACCACCTCCCGATCGCAGCGCGCGCGAGCTCCGCGACCGCGTCACTCGCGGCGCCGGGCAGGTGTTCGTGCGTCCACGCTTCACGCGCGAGGTCGACGGTGCGGGTCGATGCCGGTGTCACGACGCGGCGGAAGGGTGTGCCCCAGATCTTGCCCTCGATCGTGATCGGCTGCGCATCGAGCGAGCTCTGCGCCCACCACGTGCACGACTGGCCCTGGAGGAGAGCGAGCTCGTCGGCGCACTCGGTCCTGCCGTCGCTGCCCATCGATGACCACCCGGGCGCCGTAATCGCGAGGCCATCGAGTGACGTGGGGTGGACGAGCGTCGTCGCGTCGAGTGGCGCATCGGGTTCGCCGGGACCGATCCTCGTCCTCATTCCCTGCGTCAACGCCGCAAACGCGGACAGCATGCCGGTGTCGTCGCGGTGCCAGGTTCCGGGGTCCGGGTCCAGAACGACGGCGTGCACGAGCGTTCCCGCCGGCACCTGCTTCGCGAGCTCCGTCGCCGGCATCGCGGCGAGTCGCCGCGCCATGCGCTCGTCGGTGAGCAGCACGATCCGCTTGGTGCCCTTCACGCGAGCGAGCCACGCGCTCGCCTCCGCGAGCCCGCGATCGAAGTTCGAGCCGTTCTGGGGCGCCCACGCCGTCAGCGCCGTATCGATCTGGTTGCGTCGCTGCGCGGACGTCCATGCCGACAGCAGGGGCGTCGCGGACCGCGCGAACGCGACCACCTGCACGCGCGACGCGGGCGCGGCCGCGAGGTACGCCTGCACGATCTGGCGCTGGGCTTCACGCTGTGCGGAGTCGAGCGAGCGCGACCCGTCGACGACGATCACGGTCGCGAGGTCGCGCGGGAGGTCGGCGAGCGCGTTTGCCAGGGTGAGCTCGATGCGCGCGATCGTCTCGATCCCGAGGTCGACGCGATCGCCGGTCGCCGCGATGCGGACACCGCTCGACAGCTTCGCGGGGGCGCGGCTCGCGAAGCCGACCCAGCGCCCGACGGCGTCGCCTTCCTCGCCGCACGCGTGATTGATCTGCACGTCCTCGGCGACCCGGTCGATTCGCACCGCACCGGCGACGTCTCCCCACGCATCGGGCACCGCGATGTAGCGAACCTCGCCGAGGTAGCAGGTCGGCACCGTGACCTCGAGCTCGACGTACAGCGAGCCTGCGCGCGGTGACGCCACCGAGATCGAGGCTGCGTTCCGCGAGCCGCCGATCCACACGGCCCACGGCTTCGTCCCGGGGCGGGCCGACTCGCTCTTCAGCGCTTCGAACCGAGCTGACGCCTTGTCCTCTTGCAGGAGCGCGAGTGGGTGCGTGACCCCGCCGACCGTGGCGCGCGCCCCGGTGATCACGCCACGATGAGGCAGGGCCAGCTCGTGGCCCCGATCGTCCCATTCGCCCTTGACCTCCAACGCATAGCGGACGGTCAGCCTCGCCATCGTGCCGTCGAGCCGGCCGCGGATGCGGATCGGATCGGGCGCGGCGGCAGCTGCGGTCGCGGTCAGGAGCAGCGCAAACGGGAGCCAGCGCACGGTTCTCCGACATCGCGGACCACAAAGCGTTCCAGGAATCTCGTAACGTCGACACCATGGACGACGACTTCGAATCCTCGATGTTCCTCATGCGGGCGCTGGGCGGACCACTGGCCGCGATGATGGCGATCCTCATCACGATGACCGTCACCGCGCCGATGGTCCTCTACATCATCGCGCGCTGGCGTGCGCACCGCGAGCCCGTCGTCGATCAGCAGCTCGGCGTGAAGTTCGCGCTGCACTACTTCGCGCTCAGCGCGTTCCAGCTCGGCCTCGCCGGGCTCGCGCTGCTCGTCTACACGATGATCATGAAGGTGCCGGAGCAGTACGCGAGCGAGATCAAGAGCCCGATGTACCGCATGGCGTTCGGCTTCATCGTGCCGGCCGGGCTCGTCTACGCGGCCCACACGTTCTTGCTGCGCAAGACCGACGACGCCGAAGTCACGGGCGTACGTCGCCTGTTCGCCGGCTACAACCTGCTCATCACCGGCCTCATCGGCTTCATCTCGCTCGTGATCGCGTTCCAGGCGCTGTTCGCCAAGGGCAGCGCGGGCGAGGCCGGACGCATGGCCGGCGCGCTGATGCTCGTCTATGGCAGCGCGTGGGGCGTCGTCGGCTGGCGGTTCGGCAACCTCGTGTTCGGCACGCGCAGCGGCGGCCTCGGTCCGATCTCGTTCCGCACGCCTCCGTCGGACACGCCGCCTCCGCCCGCGTCGGGTGCGAGTGGTGGCGGCGGTCTGCCCCCGCTCGGCGGTGGTTCGTACCCGCCGATCGATCAGAAGTAGATCTACTTCGCGGAGCCCTCGGCGGAGCCCGCCGAGCCGGTCGCGTCAGCAGAGCCCGCCGCATCGGCCGGCATCATTGCCTTCTGCATGCACTCACCCATGCGGGTGGAGACCTCGGTCATCTCCTTCATCTGAGCTTCGGTGGGCTTCGTATCGGGCGCATCCTTGGCCATCGTCTGCGACCACGCCGTCATCTCGTCGCTGACCTTGGTCGCGCACGCGGTGTCCTTGCACGCGCACATCGCATCGGCGAAGCCCTTCATCTTGCCCATCGCCTCGGCGACCTTGGCCTCACCGGCGGCGCCTTTCACCTTGTCCTTGCACTCGCGCATCGCGTCGAAGATCTTGTCGCCGCGCTCCTCCTGCGCCTTGCTCGGCTCCTTGCCCTTGAGGTCCTTGTTGGAGTCCATCCACTTCTCCATGTCGCTATCGACCTTGTCGACGCAGGCGACGTCCTTGCAGGCGCACATCTGCGTCTTGAACGACTCCATCTTGTCGAGCGCGCCGTCGATGCCGCCTTTGCTGCAAGCAGCCGCCGCGAGCACACACACCATTGCAACCGTGGTCTTCATCATGTGGCGGGAACCTATCAGCAACATTTCTTCACGAACCAGGGCCGGCGGCTGAAACCTGTGCAGCGGCCCGGTGGACTCGGCGTTGCATCACCTGGTGGGATGATTTCGACGACAGAAGCGTTCGCGCAGCACGTCGCGAGCCATGCAGGGAGTACCGAGGAGCAGGCGACACGCGCGGCGCGCCTCGTCCTCGCACGGATCGGTTCGCACGTCAGCGCCGAGACGCGGCGGTTCCTGGCGACGGAGCTGCCCGCGCGGCTGGCGGCGGCGCTGAGCGACACCGATGATCTCGCGGTAGCGCCGGACGAGCGCGTGCGCGAGCCACCGATGCGGATCGGTCAGGCGCACGAGCTGATCGCGAGCGTGTGCCGCGTGCTCGCCGAGGAGCTCTCGACCGAGGCCATCGACCGCATTCGCGTCGAGGTGCCCGCTTCGCTCGCACAGCTGCTGAGCCCTCCGGGCGGCGAAGTCGTCGGCCGGACGCCAAGCGCCGCAGGCTACGAATCGCTCGCGAGCGGGCACCCCGGCAGCCGGCATCCGATCGCCGACACGCCCGGGTCACGCGCGCAGGCCGACTCGGTCGCGGACGCGGGCGGCCACGAGGACACCAAGCTCTCGACGGCGCCGGGCACCACCCAGGAGCGCGCGCACACGACGCTCGCCGAGGGGCGTCCCGGCTTCGAGCGCGAGCTCTCGGGCGAGACCCCGCGTCCGCGGCGGTGATGCATACTCGCGCCGATGGCGGCCGAGCTCGGGAAGACCAACCTGGTCGAGGCGCCGACGCCGCTGATCGGGCGTGACACCGAGCGCGCGGTCCTGACCGACGATCTCGATCGCGGCACGCGCCTGGTCACGCTCGTCGGGCCGGGCGGCGCTGGTAAGACCCGGCTCGCGGTGCGGTTCGCGATCGAGCGCGCGGAGGCATACGCGGCGCACGGTGGCGGCGGCGCCTGGCTGTGCGACCTCGCCGGTGCGCGCAACGCGATGGAGCTGTGCGCGGTGGTCGCGGCGGCGCTCGAGCTGCCGCTCGATCCGGCGACCAGCGAGGCGCGCGTGATCGCGGACCTCGGCCGGCGGCTCGCGCAGCGACGGCGGGTGCTGCTCGTGCTCGACAACTGCGAGCACCTCGTGCGCGACGCGAGTGCGGTGATCACCGCCTGGCTCGGGGCGGCGCCGCTCGTCCACTGCGTGGTGACCTCGCGGGTCGCGCTCGGGGTGCCGGGCGAGCAGCTGCGGCCGATCGCGGGGCTCGCCCCCGACGAGGCCGTGCGGCTGTTCGTGCGGCGCGCGATGGAGGTCCGGCCCGACCAGCCGCTCGGTCCCGACGAGCTGGCGGCGATCGGTGACATCGTGCGCCGGCTCGATGGCCTGCCGCTCGCGATCGAGCTCGCGGCGGCACGCACGCGCCTGCTCTCGCCCGCGCAGCTGCGCGATCGCCTCGCGCCGAGCTTGCTCGCGCGTCCGGGCGACCCCGGCCGCCATGGTTCGATGCGCGGCACCATCCTCGACTCGGTCGCGTCGCTCGACGAGACGGCGCGCACCAGCTTCGCGTGCTGTGCGATCTTTCGCGGCGGCTTCTCGCTCGACGCGGCCGAGGCCGTGCTCGCGTCCGCGGACACGCTCGCCGCGCTCGAGGCCCTCGGCGGTCACTCGTTGCTCCGCACGATCGTCGCCGAGACGGGCGAGGCTCGGTTCGCGCTGTTCGAGCCGATCCGCGAGGTCGCCGCCGAGCAGCTCGCGGAGCGCGTCGAGCGCGCCGAGCTCGCCGACCGGCATGCGCGCTATTTCGCCGCGCTCGGGCAGCGGCTCGCCGCGCGCGCCGTGTCGGATCCCGCGGCGCTCGCGGAGCTCGCCCTCGAGCTCGATAATCTCGTCGACGCTCACGCTCACGCGAGCTCCATGGGGGCGAGCGAGCTCGCGCTCGACCTGGCGCTCGCGCTCGACCCGCTGCTCGCCACGCGAGGCCGTCATCGGCTGCGGCTCCGCCTCCTCGACGCGGCGCTCGCGGGTGCGTCGGGCGGCGCCGTCGCGGCGGCGCACCTCGCGCGCGGCCATGCCCATCGCGAGCTCGGTGATCCCACCGCGGCGCGCGACGACTTCACGCGCGGCCGCGGGCTCGCCGCGACGCCGACCCTGCGTGCGCTCGCGGAGCTGCGGCTCGGCGAGCTCGTCGAGATCAGCGGTGCGACCGCCGAGGCCAAGGCACACTACCGGCGCGCCCTCGACGCGGTGCACGGCGCGCGCGAGCCGGCCGCGGTGCTGCGCGCCGCCGATGCGCACGCCCACCTCGGCCACGCGCTACGCCGCGAGGGCACCCTCGAGGAGGCCGAGCTGCACCTCGCGAGCGCCGTCGAGGGCTATCGCACGACCGGTCACCGCGAGGGGCTCGGCGCGATGGCATACGAGCGCGCGGTGCTCGCGTTGTTCCGCGCGCAGCCCGCGGTCGCGCGTGGCCGGTTCGAGGACGCCCTCGCGCTCGCTCGCTCCCTCGGGGCGCGTCAGCTCGAGGCGGCGGTCAACAGCGGTCTCGGCATCCTGCTGCAAGAGCTCGCCGAGGTCGATGCCGCGATCGCGCACCACGCCGCCGCGATCCAGGTGTTCCGCGAGCTCGGCAACCGCCACCGTGAAGGCAGCGCGCTCTACTACCTCGCGACCGCGTACCTCGAGCGCGGCGAGCTCGTCGAGGCGCATGCCGTGCTCGACCAGGCAGCGAACGCGATCGCCGCGGTGGGCGCGCATCGCTACGCCGCGTTGATCGATGGCGCGCGCGGAGCGGCCCACGCGCTCGCCGGCGAGGCCAGCGAGGCGGCCCGCGCGTTCGAGCGCGCGGATCGCGCTGCCGCCGCGTGCGCGACCGAGACCTCGCTCGCGGTCACGCTCGCGATCCATCGCCTGCAGCTGTCCGCAGTCGACGCTACAGCGCGCGCGGCCGAGGCGCGCTCGCTCGTCGCTACCGCGCCCGGCGATGACACCAGACTCGCGGAGCGTCTCCTCGCGGCACCGAGCCGCGAGCGACCGCGCCATGGCTGGCTCGTCCGCGCCGACGGCAGCGCCTTTCGTCCACCGGAAGCGACCGAGCTCGTCGACCTGAGCCGGCGCGCGCCGCTGCGCCGGATCCTCGCGGCGCTCGCCCGTGCGCGCGTCGATGCGCCCGGCGATTCGCTCGGGCTCGATGATCTGCTCGGCGCGGGCTGGCCCGGTGAGCGGATCGCGCACGCCGCCGCGGTCAACCGGGTGCATGTCGCGCTCGCCACGCTGCGCAAGCTCGGCCTGCGCGGCTTGTTGCACAGCGGCGAGCGGGGCTACCTGCTCGATCCCGCGGCCGCCGTCGAAGTCACAGCCTGATCCCGCGCACGAGGTTCCGCACGATCGCGGGATGCTCGGGGACGATTGGATCTGGGCCGAGAGGCGACGAGGGGCTACTCGTTCGCGGGAGCCTTGGACATCGATGCGCGCACGGTGAGCACGCCGGGCGACGGAACGGCGTAGTCGATCCGCGAGCCACCCTCGTTGGCGATGCGCAGAATGCCGAGCCCGCCTCGCTCCCTGCGCTCCGTCGTGACCTGCGCGAGCGCCGCGGCCCACGCTTCGGCGGGATCTTGGTGCGACGCGAGCCACGCGAGCTGGTCCGCGAGGCGCTGGATCTCCTCGTTGCCGACGATCGCGTTGGTGACCTCGACGACGATCGCCGAGGCCGACTCGCGGATCGCGAGCTTCACCAGCGTCTGCGGCGATGCGTACTTGATCGCGTTCTCCAGCAGCTCGCCGCTGACCATCGCGAGCGCATCGCGGAGGTCGCCATCGCCATAGCTACCAAGCGCGAGGAGCGCGACCGCTTCGCTCGCCCGGGTGACGTTGTCCCACTCGGGCTGCAGCTCGACCTCGAGGCAGAGCGCCGTGCTCATGCGGCCTCCATGGGACGCAGCTCGAACAGGCCGTCCCTCTTGTCGAAGATGCGAAGCGCATCGAAGCTGAGCCGCTGCCACTTTCGCGTCGGGTCGTAGATCACGACCATCGGGGTGTTGCGGTTTCGTGCGGCCTGGATCAGCTGGATGATGCTGAGGATGGTCGAGCTGTTGAAGCGCTCGATCTTCTCGAAGTGCAGCTCGAGGACCCGGGGCTGATCGGCCACCGCCTGCAGCAGCGCGGCGAAGAACGGGCCCAGCACCTTTTCCGGTTGCCGGTCCGTGCTCATGCCGAGCCAGTGGAGGCGGATCGCTTGTGGATCGGTCGTGTCATCGACGTTGATCCGCAGGTCTCCTGCGACGAGGCTCTCCATGCAGGTCATCCTTTCACCCGAGGTGCTCGACTGCGATTAGCGTTGCATCGTCATCGGGCCGATTGGCCCCGAGGAACGTCTCCCACTCGCTGACCAACCGAGCGACGGCGTCCTCCAGCGCGAGCGAGCGGTCGCGAACCGCAGCGGTCACGCGCTCGATGCCGAACTCGTCGCCGCTCGCGTTCAACTGGTCCTCGAGCCCGTCGCTGTACGCGAGCAGGCGGTCGCCCGGTGCGACCTCGAGCTCGACGGCCTGCAGCTCGATCTCGGGCACCACGCCGATGAACGGGCCGGGCTGATAGATCGACCGCACCTCGCTGCCGTGGAGCACGAGCAGGGGTGGGTGCGCCGCGGTGGCGTAGCGGACGCGTGCGGCACCGTCGCCGGCGGTGATGAGATCGAAGCAGGTCGCGGTGCACTGCATCTCGAGCCCCGGGTACGCCGCGGCGATCCGTGCGTTGAGCGAGACCAGGGCTTGCTCGGGCGTCAGTGCCTCGAGCTTGACGCGGTCGTACTCGGCCTTGAGCAGCATGGTGCGCAGGGCTGCCTGCACGCCGTGACCGGTCGCGTCGGCGAGGAAGAAGCGAAACACACCGCGGCTGCGCTCCCAGACGTCGTAGACGTCACCACCGACGAGCTCGGCCGGCCGGTACAGCACCGCGGCTCGTGCCTGCTTGCTGGCGGGGAGCGAGGGCAGGATCCGCTGCTGAAAGCGGCGCGCTTGCTCGAGGTCCGAGGTGATCCGGCGGTCGCGTTCTTCGAGCGTCTGCAGCGTCTCGGAGAGGCGCGCGTTGACGCGACGGATCTCCTCGTTCGCAGCGCGCAGCTCGGCGGCGTGCTCCTCCATCTGCAGCGCGCGCTGCTGATACGTCGCCATCGCCCGGGTCGCGATGCGCGTCTTCGCGTCGAGTTGCGCGCGAAGCTCTCGGATCTGTTCCTCTAGCATCTCCGGTTGGGACATCGCTTACGGCGTGTTTCCAAACACGAGCGACGTGAGCGTCGTGTTGATGTGGAAGCCGCAATATATCTCGAAGTGGACGTCGAAGCCGACGCACGGCGGGGCGGCGGCGAACGTCGCATCGAGCTCCTCGCTCTTACCCATCGAGCGCGCGAGCCAGCTGCGCGCGCCACAGTGGAACAGCAGCGCCGCGGTCGGGTTCGGGACTCGCGACGGCATGGTCTCGGTGAAGAACCGGCGGGTCGCACCGGCGATGTCTCCGAGCTTCATCACTTCGAGCTCGGCGCCCTCCTCGAGCATGTTCGCGAACAGGATCGAGCCGTCGGGCAGCGGCTTCCACGGCGCGCGCAGGAAGTATTCCTTGCCCACCTTGAGCGCGGTGGGACGGCTCGCGAAGCCGGTGGGCTGGGTGAAGTCGAGCTGATCGATCGGAACTCCGATGAGCTCCGCGTAGCGGGCTGCGGCGGGCTTGCCATCGATCTCCAGCGCGCGCTGGTGCGACTCGTCGATCTTGGTGATCGCGAGCGTGTCACCGGTCGGCTCGTACCAGTGGGCGCGCAGCGCGGCGAACGGGGCGCCGGTCCGGAACATCGCGACGAGCGTGGCGTCCGTGGAGACCTCGCCGTCGACGTGGATCAGCGCGGTCGTGACCGACGGATCGTGGGAGGCGTCGGTGGCGCCACCGCCGACGAGCAGGACGTCGGGGTTGCGCTCGAGCATGCCGAGCAGCAGCTCTTCCTTCTTGTAGCGGAACCCATCGTCGATCACGACGCCGACGTGCTTGTCGGTGCTCAGGTCCTTGGCCTTGGTCCCGAGCTGCTCGCACGCCTGGAGCATCGCGTTCGACCCGGCGCTCATCGCGTCTTTCGACAGGCCATGCCCGATGCCGATGCCGACGTCGAAGTCACCCGAGAATGCGCCGAGCACCACCTGCCCGTCGGTCCTTCCCTTCCGATCGATCTCGCCGCCGGTGCTGGCACCGATGAGGCGGGTGCCCCTGGGTAACCGCGCGCGCACCGCCTTGTTCAGCGCATCGTGGTCGTAGCTGCGCGCGGCGAACAACGTGACGAGCTTGGGGGCCACGCCGCCGAGTTGCTCTACCAGGTCGTTCGCGGCGCCTTCGGCGTCCTGCTTGGCCGTGCGGGCCGAGCGAAAATCGATGCGAGCCATCGTCCCTCCCAGTGCGGAGCGTAGCTCGATTCGGCGCTCGGCGGTGGGCGCTCACGACAAGCGGTGTGGTTCCGCGCGGGCGCGAAGCGAGCGTGTAAGCTGCGGGCGATGAAGCTCGCAATCGCGGTGGTAATGACGATGGCGCTGGCCGGCTGCAAGCGCGCCGGGCACGAGGAAGCAGGAAGCAAGCCGGGCGTGACGAGCCCGGCGATCGACGCGCTCATCGCCGGCGTCCCGGGGAACGCGGCGGCCATCGGGTTCGTCGACCTCGACAAGCCGCCGTGGACGTTCGTGACCGGGGGG
>Ga0247829_10001669_pt1 | contig 10359 bp, 6 predicted proteins | sample 12C_Control_Day4_FD_207765 | JGI IMG/M metagenome (GOLD analysis project Ga0247829, IMG submission 207765) | Soil microbial communities from agricultural site in Penn Yan, New York, United States - 12C_Control_Day4 | ecosystem: Environmental > Terrestrial > Soil > Agricultural land | place: USA... | reverse complement strand
TGCCGACCCCCACCGCGCTCTACTTCGTCGGTTCTCAGCCCCCCACGGGGGACGAGCTGTGGAAAACCGACGGCACGACCGCCGGAACGGCGCTCGTGCTGGACATCTGCCCGGGGAGCTGCAGCGGTCTCGGCTCCCCGGTGGTCCCCATCAACCCGGTCTCCAACTTCGCCGTGATCGGTGAGACGCTCTATTTCGCGGCCGACGACGGAGTGCACGGCCAGGAGCTGTGGCGTACCGACGGCACACCGGCCGGTACGACCATGGTGTCCGACATCCGGGCGGGGGCGTTGGCCTCCTCGCCGAGCGGGCTCGTCGCGGTCGGCGGCGCGATCCTCTTCACCGCGGACGACGGCGTCTCGGGGCGCGAGCTGTGGCGCAGTGACGGCACCGCGGCGGGCACCCTCCTGGTATCGGACATCGCACCGGGCCCCGGCGGCGGCGCCGCGTCGGCCAGGCTCCACCGCGCCGGAGGGGAGGTGTTCTTCGCCGGCGAGCGCCCGTCGGAAGGCCTCGAGCTGTGGAAGAGTGACGGCACCGGTCCCGGTACAGCGCTCGTCGACGACATCGCGCCCGGTTCCGAGTCCAGCACGCCGAGCCAGCTCACCGTGGCCGGCCCCCGCGTGTTCTTCGCGGCCCACGACGGCGGGACGGGCATCGAGCCATGGGCGGTGGACGTACGGGCATCCCTGTCGGTATCCGGCACGATCGTCACCGAAGGCAACACCGGCACCACCAGCGCGACCTTCGAAGTCCGTCTGACCGGCGAGCTGACGCAGCCCGCAACGGTGAACTACGCGACGGTGGGCGGGTCGGCGACGTCGGGAGTCGACTTCGTGCCGACTGCCGGCACGCTGACCTTCAGCCCCGGTGGCCCCGTCAGCCTCCCCGTCACGGTAGCCGTCAACGGCGACCTGGTTCAGGAAGCGGACGAGTCCTTCCGCCTCCAGCTCTTCGGCGCCATCGGGGTGGCGATCGACGTGGACAGCGCCGACGCCCTGATCGTGGACGACGACGGCCCCACGCTCGAGATCGCGGACCAGGTCGTCCTCGAAGGCAACTCGGGCACCGTCAACGCGGATTTCGCGGTGACGCTCCGGACCGCGGGCGGCGGGCTCACCACGAGCCCGACGGTGGTCGCGTTCGAGGCGCTCGAGGTCACGGCCGCCTCGCCCGGCGACTTCGACGCCGTGTCGGGCACCGTGACCTTCCCGCCGGGCACGCCCGACGGCACGGTCAACACGTTCGCCATCCCCGTCCGTGGCGACACGATCGACGAGCCGGACGAGTCCTTCCGTGTGGACCTGACCGCTCTCACCGCCGCGTCCCTGTCCGACGCATCGGGGCGGGGGCTCATCGCCGACGACGACGGGTCGCCCGGTGCGGACCTGAACGGGCTCACGCACGGCAGCGTGGTTCGCGCCAACCTGCAGTCGCAGGTCGGGCCGGCTCCGGACGCCGACTGGTACCTGTTCCCGTCCGCGGAGCCGTCCTCCTACGAGGTCGTCGTCGACGACGTGTCGGGCGACATCGAGCCGCTGTCGGTCGACCTGCTTCAGCCCGGCGAGTTCCTGCCGGCAGTGACAAGCACGCCGGTGGGCCTGGGGGCGGCACGCTCGCTGCGCTGGGTCCAGGCGCAAGCCGGCCAGAAGATCCGGGTGCGCAGCGGCGGTTGCCTCACCGACTGCGGATCCGACGACACGTACCGCCTGCGCGCATACGACACCAGCTATGCCATTCCACGCTACAGCTCGACCGACGGGTTCGTGAGCCTGGTGATCGTGCAGAACCGGACGGACCAGTCCGTGACCGTGACCGTCCGCTTCTGGAGCGAGCAGGGGTTTTCCTTCGGCGAGACGCAACAGCTGGTGAACCCGCGAGGCAGCACGGTCATCGGTACGCCCGGGGGCACCAGGGGCAGCGTCACCGTGGCCCACAACGGCGGCTACGGCGCGCTGGCGGGGAAGTCGGTCATCATCGAACAAGCGACGGGATTCAGCTTCGACTCCACGATGGAGCCGCGCCGCCGCTGACGGCCGGCCCTATTCGATCGTGAACGACTGCAGCTCGACGGGGGTCTGCACGTTGACGAACGCCGCGGCCACCGGGCCCCAGTTGTTCGCGGAGTCGCGCGCGCGCACGAACAGCAGGTGGCGCCCCTCCGTCCAGCCCGCGGTGGAGAGCACCGCCTGCACGTCCTCGACGGGCTCGTCGAACGCGCCGTCGCTCGCGGCCAGCGGCAGCGCGGCCGCGCCGGGGGCCCACGGCGGCGTGTCCAGGTAGGCCTCGGCCGCGGCCACGTTCTGCGTGGGCTCGGTTCCGTTCGAGTTGTTGAAGCGGATGTCGTTCGCGGTCGCGCTGAGCGTGAGCGGCTGGCCCACGTTCACCACGCTCGGCTGCGCCAGCACCGACAGCACCTCGGGCCCGGCCGGCAGCTCGAAGGGTCGGCGCACCACGCGCGCGGCGTAGAGCAGCGCCTGCCGGTTGGTGGGGTAGATGGTGCTCTCGAACGAGCCGCAGTCCTGGAAGAAGTCGGTGCCGACCTCGAACGTGAACGAGGCCACCCCGCGGTCGCCGTAGGCGAAGTCGCGCGTGGAGCCGTCCGTCACGTAGAGGTAGACGGCCTGGTGCGGGTTGTGGTTGTTGAAGAACGCGAACTTGCGGCCCAGCGTCTGCAGCGCGATCCCGTTGGGCGCCACGGTGGTGGTGGACCCCCACGGCCACATCAGGCGCTGGCCATAGCTGTGGATGTCGAGGAACATGCCGGGCGTGTCCGGCGGCGGCGGGTTGCCGCCCACCCAGCCGGCGGGCCAGAGCGTGGTGGCGTAGTTCCGGGTCGCCTGGACCTCCGGCTCGGAGGCCGGAGCGGCCCCGCGGAACGTCTCGTCGCACGGCGCGGCGCTGGAGCCCCCGCAGCAGCCCCACTGGAACGGGAAGTTGCGGTTGAGGTCCGCCCCGCGGTTGTTGCTGGTGGCGCCGCAGTAGTTCTGGTTGGTGTTCTTGCGCCACAGCTGCCCGGCCTCGGCGCGCTTGCGGCCGTCGGGGTTGGCGTGGAGCATGAAGTGGACCTCGTGATGGTCGAGGATCCACGTGGCGTCGGGGTCGGTGCCGTAGCCGTTCGCGAGCAGCTCCGCGAAGCGCGTCGTGATCTCCGCCGTCGCGTACTCCCGCGCGTGGATGGCGGAGTTGATGAACAGCGCGGGCTTGGGCCCCGGCGTCGCGGACGACGTGAGTCGCAGGATCATCATGTCGTAGCCGGCCAGCCCGCCCGGCGCCGTCTTCTCCCAGGAGTCGCCCGTGTCCATCCAGGTCGCGAGGTCCGGGTGCGCGAGCACCAGCGCCTGGGCGGCGGAGAACGTCTCCTCGACCGTCCGGTAGCACGGGAAGCCCGGGATCGCTTCCACTTGCCCGGGCAGGGCCGCGCGCGGCCGCGCGTACCTCTCGGTCCGCGCCGCGTCCACCTCCGGCGCGAATCCCAGCTCGACCAGGCGCCGCCAGCCGTCGCGGTCCACGTCCACGACGACGGACTTGCCCACGTGGTCGACTTCCCAGGGCTCGATCTCGGCGGCCAGCCGGTCGACCTGTCCGCGCTCCTGGAAGGTCGCGCGCACGACCCACGGTCCTTCACCCGGCGGGGGGTCGGCGGCTCCGGCGAATCGGCCGGACACGAGCAGGGCGCACACCATCAGACAGCGGAGACGCATGCGGTCGACCTCCGGAAGGCTGGCCAGGGACGAGGAATGCGCAAGTCTAGCGCACCAGTGAGCGCGGCGAGTCAGCGCGCGCGCAGGACCAGGAAGTACTGGTGGGGGAGGAACGTCTCCTCGGAGGCGACCGTCAGGCCGGCGGCCGCGGCGTCGCGCAGGAAGTCCTCGCGGGCGATCCGATGGGCGAGCGGCGGACCGACCGGCGTCTCGCGCTTGTGGAAGTCGATGTTGACGATGCGCCCGCCCGGAGTCACGACGCGCCGCAGCCCGCGGAGATACGCGGGGCCGTCGGGGAAGTGATGGTACGTGTCGACGATCAGCACCACGTCGCAGGCGGCCCGTGGCAGGAGCGGGTCGTCCGGTCGCGCGAGCACGGGAGTGACGTTGGCGAGCCCCGCCGCGGCCAGGCGAGCGGCCAGCAGCGACAGGAGCCGTGGCTCGACGTCGACCGCGAACACGCGGCCGTCCGCGCCCACCGTGCGGGCCAGGCGGAGCGTGAAGTATCCGGGCCCCGCGCCGACGTCGCACGCGGTCTGGCCCGGCTTCAGCCCGAGCGCGGCGACGACCTGGTCGGGCTTCTGCCAGGCCGCGCGTTCGGCGGACTCGAGGTGGGCCGCGTAGGCGTCGAGGTCGGCGGGGTTGCCGTGGGCGCCGCCCGGGTGCTCGCGCGGTGCATGGTGCTCGTGCGGCGGCGGGTGGGGGTGCGCTTCCTGGGAACGGACGGCGGAGGCCGTGCCGGCCAGAACGGCCAGCACGACCGCCGCCACCGCGGTGGCGCCTACTTGCGCGGCGCCCACACCGGCTTGAAGTTGGGATCGAGCTCGTACGCCTTGTCGAACAGCTCGGCCGCCTGCTGCTTCTCGGGATGGAACGGCCGCTTCGGCTCGGCGATCTTGTACACGGTGTAGGCCAGGTAGAACGTCGCCGCGGCGTCGCTCGGGTTGGCGTCCACGGCCGCCTGGAAGTGCTTCTTGGCGGCGGCGAAGCGCTTGCGCCTGAACAGGGCCAGGCCCTCGTCGATCTCCGTCTGGTTGGCGGTGGCGCTCACCTCGGGCGGGGGCGCCGCCGCCGGGTCCTGCATTCCGGGAGCGAGTGCGGCTGCGAAGAGAAGTGCGGGGAGCATCATGAGATCTCCTCCTGCCCGCGCGCGCGGCGCGGGCTTCTTGGGGCTCGTCGTGCTGTCATCCCTTGGCAGTGCCCCGGCGAAGCGCCGGTCACTCCGAGGATCCTCCGGCCGCGCGGGGCGCCGCGGGCTGATGGAGCAGGTGCAGGCCGCCGCTGGGGGTGGCCGCGAAGACGCGGTCGGGCGCGCGGGGATCGACGGCGAGCGTCCACACGCGCTCGGTCACCAGCCCCTCCGCCGAGAAGCGCCGCCAGGTCTCGCCGCCGTCGGCGCTCCTGAACACGCCGCCGGTCCCGAAGTCGCTGGCGTAGAGCGTGTGCCCGCGCGGATCCGTGGCGAGCCCGGTGATGTCAGTGAAGGGGACGCCGCCCGGGTGGCGCGCCCAGCTCACGCCGCGGTCCACCGACCTGAACAGGCCGCGCGAGGTGGCGGCGAACGCCACGCGGTCGTCGGTCGGCAGGAAGACAAGGCGGTGCGGGTCGGCGCCGTCGAGCATGCCGCCGGTCGAGGTCCAGGACACGCCGCCGTCCACGCTGCGGTAGAAGCCGATCGCGGTGGCGGCCAGCACGAGGCGCGGGTCGCGCGGCGACACCGCCACCACCGAGGCCGGTCCCGGCGCGTTGACGGCCGTACGCTGCCAGGTGCGGCCGGCGTCCGCCGTGCGCAGGAGCCCTTTCGACGTGGCGAGGAGCCACTCCTGGTCCGATACCACGGCGATGTCGTTGACTCGAGGGTGCGCCTCGGTGCGTGCCACGATCGTGGGCAGGCGCGTCCAGACGCCGGTGGCGGGAGCCCAACCGAACACGCCGTCGTCGGTGCCGGCCAGGACCGAGGGCCCGTTCGTGGCCAGTGCCAAGACCTCGCGCCCTTCCAGCCCCTCGGCCAGCCGCGTCCAGGGCCCGCGCGCGTCGGGCGCCACCAGCACGCCGCCGTGCCGGCGATCGCCCCAGATACCTACCAGGATGCGGCCGCCCTGCGCGTCGAATGCGAGCCGCGACACGAAGCGCTCGGAGAAGCCCTCGTTCGAGGCGAACCAGCTGCGCGCGCCGTCGTCGCTGCGCAGGACGCCGAGGCCGTCGGCGCCCAGCAGCACCACGCCGCTCGGCAGGGCCAGCACCGCGTTCAGGACCAGGTCCTTGCGCGTGGCCAGCTGCCAGCTCCCGCCGCCGTCCCGCGAGAGCCACAGCCCCTCGGTCGTGCCGGCCAGCAGCAGCTGCGCGTCGTTCGGCGACTGCGCGAACGCGCGCGTGCGCCGGCTGCTGGAGGGGATGCCGCGGATCTTCGCCCAGCGCGCGGCCGCGTCGACCGACTTGTAGATGCCGCTGCACGCGGTCGCGTAGATCACCGGCGGGCGCTGCCGGTCGATCGTGATGGTCATGATGTCCGAGTCGTCGATCAGGCCCTTCGAGATGGGGTACCACGTGCGCCCTCCGTCCCGCGTCTTCCAGGGGAGGTGCCACGTCCCGGCGTAGATGGTGTCGGCCGCGCCGGGATCGAACGCCACCGAGCCGACGTTCTTGAGGTCGATGTGCCCCTCGGGGCTGATGCGCCGCCAGGTGCGCCCGGCGTCGCCGGTACGGAAGACGCCGGTGAGCGTGCCGGCCACCAGCACGCTGGGCGCGGAGGGCGCCTGCGCAAGCGCGCGCACCGCCTGCCCTTCGATGCCCTTGAGGATCGTGAAGGTCTCGCCGCCGTCCGTGCTGCGCGCGACCCCGCCGCCGTCGTTCGACTCGACCGTCCAGTACCCGACGTAGAGGCCGCCGTCGGGGTCGATGACGATGTCGTCCAGGCTCTGCCCGCGCATGGGGAAGCCGGGGCTCATCCGCCGCCAGCGGCGGCCGGCGTCCTCCGAACGGTAGAGCACGCCGTCGGCCGTGCCCAGGTAGATGCGGGACGGGTCGCGCGGGTCCGCCGCCAGTGACCTCACGTCGCCGCCCGGGGGCCCGACCGGGACCCAGGAGTCGGCGCCGGCGGGGGCCGCCAAGGCGGACGCGCCGAGGACGAGCGCGCCTAGCAGGAGAAGTCTCATCGCTTCGATCGCCAACTGTAGCAAAAACGAAGGGGCGTGGTCCCTAGCGAAGAGGCCACGCCCCGACGACACCGAATGACCGGACCCTCTAGGGGTCTAGTCCTCGGGAGCGGTCGCGCCCTCGGGCACGAAGATCACGTCGACGCGACGGTTGCGCGCACGCGCTGCCGCCGTCGTTCCGGTGTCGAGCGGCCGCGTGGCGCCGGCGCTGCGGACCGACACGCGAGCCTCTTCGACCCCACGCTCCTTGACGAGGTAGCGCTTGGCCGCCTCGGCACGGGTGCGCGCGATCACCTCGGGACGGCGCTCGCCCTTGTCGGCATGGCCGATGATCACGACCGTGCTGCGCGGATCCGAGCGCAGGCGGCTGGCCACGTCGTCCAGGCACGCCTTGTCCACGTTGTTCAGGCGGTCGCGGTTGGGCGGGAAGCCGCCGGACGTGCAGGTGGTGGTGGTGGCTGGAGCCTTCGCACCGGCCACGCTGACCGGGCAGTTGGCCGAGCCGATGCCGCTGCGGCCGTCGGAGACGCGCACCGTGACGGTGGACGAGGCGCCGGCGGCCATGCCCGCGCTGTTGAACGTCACGGCGGGGCCGGAGCCGGACACGCTGCCCGCAGTGGCGCTCCACTCGTACGTCAGCGGATCGCCATCAGGATCGGACGCCGTGGCCCGCACGCCCGTGCTCTCGCCGGGCAGCAGGTTGGAGCGCTCGACCGAGCAGGACACCGTCGGGTTGCCGTTGGACGGCGGCGGCGGCGGCGGCGGCGGCGTGAACACCTCGCGGCACGCGGCGCCAGGGTGGTAGCCGATCGAGATGTGGCGGCCTGTCCAGCTCGACGACCCCGAGTTCAGGCCGCGGTCGTTGAAGTTCAGGTTCCAGGAGATGGCCGGACGGATGAACCAGCCGGTCTTGAACCACACCACCGGCCCCACGACCAGGTCGAGAGGGTTGGTCTGGTCGAACTCGTCGTCGCCGCTGTAGCTGGTGCCCATCAACTCCGCTTGCAGCTGGATCCAGCTGCACGCGGGGATGTTCAGGCCGAGGGCCCACTTGAACGCGTCGCCGATGTCGACCTCGTCGGGATCGCTGTTGAACTGGTAGCCCACGGACGCGTGGATGTCCGCCTTCTCCGCGATCGACTTCGAGATGATCAGGTCACCGCCGAACGACGTCTTCCCGGTGCCCAATCCCTTCTCGTCGTCGGCGGTGGGGAGCTTGGCGAACCCGCGGATCGCGAGGCCGACTCCGTCACCGTGATAGTCGTCGAGGAACTTGTACTTGAGGCCGAGCTTGATGTCGCCGACGCCGGTCTCCCAGGGCGTGGCCACGAAGGGATAGTCGTTCACGAAGCCGGCCTGGAAGAGGGCGTCGGCGTCGATCCGGTTCTGCAGCCCGAAGTTGCCGAAGATCTCCAGCTTCTCCGTGGCCCCGTAGCCGAGGGAGAGGCCATGGATCGAAATGTCCTCGTCCTTGGGGTCGCGGTCCAGGTTGTCGCGGAAGAGGCTGAAGGAGAACTTCCCTTTCGGCAGGGTGTACGCGATCGGCATGTGGAACAGGCCCGTCGTGCCCTCATAGCTGGGCGCGAACGGGTGGACCTCATATTCCTTGCCGTCGATCGTGGCCGTCCAGGTCTTCACTTCCTCGCGGGTCACGGTGCCGTGCCCGCTGTCCGCCGGAGCGCTCTCCTGGGCCCGGGCCGCCGCGGCCAGCGAGAGCACGCCGGCGACGACGAGCGCGGCCGTCGTTCTACGTGTCATGGAACGTCCTCCTTGTGAGCTGCTTGCATTCAGGACTATAGCTCAAAGTGTAGCAGGGGATTAGGAACCGATTTGAATCTGGTTGTCCACGGGTGCCCCCGCGGCTTCGCGGGCCAGAGCACCCGCCAGGTCCTTCTCGACAGACGTCTTGACCTGCCCGCGGAGCACCAGGCGGTCGCCTTCCGCTGCGACGCGGAGGTCGTAGGCCGCCAGGCTGCCGTTCGCGCGCAGCGCGGACTGGACTGCACCGGCGCGCGAGCCGTCGTCGCCCGCGGCGGGCGACGACGCGATCGAGGCGCCGGAAACGGCGATGGTGTCGGTGACCGACTGCACGCCGGTCGTCTGCTGGGCGATCGCGACCGCGAGCTGCCGCTGCGCGGGCGTCGCGACCTGGCCGGACAACGTGACGGCGCGCTTGAACGCGGCCACCTTGACGTCCGTGCCCTTCAGGTCCTTGTTCAGCGTGAACGCGAGGTTCACCTTGGCCTCGAGCGTCTTGTCGTCGAGGTTCTCGCCGACCGTGCGCTCGCCGCCGGGCCCGGGCGCCGCGACCTGGGGGTTCACGCGGACCTGGTTGTCGAGGCGCGTCACGTCGGGGACGGCCGCGGCGACCCGGCCGGCCAGCGTCTTCAGGTCCTCGCGCGGGAGCTCTCCCTTGAGGATCACGACGCCGTTCGAGTCGGCGTCGACGTCGAAGTCGTAGGGCTGGAGGTCGCGGTTGAGCTCCAGCGCCGCCTTCACGGAGCCCTGCACCTTGGTTCCCTGCAGCTTGTCGCCGACCTCGCCGAGCTTCTGCTTCACCTCGCCGAGGGCGGGCACGTCGGGCATGTTCACGCCCTGGGTCCCGCCGCGCCGCAGGTACACGAACGCAAACGCCAGGATCGCCACCAAGACGATGAGCAGCAGCAACCGCCTCATCCAAGGTCCTCCATGTTCACGACTGGGAGCGCCGGGCCGACCCCGGCTGCGGAGACCAGTGCAACTTCCGTGCGCGGCTCAACATGGCTTTACAGCGTTTCGCGAGGCGTCACATGTGGTCAGATTGTACAATCTGCATTCTTCCCGGATCACAAGCCGTTGGAAAGATTCGACCTCGACATCTGGGCGCGCGAGCGTGGTCCTGAAGGGGAGCGCGGGCGATCATGCAGGGTGTGACGATCGTGTCCAGGGCGCTCGCCGGTGCGGTTCTGGCCGTCTCGTGTCTCGCGGCGGCTTCCGCCCATGCGCTGGCGCCTTCGGCCGGAGAGCCCGGCACGTGGTCCTCGGCTCTCTTCGAGCAGGCCAGGCAGGCGGACCGCCCCGTCCTGCTCGTCCTGAACGATGCCTCCTGCGAGCCCTGCCAGGCGGCGGAGAGCGCGGCCCGTGCGGACGCGGCGATCGCCGATCGCATCGCGAAGGACTTCGTCGCGACCCGCGCGGACGTGACCGCCCGTCCCGACCTGGCCGACGTGCTCGGCCTGGCCGTGCGCGAGCTGGGCGGGGGCAACGGGTTCCCTCTGATGGTCGCGCTCACGCCCGATGCGCGCCCGTATGGCGGTCGCGCGGGGCTCGGCGCGTTCGAACCCGCGGCCTTCGACAGGTTCGCGACCGACGCGGTGGCCGGCTTTCGCACGGCCCGCTCGGGGCTGGATGCCCGCGCGTCCGCCGTCGCGGACACGCTGCGCGCGGCGCAGACGCCTGCGTCGCCGCTGCGTCCGCTGGGCCCCGACGCGGTCGACGCGGCGGTGCGCGCGGTCGTGGGC
>Ga0247829_10001668_pt1 | contig 10361 bp, 10 predicted proteins | sample 12C_Control_Day4_FD_207765 | JGI IMG/M metagenome (GOLD analysis project Ga0247829, IMG submission 207765) | Soil microbial communities from agricultural site in Penn Yan, New York, United States - 12C_Control_Day4 | ecosystem: Environmental > Terrestrial > Soil > Agricultural land | place... | reverse complement strand
TGGCACGACAGCCGCCAGCCCTCCTCGAGCTTGTCCGGCAGGTGGCGATAGTCGGCGAGCGACAGCTCCGCCTCGCCCTCGAGCACCTTCACCCCGCACTTGCCGCAGGTGCCGCGTCCGCCGCACGTGGACTCGATCGGGAGCCCAGCCCAGTGAGCAGCGTTGAACAGGGTCGTGCCCTCGGGGACACGGACCTTCTTCTCGGTGGGGAAATAGGTGACCTCGACCTTGCCGCCCGCCATCAAGCCTCCGCTTGTGCGGCCGCGAGCTCCCGACGGTGCTCGGCGATCCACGCGGCGCCGTACTCATCGCGACCCAGTAGCAGATCGGTGGCCAGTATCGCCTTGCGGCCCTGCTCGTGCATCGGGTTCGTGATCGCGATGTTCATGCCGCCCATGATCGACATCGAAAGGAACGTGGCGTCGATCCCTCGGCGGTCGGGCATCCCGAACGAGATGTTCGAGGCACCGCACGAAAGGTTCACCCCGAGCTGCCCACGGATCAAGCGCATCGTGTCGAACATCGACGTCGCCGCGTCGGGGGCGGCGCCGATCGGCATCGTGAGCGGGTCGATGATGATGTCCTCGCGTGGGATCCCGTGGTCCGCCGCCGCCTCCACGATCTTGCGAGCTGCTGCCAGGCGCACGACCGGGTCCATCGAGATGCCGTCGGAGTCGTTCGCCATACCGATCACGGCGGCGCCGAACCTCTTCACGAGCGGCAGCAAGCGCTCGAGCGAATGGTCTTCGGCCGTCACGGAGTTGATCAGGACCTTGCCCTCGGCGAGCGGCACCGCGGCCTCGAGCGCCTCGGGTGTGGACGAGTCGATGCAGAGCGGGACGTCGACCACCTCGTGCACGGCCTGCACGACCGCCGACAGCATCGCCGGCTCGTCGAACCCGGGGATCCCGGCGTTCAGGTCGAGCACGGCGGCGCCGGCGGCCACCTGCGCCGCTGCATCCCGCTTCACCGTGGTCATGTCCATGACCTTCAGCTCTTCGGTGAGCTGCCTGCGCCCGGTCGGGTTGATCCGCTCGCCGATGATCCGGAACGGGTAGCCGTCGCCGATGGGGACCTCTCCACCCGGCCCCGTCAGGACCGTCGTCGCCACCTCGGTCATACCGTCACCCCCGTGAGCTTCTTCGCGATCTCAACCGCCTCGGGAGCGTTGTTCGCGTAGCCGTCGGCGCCGATCTTCTCGGCCCATTCGGGCGTGACCGGAGCCCCGCCCACCATCACCTTCACCTGGTCGCGCAACCCAGCGGCTTCCAGCCTCTTGATCACGGTCTCCTGGTAGGGGACCGTCGTCGTGAGCAGCGCGCTCATCCCGAGGATCTGCGGTTCCAGCTCCTGGATCGTCTCGATGATGCGGTCGGCGCCCACGTCCTTGCCCATATCGTGGACGTCGAATCCACTGGTGCGAAGCATCGCACCCACCATGTTCTTCCCCAGATCGTGCAAGTCGCCCTTCACGGTGCACAGCACGACCAGCGCGTTGGCCTGGGCGTTCGGGTCCTTCTGTGCGAGCAGCGCCGGCTCGATGATCGCGTTGCAGGCCTTGAACACCTCGGCGGAGGCCACGACCTCGGGCAGGAACACCTCGCCGCGCTTCCACATCTCGCCGAGGTCGAACATCGCGACGGCCATGCCGTCCTCGAGGATCCACTTCGGGTCCGCTTTCGCAGCCGTGAGCCGTTCAGCCGCACCGACGCCCATGTCCATGTCGGCGACGATCAACGCCTGCTTCAAGATGTCGAGGTCTTCTGACACGGGGCCTCCTGGGCCGAGAGCTGGTGACTTCAGGTCAGCGGCGGCGCCGCGGACCCACCGCCCCAGGATAGGAACTGCAGGCAGGAACCGGAACGCCATCACCTCGACCGGCTGTGACCCGGGGTCAGGGGCGCGAAGTCTCGGCAGGTCCCCGCGGGGTACCCTCGGGACCATGGCTGACCGCAAGTCATCTCGGAGCGAGCGAACCACGGCCAAACGGGAATCGATCCTCGACACTGCGATGCGCCAGTTCAGCGAGCACGGCTATCAGGGCACGAAGGTCGAGTCGATCGCCGTCGAGCTCGGGATCGCGAAGGGCTCGATCTTCCAGCACTTCGGATCGAAGGCCGGTCTCTTCTTCGAGACCTACAAGCGCGCCGTGACCACGCTCCCCGCCTGGCTGGATGCACCTCCCGAGATCGTCGACCAGGGGTTCTTCGCGATCGTCGACTACTGGTTGCGCCGTACCGAGCACCTCGTACACGAGGACTACGTGCCCTACCGAGTCGTGCTGATCGGCGAGTTCGGTACCGACGACCTCACGCTGAAGCGCGACATCCTGCGGTTCATGGTGAGCGAAGATCCGTACGGCACACTCGACTTCGTCGAGTACGGGATCGGGCGGGGCGAGGTGCGCGACGACATCGACATGGAACTGATCGTCTCGATGGTCGACTGGATGTCGGGCGGCTTGCAGGACGCGCTCGTCACCGAGGAACGGGACCCCGGGCTGTTCCACCGCTGGCGGCACCAGCCCGAGCGCCAGAAGATCCGGATCGAGCAGTTCGAGATCCTGCTGCGCAGCGCGATCGGGACCCGCACGGTGCGCGAGACGGCTGTGGCGGAAATCGCGGGGTAGCCGCGGCCACGGACGCCGACGCGTTCGTCGCTCCCGAGGCGCGTCGTTGTGAGCGCGCTAAGGCACGACGATGACATCGCCCGATCCGTCGCTAATCACGGACATGGAATAGAGGGATGACCTACGAGGAATGGTGGGCGTCAGTGGGCGAAGAGGTGTGGCGATGGCGTCACGAGTTCTGGCCGTATCGGCGCGAGCACGCCGTCAACGCACTCCGGATCCTCCACCTCATCTCGCCATCGACAGGGCCGTATTCTGCCCCGTGTTCGATGAGTTCTCGCAGCCTCTAGGACCTGCGCCGACACCCTGGTCAGGGTACCAACATGTCCTTTCCTTGGGGTCCGTGGGGCCCTGTGGTGACCTCAGCCCGAAAACGAGAACCTTGGCCACTGTCTGACTCTCTTAGGTCTTTCGACCGTCTTTCGGGGTCTTACGTCCTCTTGCGCCACGAGCAGGGAGGTTCATAGGGTTTTCCACATCCGAAAGCCTTCGGGAGGGGCCCATGTTCAAGCGTTTCGGAGGTCCGTTCTGGGCCGCGTTCATCGTCCTCGCCGTGTGCTCGCTCATCTCGGCGGCCTGCACCTCCGGCACGGTCCGCGATCGCGCAGCCGGCGACCGCGGCGAGGCCGCGGGATCCGAGCACGAAGCCGGCGGAGCGACCGGCGAGGAGTACGAGGAGAGCCTCGCCGACATCGCCGAGCGAGGCGATCGGCAACTTCCGATCCTCGTGGTTCGCGAGAAGATCGGTGAAAGCGGCGAGGCCGAGCGCTTCGGCGGACCGGCCGCCGAGGCGTATGAGAATCGCGCCATCCCCCGGGCCAACATCACCATCAAGCAGGTGAAGCGGGCCATGGCGGCTGCCGATGCGATCCCATCCCGAGCCTCGACGAGCAAGGCGCTCCTCGCGACCGGCTGGACGGAGCTCGGACCGGTCACGCCGACGGTGCCGGCCATCGCCACGTACACGGACCGCGAGACGCAGAACTCGGGGCGCGTTACGGCGATGGCGATCGCGCCGACGTGCGTCCCGACCGACTGCGGACTGTGGGTCGGGGCGGCCGGAGGCGGCATCTGGTACACCCCCGACGCGCTCGCTGCCTCGCCCGCGTGGCAGCCCCTGGACAACGGGATCACGTCGAACGCGATCGGCTCGCTCGCCATCGATCCCAACGATCCGACAGGTCAGACGATCTACGTCGGCACCGGCGAGCCGAACGGCTCGGGCGACTCCGAGGCGGGTGTCGGCCTCTTCAAGTCGCCGGACGGGGGTCAGACGTGGGTCCTCGTGAACGCCAGCGTCCCCGTGTCGAAGGACCGGTCGATCGGATCGATCGCGATCGACCCCACGAACCCCGACCACTACTACATAGGGACCGACGTGGCGCGCCACGGATCGTCTTCGGTGAACGGCGGCCGTCGCACGCCGCCCAACGCTCCCACGCTCGGTGTGTACGAGACGACCGACGGCGGTGCGACGTTCGACCTCGTCTTCAGCCAGCCCCCGAACCCGACTCCGGCCTCCACGGGCAACGACTGGTTCCAGGGTGGCGTCAACAAGATGATGCTCGACCCCAACGATCCGAGCACCGTCTACGCGGCCCTGTTCGGATACGGCGTCTGGCGGTCGTCACCCGCGCTCGACGGCGACGGCGACTTCCACAAGGTCTTCGCGACGCATTTCCCGGGCGACACGTTCGGCGACCGCACCGAGTTCGACCTGGTGGACATGGGCTCGGCGACCCGGATCTACCTCGGGGATTCGTCGGACGACCTCGCATACTCGGTCCTGTGGAGGACGGACGACGCGAACGTCCCGGCCGACGAGCTGCTCACGGGCGGCTCGAACGGCGGATGGACGCTCCTGTCCAGCCCGGTCAACGGGTCGCCCGGGTTCGGCTCCTACTTCTTCTGCCACTTCCAGTGCGGCTACGACATGTTCGTCGAGTCGCCGCCCGGACAGCCCGACACCGTGTGGATCGGCGGCGCGATGAACTACGACGAGCTGCAGGTCTTCGGCGGCAACGGCCGATCCAACGGGCGCGCAGTGATGCGTTCCACGGACGCGGGCGTCTCGTTCACCGACATGACGAACGATGCGCGTACGCCGCCGCTGGGCATGCACCCGGACCAGCACGCGATCGTCTTTGCGACGGACCCGAACATCGCGATCGTCGGATCGGACGGCGGCGTGATCCGCACGAGCGGTCAGTACGTGAACGACTCGGGCGAATGCAGCTCGCGGCCGATCACGAGGGAGGACCTCACGGACTGCCTCGGCTGGCTGCGGCGCGTGCCGACCAGGCTCACGACCCTGAACGACGGCCTGGCGACGATCCAGTTCCAGAGCCTGTCGGTGAACCCCTCCGATCCGACTGGCGACCTGATGGGCGGCACTCAGGATAACGGCACCTGGCTGTTCTCGGGAAGCCCCGAATGGCTTGAGACGATCGACGGGGACGGCGGCCAGTCCGGGTACGACGCCGACAACCAGGACATCCGTGTGCACACGTACTACGACGCGACGCCGGACGTGAGCTTCACGGGCGGCGACCCGGGTAGCTGGAACTGGATCGGCGATCCGCTCCAGACGAGCCACGAGCAGCGTTCGTTCTACGTCCCGCTCATCACCGACCCGGTCGTCGGTGGCTCGATGTTCGTCGGGATGGAACGGATCTGGTGGACCCCCGACAACGGTGGGTCGCAAGCGTTCCTGCAGGCGACCTGCAACGAGTACACCGGCACGTTCGCCGCGCCGTGCGGAGACTGGAAGCCGCTGGGGGCCGGGAAGCAGGGCGACCTGACCTCCTCGGCGTACGGTCCCGACAAGGGCGGCAACTACGTCGTCGCGATCGAGCGGGCGACCGGCGATTCCAGCACGCTGTGGGCCGGGACGCGAGTCGGCCGGGTGTTCGTGTCGAAGGACGCGAACTCGAAGAAGCCACAGAACGTGAGCTACACGCGGATCGACACTCCGACCCAGCCGGAGCGGTTCGTGAGCGGCATCGCGATCGACCCCTTCGCGCCGAACCACGCGTTCGTCTCGTTCTCCGGGTACCAGGCCTACACGCCGACCCAGCCGGGTCACGTGTTCGAGGTCTCGTTCCACCCGGGCTCGGGGACGGCCACGTGGACGGACACCAGTCACAACATCGGCGATCAGCCGGTCACCGACGTGGCGTTCGACGACGAGACCGGCGATCTCTACGCGTCGACCGACTTCGGGGTGCTCCGGCTCGCGAGCGGCCAGACCACCTGGACGAACGCGGCCGACGGCCTGCCGCCGGTCGCGATCTACGGGCTCACGATCGACGCGGGCGCGCGAAGGCTATACGCGGCCACGCACGGCCGCGGGGCTTGGGTGCTCCAGCTGCCGTAGCGATCGCAGGGATGACGCGGCGACCTCCGGGCCGCCGCGTCCGTCTCGACCTGAACACGGTACCGGGGTCGGCCCTCACCGTTTCTCACCCCCGTGTGGCGATGCTCAAGCGAGACCGTGAGCGGGTGGGACATGGCGTAGGCGGGGCCGTCTCGCGGCTCGGATGCGCGGCGCGAGCATGTCGCGATCGACGACGGCGATCGGCCACCAGCTCGACCGAGTACGAGGCGATCTGCGAGCTTCGAGTGGCCGGAGGGCGGCGCGTATGCGGCCTCAAAGAGGGCGACGCCAGCGAAGGGATGCCTCCGCGTCCTCGACCGTGACGGTGTCCTTCAGGTAGTTGAACAGGGCGAAGCGGTCGCATCTGATCTCCCCCACCTTGCGCCCGCCCGTCTTCGTGTGCCCGAAGACATGCATCCATTCGTGGCAATAGAGGAAACGCAGCACCTCGCGCGGCTCGCGGAACGTCACGCCCTCGGTGAGCCATATGAAGCGGAGCTTCCCCTTCCCGGCGCCGGGACGCCGCATCGCGCCATAGGGCACGACCTCGCCGAACGGGAGGAACGGCTCGGGCACCTGCAGCGTGATCGACCGATCGGTGAAGTCGGTCCACGCCGACAGGTGCGGCCGCTCGCGGTACCGCAGGTACTTCAGGTGGAGGTCGTACCCGTCGGCCGCTGGGAGCCCCCCGAGCATCCGCCCGATCTCGCGGGGCGGCAGCTCCGGGATCGCCGAGGTCACCCTCATCCGCTTACGCCCTGACAGACGAACCAGGCGCCGAGCGCGACGAGCGCCGCCGAGAGCACACCCCGGATAACGTGCACGCCTCGGTCCCCCACCACGCGGCGGCCGCCGCTGCCCAGCAGGGTGAACGTCATGTCCGCGCACGACACGCCGATCCCCAGGGCCAGGGCCGTCGCCACGCCCGCCGCCCGACCGCCCTCGGTGGTCGCCTGTGCGATCACCGCGCTCCCCGTCGTCGCGATGAAGACCCACGCACCCGGGTTCAGGATCACGAGCATCACGCCGCGGAGGGTCGGCCGTCCCACCGGGGGCGGGAGCGGCTGATCGGGGTCGTGTCGGGAGAGCGACCTGAGCTCGGTCACACCGAGCGCCGCGATGAACAGCCCGCCCGCCACCTTCAAGAGGCGCAACACGACGTCGCTCGGCTCGAGCGCCGACAGGCCGAAGGCGAGGGCGAGCAAGATCGCGACGAGCATGCCGTTCGCACCCAGCATCACCCGGAGTCCGCGCGCGAGCCCGCCCTTCGCGGACTCCGAGAAGATCAGGAGTTGCACCGGACCGGGCGCCGCTCCCAGTGCGACCCCGAGCGCGAACGCCGCCCAGGCGTGGTCGAAGGCGGTCACGGGCGGCCTCGCATCGTGGGGCGAACGGTAGCATCGCGGGATGCCGGAACCCGAGCGCTCGCACCGGGATGGGGTGCGCGAGGTCGCTCCGCTCGCGATCGCCGTCCTCGGGTTCGGAGCGTCGTTCGGGGTCCTCGCCCGGGCCGCCGGAATGGGCGTGGTCTCGCCGATCGTGATGTCGGCCACGACGTTCGCCGGGTCTTCGCAGTTCGCGGCGGCCTCGATCCTCGACGCCGGCGGCAGCGTCGCGTCGGCGGTCACCGCGGCGCTCCTGTTGAACGCGCGATACGGACCGATCGGCGTGAGCGTGGCCCCGTACTTGCACGGGAGCCTCTGGTCCCGGTTCATCCACGCCCAGCTGACGGTGGACGAGACCTGGGCCGTGGCTGCCGAGGGCGAGGGACGGTTCAATCCGAAGGTGCTCCTCGGCGCGGGCGTCACGCTCTACCTCGCCTGGGTCGGCGGCACGGTGCTGGGGGTCGCGTTCGGCGACCTGATCGGCGACCCCGCGAGCTGGGGGCTCGACGCGGCGTTCCCGGCGCTGTTCCTTGCCCTCCTCGTGCCGCAGTTGACCACCCGCGACGCGCGCCTGGCGGCCCTGGTCGGCGCGGCGATCGCCCTGGCCCTGACCCCGTTCACCCCCGCGGGCGTGCCGATCATCGCCGCGAGCGCGGGCTGTCTGGTCGGCCTCGGGAAGGCACGAGGGAGCGACACCACGTGAACGCCGCGTGGGAGGTGGTCGTCCTCACCGGGCTGGGGACAGTCATGATCAAGTCGCTCGGACCGCTGCTGCTCGGTGGACGGCCGCTCCCTCATCGGATCGCCGGGTTGGTCGCCCTCCTCGCGCCCGCACTCCTAGCCGCGCTCGTCGCCATCAACACGTTCGCCGACGGGCGGAGCCTCACGATCGACGCTCGCGTCCTCGGCGTCGGCGTGGCCGCGATCGCGATCTGGCGGCGCGCGCCGGTCCTGCTCGTGATCGTGCTCGCGGCCGGGACGACGGCGCTCGCCCGGGCTCTCGTCGGCTGATACCGTCCGGCGCCATGACGCGCTACCGAGATCTCGGACTCATCGTGGGGCAGCTCCCGACCGGACCGCTGAACGCGATCACCGACGTCGCCGGCGTGGCCGTCGGCGTCACGACGCTGATCGAGGGCCATGGTCGGCTGCAGATCGGCGTCGGCCCGATCAGGACGGGGGTGACCGTGATCGTCCCGCACCCCCGGATCGGCGCCGAGCCGGTGTTCGCGGGATGCCATCGGTTGAACGGCAACGGCGAGCTCACCGGGCTGGAGTGGATCCGCGAATCGGGTCAGCTCACGACGCCGGTCGCGATCACGAACACGCACAGCGTGGGCATCGTGCGCGACGCGCTCGTGGCCGCCGAGATGCGCGGCCGGAGCGACCCCACCGCCTACTGGAGCCTCCCGGTCGTCGGCGAGACCTACGACGGGACGCTGAACGACATCAACGGGATGCACGTGCGCCCCGAGCATCTGTTCGCGGCGCTCGACTCCGCGTCATCCGGCGCCGTGCCCGAGGGTGGCGTCGGTGGCGGCACCGGCATGATCTGCCATGGGTTCAAGGGCGGGACCGGAACCGCGTCACGCATCGTGAACGATTGGACCGTCGGCGCGCTCGTCCAGGCCAACTACGGCCGGCGCGAGCGCCTGATCGTCGACGGCGTCCCCGTCGGGCGCGAGATCCCGGTCACCGAGATCCCCTCCCCGTGGGACGAGGGGGAGCGCCTCGCCGGCGGATCCGAGCCCGGGATGGGCTCGATCATCGTGATCCTCGCGACCGATGCGCCGATGCTGCCCCACCAGCTCGAGCGACTCGCGCAGCGCGCTGGCCTCGGCATCGCCCGGGCGGGCGGCGCCGGTGAGCATTCGAGCGGCGACCTCTTCCTCGCGTTCTCGACGGGGAACCGAGGGCGCCTCGAGAGCTACAAGACCGAGGCCGCCACCGCCCCGTTCGAGATTGCGATGATCCCCGAGGGCTCTATCAGCGACCTCTTCTGGGGCGCGATCGAGGCGACCGAGGAGGCCATCCTGAACGCGCTCGTCGCCGCCGAGACGATGATCGGCCGCGACGGCATCACGGCACGCGCGCTCGACCATGGCCGACTCGTCGAGGTCATGGAGACGTACGGACGCGGTCCCGCGTGATGGCCGGCGGTCAGCAGCCGACGCCGTGGTCTTCGACCGCACCGTCGCTCAGTCGGAGCAGGAGGGACCGCACGTTGTTCGTCTCGTCCGCCTCGTCGATCCCGTCACGGGGATCGGCGGTCGACGTGAGGCAGTAGCGGCCGTTCGGCAAGCCCGTCACCTCCAGGTCCTGTCCGGGGAGGAACGCCGCGTACCAGTCCGCCCACCCAACCGAGAGCCCCGTGATCGAGTTGCGCTTGCATCCGCCGTAGTACGCGAGCGAGGAGAAGCCCGGGAGGCCGGGGAAGGCCACCAGGCTGTCCCGCACGCAGAACGAGACCTTGGGCGAGGCGGCGACGACCGTACCGGTTGCGATCGACCGCAGCTCGTAGCGCGCGAACCGCTGGAGGTGCCAGTGATCGTGCGCCGGGTGAAACACCATGCAGCCGACCTCGACCGTTCGCCCGACCAGATCGATGCCGCGCTCGAACCCGCCGCTCCCGTTCGTGTCCGCGTAGATCCGCTCCAGCGCGAGCCGGTCGTTCGTGAAGTCCCCGTCGCCGTTGCAGTCACGTCGCCGGGGCCTGAGCTCAAGCACACCCGGCCCCTGGTTCCCGATCGAGTTCCCGAACCGGAGGACGGTGCGGTCGCCGGCCTTCTGGATCGAGACACCGTCGAAGGGGCGCGTCACGAGGTCGGGCAGCAGCTCCGCCGGCGCGCGCTCCGGGGCGGCGAACGCCGAGGCGACGCCGAGCACCGCGAGCATCGCCGCGAGGACGAACGACGCGAGCGCAGTGCGGCGGGCGGTCATCGCCGGAGTCTACGGCCCGACCGTCGGGGCG
>Ga0247829_10001667_pt1 | contig 10361 bp, 6 predicted proteins | sample 12C_Control_Day4_FD_207765 | JGI IMG/M metagenome (GOLD analysis project Ga0247829, IMG submission 207765) | Soil microbial communities from agricultural site in Penn Yan, New York, United States - 12C_Control_Day4 | ecosystem: Environmental > Terrestrial > Soil > Agricultural land | place: USA... | reverse complement strand
GTAATAGATCATGAACATCAGGCCGGCGACCGCGGCGAGCTCCCAGGCCTGCACCTGGTCCTGCGCCAACGCGGCGGTCGCGGGCACCGCGAAGGCCGTCACGGCCGCGGCAACACCCAATGTGAAGGTGCGTCGGCTCGGCTGGTCGCCTGGCATCCTCGAGAGCACTGCTGGGCCCCTCCGGTTGGAATTTCTCTTATATAAGACTGACTTGTCGACACTCCAAGCGCGAACTTCGGCGCGCGGGTGCAACCATCGCATCGGCTCCAAGCGTCGCCTCTGCATTGCCAACACGCCCTAACATCATAAGATGCGGCCACGCAATCGACAATGCGAGCGCCTCGGTTTGGGCCGGGGACGGTCAAGGGAGAGAAACCGAATGTCGCAGATTTCCAGGCGCGAGTTCGCCAGGCTGGCAGGCGCGGGCGGCATCGGCGCGTGGGCGTCGATGGCTTCCTCGTCGTTTGCGATCGCGCAGGGCGCAGCCAAGGTCGTGATCGTCGGCGGCGGCGCGGGCGGGGCGACGGTTGCCCACTACGTCAAGAAGGGCGCGCCGGAGCTCGACGTTACGCTGATCGAGGTCAACCCGCTCTACAGCTCCTCGTTCTTCTCCAATCTCTATCTCGGCGGCTTCCGCACCCTGGAGTCGCTCAATCACGACTACGGCGGCCTGCGCAAGCTGGGCGTCAAGGTGGTGCACGACTTCGCCACCGACGTCGATGCCGCCAAGAAGACCGTCAAGACCCGGGGCGGCCGCAGCTACCCCTACGACCGGCTCGTGCTCTCGCCGGGCATCGATATCAAGTACGACTCCATCAAGGGCTATTCGCGCGAGGCCTCCAACATCATGCCGCACGCCTATACGACGGCGGCGGCCGGCAAGCGCCAGCTCAAGCAGCAGCTCGCCGCCATGCGCGACGGCGGCACGGTGGCGATGGTGATGCCCAACAATCCCTATCGCTGCCCGCCCGGCCCCTATGAGCGCGCCTGCATGATCGCGCACTACCTCAAGACCAAGAAGCCGAAGTCGAAGCTCGTGATCCTCGATCCCAAGAAGGCGTTCTCCAAGCAGCCGGTGTTCACCGAGGCCTTCGACAAGTACTACAAGGGCATCATCGAGCTGAACCTGACCACCGAGATCGACGACTACGCGGTCGTCAGCGTCGACCCCAAGACCAAGGAGATCGTCACCAAGGCCGGCAAGAAGGTGAAGGCCGACGTCGCCAACATCATCCCGCAGCAGCGGGCCGGCGAGATCGCCGTCAAGGCCGGCTGCACCGAGGGCGACTGGTGCCCGATCAACGCCGACAACTTCGCCGCCAAGAAGGTGCAGAACGTCTACGTGCTGGGCGATGCCTCGATCGCCAACGAGATGCCCAAGTCCGCCTTCTCGGCCAACAGCCAGGCCAAGGTGGTGGCGGGCGACATCCTGGCCGAGCTTGCCAAGAAGGAGAGGTTCCCGGCCCGCTACCGCAACACCTGCTGGTCGCTGCTGGCGCCCGACGACGACGTCAAGATCGGCGCCAACTACGCGCCCAAGGACGGCAAGCTCGATCCCTCCGGCGGGTTCGTGTCGCAGCGGGGCGAGGCCGCCGACGTGCGCAAGCAGAACTACATCGAGAGCATCGGCTGGTATGCGGCCATCTCCGCCGACATGTTCGCCAAGCCCGAGCCGGCTCCCGCGGCAACCGGAGCGGCGAAGAAGGGGTAGCGCTGGGCTGTTATTTGCCCTTGGGCGGGGGTTTTGGCAGCGAGCCGTAGTAGGCGGCGAGCGCGCTCAGCTGCTCGTCGTCGAGGGAGCCTGCGACGGAGACCATCACGGGATTGGTGCGCGCGCCCGACTTGTAGAACCTGAGCGTTGCGAGGAAGCGCTCGGTGTCCCAGCCCACGATGGAGGGGATGCCGTTGTCGATGCCGTCGATGCGGTGGCAGCCCGAGCATTCCTGCGCGAGATGGCGGCCGTAGCTCTTGAGCCGGGCGTCGTCGGTGGCCGCCGCGAGGCCGGCAGCTCCGAGGCCCGCGCCGGCGGCGAGACATGCGAAGGCGCGGCGTATCACGTTTCTCCCCTCGAATAGCGCGATGGCAGAACCGAGCAAACTTGAGCGCGGCTTGCCAGCGGCATAGGCAACGCGAAGGTTTTCGCTCGCCCGGCAAACCCGCTATACTAAAAAATAGCGATCGTTCGTATACCCATGTGCCCACCGGAGGGATGCGGGGGGATCATCAATGGGTTGGCCTCAAGTTGACGTAAACGTCAACTTTGGATAGCGTCAAGGCATTGAATTTTCTGATCTGATGCAGGGCGCGCGGGGCGCCCCATCGAAGGAGCGGCACACCATGGCGGAACTTGTGCTCGTAGCCATTTGCATTGCGGGTGCCTTCGCGCTTGCCATGCGGCAGGCGCCCCTGTGGGCCTGGGCCCTGGGCCTGGCTGCCGCCACCTACGTCTGGCAGTCGGGCATGCTGCACGGCGAATACGACGTGGAGGTCGGCCCCCTCGGCGTGCTCGCCTGGCTGCCGGTGATCGTGCTGGCAGGGCTGTCGGTGCCCGCCATCCGGCGTGCCGCGCTCACACGGCCGATCTTCCACAAGATCAAGGGCATCCTGCCCAAGGTCTCCGCGACCGAGCAGGAGGCGCTCAACGCCGGCACCATCGGCTTCGATGCCGAGCTGTTCTCAGGTACGCCCGACTGGGAGAAGCTGCGCTCCGTTCCCCCCATCACGCTGACCGAGGAGGAGAAGGCGTTCCTCGACGGGCCCTGCAACGAGCTCTGCCGGATGCTCAACGACTGGGAGATCCGCCACAACGACCGCGAGGTCCCCCCCGAGGTCTGGAGCTTCGTCAAGAAGCACGGCTTCCTCGGCATGCTCATCTCCAAGGAGCACGGCGGCCTAGGCTTCTCGCCGCAGGCGCAGTCGCTGGTGCTGGGTCGCATCGGTTCGCGCTCGCCGGACGCCTGCGTCGTCGTCATGGTGCCGAACTCGCTGGGGCCGGGCGAGCTGATCGAGAAGTACGGCACGCCCGAGCAGAAGGAGCACTACCTCCCGCGCCTCGCCAAGGGCCTCGATATCCCGTGCTTCGCGCTGACCGGTCCGACCTCGGGCTCGGACGCCGCGACCATGCGCGACGTCGGCTACGTCACCAAGGGCCGCCACAACGGCCAGGAGGTGGTGGGCATCCGCACCTCCTGGGAGAAGCGCTACATCACGCTGGCGCCGAGCGCGACGCTGGTCGGCCTCGCTTTCCGCCTGTTCGACCCCGAGAACCTGCTGGGACGCGGAGAGGACATCGGCATCACGGTGGCGCTGCTGCCGGCCGACCATCCCGGCGTCGAGATCGGCCGCCGCCACCTGCCCTCCGGCGCCGCCTTCCCGAACGGGCCGATCTGGGGCCGCGATGTCTTCATCCCCATGGATTGGGTGATCGGCGGCGAGAAGATGGCCGGCCAGGGCTGGCGCATGCTGATGGAGTGCCTGGCGGCGGGCCGCTCGATCTCGCTGCCGTCGTCATCGGCGGCGGGCGCCAAGTCGCTGCTGCGCAATACGTCTGCCTATGCCCGCATCCGCAAGCAGTTCGACCTGGCCATCGGCAAGATGGAGGGGCTCGAGGAGCCGCTCGCGCGCATGGTCGAGATCGCCTACGTCAACGAGGCCGCGCGCGGCGTCACGGCGTCGATGGTGAGCCGGGGCGAGAGGCCGTCGGTCATCTCGGCCATCATGAAGTACCAGTCGACCGAGCGGTTCCGGCGCTCGCTCAACGACGCCATGGACCTGCACGGCGGCCGCGGCATTTGCGACGGGCCGACCAACTATCTGATGGCGGCCTACCAGGCGATGCCGGTGGCGATCACGGTCGAGGGCGCCAACATCCTCACGCGCTCGCTCATCACCTTCGCGCAGGGCGCGCTGCGCTCGCATCCCTACCTCTACAAGGAGATCCAGGCCTGCCAGGACACCAATGAGGAGCGCGGGCTCGAGGCCTTCGACAAGGCCTTCTGCGGCCACGTCGCCTTCTCGCTGTCGAGCATGCTGGGCGCTTTCTTCCACAACATCACCTTCGGCCTCTTCGGCACGGTGCCTGAGAAGGCCTACGGCACGGCGGAATGGTATCGCCAGCTGTGGCGCGCCTCGCGCAGCTTCGCCTTCGTCGCCGACATGACAGTGGCGGTGCTCGGCGGCGGGCTCAAGACCAAGCAGAAGCTCACCGGCCGTCTCGCCGATGCGCTCTCCGAGCTCTACCTGCTCTGCTGCGTGCTCAAGCGCTACGAGGACGACGGCAAGCCTGCCAACGACCGCCATATTGTGGCGCTGGCCGCACAGAACGGCCTCTTCCGCTTCCAGGAGGCGCTGCGCGGGACCATCGACAACTTCCCCGTCACGCCGGTGCGCTGGCTCATGCGCGCGGTCGTGTTCCCGTTCGGCGCCCACTACAAGCCGGCGCCCGACTGGCTCGGCCACAAGGTCGTGGAGCTGGTGCTCACCCCCGGCGAGGTGCGCGATCGCCTCACGCGCTTCATCTACGTCTCGAACAACGTCAACGATCCGACCGGGCTGCTCGAGGTGACGATGGCCAAGGTCGTTGCCGCCGAGACCGCCGAGAAGAAGCTCGACCGCGCGGTGCGCGCCGGCCAGGTGCGCCGCGTGCACGGCACCGACTGGGTCGGCGATGCGGCCAAGCTCGGCGTCATCACCGAGAGCGAGGCGCAGCTGCTGCGCGAGGTCGAGCAGCTGACCCAACGCGTGATCGCGGTCGACCATTTCGATCCGGCGGAGGTGAAACCGCACTACATGACGGCGGGGCACAACGCGAGGGCAATGCAGAGCGCCGCTGCGGCGGAGTGAGGCGGGTATCATGACGGACATGGACGGTTTGCGGGACTGGCGGTTCTCGATCGATCCGCAGGGCATCGCCTGGGCGGTGTTCGACCGGGAGGGCGAGAGCCAGAACTCGCTGGGGCGGCGGTCCCTGGAAGAGCTGGCGATGATCATCGAGCGCAGCGAGCAGGCGGCGCGCGACAAGGCCATCCGCGGCCTCGTCTTCATCTCCGGCAAGGAGAAGGGCTTCATCGTCGGCGCCGACGTGCGCGAGTTCGATCAGCTCCCGAGCGAGCGCGAGATCGTCGACAACATCACGCGCATCAATGCCTATCTCGACCGCATCGAGGGCATGCCGGTGCCGGTGGTGTGCTGCATCCACGGCTTCTGCTTGGGCGGAGGGCTCGAGCTGGCGCTTGCCTGCCATTGGCGCATCGCCACGCGCGATGACTCCACCAGGCTCGGCTTCCCCGAGGTGCGCCTCGGCATCTTCCCGGGCTTCAACGGCACGGCGCGCTCGATCCGTCAGGCCGGCACGCTCTCGGCCATGCCGCTGATGCTGACGGGCTCGATGATCCGCGCCTCGGCCGCGCGCGGCATGGGGCTCGTCGATGAGTTGGCCCCGAGCAAGTTGAACCTCGCCTGGATGGCCAGGAAGGCCATCGACCGCAAGCGCAAGTCGAAGTCGGTGCCGCTGTGGAAGGACCTCATGCGCATGGCGCCCGCGCGCGGGCTGCTCGCCAAGAAGTTCCGCACCGAGACTGCCAAGAAGGTGCGCGAGGAGCATTATCCGGCGCCCTTCCGGCTGATCGACCTGTTCGAGACGCATGCCGGCAACCTCGAGGGTATGAAGGTCGCGGAGACGCGCGCGTTCGCGCCGCTGATGCTGAGCGACACCTCCAAGAACCTGCGCCGCGTGTTCAAGCTCTCGGAGATGATGAAGGCGCAGGCGCCCAAGAACCTCGCCTTCAAGCCGCTGCGCGTGCACGTGATCGGCGCTGGCGTGATGGGTGCCGACATCGCGGGCTGGTGCGTGGCCTCGGGCATGGAGGTGACGCTGCAGGACGTCAACGCCGAGCAGATCGCCAAGGGCATCGCGGCGCAGAAGAAGACCATCAGCCGCAAGTTCAAGACGCGGGCGCAGCGCGCGGCGGCCAACGCACGGCTGATCGCCGACCCGACGGGGCAGGGCGTCGGCCGCGCTGACGTGGTGATCGAGGCGATCGTGGAGAAGCTCGAGGTCAAGCAGAGCCTCTTCAAGTCGCTCGAGGGCAAGCTCAAGCCCGGCGCCATCCTCGCCACTAACACCTCCTCGATCATGATCGAGGAGATCGCCGCCCCGCTCGCCGATCCAGGCCGTCTCATCGGCATTCACTTCTTCAACCCTGTGGCGCAGATGCCGCTGGTGGAGGTGATCCGCGGCGCCCAGAGTCACGAGGACGAGGTGGGTAAGGGCTGCATCTTCGTGACCGCGATCGACAAGTTCCCGCTGATCGTCAAGTCGAGTCCGGGCTTCCTCGTCAACCGCGTGCTGGGCCCCTACATGATGCAGGCGCTGCAGCGGCTCGAGCGCGGCGAGCCCAAGGAGAAGATCGACGAGGCGGCGCGCACCTTCGGCATGCCGATGGGGCCCATCGAGCTCGCCGACACGGTGGGCCTCGACGTGTGTGCCCACGTCGGCAAGATCATGAAGGTGGGTCCCGCAGGTCCCACCAAGCTCGACGACATGGTGGCGGCCGGCAAGCTCGGCAAGAAATCGGGCGAGGGCTTCTACGTCTGGAAGGACGGCAAGCCCGAGAAGGCCGAGCCCGAGAAGCCCTGGGACAAGTTCGAGCTCGAGCGCCTGGGCCGCGAGCTGGTCGATCCGCTGATCCGCGAGGCCGAGAAAGTGCGCGACGAGAAGATCGTGGAGAGCGCCGAACTCGTCGACGCGGGGGTGATCTTCGGCACGGGCTTCGCGCCCTTCCGCGGCGGGCCGCTGCACTTCGCGGCCAACGAGCAGAAGTCGAACGTCGAGGTGTTCCGGCGCACCGCGGCGGAGTGATTTCGGTGTCAGACCCTGCGGGTCTGACACCATGACGCAACGGTTCGAGATACGGTGTCAGATCCGCAGCGTCTGACACCCGCACGAGGAGTTCCCATGGACCAGACCCTGCGGCGCGTGGCGGTGATCGGCGGCGTGCGCATCCCCTTCTGCCGCTCCAACACCTTCTATGCCGACCAGTCCAACCTCGAGATGCTGACCGCCACGCTCAACGGTCTGGTCGACAAGTACGACCTCAAGGGCGTGCACATCGACGAGGCGATCGGCGGCGCCGTCGTCTCCCACTCCAAGGACTGGAACCTGGCGCGCGAGGCCGTGCTCGGCACCAGGCTCGCGCCCACCACGCCCGGCATCACCATCCAGCAGGCCTGCGGCACCAGCCTGCAGGCGGCCGCCATGATCGGCGCCAAGATTGCGACCGGCCAGACCGAGAGCGGCATCGCCATGGGCTCCGACACCACGTCGGACGCGCCCATCGTGTTCAAGCAGAAGTTCGCGCACCGTCTCGTCGAGGCACAGAACGCTAGGTCGATGGGCGACCGTCTGAAGGCCTTCAAGGGCTTCTCGCCGTCGGAGCTGGCGCCGCAGCCGCCCAATACGGGTGAGCCGCGCACGGGCCTCTCCATGGGCCAGCACGCCGAGCTGATGGCGCAGGAGTGGAAGATTTCGCGCGCCGAGCAGGACCAGCTCGCCTACGAGAGCCACAGGAAGGCGGCCGAGGCCTACCGCTCGGGCTACATGGACGACCTCGTCATCCCCTTCGCGGGCGTATTCCGCGACAACAACCTGCGCGAGGACATTTCCCTAGAGAAGATCGCGCAGCTCAAGACCGCCTTCGACAAGTCCGAGCGCGGCACGCTCACGGCCGCCAACTCGACGCCGCTGACCGACGGCGCCGCCGCCGTGTTGCTGGCGAGCGAGGAGTGGGCCGCCAAGCGCGCGCTGCCCGTGCAGGCCTACCTCACCTACTCGCAGACCTCGGCCAACAACTTCGTCGAGGGCGAGGGTCTGCTGATGGCACCCACGATCGCCATCTCGCGCATGCTCGAGCGCGCACAGCTGAAGCTGCAGGACTTCGACTTCTACGAGATCCACGAGGCATTCGCCGCCCAGGTGCTGGCCACCCTCAAGGCCTTCGAGGACCCGGAGTATTGCAGGAAGTATCTGGGCCGCGACGCGGCCCTGGGCTCCATCGACCGCGCCAAGCTCAACGTCAAGGGCTCGAGCCTCGCCTTCGGACATCCCTTCGCGGCGACCGGCGCGCGCATCGTGGGCAACCTCGCCAAGCTGCTCGCCGAGAACGGCGGGCGAGGGCTCATCAGCGTGTGCACGGCTGGCGGCATGGGCGTCGCCGCCATCATGGAGAGCCGCAAGGCCGCCGAGATGCGCCTGGCGGCGTGAGGCGGACGCCACGCTCGGGTCTGCGGCGACTGCGTCCGCTTTCGCAAGTGGCATGGTCCAGGTGAAGCCGGCGCTCCCGTCGAGATGGTTCTCGACGCCGACTCTCTTGCGTACCCGAGGCCGGTGTTTGCATTTGCGGGGCGGCATCGCCCGGAGTAAGAGCCGGGACAAAAAGCGCCACCGGACACTGCATTCCAAACAAGCAAGTTGCTCAATTGCAGGATATTGACGCGTCTCCGTTTTCTGCCAAAGTCAATATCGCTCGGCCCTCCCCTGGGACGAAGCTCACAGGCGGTAGAGCGTGCACTCGAGCGTGTATGCTCTCCGTTTTTGTTTCACGCTTCTTTCGAGAATGGCACGAGCAAACCCCGGATTTCGAGCGGTGACGTTCGTCTATTATTCGAGCCGCTTCGCACCCGGCATAGCGCTGCAATATCCTCGTGGCGCGCAACGGATGGCGCGCACGCAATGGCTGTGGCGGTGATCCGCCGCCACAGCCCGTGACCGAGCCTCAAGCCGCCGCCGCAACGCCGACGCTGGTCGGCACCGATGCGATCGTCTTGAGGATTTGCGAGGCAATCGCGTATGGATCGCCTTGAGAGTTGGGTCGGCGATCCTCGAGGTAGCCCTTGTAGCCGTTCTTGACGAAGCTGTGCGGCACGCGGATCGAGGCGCCGCGGTCGGCAATGCCATAGCTGAACTTGTTCCACGGCGCGGTCTCGTGCTTGCCGGTCAGACGCTTGTCGTTGTCCGGGCCGTAGACGGCGATGTGATCCATCAGGTTCTTCTCGAACGCCTTCATCATCGCCTCGAAGTATTCCTTGCCGCCCACCGTGCGCATGTACTCGGTCGAGAAGTTGGCGTGCATGCCCGAGCCGTTCCAATCGGTGTCGCCCAGCGGCTTGCAGTGGAATTCGATATCGATGCCGTACTTCTCGGTGAGCCGCAGCATCAGATAGCGGGCCATCCACATCTCGTCCGCGGCCTTCTTGGAGCCCTTGCCGAAGATCTGGAACTCCCACTGCCCCTTCGCAACTTCGGCGTTGATGCCTTCGTGGTTGATCCCGGCCGCGAGGCAGAGATCAAGATGTTCCTCCACGATCTTGCGGGCCACGTCGCCGACGTTCGTGTAGCCGACACCCGTATAGTAGGGCCCTTGCGGCGCAGGATAGCCGCTCGAGGGGAAGCCGAGCGGGCGGCCGTCCTTGTAAAAGAAGTATTCCTGCTCGAAGCCGAACCAGGCGCCGGGATCGTCGAGAATGGTGGCGCGCTTGTTGGTGGCGTGAGGGGTGACGCCGTCGGGCATCATGACTTCACACATGACGAGAACGCCGTTGGTGCGCGCGCCGTCAGGGAACACCGCAACGGGCTTCAGCACGCAATCCGAGCTGTGCCCTTCCGCCTGCATGGTCGAACTGCCGTCGAAGCCCCACAACGGGAGTTGGTCCAGTGTCGGGAAGCTTTCGTAGGCCTTGATCTGCGTCTTGCCGCGCAGGTTCGGCACGGGGGAGTAGCCATCGAGCCAGATGTACTCGAGCTTGTACTTCGTCATGGGTGATTTCTCTCCTGTTGATGATGTGACAAGTGCTGATGATGGTGAGGCTGCTGGCGTGGCCGCCTTTGGCGGTTTCGAGACTTGTGGCGCGCCCGACAGTGCGGCCTGGTGCGTCGCCGCGGTTCCTCTCGGCTCTTGCGAGAATGCGGGCGCGGGCTGCACCGGCGGTGCAAGGATCTTTGCGGGCGGGCCGGTTGATGTCGGCGCGGGCGCGTCGGGCTTTCGGGGTTCTTCAGTTGTCGTGCTGGCGCGGCGCCAACGGTTGAATATTCCGAGCATGCACCTTCCCATGAACTATTGGCGACACACTGCAACGCCGGCTGGCTTGTCCGTAGACGCAAAACCTCGTCGACCGAGCGTCACGCCGCAAATGCTATACAAACGTGCAAAAACGCGCGTGCCCATAACATGAGCAAATGCAACTTTTTCGTAGGCAAACTGTTCAAAGGATGTACAGGATCACCATATGAGCGTCGTGCATCGCGTCCTCGCAACGCTGGAAGGAAAAGGAATGCCCGAGCAAACCGAGCGGCGGACCGCCAGGAT
>Ga0247829_10001664_pt1 | contig 10367 bp, 8 predicted proteins | sample 12C_Control_Day4_FD_207765 | JGI IMG/M metagenome (GOLD analysis project Ga0247829, IMG submission 207765) | Soil microbial communities from agricultural site in Penn Yan, New York, United States - 12C_Control_Day4 | ecosystem: Environmental > Terrestrial > Soil > Agricultural land | place: USA... | reverse complement strand
CTGGTGCTCCCCTCGCGGCGAACGCTTGCGTCGATCCGGGTGCGATCGTCGCGAACGGCGGCGAGACGGCGACGAACCGGTCGGCGAGCATCCCGTCGGACGGAGGGCCGGCGTCCCCGGTGCTCGGGCTCGCGCCTCCACATGCGGCGACAACCACGACGATCGCGAGCGCACTCACCCACCAGCTTGAACGTGTCATCGCCTCCGGTGTCGCATGACTCTGGCGCGACATGTCGCCGATCTGGCGCGAACCGACACTCGTGCACGTTCGTGCGCGATCCGTCGCGAGCGTTGCGCATCAACGCGCGCGAGAGATCCCGAGGCGCGTGGCCATGTGGTGGAGGTTGCCGCGATCCATGCCGAGCCGGCGCGCGGACTCGGCCCAGTTGCCGCGCGTGGCGGCGAGCGTCTGGACGATCGCCGTGTGCTTGAGCTGCGCGACGGCCGCGCGCAGGGTGAGCTGTCCGCGCGCGACGCGCTGCGCGAGCGCCTCCTGCGCGGGCTCGCGCGGCGGCGCCGGCGAGGGTGCGCCGAGCTCGAGATCGATCGCTTCGATCGTGATCGGCTCGCCGGCGCGCGTGCGCAGCTGGGCCCGCAACGCGGCGCGCGCGAGCGCGTGATCGAGCTCGCGCACATTCCCCGGCCAGTCGCCGCTCGCGAGCAGCTCCGTCATCTGCGGCCCGAGTGCGAGTCGGTGGAGACCGAGCTGGGCGCGGTAGCGGTCGACGAAGTAGCCGGCGAGGATCGGGATGTCGCCGCGCCGCTCGCGCAGCGGGGGGATGCGCAGCGGGAACACGTCGAGCCGATGGTAGAGGTCGGCGCGGAACCGCCCCGCCGCGACCTCGGCCGCCAGGTCGCGGTTCGTCGCCGCGACGATCCGGACGTTCACGCGGATCGCGGCGTCGGCGCCGACGCGCTGGATCTCGCGCTCCTGCAGCGCGCGCAGCAGCTTCGCCTGGGCGTCGAGCGGCAGCTCGCCGATCTCGTCGAGGAACAGGGTGCCGCCGTCCGCGAGCTCGAACTTGCCGGCCCGGTGCGCGACCGCGCCGGTGAACGCGCCCCGCACGTGCCCGAACAGCTCGCTCTCGATCACGCCCTGCGGCAGCGCCGCGCAGTTGACCCGGATCATCGGCGCATCGCGACGCGGCGAGGCGTCGTGGAGGGCGCGCGCCGCGAGCTCCTTGCCAACCCCCGTCTCGCCGAGGACGAGCACCGGGAACCCGGTCGCGGCGACGGCCTCGATCTCCTGGCGGACGCGCTCCATCGCCGGGCTGACGCCGAGCATCGTCGCTCCATCGGGGTGCCCCTGCGTGCGCGCGAGCTCCTTCACGACGAGGCCGCGCTGCTCGGCCACCGCCTCGACCGTCTCGAGCAGCCGCGCGGTGTGCAGCGCCGCACCGGCGAGCGCACCGAGCGCGCGCAAGAACTCGGTGTCGAGCGCATCGAACGCGTGCGTGGCGAGCGCGTCGGCGGTGAGCACGCCGACGATCTCTCCCTGGGCGACGAGCGGACAGCCCAGGCAGTCGTGGACGTCGGCGAGCGCGTGGGCGGCGCCGTCGACGAGACCGTCGAAGGGATCGGGCAGCGCGGAGGCGGCGGGGAACCGCACCGGGCCCGCGCTGCGCAGGATCGCGGCGAGCCGCGGGTGGTGCGCCGGCGCGAACCTCATCCCGAGCACCTGGGGGGACAGGCCCTCGACCGCGAGCGGGTGCAGCACGCCATCGCGCAGCGCGAGCAGCGCGGTCGCGTCGCACGGGATCGCGGATCGCACGACCGCGAGCAGCCGCCGATAGCGATCGGCCTCCGACAGGCTCTCGGTGAGATCGACCGCGAGCCGGTGCAGCGTCGACCACGGATGCTGGGGGGACGACATCGTGATGTGCTCTGTACATCGCGATGTACCAGCGACAACGAGACGTGTTGTCGCGGGCACACGCCGCGCTGTGATCTCGCAGAGTTCGCCGTGGTCTCGCGCGTGCACGGGGGGCCGCTCATGCAACCGTTTCAGACTTCCCTGGGTGATCTAGCCGCGGCCAACCCCGCCGCGACGCGCGTGTTCATGCGCCACCGACTCGACTTCTGCTGCGGGGGACGCCAGCCGCTCGGGGTCGCGTGCGAACGCGCGGGGCTCGACCCGGCCGAGATCGCGGCCGAGATCGAGCTCGAGACCCAGCGCGACACCGGGCAGGCGCAGGAGGTGCGCTGGGAGGACCGGTCGCAGGGCGAGCTCGCCGATCACATCGAGCGCCACTACCACGAGGGCGTGCGCCGCGATCTCCCGTCGCTGATCGAGGCGGCGCGCAAGGTCGAGCGCGTGCACGCGCAGAAGCCTGCGGTGCCGGCCGGCCTCGCCGACACGCTCGTCGCGCTGCTCGCCGAGATGCAGAGCCACATGCAGAAGGAGGAGCGCATGCTGTTCCCGCTGCTCCGGCGCGGCTTCCGCGGCGAGCAGGTCTACATGCCGGTGCGCATGATGGAGAGCGAGCACGACACGCACGGCGAGCAGCTGGTGAAGATCCGCGAGCTCACCGATGACCTGCGCGCGCCCGCCCACGCCTGCTCGACCTGGCGCGCGCTGTATCACGGGCTCGCGAGCTTCGAGAACGACCTGATGCAGCACATCCACCTCGAGAACAACGTGCTGTTCGCGCGCGCCACGCGCGGCGCCTGACCCGATGACCCGCACGAACTACGGACAGGGCGACGCGTCGTACGAGGCGGCCGGCGGGGCCGAAGGGCTGCGCCGTGTGGTGTGGCGGTTCTACGAGTACATGGAGACGCTGCCCGAGGCGAAGACGATCCGCGACATGCACGAGGAGGATCTGACCCTCGTGCGCGACAAGCTCCACGTGTTCCTCTGCGCGTGGCTCGGCGGACCGAACGAGTACCGCACCAAGTTCGGCCCGATCTCGATCCCCGGCTCGCACGCGCGGTTCGCGATCGACGCCGCCGAGCGCGATGCGTGGCTCCTCTGCATGGCGCGCGCGGTCGACGAGCAGCCGTGGGCCGACGAGTTCAAGACGTACTTCATGTCCGCGATCTCCATCCCCGCGGAGCGCGTCCGGGTCGCGTCGGTGTACCGCCGGGCGGACGAGCGGCCTCGCGGCTGAACGGCCGCTCCGGACTCGACATCGCCGCGAGCGCCCGAGAACGTGGCATAGACTCGGCCGCCGTGGGCCTCCTCGATCGACTCCGTCAGCTGCGCGCATCCGTGCCGGAGGACGACATCGCCGGCCGCACGCAGGCGCTGGTCGTTCACGGCAACGAGTTCGGCTACGACCCGTTCGGACTGTCGAAGGACTCGTTCCAGCACGTCGCGCGCGTCGCGCGCTGGCTGTACCGCAACTACTTCCGCGCGAGCGCGTTCGGCATCGAGCACATCCCGGCGCACGGCCGCGTACTGTTCGTGTCGAACCACTCCGGGCAGCTGCCGTTCGATGGCCTCGTGATCGGGGCGGCCGCGTTCCTCGAGCCGCGACAGCCGCGCCTCGTGCGCTCGATGGTCGAGTACTTCGTGCCGACGGTGCCGTTCGCGTCGTACCTGTTCGCGCGCTGGGGTCAGATCACGGGCACGCCCGAGAACTGCCGCCGTCTGCTCGCCGCCGAGGAGGCCGTGCTCGTGTTCCCCGAGGGTGCGCGCGGCATCTCCAAGGACTTCTCGAAGCGCTACCAGCTCGCCGAGTTCGGCAAGGGCTTCATGCGGCTCGCGCTCGAGATGCAGGCGCCGATCGTCCCGGTCGCCGTGATCGGCGCCGAGGAGCAAGCACCCGCGGTCAACGTGAAGCCGCTCGCGAAGCTCCTCGGCATGCCCGCGTTCCCGGTCGTGCCCTACCCGCCCTTCGTGCCGATCGTGCCGCTGCCCGTGAAGTACCGCGTCTACTTCGGCGAGCCGATGTCGTTCACCGGCGATCCCGACGACGACGACGACGTGCTCGACGACCAGGTAAAGCAGGTCAAGCACCGCATCCAGTCGATGCTCCACGTCGGCCTCCGCGAGCGAGCCCATGTCTTCTGGTGAGCGTCCGCGCAAGGTCGTGATCACCGGCATCTCGGGCCGGCTCGGACGCATCGTCGCGCGCCGGCTGCACCACGAGATCGGCTGGAAGATCGTCGGGCTCGATCGCCGCCCGCTCAGCGGCCGTCCGAAGGACATCGAGCACCATCAGGTCGACCTCCGCTCGAAGAAGGCGCGCGACCTGTTCCGCGCCGGCGACGTGGATGCGCTCGTCCACCTCGGCGTGATGCACGATCCACGCGCGCGGCCCGCCGAGCTCTACTCGTGGAACATCACGGGCACGACGAAGCTGCTCGAGTACTGCCAGTCGTATCGCGTGCCCAAGGTCGTGCTGCTGTCGAGCGCGAACGTCTACGGCCCGCGCCCCGATAACCCGCAGTTCCTCACCGAGGAGGCCCCGCTGCTCGCCGCGCAGCGGTTCCCCGCGATGCGCGACCTCGTCGAGATCGATCACCTCGTGTCCACGTTCCTGTGGCGCGCGCAGCGCACCGAGACCGTGATCCTGCGCCCGGTGCACATCGTCGGCCCGGTGCACAACGCACCGTCGAACTATCTGCGCCTCGCGCGGCCGCCCGTGCTGCTCGGCTTCGATCCGATGGTTCAGCTGATCCACTACAAGGACATCGCGGAGGCGATCGTGTGCGCGCTCGCTCCGGGCCGGCGCGGGATCTACAACATCACGGGCCCCGGCGAGGTCCCGCTGTCCGCGATCCACACCGAGCTCGGGCGCGAGCCGGTGCCGATCCCGCACCCGATGGCCAAGCCGATCCTGTCGTTCGCGTTCCGGTTCGGGCTGTCGAGCTTCCCGGTCGCGGAGCTCGACTTCATTCGCTACGTCTGCATGGTCGATGGCCGGCGGGCCGCGGCGGAGCTCGGCTTCCGTCCGGAGTACGGGCTGCGAGACACGATCCGTGCCGCTGACGAACTGGTGTGATTGCCCGCTCTTGCCGTGGCACCGGGATACATCGACTGTAGCCGGCCGTTCACAGTGGCAATGCCAACCCGGATCCGATCTCCCACTCGGCAAGATCGAGTGAACGAGCATCCCTCCACCGGGGACGAACGTCGGAGGTGTGGGCTGGCGATTTTTCGGGCATTTTTGTCAGGCTTTCGCCGCCCCTCCCCACCAGACCGGGCTCACGTGTCTCGACGTTGAAGGATTGTCCAGTAGTTCGATCCCCTTGCCGAAATGGCACGACCGATGCTTCCGCACTGACCACCGCACGCTCCTCAAAGGAATCCCGACCATGACGAAGCTCCTCGCCCCCCTCGCCCTCGTGCTCACCACGCTCACCGGATGTGAGCTGTACTTTGGCGGAGACGGTGACAACGACAGCCGTTGGACCTACTGCGCGGCCGACGGCTACTACGACTGTTACGGCGATGACTGTACGTGGGTCGGTCCGAACTGCCCGTCGGAGCCCGGGTACCAGTGCGACAGCGACGCGGATTGCGCCGCGGGTTGCTACTGCGGAGACGACGGTACGTGCGAGGAAGCGGGCTTCTGCGCCACGGAGGAGGATTGCCCGGACGGCTTCCACTGCGACGTGAACCGCGCGTCGTGCGTGCCGGACGCCTGCTCCACCGACGCGGACTGCGATGCGGGCGAGTACTGCGATGGCAACGGCGGCTGCATCGCCTCCTGCGTGTGTGACACGGACGAGCAGGCGCAGGCCGCGGGCTTCGGCTACTGCGACGAGCCGCGCTCGACGTGCATGCCGCCCTCGCCGAACGGCACCTGCGGTGGCACCACCGCCAGCTGCAACGTCACGGAGCCGACCTGCGCCGCGGGCTCGGTCGCGCTGATCCTCGACGGTTGCTACACGGGTCAGTGCTCGGAGATCGCGACCTGCGACGTGACGCCGACGTGCGAGGCGCTCCAGCACGCCGAAGACTGCAACGCCCGCGACGGCGAGTGCCGGTCGCTGGTCAACGGTGTCAACTGCACGCGGCCGGGCCCGAACGGCACCACCGTGGCGTGCATGGCCGGCGACATGAACTGCACCTGCGAGTCGCTCTACTTCGCCGCCTGCGTGAGCAACTAGCTCGATCGCTGGACGTGTGCGGAGGACGGGTCGCCCGAGCGGGCGGCCCGTTCGCCGTTTCGGAGCCTCACGGCGCCAGCCGGCGGCGTGAAGTCAGGGCATGACACCCGCGCCCGGCTCCGCCGCGTCGACGCGAACGTGTGGCCCCCAAGTGCTCGATCCTGCTCGCGCCGGCGTGGTCGCGCGGTTGCTCTACAGACCGGCATGCGCACGCTCGCTGCCCTCGCCGTCCTCGCCTCCCTCCTCGTCCTCCCCGGCTGCCCGGCCGGCGGGTTCGGCTGCGGCGCCCCCGACGACACCGCCGCGGTCATGGTGCTCGGCCGCGAAGACGACACGCTCGTCCTGTGCGTGAACGACGGCTACGCCGCCACCCTGGACGGCGGCGCCCGCGTGCTCGAGGGTCGCTACGCCTGGGAGGACGAGTTGCGCGGCACCGACGGGGCGACAGGTGCGGCGGCGTTCTCCCTCCGCTGGGCGGAGAATGGCTCGCTGAGCTCCGACGCGATCGGCGGCGGCTGGCGCGAGGTCGTCCTCGACGAGGTCGCGCTGCACTATGCGGGGGTCGCGTGCACCGATCTCGAAACTCGCTCCTGGTGGCCGTCGCGGTAGGCTCGGTGCATGGGGTTCCAGTTCGCGGAGACGATGGCCGGGACGATCGAGTGGGACGCGGCCCCCGGCGTCAGGCACCCATTCAAGTTCGAGGTGACCGCGCAGGCCGAGTCGACGCGGGCGCACCTGCGCGACGGGCGCGCCCTGCTCCACGGGATCGTCACGGCGCCGCCGCGCGTCTCGGGCGCGGACGCCGAGGGCGTGATCACGATCCGGCCGATCGGCCAGAAGATCATCCGCTACGAGCTGTCGTTCCTCGGAGATGACGGCACCCCCTACGAGCTGGTCGGCCAGAAGGACATCCGCTACCTGGCGCCGCTCAAGACGTTCACGTACCTGCCGGCCGAGATCCTCGATGAGGACCACCGGCGCGTTGCAACTTGCCAGACCACCTTCGACCTGCGGCGCCACTGGTGGAGCTTCGTCCGTAGCTTCCGCCCTCTCTGAACAGGCAGGCGGTCGCATGGGGTACGGCGCCTTAGGGTGTGGCCGCCGGGTGTGGTAAGACGCCTCCGGCCTTTGCCTGAAGGCCACGGAACACCATGGGATTCCTCCAGAAGATTTTCGGTAGCAAGAACCAGCGCGAGCTGCGACGCATGCAGCCCACGGTTGACCGCATCAACGGCCTCGAGCCGAAGATGAAGGAGAAGAGCGACGCCGAGCTCAAGGCGATGACCGCGACGTTCAAGGAGCGGCTCGACAAGGGTGAGTCGCTCGACTCGATCCTGCCCGAGGCGTTCGCACTCGTGCGCGAGGCCGGCAAGCGCGTGCACGGCATGCGGCACTACGACGTGCAGATGATCGGCGGCATGGTGCTGCACTCCGGCCGGATCGCCGAGATGCGCACCGGTGAGGGCAAGACCCTCGTCGCCACGCTGCCGTCGTACTTGAACGCGCTCCCCGGCAATGGCGTGCACGTCGTGACGGTCAACGACTACCTCGCCAAGCGCGACGCCGAGTGGATGGGACGCATCCACGGCTTCCTCGGGCTGTCGACGGGCGTGATCGTCCACGGCCTCGACGACATGGAGCGCCAGCACAACTACAACTGCGACATCACCTACGGCCAGAACAACGAGTTCGGGTTCGACTACCTGCGCGACAACATGAAGAGCTCGCCCGACCGCATGGTCCAGCGCGGGCTGAACTACGCGATCGTCGACGAGGTCGACTCGATCCTCATCGACGAGGCGCGCACGCCGCTCATCATCTCCGGCCAGGGCGAGGAGTCCGGCGACCTCTACGTGAAGGTCGACCGCTTGATCCCGCGCCTCAAGCGCGAGGTCGACTACACCGTCGACGAGAAGGCGCACTCGGCGATGCTGACCGACGACGGCGTCGAGAAGATCCAGGAGCTGCTCGGCGTCGACAACCTGTACGACGCGAGCAACATCATGCTCGTCCACCACGTCAACCAGGCGCTGCGCGCGCACACGCTGTACAAGCGCAACGTCAACTACCTCATCGACAAGGACAACAAGGTCGTCATCATCAGCGAGGACACCGGCCGCGCGATGCCGGGCCGCCGCTGGTCCGACGGTCTGCACCAGGCGATCGAGGCGAAGGAAGGCGTCACCGTCGAGGAAGAGAACCAGACGCTCGCGACGGTCACGTTCCAGAACTACTTCCGCCTCTACAAGAAGCTGTCCGGCATGACCGGCACCGCCGACACCGAGGCGGCCGAGCTGCACCAGATCTACAAGCTCGAGGTCACGGTCATCCCGACCAACCGGCCGATGGTCCGCAAGGACATGCCGGACCTCGTCTACAAGAACGAGGCCGGCAAGTTCCGCGCGGTCGTCGCCGACATCGAGGACTGTCAAGCGCGCGGGCAGCCGGTGCTGGTCGGCACGGTCTCCGTCGAGAAGTCGGAGGTCGTGGCGAACTTGCTCAAGAGCAAGGGCCTACCGTTCAACGTCCTCAACGCGAAGCACCACCAGAAGGAGGCGTCGATCGTCGCCCAGGCGGGTCGCAAGGGGATGATCACGATCGCGACCAACATGGCCGGTCGCGGCACCGACATCTTGCTCGGCGGCAACCCCGAGGCGCTCGCGAAGGACGCGCTCGCCGAGGAGAAGGCGAAGCTCGCCGACGATCCGGTCGCCGCACAGCCCGCGGTCGGCGAAGAGGGCGATGGCGCCGAGCCGTATCGCGGCTCGGTCGAGCCCGCGTTCGACGAGGAGAAGCGCCTCGAAGAGCTGATCGCGGAGTTCAAGAAGCAGTGCGAGGCCGAGCGCGAGGAGGTGCTCGCCGCCGGCGGCCTCAAGATCGTCGGCACCGAGCGCCACGAGTCGCGCCGCATCGACAACCAGCTGCGCGGTCGCGCGGGTCGCCAGGGCGATCCGGGCAGCTCGCGGTTCTACTTGTCGCTGCAGGATGACCTGTTGCGCATCTTCGGCCTCGATCGCATGACCGGCCTCATGGAGCGCCTCGGTCTCGAGGAGGACGTCCCGATCGAGTCGCCGATGGTGACGCGGTCGATCGAGGGCGCGCAGAAGAAGGTCGAAGGCCGCAACTTCGATCAGCGCAAGAACGTCCTCGAGTACGACGACGTGATGAACCAGCAGCGCAAGACGATCTACGCGCTGCGCCGCCAGGTGCTCGACGGCCGCTACCACCGCGAGCCGACCGAGGAAGAGAAGGAGCAGGGCATCACGCCCGAGCCGGTGACCTCGAGCGGCGACTGGACGGTCGAGGCGCTGACGCCCGATCTCGAGAAGCAGATCGGCCGCATGATCGACGAGCTCAAGACCCGAGTGAAGGAGCGCGATGACGCGCTCACGCGCGGCGAGCCGGTCGGTGACACCCGGCCCGGGTGGCGCGTGCTGCGCGCCGCGCTGTGGCAGCAGTTCGGCTCGCTCGTCGATGTCGAGAAGCGGTGGGACGGTGATCGCAAGCAGCTGCTCGACCACTGCGTGAAACACATCGCCGCGTCGCTGATCCAGCAGCGCGAGCGCCTGTACGACCTCGCCGACGCGCGGATGGCCGCGATCATCGAGAGCGTGCTCTCCGCGGAAAAGGGCGACGACGAGTGGGACTGGGACGAGCTCGAGGACGCGCTCGAGGACCAGTTCAACATCCAGGTCGACCTCACCCCGGGCACGCCGGACGAGGTCGCTGCCCAGGCGTGGCCGGAGATCGAGAAGAAGCTCGGCGAGCGCGAGAAGGAGCTCGGGCGGCCGTGGCTGCTCTACTTCCAGCGCCACTTCTCGCTCGAGGAGATCGACCAGCAGTGGATCGAGCACCTCAAGACGATGGACGCGTTGCGCGAGGGCATCGGGCTCCAGGGCTACGGTCAGAAGGACCCGAAGAAGGAGTACAAGCGGATCGGCTTCGACCTGTTCGCCGAGATGATGGGCCGCATCCAGGCCAACACCATCTCCAAGGTGTTCAAGGTCAAGATCCAGCGCGAGGAGGAGACCGTGCCCGCGGTCGCCGAGCACGAGCGCGAGATGGAGGAGCGTGGCGTCGCCGGCAAGTCCGAGGAGGACGGCGAGCAGGACCAGGCCGCGGCCGCGCGTGGCGGGCAGCAGCGTCGTCCTGCGGGGCGCGCCGCCGCGCCCGGCGAGCCGCAGGCCAAGGCCGAGACCGTGCGCCGCGAGCGCCCGAAAGTCGGCCGCAACGACCCGTGCCCGTGCGGCTCGGGCAAGAAGTACAAGAAGTGTCACGGCAAGGACGAGGAAGCGTCGGCGGAGGGG
>Ga0247829_10001663_pt1 | contig 10369 bp, 7 predicted proteins | sample 12C_Control_Day4_FD_207765 | JGI IMG/M metagenome (GOLD analysis project Ga0247829, IMG submission 207765) | Soil microbial communities from agricultural site in Penn Yan, New York, United States - 12C_Control_Day4 | ecosystem: Environmental > Terrestrial > Soil > Agricultural land | place: USA... | reverse complement strand
GTGCCAGGTGCGCGGTATCCGGGGCTGCTAGAATCCGCCTTCCATGCCCGGGCCGCGCACCTGGCACAACTCAGCGGAGGAGATTTGGGATGAAGCTTTATTCGTACTGGCGTTCGCAGGCGACGTTCCGGGTGCGTATCGCGCTCAACTTGAAGGGCATGGCGGTCGAAGATTCGTTCATCCACCTCGAAAAAGGCGACCAGTACACGGATGCCTACAAAGCGGTGAATCCGCTATCGGTCGTGCCCTCGCTCGTGCTCGATGACGGCACGACGCTCACCCAGTCGATGGCGATCCTCGAGTACCTGGAAGAGACGCATCCCACGCCGGCGCTGCTGCCGAAGAATCCGCTCGACCGGGCGCGCGTGCGCGCCATCTGCCAGATCGCGGTCTCGGACTCGCATCCGCTCATGGTGCCGCGCGTGCGCCACTATCTCGAGCGCGAGCTTCATCTCGACGAGCCGACGCGCGCGAAGTGGATCACCCACTGGGTCGGCGCGGCCATGCGCGCGATCGAAACGCACCTCGCCGACAAGCGCACCGGGAAATTCTGCCACGGCGACGCGCCCACACTCGCTGACGTGTGTTTGGTCGCGCAGGTCGTCGGCGCGCGCGGCCAGCAGTTCGATCTCGCGCCATATCCGCTGTCGGTGCGCATCGCGGACGACTGCCTGAGGCTGCCCGCCTTTGGGAACGCGCATCCGCGGCTGCGTCCCGACGCTCCGAAGCAGAACTAGAGGTCACAACCACGGAAGCACACGGAACCACACAGAACAGTTCGTGAATGATCAGGCGCCGTTACCGGACTGAGGTTTTGTCCGTGCCATTCCGTGTACCCCAAGGAATGATTCCGTGGCAATTCTTGGCTGCTGTTACACAGCACCGCACGGAAGCGAGCGTTTAGCCGACCTTGGCCGCCTTGCCCGCGGTGGTTCCGGCGAGGCGCCCGAACACCGAGCCGGAGGTGAGACCGGTGCCGCCGGGATAGTTGTGGTAGAAGATGCCGCCGACGAGCTCGCCTGCCGCATACAGGCCGTGGATCGGCTGGCCGCCCGAGTCTTCCACCTGCCCTTCGGTCGCGGGATCGGTACTGATCTTGAGTCCGCCGAAGCTGAAGGTGACGCCGCAGGTGACCGCAAAGGCCTCGAACGGCGCGGTGTCCACGGTATTGGCCCAGTTCGACTTGTTGATGGCGAGGCCTTCGGTGCGGCGGCCGTCCTTCACCGCCATGTTGAACGGTATCTCCGTGCGCACGGCCTTGTTGTATTCCGTGATTTCGCGTACGGCCGCCTCGGCATTCACTCCGTCCATCATCTTGCACAGCTCTTCGAGCGAGTTGGCGCGCACCTTGGTCACGCGCTTGATCCGGTACTCGTCGCGCAGCACGGGGATGATCTTCGCGTCGTAGACCTGCCATGCGAACATGCCGGGCTGGTTCAGAATCACGCGGCCGTACTTGGCGTAGGTGTAATTGCGGAAATCCGCGCCCTCGTCGCAGAAGCGCTTCCCGTCGGCGTTGATCATGATGCCCCAGGGGTAGCTGTGCTTCTGGAACTGGTCGCCGACGGCGAGGTCGCCGAATGGCGGCGCATTGCGGTCCCAGCCCACGGCGTGACAGCCCGACCAGTGGCCGTAGGCCATCGCGCCGATGTCGAGGGCCATCTTGATGCCGAGGCCCGTGTTGTAGCGCGTGCCGCGTACTTTCGCGAGATCCCAGCCGGGGCCGAGGTAGCGCGCGCGCATTTCCGCGTTCGACTCGAATCCGCCGCAGGCGAGAATCACGCACTTCGCGCGTATGTCCACGTTGCTTCCCTTGTGCCGCGCGCGCACGCCGAGCACGCTGTTGTCGGCGTCGGTGAGCAGCGAAATCGCCGGCGTCTCGTAAAAAATCTTGATGCCCTCGCGCTCGCACGCCTTGTGCTCGTTGGCGACGAGGCCCTCGCCGCCGCCCCAGGTTTCCGCGGCGAGGCCGCCCCAGAACTTGTAGCGCGTGTTGTTATCGATCTTGTAGGACTGGCGGCCGTAGCTCGCCTGGAACTTCACGCCTTTCTTGCGCATCCACACGACGGTGTCGAAGCTGCGCCGGATCAGGATTTCGCACAGGTCGGGATCGGTCATCTCCTGCGTGATGCGCGCCATGTCGTCGAAATAGGCGTCGGAGGTGTACGAGCCGTAATCGTGCGTTTTCTTTTCTTCTTCGGTGAGCTCGGGAATGATCTGCGCGAGGTCATCGACGTCGTTGTAGACCACGCGCATCAAGCCGCCAGTGTAGCGGCTGTTGCCGCCGCAGTCGTCCATGGGCGCGGCTTCGAGCATGATCACCTTAACGCCCTGTTCGCGGGCGGCGAGCGCCGCGCAGGAGGCCGCGTTGCCGGCGCCGACCACGATCACGTCCGGGGTGCCGAAGATGCTGGTATCCATTGCCATCCTTTACAGTCGAAAATTGCAGAAAAAAGAGCCCCGGAGTATACCCGAGCGGTGCGACTACTGAACGTCGTCAGGGACGCTAATGCAGCAGCGGTGCGGCCTGCGACGGTTCCTCCGTTGTCGCCGCCGGCGCCGGAGACGGAGACGCGTGGTGCGCCACCATCCGCCAGCCGCGCACGGTTCGCAGGTAGACGTTGGTGGCGACGATCTGATGCCGGCCGCGTGGATCGCCGGCGACCGTGATGTGCTCGTGAACGCTGTGGACCGCCATCATCATGCCGGGAAGGTAATGCTGGCTCGCAAGGCGGAAGGTAAGCCGGTCGCCGCTCGCGAAGATCTGCCGCCACGACTCGCGCACCTGCTCCGCGCCCAGGAGACGCGGCCCCTGCGGGTGCACGCAATAGATATCGTCATCGTCGGCCCAGACAGCCATCATGGCTTCGAGATCGCCCCGGGCAAAAGCGTCGTAGAACGCGGCCTCGGCGTCCTGGGCAGAGGGAAAAAGCGGCTTCGTCACGGGTGGGCCTCTGGTGAGGGCGAGCCGATTCTAGCAAAATGGCGCGTAGCGAGAACGGTGGCCGGGAGGAGTTGCGTCAGGCAGTTGAAATGGTAGAGCGGACACTCGCGCTTGAAGCACGGGCTGCACGGAAGATCGAGCTTGAGGATCTCGGCATCGCGCGCGAGCGGGGGCGTGTGAGCCGGGCTGCTCGACCCGTAGAGCGCGACCAGCGGCCGGCCGGTCGCAGCGGCAACGTGCATCAGCCCGGAATCGTTCGATACCACCACCTCCGCGGAGGCGAGGACGTCGATCGCTTCCTCGAGCGTGGTATGCCCGCACAGGTTGATTGCGCCCGATCCCGCCGACTGCACGATCGCCTCCCCCAGTGCCTGGTCCCCATCCGAGCCAACGATCCATACGGAACGGCCGCGCGCGGCAAGTGCGCGGGCAAGGCCGGCGAAATGGCGAACGGGCCAGCGCTTCGCGGGGCCGTACTCGGCGCCGGGGCACAGCACGACGGCGGGCCGCCCCGCTTCCAGCCCGAGCTTGCGCAGTGTCGTGCTGCGAACGGCTTCGTCCACTCGCAGATGGACGGCGGGCAGGGGGCGGGGAACCGTCTCATCCGGGGCGCTTGCGAGCGCCGCGTAGCGCTCGGCCATCAGCGGCATCGCGGCGGCATCGAGCCGGCGCAGATCGTTGATGATGCCCCATCGCATCTCGCCCCTGTAGCCGGTGCGGAGCGGAATCCGGGCGAAGCAGGGCACCAGCGCCGACTTGAAGGTGTTGGGCAGCACGATCGCCTGGTCGTAGCGTTCCGCTGCGAGTTCGCGCGCGAGCTGCCGGCGCCGGCCCAACTTCAGGTCGCCATGACGAAACGGGCTCAGGATGCCGCGGCGCACCTCGGGCATGCGGCGCACCAGGGGCAGCGTCCATGCGGGTGCGAGCACGTCGAGAGCAAGGTTGGCGTGACGGTCGTGCAGCAACGCGAACAGCGGCTGCGCGAGCAGCGTATCGCCGATCCAGGACGGGCCTACGACGAGTATCCTCGTCATAAGGTGAAGAGTGAAGAGTGAAGAGTGAAGAGTGAACGGCAGTCAGTGTCCGCCGGCGATCGTGCCTTTGAGCGTGTACTGCGTGCCGCAGTACGGACACAGCGCTTTTCCTGTCGACTCTATCGGGAGGAATACGCGGGGGTGGGCGTTCCACAGCACCATCGACGGCATCGGGCAGTGCAGTGGCAGGTCGCCCGACGTCACCTCGATCGCCCGCGCCCGGTTTTCCTGTGGTTCGGTGGCCATGTCGGAACTATCTCACGCGGCGACCGGCGTGAGCCAGCCACGATAGCGATCCGCCTTGCCGTTGACGCAGTCGAAGAACGCGTTCTGCAGCCGCGTCGTCACCGGCCCGCGCCGACCCGCGCCGATCACGCGGCCATCGACCTCACGAATCGGCGTCACCTCGGCTGCCGTTCCGGTGAAGAATGCCTCATCCGCGACGTAGAGGTCATCGCGCGTGATGCGCCGCGCGCTCACCGGGTAGCCCATGTCGCGAGCGAGCGTGATGACCGATTCGCGCGTGATGCCGATGAGAGCGCTCGTCAACTCGGGCTCGTAGATCGCGCCGTTCTTCACGATGAAGAGGTTCTCGCCCGCGCCTTCCGCGACGAAACCGTCGACGTCGAGGAGCAGGCCCTCGTCGTAGCCGTGCTCGGTGGCCTCGAGATTGGCCAGAATCGAATTCGCGTACGTCCCGGAATACTTGGCGCGGCACATCGAAACGTTGACGTGGTGGCGCGCGAAGGACGAGGTTTTCACCCGGATCCCGTTTTCCAGCGCTTCGGCACCGAGGTACGCGCCCCAGGACCAGGCCGCGATCGCCACGTGCACCGTGACCCCTTTCGGCGACACGCCCATTTTTTCCGAGCCATAGAAAACGATGGGGCGGATGTAGCATGAGTCCAGCCGGTTCGCGCGCACCACTTCCTTCTGCGCCTCGATCAGCACTTCGCGCGGGTACGGGATGCTCATCAGGTAGATGTGCGCCGAGTTGTAGAGCCGCTCCGTGTGCTCCTTCAGCCGGAAAATCGCGGTGCCGCCGACGGTGTTGTAGGCACGGAGCCCCTCGAACACTGCCAGGCCGTAATGCAACGAGTGCGTGAGCACGTGCGTGGTGGCGTTGCGCCAGGGCACGAGCCGGCCATCGTACCAGATCTGCCCGTCGCGGTCTGCCATCGACATGTGATGCTCCATCAGAAAGCGTTCATTCTATCGCATCCGACCTACGTACTATGACCTCGTCCCACAGCTCCAGCACGGCGTCGACCGACGCTTCGACCTCGGTGCGCGGCACGCGCGCGTAGCGATCCCCCTGCAGGCGCAGGCTGTGCTGCAACTGGCGAAAGCGGCGATAGGCTGCGTGAACGGCGAGGGCACGCGCGGAATCGATGAGTCCGAGCGTGGCCGCAAGCTTGAGGAGCGCCAGGTTGCCGATGTTGCCGGTCAGCTCGGCGTGCCGGCACGCGTGACCGAGTACCAGGTACTGCACGATGAACTCGACATCGATAATGCCGCCGCGGTCATGCTTGAGGTCGAAGAGGGCGCTCGTGTTGGGATGCGCGTCGAGCATCTTCTGCCGCATCGTGACGACCTCGCGCCGCAGCATCTCGAGATCGCGCTCCTGCCGCAGGATCTCGATGCGCAGCGCCTCGAACCCGCGGCCGATCAGGGCGTCGCCGGCGGCGAAGCGGGCGCGGGTCAGGGCCTGGTGCTCCCACATCCATGCCTGGTGCAATTGGTAATCGTGAAAGCTCGCGAACGGGCTGACCAGGAGGCCACTCACGCCATCGGGGCGCAAGCGCAGGTCCGTTTCGTAGAGCACGCCGGCAGCGGTGGGAGTGGTGAGCCAGTGATTGATGCGCTGAGCGAGCCGCGCGTAGTTCTCCGGCGCTTCGGGCGCCGCGTCGTCGTAGAGAAAGACCAGATCGAGATCGGAGGCGTAGCCCAGCTCCTTGCCGCCCAGCTTGCCGTAGCCGATGATGGCGAAGCGCGGCTCGGCACAGTGCCGTTGACGGAGCCCCTGCCAGGCGAGGCGCAGCGCTTCCGAGAGCGTGATGCAGGCAAGATCGGAAAGGTGATCGCTCAACGTTTCCAGAGGCAGCGTGCCGGCCAGATCGCGCGCGATGAGGCGCATCGTCTGTACGTGCTTGAAGTGGCGCAGCAGATTCATCTGGTGCTCGGAATCGCTCGCTGCATCGTCCAATTGCACGCGCAGCACCGCCGTAAGCGCCGGCCAGTCGGGCGGAGCATCGATGATGCGCGCGTCGAGCAGCTCGTCGAGCAGGATGGGATGCTGCGTCAGATACTGCGCGACCCAGGCGCTGGCACTCATCAAATCGGCCACACGCGCCAGGGCGGCGGGATATTGCTCGAGTAGCGCGAGATAGGATTCCCGGCGGCTCACCGCATCGAGCAGATCGAGCATGCGGGCGAGCGTCGCGTCCGGTTCGCGCCGCTCCGCGGCGGCGGCGATGGCAAGCGGCACGAGTCGGTCCAGACGCGACTGGCTCGATGCCGGCATCTGCCGATAGCGCGCGCTCGAGCGCATCGCTGCCAGCCGCTGCTGAAGCTCGGCGCCGCGGTTGAAGCCCAGCGCCGTGAGCTGCGCGATGCCCTGCTCACGCTCATCGGGTTGATGCCACAGCCCGGCGAGGGCGTGCTGCTCCTGCGGCGTCGTCGCAAATATCGCTTCGAAATGCCGGGTGACGGCGGCGCGCAGGCGTTCGAGCTCCGCGAGGAAATGCTCCGCGTCCGTGAAACCCATGCTGCGGGCAATCGCCAGCCGGTCGGCGGGCGCACCGGGCAGCATGTGGGTTTGCTGGTCGTCCAGGTACTGCAACCGGTGTTCGAGGTTGCGCAGGAACACGTAGGCATACTCGAGTTCCCGCACTGCCGCTGCGGGCAGCAGCGCGCGCTCCGCCAGAAGATGCAGAACCTCGAGCGTGGGTTGACGGCGCAGGTCCGGGTCGCGCCCACCCCGGATCAACTGGAACACCTGCACGATGAATTCGATTTCGCGTATTCCACCCGGTCCGAGCTTGATGTCGTCGAGCCGGTCACGCCGCGCAACCTCGGCCCGAATCTGGCGCTGCAGCTCGCGCATCGAGGCGAACGCGCTGAAGTCCAGATGGCGGCGGTAGACGAACGGGCGCACGAATTCCATCAACTCACCCGTGCGATCGCCGGTCAGCGTGCGCGCCTTGATCCAGGCATAGCGCTCCCATTCACGGCCCTGCGTGATGAGATAGTTCTCGAGCATGTCGAAGCTCACCACCAGCGGTCCGCCCTCGCCGTATGGACGCAGCCGCATGTCGACGCGGAAGACATGGCCGTCCGCGGTGACCTCGCTCAAAGCGGCGATCAGGCGGCGCCCGAGACGCGTGAAGTACTCCTGATTGCTGATACGCCGCGCGCCGTCGGTCTCGCCGTCTTCCGGATAGGCGAAGATCAGGTCGACGTCGGATGAAACGTTCAGCTCGCGCCCCCCCAGCTTGCCCATGCCGATGACGTGCAGGCGCTGAATCGCGGCGCTGTGTTCGCCCTGTGGCTGCCCGTAGTGGGCGCTGAGTTGCGTGTCGAGCCACGGCAGCGCCGCTGCGATGGCCGTGTGCGCGAGCCCTGTGGTCGTTGCCACCACCTCGCCCAGATCGGCGCGGCCGGCGAGGTCGCGGGCGATCAGGCGCAGCATCACGCGCTTGCGCAAGGCGCGCAGCGCCTGCTTGAGTGCGTCTTCGTCGGGTATCGGCGCGTGTGCAAGCAGCGCGTGCATTTCCTCCGGCACAAAGGGATGGTTGCAATCGGCCGCAACGCCGAGGTCAGGCTCGGCATCGGTCAGCCGCCGGGCAAAGCGGCTGAATTCGCGCGCACGCTCGATGTCCGGGTCGGCGCGGGTCGTGGGCGGGGCGTTGTTCAAGTCCATGGCACGTTGGCGTAGAATAGCTAAACCTTTGTTTGAATATCGCATTTTTTCGGAGTCTGGGCAAAGCGTGGCGCGTTCCCGCCTCTACCGATGGATCGGCCGCCCGACCCTGGCGGTCTATCGGCTGCTGACGTGGGCGACGTTGTGCGTGGCCGTGGTGCTGGTGGTGACGGCGCTGGTACTGCGTTACGCGGTCTTCCCGAATCTGGAGAGTTACCGCGCGGACATCGCGCTCGCACTGAGCACTGCGATCGGGCAGCCGGTGACGATCGGGCGGGCCTCAGGCAATTGGGACGGCCTGCGACCCGAGCTGATTCTGGAAGATGTCTCCATTCTCGACCAGGCGGGGCGACCAGCCCTGAAGCTTGCCCGCATCGACCAGACCCTCGGATGGCGGTCGTTGGCGGTATGGGAGCTGCGCTTTCACTCCATCGAGCTTCATCGCCCCGCGCTGCGCGTAGTGCGTGACCAGCGCGGCGTCATCTCGATCGGCGGCCTCGAGGTGAAGGAACAGGAAGGCGGAACCGCGTTCGGCGACTGGCTGCTGCGGCAGCGCGAGCTGGTGGTGCGGGACGCCGCCATCACCTGGCATGACGAATTGCGCGCGGCGCCTCCGCTCGTCCTGCAGAACGTGGAGCTCGTCGTCCGTAACGATGAGGATCGGCATCGCTTCGGCCTGCGCGCGGTGCCGCCGCGCGAGCTCGCCAGTCCCCTCGACCTGCGCGGCGAGCTGAGAGGCGAAACGGTAGCCACGCTGCCCCAATGGACCGGCCGGCTCTTCGCGCAACTCGACATGGCCGATCTCGCAGCGTGGCGCCCATGGGTTCCATTTCCGATCGAAATGCGGCAAGGCAAGGGTGCGCTACGCATGTGGCTGACGGTGGGTCGCGAGCAGCGCGTTACCGATCTGACTGCCGACGTAAGACTCGCCGACGTCCATACCCGGCTCGCCCCCGACTTGAACGAGCTGGACCTGACCGAGCTGTCGGGCCGCATCGCGTGGAAGGCGTCAGCGCGCAGCTTTGAGGTCTCGACCGCGAAACTGGGCCTCACGACCCAGAAAGGGCTGACCCTTCCGCCCGCCGACTTTTTCCTGCGCATGGAATCGGACAAGGATGGCAATCCGGTGCGCGGCGAGTTGCGTGCCAACGCCGTCGACCTCGAGCCGCTCGCAGTGCTTGCCGACCGGCTGCCGCTCGGCGACGAAGCGCGCAAGCGGCTGAACGCGGCGGAGCCGCGCGGCAGCCTGTTCGACGTGATCACGCAATGGGGAGGCGACTGGCGCGCACCGGCGTATTTCACCGTCCGCGGCCGCTTCCAGGGGCTCGCGCTCGCGCGTACCCAGGATATGCCCGGCTTTTCCGGGGTGAGCGGCAGTATCGACGGCAGCGAGAGGTCCGGCTCGCTACATTTCAACAACGTCAATGCGACGCTCGACATGCCGCGTCTGTTCGCCGGGCCACTCGCGTTCGATACCCTGGCTGGCCAGTTGCAGTGGGCGCGGGGAGCGCGCAGCACGGAAATCCGCCTTACCAACGTTACCTTCTCCAATCCCGACATGGCGGGGGATGTGGCCGGCACCTACGCGAGGGAGGAAAGCGGCGCAGGCGCCCTCGACCTGACCGGCCATCTCACGCGGGCCAAAGCGCAGCAGGTGGTGCACTACATCCCCATCACGATCGTCAAGGGTGCGCGTCCGTGGCTCTCGAACGCCTTCATCGCGGGGCAGTCGAACGACGTGCGGTTCCACGCCAAGGGTAATCTCGCGCGCTTCCCGTTCCCCGACGACAAAGGAGGCACGTTTTTCGTCGTGGCGAAAGTGAGCGGCGGCACGCTGCATTACGCGGACGGCTGGCCGCGCATAGAAAACATTGAAGGCGAGGTCGCGTTTCGCGGCAGGCGCATGGAAATCAAGGCGCACCGGGGCTCGATCTATGGCGTCACCATGCCGAAGGTGCATGTGGAGATTCCGAACCTGGAAGCGGCGGAGCAGGTTCTGGTCGTCAATGGAGAAGCCGAAGGACCGACCGCGGATTTTCTGGAATTCGTCCAGAAGAGTCCGGTCGCGGGCATGATCGATCATTTCACCGACGGAATGCAGGCGGAAGGGCGCGGGAAGCTCGGTCTGAAGCTGGTGCTGCCGTTGCAGAACATGGCGAACAGCAAGGTGAGCGGCGTCTACCAGTTCGCCGGCAATCGCCTCATCGCGGATCGCGATCTCCCGCCGCTGGAGCAGCTAACCGGCCGCGTGGAGTTCAGCGAGTCCGAGGTGCGCGTGCCGGGCGCGACGGCTACGTTCCTCGGCGGGCCGCTCACGGTTTCCGCGGTTTCGCAGACCGATGGGGTCGTGCGCCTGGCGTTGCAGGGCCGAGCCAATGCCGATAACGTGCGGCGCGCGGGCGGCCCCGCGTGGATGCGTTACCTGCGCGGGTCGGCCGATTGGCGCGGCACCCTGACCTTGCGCAGGAA
>Ga0247829_10001661_pt1 | contig 10370 bp, 7 predicted proteins | sample 12C_Control_Day4_FD_207765 | JGI IMG/M metagenome (GOLD analysis project Ga0247829, IMG submission 207765) | Soil microbial communities from agricultural site in Penn Yan, New York, United States - 12C_Control_Day4 | ecosystem: Environmental > Terrestrial > Soil > Agricultural land | place: USA... | reverse complement strand
CCGCGACCCAGCCGATCGGGATCTGCAGCAGGAGATTGCCGGCGGTGAAGACGGTGAGCATCAGCACCGCCGTCGCCTCATCGAAGCCTACGCGGAGCCCGTAGAGCGGCAGCAGCACGAACAGGCCTGTATCGTTCAAGCCCCCGACGAATGAGGCGGCCATCGCGACCGGCGCCATGGCCAGCATGCGCCAGAGCGTGCTGCCCCGATGCACGGTCACCGGCGGAGCCAATCCGATCCCGAGCAGCAACGGCGCGGCCGAGCTGGCGATCGCGGCCGCGCCAAGCAGGAACGGGAGCCAGCCTTCGGTCCCGGTCACCTGCAGCAGCAAGGGCCCGAGCGCGAAGCCCCCCGCCAGCACGGACGCATAGGCGCCCATGATGGTCGCGCGGGTGCGCTCGGTTGCGATCAGATTCATCCAGGTCTCGCTCACCAGCCAGTGCAGCGCCACGCCGGCACCGATCACGAAGCGCAGCGCGAACCAGGCCCAGAGCTGGGGGAGCACGGGCAGCAGCAGCACCGCCCCGACGGTGATGGCGAGCCCCAGCAGCATCGAGGGCAAAGTCCCGAGCCATGCCGCCAGGCGCGGCAGGAACGGCGTGACGAGAAGCACCGCCACGGGGAACATGGCGGAGTTGAGACCGATCAGGGCGGTATCGACCCCGCGCTCCTCCAGGATGAGCGACATCAGCGGCACGAGCGCACCGAAGCTGACCCCGACGCCGAAGACACTGGCGATCACGGCGATGAGGCTGCGCCAGCGCTGTGCTGGGCTGAAGTCGGACAGGGCGAGGTCGCGCGGCATGGGGCGGCGATCCTAAGGGATGGACATTGCGGAAAGCCATGGCGCGGCGGGCATGGCGGCAATGCGGGAACTTAGGCGTCGACAAGCGGCCGTTCGCCCCGTTACCACTCTCGTCCGCATCAAGACGCTTCGGGAGGAACCGGCACATGGCAACCCAGGACCTCGCCCTCATCTCCGCCACTGAGATGGTTGCGCGATTCAAGAACAAGAGCCTCTCGCCGGTCGAGACGACCCGGGCCGCCCTCGACCGCATCGAGCGCCACAACGCGCGTTTCAACGCCTATTGCCTGGTCGATGCCGAGGGCGCGCTCGCCGCCGCCAAACAGTCCGAAGCGCGCTGGGCGAAGGGGGCGCCGCTCGGCCCCGTCGACGGCGTTCCGACCAGCGTCAAGGACCTGGTGCTGACCAAAGGGTGGCCGACCCGGCGCGGCTCAAAGACCACCACCGCCGACCCCGCGCCGGAGGATGCGCCCTCGGTCGCGCGCTTGCGCGAAGCGGGCGCGGTCCTGCTCGGCAAGACCACCACGCCCGAGTTCGGCTGGAAGGGCGTGACCGACAGCCCCTTGACCGGGATCACGCGCAACCCGTGGGAGGAGAGCCGCACGCCCGGCGGCTCCTCGGGCGGCGCCTCGGCCGCCGCCGCGGCGGGCATGGGTGCGCTCCATATCGGCACCGACGGCGGCGGCTCGATCCGCATCCCGGCGAGCTTTGCCGGCATCTTCGGCATCAAGGCGAGCTTCGGGCGCGTGCCGGCCTGGCCGCCGAGCCCCTTCGCCTCGGTCTCCCATCTCGGGCCGATGACGCGCACCGTCGCCGATGCGGCCTTGATGCTGAGCGTGCTGACCCGCCCCGACAGCCGCGACTGGTACGCATTGCCCGCCGAGACGCGCGACTGGACGGCGGGGCTGGAGGACGGGATAAGCGGCCTCAGGCTCGCCTTCGCGCCGACCCTGGGCCAAGCCCCGGTCGATCCCGAGGTCGCGACCTCGGTCGCTGCCGCCGCGCGGCGGTTCGAGGAGCTGGGCGCGCGCGTGGAGGAGGCGGCGCCGCCGCTGCAGGACTCCCAAGGAGTCTTCGCCGCGCATTGGTTCCCGGCCGCCGCCGTGCTCCTCGATTCCCTTCCGGCTGAGAAGCGGCCGCTCATCGATCCGGGCCTCAGGGCGATCGCCGAGCAGGGCGCACGCATGAGCCTTCTCGACCATCTGAAGGCGGTGCGCGCGCGCGAGGCCATGGGCATGGCCATGGCGGAGTTCCACCGCCGCTACGACCTCTTGCTCCTGCCCACCATGCCGATGCCGGCCTTCGAGGCGGGTCAGGAAACGCCGGTCGATTCCGCCAACCGCCGCTGGGTAGACTGGACCCCCTTCACCTATCCCTTCAACCTGACGCGCCAGCCCGCGGCGACGGTGCCGTGCGGCCTCACCAAGGCGGGACTGCCGATCGGACTGCAAATCGTCGGGCGGCTCTATGACGACGCGACGGTGCTGCGCGCGGCCCGCGCCTTCGAGCGGCTCGCGCCCTTCCCGATGCCGAAGCTGGGCTAGGGCGCGAAGGCAGCCACCATCGCGCGCCGCTGCTCGAGCAGCAGATCGAACCTGGTGCGCCCTTCGTTTCGGCGCGGGAGGCTAATCTGGAAGGCGCGGCCGTCGGCCGCCTTCGATGACACGGAAGGAAGTCGTCCCCGGAAATTCACTCCTCCGGCGGAACCAGCGGTGTTCCGTCGCGATGAAAGCCGAGGGGTTCGGCCATCTTGCGAGCCCACCGTTCTGATCGCAATGCGCTCGGCACCTCGATGCAATCGATGCGCTCAAGTTCCGTGACGCGGTCCGCCACCTGCTCGGGCGTGAGCGGTTCAAGGCTATGGATGCGGTAACCCCGATGCCAATAGCTGTAGCTCTTCACTCTTCGACCCATGCCATGCTCGCCCATAAGTCGGGGTGATCCAGCCGACTCAGCGCTTTGACCGTGCCGACCGGACAGGACCCTCGCTCAGTGCTTAGGAGACCCGTTCCCTGCACGGTTCCACCGGTGAACGGCCCGCAGACGTGCCCGTCAGAACATCGTCTCGATGACGCGGTCGGGCGGGTTGTGGCCGTCGGCGAAGGTCTTGATGTTGATGATGACCTTCTCGCCCATGTCCAGTCGCCCCTCGAGCGTGGCCGAGCCCATATGCGGCAGCAGCACCACCGAATCCAGGCGCAGCAGCTTGGGGTTGACGGCGGGCTCGTGCTCGAACACGTCGAGCCCCGCCCCGGCGATCTCGCCACGCTCGATCATGCGCGCGAGCGCGTTCTCGTCGATCACCTCGCCGCGCGAGGTGTTCACGATATAAGCGTGCGGCTGCAACAGCTTCAGCCGCCGCGCCGAGAGGAGATGGTATGTGGCCGGCGTGTGCGGGCAGTTGATGGAGACGATGTCCATCCGCGCCAGCATCTGGTCGAGGCTCTCCCAATATGTGGCCTCGAGCTCGGCCTCCAGCTCGGGATGCACCCGGCGCCGGTTGTGGTAGTGGATGGCGAGGCCGAAGCCGCGCGCGCGCCGGGCGACGGCCGTGCCGATCCGGCCCATGCCGATGATGCCGAGCCGCTTGCCCCAGATACGGTGCCCCAGCATCGAGGTCGGGCCCCAGCCGCTCCATTTGCCCGAGCGCACCAGCCGCTCGCCCTCGGCGAGCCGGCGCGGCACCGCGAGGATCAGCGCCATGGTCATGTCGGCGGTATCCTCGGTGAGCACGCCCGGCGTGTTGGTGATGATGATGCCGCGCTGTCGAGCGGTCTTGAGGTCGATGTGATCGACGCCCGTCCCGAAGGAGGCGATCAGCTTCAGCCGCGGGCCCGCCTGGCTGAGGATGCCCGCATCGATGCGGTCGGTCACCGTCGGCACCAGCACGTCCGCCTGCTTCGCCGCCTCGATGAGGTCCGCCTGCGAGAGCGGCGCGTCGCCCAGATTGAGCCGGGTGTCGAACAGCTCCATCATCCGCGTCTCGATGGCGTCCGGCAGCTTGCGCGTGACGATGACGAGCGGCTTTTGAGGCGGCATGGCGCGGCAAGGACCCCTGCGACTGGCAAGGGGCAGCCATAGCAAGCGCCCCGCAGGGCTGTCCAGCCACCTTCGGGGAGTACTCTTCGCTCCCAAAGCTCCAAAAAGAGGCGCGATCCTGCTATGCTCGGCGGCAAAGTCGAGCAGCCGAAGGACGTCTCTTGCGCAGCGTCATGAGGGGTGCGGCGCTCGCCGCGATGATTGTGCTGTTCCCGGCCGCGGCATCGACGGCCGAGGAGCCCCGCAAGCCTCCTTATTTTCTGTCCTTGGGCGCGAGCGAAGTCAATCTGCGCACGGGACCCGGGGTGCGCTATCCCATCGACTGGGTCTATCGCCGGCGCGCGCTGCCCGTCGAGGTGATCGGCATCTTCGACCATTGGCGGCAGATCCGCGACTGGCAAGGCACCGAGGGCTGGGTGCACCAGAACATGCTTTCCCAGCGGCGGACCCTCATCGTCACCGGCGGGCAGCGCCTGCTGCGGCGGGAGCCGGGCGCGGAATCCGCCGCCGTCGCGGCCGTGGAGCCCGGGGTGGTGGGCCGGCTGCGCTCCTGCTCGGGCGACTGGTGCGAGGTCGAGATCGGCGGCAAGCGCGGCTGGCTGGCGCGCCAGGAATTCTGGGGCACCTACCCGACCGAGACGCTCGAGTAGCCTGCGCGGCGGCCTTCAGGCCCCGACCAGCACCCGCGCGGCGGTCTCGCCATACTGGCCCGCCGCGAAATCCAGCGCCTCGTCCGATAAGGCTTTGATCTCGCGCGCCGCATCGATGCACCAGGGCTCGTCCTGCATCGACCAGTCGGCGACGCTGGCGCCCACGGCCAGCGTGGCGGCATAGGCGGTGCGGTTGCCCAGCCGGGAGACCGCGATCGGGCTCTGCAGGCGCGACAGCTCGGCCAGGACGTCGTTCGTGAGGCGGGCGCGCGCCGGCACGCGGGTGAGCACGATCAGCGCCCGGGCCCGCTCGCGCTCTACCTCATCGAGCACCGGCTTGGTTGCCCAGAGATCGAGCGGGCTGGGCTGCACCGGCACCAGTACCGCTGCCGAAAAGCGCAGCGAGGGCCGTGCGTCCGGGGCGGCGCTGGGCGGGGTGTCGACCAGGATCACGTCGCTGATGCGCGAAAGCCGGTCCAGCTCGCTGCGCACCCGCCATCCGCTGGCCGCGCCATAGGCCAGGGGCTGGGCGCGCCGGCCGAGCGCGCCTTGGCGCTGCCGGTACCAGGCTCCGAGGCTTCCTTGAGGATCGGTGTCGAGAATGGCGACCCGCTGTCCTATCTCGGCCCAGCTCACGGCAAGATGGGCGACCAGCGTGGTCTTGCCCGCCCCGCCCTTATGCTGGGCGACAGTGATGATCTGCGCGCTCATGGCATTTCCCCCTCGCATGACGGCTCCGGCCCCTGCCGAAACCCCTCCCCCAGGAGAGGCATCGGCCTAACGCGGCCAGGAGAACCCGAGCGAGGCTCAGCAATGGCCGCGCAGGGAGTCGCTTGAGAATCGCAATAACATTTCTGGAGAACCCCTCCAAGCTTATGATGAAGCCCTGTTGGAGGGTCGAGCGCGTTGCCGGAGCCAGGCGCCCAGGCGCCAACCCCCGCGTGACGGGCTATCGGTTGTTCGACTGCTCGCGCGGCTGGATACGGGGCGCGTTCTCGGAGCGCTGTGGCTTGTCCGGGGAGGAGGAGGTCTTTTTCTCGCCTCCCTCCGCAGCCCCGCGCAGCCGCTCGAGGAGATTGCCGATGAAGCCGGCGCCGTCCTCGATCACGCCGGCGATGGCCGATTCCTCGGCGCCGCCGCCGGGCAGAGGGCGCGGCGGCGCGCCTTCCAGCGCCTTGGCCATGACGGAACGCCAGATCACGGCCGGGAGCGAGCCGCCGGTCACCTTGTCCATCGGCTTGCCGTCGTCATTGCCGACCCAGACGCCCGTCACCAGCTCGGCCGTGAAGCCCATGAACCAGGCGTCGCGGAACTCCTGGCTGGTGCCGGTCTTGCCGGCGGCCGGGCGGCCGATATCGGCGGTCTTGCCGGTGCCCCAGCCGATCACCGCGGCCATCATGTCGTTCATCTCCTCGACCTGGCGCGGCTGAACCACCCGGTCCGGCCCGTCGCCGGCGCGACGGAACAGCACCATGCCCGCCGAATCCTTGATCTCCTCGATCCCGTAGTTCCACACCCCGCGCCCCTCATTGGCGAAGACCGCATAGGCCGAGGTCAGCTCCATCAGATTGACCTCGCTCGAGCCGAGGGAGAGCGCCGGGTCCGGATTGAGCTCGGCGGTGATGCCGAGCCGCTGCGCGGCGTTCTCGACCGCCTTGCCGCCGGTCTTGAGATAAAGCTGCACCGCGACGCTGTTGAGCGAGCGGGCGAAGGCCTCGCGCAGCGTCACCTCGCCGTAGAATTTGTCCTGGTAATTGGCGGGCCGCCACTTCTTCACCTGAATGGGCCCGTCCACCATGGTGTCGTCGGGGTCCATTCCCGCCTCGAGCGCGGCGAGGAAGACGAACAGCTTGAAGGCCGAGCCCGGCTGGCGCAGCGCTTGCGTGGCGCGGTTGAACTCGCTCTCGCGATAGTCGCGCCCGCCGACCAGCGCCTTGACCGCGCCGTCCGGCGTCATCATCACCAACGCGCCCTGCGAGGCGCCGCGCTTGGGCCCCTCCTCGGCGAGGATGCGCTTGAGCTCAGCCTCGGCCATGCGCTGGAGCCTCAGATCGATGGTCGTGACCACGGTCAGGTCGCGCTCGGAGCTGCCGACATAGCTCGAGACCTGGTCATAGACCCAGTCCGCGAAATAGCGACCGGTCCAGTCGGCTGCCGCCGTGCGGCCGACCTCGGTATCGCTGGCCAGCGCGGCGATCACCTGATCGGTCTTGAGATAGCCCGCCTCGACCATGCTGTTGAGCACGATGGTGGCGCGGCTGCGCGCGGCGTCGGGATCGGTGGTCGGGTTGTAGCGCGAGGGCGCCTTGAGCAAGCCCGCCAGCATCGCCGCCTCGAACAGGGTCACCTCCTCGGCGGGCTTGCCGAAATATTTTCGCGCCGCCGCATCGACGCCATAGGCGCCCGCGCCGAGATAGACGCGGTTCAGATAGAGCGCGAGGATCTGGTCCTTGGTGTAGGTGCGCTCCAGCCAAAGGGCGAGCAGCACCTCCTGGATCTTGCGCTTCAACGTCCGCTCGGGCGTGAGGAAGAGGTTCTTGGCGAGCTGCTGGGTGACGGTCGAGCCGCCCTGCACGAACCTGCCGGTGCGGATGTTGACCCAGATCGCCCGCGCCACGCCGAACGGATCGATCCCGAAATGGGAATAGAAGCGGCGGTCCTCGATCGCCAATACCGCGCGCGGCAGATAGGGCGGAAGCACGTCCAGCCCGACATTGGTGCCGTAGAGATCGCCATAGGTGGCGAGGATCTGCCCGTCGGCGGTGACCAGCGTGACCGCCGGCCGGCGGGTGATCTCGTTGAGGCGGCTGGTGTCGGGCAGGTCGCGCGCGTACCAGAGCACGACGCCGGCCCCGATGAACCCGATCCAGATCAGGGCGACCAGGCTCCAGCGCGCGAGGAACAGCAAGGCCGTGCGCCGCCGCGGGCGGCCTTTGCCCTGCTGCCGATTCTGAGGCTTGCGCGCCATGCCGGGTAGGCCCGCCCTCTAGACGTCGAGATTGGCGACGGAAAGGGCGTTGGACTGGATGAAGTCGCGCCGCGGCTCGACCAGATCGCCCATCAGCGTGGAGAACACCTCCTCGGCCTCGTCGGCATGGCTGACGCGGACCTGGAGGAGGCTGCGCGCGTTCGGATCCAGGGTCGTCTCCCAGAGCTGATTGGGATTCATCTCGCCGAGGCCCTTATAGCGGTTCACCGCGACGCCCTTGCGACCGAGCTCCATCACCGCGTCGATCAACGCGGCGGGTCCGGTGACCGGGATCTCGCTCTCGCCCACCTTGAGGCGCGCATGCTTGGCGTAGGTCGTCTGCAACTCGGCCGCCATCGCGTCGAGCCGGTGAGCCTCGCCGCTCTTGATGAGCGCGAGGTCGATCGCGTGGCGCTCGGTGACGCCCGAGAGCGTGCGCGTGAAGGCGAGCCCGCCATCGGGCGATACCCGTCCCGCCCAGCCGCGCTCCTCGGGCCTGGCGAGGAGGTCGAGCCGCCGCGCGATGTAGTCGGCGGCCCCGCGCGCGCGCTCAGCGTCGCTGAGGACGGCGGGATTGAGCGCCCCCGCGATGGCGGCCTGCTCGACCACGGCCATGGAGCCGACCTTGCGCACGAGCGGGCGCATCGAGTTCTTGGCGCTGCTCGCGCGCTCGACCAGACGCCGGAGCTCGGGCCCGGCGATCTGCGCGCCGTCGCCCAGCTCCAGCACCGCCTCGTCGAGGCCGGAGGTGACGAGATAGCTCTCCAACGCCCGATCGTCCTTGAGATAGACCTCCGAATGGCCGCGCTTTGCCTTGTAGAGCGGCGGCTGGGCGATGAAGAGATAGCCCTTCTCGATCACGGCCGGCATCTGACGATAGAAAAATGTCAGGAGCAGGGTGCGAATGTGGCTGCCGTCCACATCCGCGTCCGTCATGATGATGATCTTGTGATAGCGGGCCTTGGAGACGTCGAACTCCTCCGGCCCGATCCCGGTGCCGAGCGCGGCGATCAGCGTCCCGATCTCGGCCGAGCTCAGCATCTTGTCGAAGCGCGCCCGCTCGACATTGAGGATCTTGCCGCGGAGCGGCAGGATCGCCTGGAACTTCCGGTCGCGGCCCTGCTTGGCCGAGCCGCCGGCCGAATCGCCCTCCACCAGGAAGAGCTCGGAGAGCGCGGGGTCGCGCTCCTGGCAATCGGCGAGCTTGCCCGGCAGCGAGGCCATGTCGAGAGCGCCCTTGCGGCGCGTCAGCTCGCGCGCCTTGCGCGCCGCCTCCCGCGCGGCCGCCGCCTCCACCACCTTGGCAACGATGCGCTTGGCTTCGGCCGGGTGCTCCTCGAACCAGGAACCGAGCTTCTCGTTGACCACCGATTCGACGATCGGCCGCACCTCGGAGGAGACGAGCTTGTCTTTCGTTTGGGAGGAGAATTTCGGGTCGGGCACCTTGACCGAGAGCACGCAAGTCAGCCCCTCGCGCGCATCGTCGCCGGTGATCTGCACCTTCTCCTTCTTGGCGATGCCGCTTTCGGTCGAGTAAGCGTTGATCTGCCGCGTGAGGGCCGCACGGAAGCCGGCCAGATGCGTGCCGCCGTCGCGCTGCGGGATGTTGTTGGTGAAGCACAGCATCGTCTCGTGATAGCTGTCGGTCCACTGCATCGCGACCTCGACCGTGACGCCCTCGCGCTCGCCGGCGATGAGGATGGGCGGATCGATCAGCGCGGTCTTGCTGCGGTCGAGATAGCGCACGAAGGCTTCGAGCCCGCCCTCGTAAAAGAGCTCGGTTTGCTTCTCCTCGACCCCGCGCGCGTCGGTGAGGATCAGGCGCACGCCGGAATTGAGGAAGGCGAGCTCGCGCAGGCGGTGCTCGAGCGTGGCGTAGTCGAACTCGGTCTTGGTGAAGGTCTCTTTGGAGGGCAGGAAAGTGATCTCGGTCCCGCGCCGTCCGCTCGCCTCGCCGACCACGGCCAAGGGCGCCTCCGGATCACCGTGGCGGAAGCGCATGGACCATTCCTTGCCGTCGCGCCAGATCTTCAGGTCGAGCCGCTCGGACAGCGCATTCACGACCGAGACGCCGACCCCGTGCAGCCCGCCCGAGACCTTGTAGGAGTTCTGGTTGAACTTACCGCCGGCATGCAGCTGGGTCATGATGACCTCGGCTGCCGACACGCCCTCCTCGGCATGGATGTCGACCGGGATGCCGCGCCCGTTGTCGCGCACGGTGACCGACCCCTCGCCGTTCAAGGTCACCTCGATGCGGTCGCAATGCCCGGCAAGGGACTCGTCGATGGAGTTGTCGACGACCTCATAGACCATGTGATGCAGGCCCGAGCCGTCGTCGGTGTCCCCGATATACATGCCCGGACGCTTGCGCACGGCATCCAAGCCCCGCAGCACGGTGATCGCCGAGGCGTCGTAGGCTGGGATCGCGGGAGAAGCGCCCGCTGCGTCCGATCCGGTTTCTGGAGTCTGCTGAACCATTCGTCACATCACCTGTCGGACCCGGCCGAGATGGCCGCATCCTTGATACGGAAGAATTGCGCCGCGCATCCCAGCGGCAGGAACAGCGCCTCGTCTGTCCCGGTCATCCAGGCCTGGGCGCCGAGCTGCACGAGCGCTTCGAACAGATGCGACCTGCGCTCCTCGTCGAGATGGGCCACCACCTCGTCCAGGAGCAACACGGGCGCGGCGCCCCGCTCGGCCGCCATGAGCCGCGCATGGGCGAGCACAAGGGCGACCAGGAGCGCCTTCTGCTCGCCGGTCGAAGCCTCCTCGGCCGGCACGCCCTTCTGCCCATGTACCAGCTTCAAGTCGCTGCGATGCGGGCCCGGCGCGGGCGGGCCCGCGGGCGACCGGGCAGCGGCCAGCGCCGCGCGCAACCGCTCCTCGGCCGCAAGCGCCGGCGCTGGCC
>Ga0247829_10001659_pt1 | contig 10375 bp, 10 predicted proteins | sample 12C_Control_Day4_FD_207765 | JGI IMG/M metagenome (GOLD analysis project Ga0247829, IMG submission 207765) | Soil microbial communities from agricultural site in Penn Yan, New York, United States - 12C_Control_Day4 | ecosystem: Environmental > Terrestrial > Soil > Agricultural land | place... | reverse complement strand
GAGGACCTGATCCGGCTGTCCGTGGGAATCGAGCACCCCGACGACCTGTGGGCCGACCTGGAGCAGGCCCTCAGCGCTTCGAGTTGAGCACCGGCCCGCCGAAGAACGTCAGCACGCACAGCACCACGGGCAGGATGAACGCGATGTTCAGCGGCATCCAGTGCGCGAGGCCGCCGATCAGCGCCGGCCCGGCGAGCAGGCCGACGTACCCGAGACCGACGACGCGGGCCATCAGGGCGCCGGACGAGCGCGGGTCGAGGTTGCCGGCGGCTGTGAAGAGCTGCGGTACGCCGCCCGCGAGGCCGAGGCCGAAGACCGCCCAGCCGACGAGCGCGACGGGCACCCACGGCACGACGATCACCAGGGTCAGACCGGCCGCGGCCATTGCGGCGCCCCAGCGCACGATCGCGGCCGGGCCGACGACGGCGGCCACCCGGTCGGTGAGGAACCGTCCGACGGTCATCGCGACCGCGAACGCGCCGTACGCGTAGGCCGCCGTGCTGACCGAGGTGTCGAGGATGTCGCGGAAATGCAGCGCGGCCCAGTCGTTGGCCACGCCCTCGGACAGCATCAGGCCGAACGCGAGCCCGCCGAGCGCCCAGACCAGCTTCGCCGGCGGCTTCTCCCGCGGCGCCGCGTCGTCCGCGTCCTCGTCGGAGACGGTTGCCTCCAGCAAGAAACGGCTGGCGGCCAGCGAGAGCGCGATGCAGACCAGGCCGGCCAGGCCGAGCGTCACCTCGGTCGGTACGCCGGCGCGTAGCGTGGCCGCGCCGATGACGGCCGCGATCGCGCCGCCGATCGACCACATCGCATGGAAGGCGGCCATGATCGGTCGCGGGTAGCCGCGTTCGACGACGACGGCCTGCGCGTTCATGCCGACGTCGATCGAGCCGTTGCCGAAGCCGACGAGGATCAGCGTGAGCCCCAGCGTCCACCAGTTGGTGGCCAGGCCGGGTCCGGCGAGCGCGATGCCGAGCAGGATGCCGGCGGCCGGGACGAGCCGGCGCTGGCCGAGCTTGTCGACGAGTGGGCCGGCGACCTGCATGCCGATGAACGCGGCGCCGCCGAGGACGAGCAGGAGCAGCCCGAGCGTGCTGTGGGTGATCCCGGTCGCCTGCTCGATGCTCGGGATGTGCACCACCCACATCCCGACCGCGAAGCCGTTCAGGCCGAAGTACAGCCAGGTGGCGACACGGGCGGCTCGGGGCGGTGCAGTGTGGAGCTGAATGTCAGTGGCGCTCAAGAGGCCACCTCTACGAGGGTGCCGCGTTGGGTCAGCAAGGTTCGTTGGTCCTCGGGTGCGGAGTCGTCGGTGATGATCAGGTCGGGGCGGTCGGCGGCGCAGACGTAGGCGAGCGCGGCCCGGTCCCACTTGGCGCCGTCGGCGAGCACGATGGATCGGTTGGCGACCTTCAGAGCTTCCTGTTTGACCTCGGCGTCACCCAGGTCGAAGGCCGTCATCCCCGCGTCGAGGCTGAAGGCGCACGGGCTCAGGACGGCGGCGTCGAACCGGAGCGCGCGGAGTGAGGCGACCGTCAGCGGACCGACGAGCGACAGCTCGCCCTTGCGCGCCTCGCCGCCCGGCATCAGCAAGCGGATCCGCGGCGCGTCGGCCAGCTCGTGCGCGACGTGCAGCGAGAGCGGCATCACCGTCAGCGCGCGGTCGTGCAGCAGTTTCGCGGTCTCCAGCGCCGTCGTACCGCTGTCGAGCACGATCGTCTCGCCGTCGCGGAGGTGCTCGACCGCGGCCCGGGCGATCGCCTGCTTGGCGGCCACGGCGGCCTGGGCGCGCAGCGAGTGCGGCGGCTCGAGACCGGACGGCATCGCGGACACCGCGCCGCCGTGGACCCGCTTCAGGACGCCTTGCGCGGCCAGGAAGTCGAGATCACGGCGTACCGTCATGTCGGAGGCCTCGGTCGCCTCGACCAGCTCCTGGACCGACACTCGGTCGACGGCCTGCAGTCGCTCTACGATCATTTGGTGCCGTTCCGCGCTTCTCATGCGCAAAAAACTACCATCCGCCTGATCGTTCAAACAGATAGCGTGTTTGCTTGTGACTGATGACACCACCCTTGTCCGGCGTTCGCGGTACGCCGTGGCCGCCGTCTTCTGCGTGCACGGAGCGGTCACCGGGTCCTTCGCGACCCGGGTGCCGTGGATCCAGGAGCACGCGGGGGTGTCCGCGGGCCAGCTCGGCCTCGCGCTCGCGTTCCCGGCCCTCGGCGCGGCGCTGATGATGCCGCTGGCCGCCCGGGTCAGCCACCGGTTCGGCACCCGGACCGCGCTCCGCGGGCTGCTCGCGCTCTGGACGCTGTCGCTGATCCTGCCGTCGTTCGCGCCGGGCCTGCTGACGCTCTGCGCCGCCCTGCTGATCTACGGCGGTACGGCGGGCATGGCCGACGTCGCGATGAACGCGCTCGGCGTCGAGGTGGAGCACCGGCTGAAGAAGTCGATCATGTCCGGCCTGCACGGCCTGTGGAGCGCAGGCGCCCTGCTCGGCTCCGCGGTCGGGACGGTCGCGGCGCACAAGAACCTCAGCGCCCAGGTCCATCACGTCGTCGCTGCCGTCGTCCTCACGCTCGTCGGCGCCGTGGTGTGCCAGTTCGTGCTGAACATCCACCCCGACGACGACGAGGAGCCGCCGGCGCGGTTCGCGCTGCCGCCGAAGTCGGCGTTGCTGATCGGTGCGGTCGGGTTCTGCGCGGTGTTCGCCGAGGGCGCGAGCCTGGACTGGTCGGCGGTGTACCTGCGCGACATCCTGGACAGCTCGGCCGGTGTCGCGGCCGGCGCGACGACCGGGTTCGCGTTGACGATGGCGATCGCGCGACTCACCGGCGACGCGGTGGTCGACCGGTTCGGCGCGGTCCGAACGGTGCGCTGGAGCGGCGTGATCGCGACGCTCGGCGGCCTGCTCGTGGTCGTCGCGCCGAACGCGGTCGTGGCGATGGCCGGCTTCGGCCTGATCGGCGTCGGGATCGCGGTCGTCGTACCGCTCGCCTTCGCGGCGGCCGGCCGCACCGGCGACAACGCGAGCCAGGCGATCGCGGGCGTCGCCACCATCACGTACGCGTCGGGCCTGGTCGCGCCGTCGATCATCGGCGGCATCGCGCAGGCCAGCAGCCTGACCGTCTCGTTCGTCGTCGTCACCGCTCTGGCGGCGTGCTTGGCCGTCTTCGCCCGGGTGCTGTCGACCACCACCCGGACAGCGCCCGGCGACGTCCTTCCCCGGTGATACGAATCGTGGGATGACGACCTTCCGGGTGGCTGGAGCAGAGGACGCGGCGGCGGTCGCGGAGTTGCACGGCGACAGTTGGCGGCGGCACTACCGCGGCGCGTACGCCGATGCCTTCCTCGACGACGAGTCGCCGGAGTACCTCGGCGCGATGTGGGCGCGGCGACTCGCGGCCCGCGAGGGCACGCGGACGACCGTGGCGGAGGACGACGGGCAGCTGATCGGGCTCGCCCACGTGATCTTCGACGCGGACCCGAAGTACGGCGCCCTGGTCGACAACCTGCACGTCCGGGCACCGCTCAAGCGGCAAGGGATCGGCACCCGGCTGCTCGCGCTCACGGCGGAGCACGTCCGGGACACCGGGATCTTCCTCTGGGTGCTCGAGCAGAACACCGCCGCGCAGGCGTTCTACGAGGCGCGCGGCGGGATCCGCGGCGACCGCAAGGAGGTCCCGCCGCCTGGCGGCGAACCGCGCCGGCTCAACGGACAGCCCGCCTGCTTCCGGTACTACTGGCCGGATCCCGCGACCTTGACGGACTCGATCAGCGCGTACGACGCCTGACTCGCCGCCTCCGGATCACCGGCCCGGATCGCCTCCAGGACGTCGAGGTGCGCGTCGAGGATCCGGTGGTCCTCGGGGATCGTCGCGGTCTGCTGGATCGACGCGGCGAGCACCTCGGCGAGCGCGTCGTACAGCCGCAGCAGCAACGGGTTCCGGCTCGCGACGACGACACCGCGGTGGAAGTCGGTGTCGGCGATCACGAACGCGTCCAGGTCGTCCGCCGCGAGCGCCGCGGCGCGGGCCTCGAGCGCGTCGGTGAGCGGCGTCAGGTCGGCCGATGCCGCGTGCTGGGCGGCGAGCCGGGCGGCGGCCGCCTCGATGCCGGCGCGCGCGTCGAGGACGTCGGTGAGTGACGCCGAGAGCTCGTCCCGGACCAGGACGCCGGTGATCTCGTTGGTCGCGCGGACGTAGGTGCCGTCGCCGACGCGCGGCTCGAGCAGACCGGTCAGGCTGAGCGATCGCAGCGCCTCCCGCACCGTGCCGCGGCTGACGCCGAGCTCGCTCGCGAGCTGATTCTCGCCGGGGATCCGCGTGCCCCGCGGCCAGGCGCCGGACTCGATCTGCGCCCGGAACTGCTCCGAGACCTGCAGCACCAGCGGCACCTGGCGCACCGGACCGTTCATCGTCACGCCCTACAGTATATAAATGTAGGACATCTACACGAGAGCTCAGGAGAGGTGTGTCGTGGCAGTGCTGACCGAACCGATGACTCGAGGGCGGTCGTCACTGATCACCGCGACCGCCTTCGTGGTCGCGCTGAGCCTGCGGCCGGCGCTGACCGCGGTCGGTCCGGTGCTGCCCCGGATCGGCCTCGACCTGCAGCTCGGCGAGGCCGCGCAGGGCCTGCTGGGCACGCTGCCGCTGCTCGCCTTCGCGGCGGCCTCTCCCCTGGTCCACCTCGCGTCCCGGCGGTTCGGCATGGAGCGGGCGGTGTTCGTCTCCCTGCTGGTGCTCGCAGCCAGCAGCGCGCTCCGCCCGTACACAGGCCAGGCTGGGCTGTGGATCGGCACGGCCGTCGTCGGCGGCGCGATCGCGGTCGGCAACGTCCTGGTGCCCGTCATCCTCAAGCGGGACTACGCCGCCCACGTCTCGCGGGCGACGGGCATCTACACGGCCTTCATCACCGGCGGCGCAGCGATCGCGTCGATCCTCGCCGTACCGATCGCCGACGCGGTCGACTGGCGACTGTCCCTGGCGGTCTGGGGCGGGCTCGCCGTCCTGGTCGCCGTGATCTGGCTGCCGCGGACGCTGTCACCGGAGCCGATGCCGCGCGCCAGAGCAGCCGACGAGGCCCCGCCGGTGAGCGTCTGGCGGCAGCCGATGGCCTGGCTGGTGACCGGCTTCATGGGACTGCAGTCGACGAGCTTCTACCTGTTCGTGAACTGGCTGCCCACCATCGAGATCACCACCGGCGGCGTCTCCGAGCGGTCCACAGGTGTGCACCTGTTCGTCTTCCAGGTGTTCGGGCTGATCGGCGGGCTCAGCATCCCGCTGCTGCTGAAGCATCCGACGAACCAGCGGGCCGGCCTGATGATCGCGAGTACGCCGATCCTCGCTGCCCTGCTCGGCCTACTGCTGGCGCCGCACCTGGCGATCGTCTGGGCAGTCGTCGGCGGACTGGGCCAGGGCGCCGGACTGGTGGCCGCGCTCTCGCTGATCAGCCTCCGCGGCCGCGGCCATCACGAAACCACCCAGCTGTCCGGCATGGCACAAGCGGTCGGCTACACGCTGGCAGCCGCCGGTCCGGTGGTAGCGGGCTACCTGACGCAGGTGACCGGCGGCTGGAGTACGACGCTCGTCGTGTTCGCCGTACTCGCAGCCACGCAGGTCACGCTGGGCTTCGTCGCGGGGCGCGACAACCGCTAGTTACTTGTCTGTCGCGAAGGCCGCGTCGAAGGCGGCTTCCGGCTTGTCGAAGGCGAGGGCGCGGATGACGTTGACCGCCTCCGCCGCGCCGACCTTGCGCTCCATACCGGCGTCCTCCCACTCGACCGAGATCGGGCCGTCGTAGCCGATCGAGTTCAGCACGCGGAAGCAGTCCTCCCACTGCACGTCGCCGTGACCGGTGGAGTAGAAATCCCAGCCGCGCCGCGGGTCGCCCCAGGGCAGGTGCGAGCCGAGCCGGCCGTTGCGGCCGCCGCCGACGCGCATCCGGGTGTCCTTGCAGTCCACGTGGTAGATCCGGTCCTTGAAGTCCCAGAGGAACGCGACCGGGTCGATGTCCTGCCACACCATGTGCGACGGGTCCCAGTTCAGGCCGAAGGCCTCCCGGTGCCCGATCGCCTCCAGCGTGAGCGTGGTGGTCCAGTAGTCGTAGGCGATCTCCGACGGGTGCACCTCGTGCGCGAACCGGACACCCTCGGAGTCGAACACGTCGAGGATCGGGTTCCAGCGGTCGGCGAAGTCCTGGTAGCCGGCCGCGATCCGCTCCGCGGGCACCGGCGGGAACATCGCGACGTACTGCCAGATCGACGAGCCGGTGAAGCCGATGACGGTGTTCACGCCGAGCTTCGCGGCCGCCCGCGCGGTGTTCTTCAGGTCCTCGGCGGCACGCTGCCGGACGCCCTCGGCGTCGCCGTCGCCCCAGATCCGGGACGGCACGATCGCCTGGTGCCGGAAGTCGATCGGGTCGTCGCAGACCGCCTGCCCCACCAGGTGGTTGGAGATCGCGAAGACCTGCAGGTTGTACTTCTCCAGGATGTCCTTGCGGCCCTGGACGTAGGAGTCGTCGTCGACGGCCTGCTGGACGTCGAAGTGGTCACCGGAGCAGGCGATCTCGACGCCGTCGTACCCGGCCTCGGACGCGAACTGGCAGACCTCCTCGAACGGCAGGTCGGCCCACTGACCGGTGAACAGAGTGATCGGACGAGGCATCTCAAAGGCTCCTAGGAGTTGTCGACGGTGATCCAGGCGCTGCCGTCCGCGGCGGACCGCAGTACGGCGTCGACCACGTGGGCGGACCGCGCTCCGGCGGCGAAATCGGGCAGGCCGTCCGGGCGGTCGCCCAGGACGGCGGCGTAGCTGTCGGCGACGAACGAGTCGAACGCGTCCTGGTACCCCTGCGCGTGACCGGCCGGCAGCCGGTTCACCCGCGCGGCCGGCGGGCTGAGCGTCTCGGGATCCCGCGTGAGCAGCTGCGAGGCGTCGCGGCGGCCGACCCAGAGCCGGTCCGGGTCCTCCTGGTCGAAGCCGAAGCTCGACTCGGTGCCGGACACCTCCAGGTACAGCCGGTTCTTCCGGCCGGCCGCGACCTGGCTGACCACGATCGTCCCGACCACACCGGCCTCGGTCCGGAACTGCGCGGTCGCGAGATCCTCGGTCCGGACCTCGACGCCGCCGCGCTGCGTCCGGACGGTCCGCAGCTGCGCGCTGATCGCGGCGATCCGGTCGCCGGTGACGAACTCGGTGAGGTCGCACCAGTGCGAGCCGATGTCGGCGAACGTCCGCGACGGTCCGCCGGTCGTGTCGTCCACGCGCCAGTTCTGGTCGTCCGCACCGGCGAGCCAGTCCTGCAGGTACGAGCCGTGCAGGCTGGTGATCACACCTGCGTCGCCGGCGGCGATCCGGGTGCGCAGCTCGCGGACCATCGGGTGGTAGCGGTAGACGAACGGCACGGCGCCGACCAGGCCCGCCTCGTGCGCTGCGGCGGCCAGTCCGGTGGCGTCCTTGGCCGAGGTGGCCAGCGGCTTCTCACAGACCACGTGTTTGCCCGCCTCGAACGCCTTCAGCGCGACATCGCGATGCGTGTTGTTCGGCGTACAGATGTGCACGACGTCGATGTCGGCGGCCAGCAGCTCGTCCAGGCTCGCGAACCCGCGCTCGGCGCCGGTCGCCTCGGCCGCAGCCTCGGCCCGCGCGGGCGACGAGCCGACGGCACCGACGACGGTCGCTCCCGAGACCAGCGCGGACCGGCCGTGGACCCGGCCCATGAACCCGCCACCGACGATCCCGACCCTGAGCTTTCGCGCATTGGTGGACACGTCGAAGGACGCTATGGGACCCTTTTGAACCCTGTCAAGCAAAAGTCCACGGCCAGTACGACGAAAGTCCGGGTGATGAGCGCTATCGGTACGGCGGACGCGGTGCTGCGACTGCTCCTCGACGGGCAGCCGCGGACCCGGGCCGAGCTGATCGAGCGCAGCGGCCTCGCACGGTCCACGGTGACCGGGCGGATCGAGGCACTGCTCGCGGAGGGGCTCGTGGTGCCCTCAGGCGAAGCGGCCTCGACCGGCGGGCGGCCACCGGCGCGGTTCCGGTTCAACCCGACTGCTCGGCTCGTGCTCGCCGCGGACGTCGGCGCGACTCATCTGTCGGTCGCGCTCACCGATCTGACCGGTGCGATCCTGCATCGCACGACGAGCCGCCTGGCGATCGCCGAGGGGCCGGAGGTCGTGCTCGACGCTGTGGCCGCGGCCGGTCAGGCGTTGCTGCAGGAAGCCGGGCGGTCCCGCACGGATCTGGCCGGAACGGGCGTCGGGCTACCAGGCCCGGTCGAGCACAGCACCGGGCGGCCGAACCATCCGCCGATCATGCCCGGCTGGGACTCGTACGACGTCGTCGGCCGGTTGCGCCGGGAGCTGCCCGGGCCGGTGCTGGTCGACAACGACGTGAACATCATGGCGCTCGGCGAGCACGCGAGGGCGTACCCGGACGTCGAGCACCTGCTGTTCGTGAAGGTTGCCACCGGCATCGGAGCGGGCGTGATCAGCGGCGGCCGGTTGCACCGCGGCGCGCAGGGCGCGGCCGGGGACATCGGCCACATCCAGGCGCCGGGTCATACCGAGCTGTGCCGCTGCGGCAACACCGGCTGCCTGGAAGCGATCGCCTCCGCGGCCGCGCTCGCGTCCAAGCTCGGAAGGGAGACCAGCCAGGACATCGTGGACCTGGTCCGGGCCGGCAACACCGAGGCGACCACCGCGATCCGCCAGGCCGGCCGCGAGATCGGCACCGTCCTGGCCGCCGCGGTCAGCCTGCTCAACCCGTCGGTCATCGTGGTCGGCGGCTCCCTCGCCCAAGCCGGCGACAGTCTGCTGGCCGGCCTCCGCGAAACCGTCTACGCCCGGTCGTTGCCCCTGGCCACGACCGATCTGCGCGTGGTCCCGTCCCGCACCGGCCGGGACGCCGCCCTGCTGGGTGCGGCCGCGCTCGTCGTCGCCCACACGCTCAGCTGACCCAAGTGGTCGCGATCTTGTCGATGAGCGTGATGACTTCGTCGAGGTGGTCGCCGCTCCGGGCGCGGCCGAAGCCGTGCCGGCGGGTCCAGAACGCCGACTGGACGATGACCAGGTGCGTCCAGCGGCGGATGTGCTCGGCGTCGATCCCCGACGCCGCGGCGAACCGCTCGAGCTCCTTGTCCAGATACGGCATCAGCTCGTCGAGGGCGAGGCCGCCGACGAACAGGTAGTACGCCCGGGTGCGCAGGAAGAACGCCGCGTCGTACGCCGGATCGCCGACGTACCCCTTCGGGTCGACGACCAGCCAGGGCTCGCGGTCCGCTCGCAGGATGTTGCGCGCATGGAAGTCACCGTGGATCAAGGTCTCCGGCTGCTCGCGGCAATGCTCGTCGACGACCGACAGCGCCTGGTCCACGACCGCGGACGGCAACCGATGGTCGAGTTCGGCCGCGTCCTGGTGCAGCTGCTCGGCCCACGCGCCGGCCTGCTCGGACATGCGCGGCAGTCCGGCCGGCGCCGGGATCGTCAACTGACGGAGCAGATCCCCGGCAATCGCCGCGGTGTCGACAGCGTCGGCGGGGATGAGCATCTCACCCATGTGCTCGGCGAGTGTGCCGGTGTTCGCACGCTCGAGCAGCATCGCGTACCGGGCGTCGTCGCGCCGGTACAGCTTCACCGCGCCACGCCCGTCCCAGGCCTCGAAAGCATCCGGCTCGTGCACGTTGCCGGGATGCGGGAAGGACACCTTGAGCACTGCGTCTCCACGCACCGGCACCACCACGCCGACCTGGCCGTGCAGTACGTCGCCGTCGCGCTGGAGCTCCCAGCGGTCCAGCAGGTCCTCGACGATCCCGGGCAGCTCGTCGAGCCACGCCTGCCCAGTAGCGCCTTCGCGCTCGACGGTGACCTTGGCGAACGCCTCCGGGATCATCCCCAGCGTTCCGACTTCGCCGAGCGGGAGACCAGGCTGAAGAGCATGTCCTTGGGGGTCATCTCGCCGGCGACCACCTTGGTGACGTGTTCGGCGATCGGCATCTCGACGTCGTGCCGGTGCGCCAGCTCGCTGATCGAGGCGCAGGACTTCACACCCTCGGCGACCTGACGGGTGCCGCTCGCGATGTCCGCGACGGTCATGCCCTGGCCGAGCTTCTCGCCGAACGTGCGGTTGCGCGACAGCGGCGACGAGCAGGTCGCCACCAGGTCGCCGAGTCCGGCCAGCCCGGAGAACGTGTGCTCGTCGGCGCCCAGCGCCGTCCCCAGGCGGGCGATCTCGGCCAGTCCGCGGGTGATCACCGAGGCCCGGGCGTTGTCGCCGAACCCGAGCCCGACCGCCATACCGACCGCGAGTGCGATCACGTTCTTGCAGGCGCCGCCGAGCTCGCAGCCGACGACGTCGTTGTTCGTGTA
>Ga0247829_10001657_pt1 | contig 10376 bp, 12 predicted proteins | sample 12C_Control_Day4_FD_207765 | JGI IMG/M metagenome (GOLD analysis project Ga0247829, IMG submission 207765) | Soil microbial communities from agricultural site in Penn Yan, New York, United States - 12C_Control_Day4 | ecosystem: Environmental > Terrestrial > Soil > Agricultural land | place... | reverse complement strand
CGCGCGGCCGACGTGCGCGGCGAGGCAGGACAGCCACCGTGACACGCCGATGACTTTCGGCTCGAACGGCGGTCTCACTCACCAGCTGCACACGGTGAGCCGAGGAGGATCGAAGATGGGACGAATCGTCATAACCGAGTACATCTCCGTCGACGGTGTCGTCGAGGCACCCAGCGGAACCGAGGACTTCGCGCGTGTCGGCTGGATCGACGACTTCCGGCGGGGGCCGGAGGGCGACCGGTTCAAGGTTGACGAGACCATGGCGTCAGACGCGCTGCTGCTCGGTCGCGTGACATACGACGGTTTCGCGCCCGTCTGGCCGCAGGTCGAGGGCGAGTTCGCGGACAAGTTCAACACGATGCCCAAGTACGTCGTGTCCTCCACCCTGACGGATCCGGAGTGGAACAACACGACGGTTCTACGGGGCGACGTCCTCGAGGAGGTGCGGAGGCTGAAGGCGCGGTACGACGGCGAGATCGCCGTCCACGGCAGTCCGCAGCTCGCGCAGACACTGATCGAGCACGACCTCGTCGACGAGCTGCGCCTCATGGTCTACCCGGTCGTCGTCGGCGCGGGAAAGCGCCTCTTCGCCGGGACCAGCGGCCCGAAGCGGCTGCAGCTCGTCGAGTCGAAGACGGTCGGCGACGGGATACACATCCTCGTCTACCGGCCGGCGCCGAGGTAGGTCGCGCTCGGCCTGGTCATCGCCGGCATTTGCCGGTGGGAGACGCGCGTTCTGAGGCTTCCGACGATCGCTGGAACGATTCCCGACCCGGCAGGATCGGCAGCGCTACGAGGGTGTAGGAAACGGCCGGCGTCTCGTGCCCCTTCTCGGCGTTGCGTGCCCAGCCGAGGAACGACCGGTGACGCCGAGGTGCTCGCGTCGTCGTTTGCGAATCGCCAAGAACGGCAACACAGGCGGAGGCGGCTCCGAGCCCTCGCCGCAACCCCGACCGGAACTGACGGCAACGCGACGGAAGGGGAGTTCGGGGTTCGCGAGCCGCCAGGGGTCGTCGAGCGCCGCTGCGTGCGGCTCAGGGAGCGGAGCCAGAGGCCTGCCCCGCCAGCGCGCGGGGCCCGTGCCGCGGTTGGCGACCCGCCACCCTCGAACGAGGCATCAGACCCGCCTCGGTCCTGCCGATGGACGGGACACGTGTCTGCGGCCAGACATGCGCACGAGCTCGAGCCCGGTGCCTTCGCCGACAAAGATCCCGGCGAGCCCAACCCGCTCGCGATCCTCAACATCATGCTGGCAGTCGCCGCAGCGACGATCTGGCTCGTCGCGCTCCCAGCCGCTCGTGACGAGCCGGCCTCGCAAAGTTCCTGCGACGCGATCGTTCTCGTCAACGACGACATCACCTGTGGCACACGGTCAGGCCCGCTCACGCCCGGCCAGACATCCGGACGGACGCGAGCCGCGACCGGCATTTCGACGAGCACTCCTTCGCCTTACGCCAAGCCCGCGTAAGCGACCGACCACAGGCGATCCCCGGTTCCTGGCGGCGGGGCGTTGCAGGTCTTGACGACGGTTGTGCTGAGAGCCACAATCGTGTGCGACCACGGCCAGCACGGCGTTCGTCGTGGCCGAAAGGAAAGGGCCGGGGTCCACCTGCGGCGGGTCGGTCCTGGACGCAGGTAGGCAGCGTCTCATGATCGACCATGTCACCATCCGTGTCCCCGACCTGACGGTCGGCCGCCGCTTCTACGGCAGGGCTCTCGAGCTCCTCGGTCACGGCGACCTGATGACCGAGGTCGGCGGTTTCGGACCCGAGTGGGGCGACTTCTCGATTGCCGAGGCAGAGGTCGGGGAGCCGGCGACGACCCGACTCCACGTCGGCTTTCGCGCGCCGTCCCGCACGGCGGTGGACGCGTGGTGGGCCGCGATGACCGATGACGGGTACCCGAGCGACGGCGCGCCCGGCCCACGGCCGGTCTACGGGTCGGACTACTACGGCGCCTTCATCACCGACCCCGCCGGTAACAGCGTCGAGGCGGTCCACGACGTCCCGGTGCGGGGCGCTGGCGTCCTCGACCATCTGTGGATCCGTGTCGCCGACCTGGACGAGTCGACACGCTTCTACGAGACCATCGCTCCCATCGTCGACCTCCAGGTCGTACGGGTCCCGGCCGGGCCGACGCCGGAGGTTCCCGCTCGCACTCGTGTGACGGGCGACGGCGCTGTCGCGAGCGTGTCGGTCATGGAGGGCGAGCCGACGCGGCGGGTTCACCTCGCGTTCGCTGCGCCCGATCGCGCGACCGTGGCGGCGTTCCACCGCCTCGGCACCTCGGCGGGTTTCGTCTCACTCGGGGAGCCGGGCGAGCGCCCCCAGTACCACCCGGGCTACTACGGCGCGTACCTCCGCGACCCCGACGGTCACAACGTCGAGGCCGTGTTCCACGACCGCCCGTAGCGGCGCCTGTCGGCCCGTCACCGCCGGTACCGGTCCCGGCCGAGGCGACGCGGGGAAACGTAGGTCGTCGTCGCACCGAACGGCGTGCGAGCCCGCGTAATGGCGCCGATTAGGTAAGGTCGAACATACGTTCTGATGTTCCTCGCCGGCATCCCGATCCGTGGCGAATTCGTCCTCGAGATGGCGAAGCTCGTGGGCGACCCCGAGCTCGCGGCAAAGCTCGAGCGCGCCGTGGATCGCGACGTCTCCGTTCTCGCACTGACACTCGAGGAGCGGCGCGCCATCTGTGACTCGCTCGGCGAGCATCCGCCGCCCGGTCTGGGGGACCTCCGTACGACACTCGCGCAGCAGCGGGACTGGCGACGCGCCGCCGGGCTCTAGAGGTACGCGCACTTCGCCCATCCTGATCGCCGCTGGGCGGAGTACGATCCGCCCGGTTTCCGTGCGGTGGGCAGCTTCGATTGCGGCGATCGTCGCCGCGCTCGTAGGGACGAGCGTGGGGGATGCCGCGCGAGACCGAACGGTCGCCGTGCCGACGCAGGTCGCCGTCTTCTACTACGCCTGGTACGGCTCGCCGCGGCTGGACGGCGCGTGGCTCCACTGGGGACAGGGCGCGTACGCGCCGCCGGTGGGAATCGGATCGACGTTCTACCCGTCCCGCGGGCCGTACTCGTCCGCCGACCCGGCGCTCCTGCGGACGCACATGCGCGAGATCGCAGCGACGGGCATCGACACGGTGGTCGTGTCCTGGTGGGGGCCGGGGTCGACCGAGGACAAGCGCCTCCGACCGGTCGCGGCTGCCGCGCGCAGTGCGGGACTGTTGGTGGCGCTGCATGTCGAGCCGTGGGGCGGCCGCACGCCGAGCGGCGTCGTCGATGCGCTGCGCGCGCTCCGCGGGCTCGGGATTCGCGACGTCTACGTCTACGACTCGACAGTGCACCCCGATGACGCGTGGCGCACGGCGCTCGCGAGACTGCGAGGGGGTGTGAGGGTCTTCGCCCACACCTCGCTCGCGGGCAAGGCGCGCAAGGGCGGCTTCCAGGGGCTGTACACGTACGACGTCCTGATCAACGACGGCCGCTCGTTCCGGCGGATGTGCAACTCTGCTCGACGATTGGGGCTTGCGTGCGCGCCGTCGGTCGGGCCGGGGTTCGACTCGTTCCGGGCGACGGGTGAGTTGCGCATCCGGCCGCGGAGCGACGGACGCTGGTACGACCACATGTGGAGCGCGGCGGTCAGCGCCACGCCCGACGTGGTGACGATCACGAGCTACAACGAGTGGCACGAGGGGACGCAGATCGAGCCTGCGCGCGCGACGGCAGGCCCGTACGCGACGTACGAGGGCGCCTGGGGCCTCTCCGGAGCGCGAGCCGAGCGGGCGTACCTCGAGCGGACGGCGTACTGGATCGCGCGGCTGCGCGGTACGAAGTGAGCGTCCGCTCTCAGTAGAGGGCGGACGCGAGGCGGCGTCGGAAGCTCGACGCGAGCGGGTCGTCCTGCCCGAGCCGGTCGAACAGCGCGACTGCAACCTCCCGGAGTCGCTCGCGCTCCTCGGCGCCCGCATCCGGCACGGCATCGACGATCAGGCCAAGTGCCCGCTCGACGTCGCCCGCGTCGAGTGCCGCGACGACCTCCGGCAGCTCCCCGGACTCACGGAGCTCCTCGACGAGCGCGTCCGCCCGCGGCGGCGCGAGGAGGTCGTCGAGGAAGGCCGAGATCGACGTCTTGGACTGCGCGCCGACGAACTCCTTGACGACGCGGCCGTTCCGGAACGCCTTCACGGCCGGGATTCCGCTCACACCGAACTGCGACGCGAGCGCCTGGTTCGCGTCGACGTCGAGCTTCACGAGGTCTACTGCACCGTCCCGGGCCTCGACCTCGCTCTCGAGCACGGGCGCGAGGGCGTGGCACGGGCCGCACCACTCGGCCCAGAAGTCGACCAGGACCGGCACGTCGTGCGAGCGCCGGAGCACGGCATCGTCGAATGTCTGCTCGGTGACGTCCATCGACGTCAGGCTACCTTCGGTTCGTCCGCCGTCCTCGGGCCGCCGTGCACGAGCACGTCCGCGCTGCACCCGGCGACGAGCGCTGCCGGGAGGTGCTCCTCGGCCACTCCGTCGAGCGACCGGTGATCGAGGTCGACCTCGATGCCTGCCCACGCGTCGATCCCGAGCGCGGCCGCGCCGCTCGACCCGCCGATGTCCCACAGGTGGTCGGTCGAGAGCACGCCGCGGCGGCCCTCCTGGCGCCGCGCGATCCCCTCGAGCTCGCGGAGCTCTTCGAACGGGTCGATCCGGACGTTCGAGTCGGACCCGATGCAGAGCGCGATCCCGCGGTGCAGGACGCGACCTACGGGGAGGAACCCGTCGCCCAGGTCGGCCTCGGTCGTCGGGCAGACGCAGATCCGCGAGCCGGTGTCGCGGAGAAGGTCGAGCTCGGCGCCGTTCGCGTGCGTCGCGTGAACGACGGTTGTCCGCTCTCCGAGGCAGCCGGCGGCGGCGAGCAGCTCCACGGGACGCATGCCGTGCTCTCCGATGCACTCCTCGATCTCGCGCGGCTGCTCGTCGGCGTGGACGTGCAGGACGAGCCCTTCCCCGGCTGCGTAGCGGCCGATCTCCTCGAGCCAGTTGCGGGGACAGGCGCGGACGGAGTGGGGGGCCAGGCCGACCTCGATGCCCCGGGCGCGGAGGGCCTCGACGTCTGCCAGGTATGCGGCGACGGACGGTTGTCGCATCTTGTCGAGCCCACCCCGCGCATATGCGACGTGGAGGCACGTGAAGCCGATGCCCGCCTCGTCGGCAGCCTCTGCAGCCGCAAAGGCGGTGTCGAGCCCGAGGTAGTGGAACTCGCCGACGGCCGTATATCCGGCGGCCAGCATCTCGCGGTATGTGCGGAGGTAGAGGTCGCGCACCGTCCCCGGTGTGTGGCGGTTTGCCTCCTCGAGCATCCCGTCGCGCCAGGCCCAGAAGTCACCTCCGGCGGCTCGTCCGCGAAGGGCGCGCTGGAACGCATGGCTGTGGGCGTTGACGAAGCCGGGGAGCGCAGCCGTTCGCGGCACGGGCGACGACACTAACCTACGCACCGATGAGCCTGAGTCCCGCGCCGGTCTCCGCACCGCTTCGGCAGATTCCCAACGCGCTCACGATCGCCCGCTTCGCAGCGATCCCGGTCTTCATCGCGCTGCTCGTCCGCGATCAGGACGGGCCGAGCTGGCCGGCGGGGATCGTCTTCGGGCTCGCGGCGATCACGGACCAGCTCGACGGCTACCTCGCTCGGCGCTGGCACGTCGAGTCGGCGTTCGGGAAGGTCGCCGATCCGCTCGCCGATCGGTTGATGATCGACGTCTGCGTGGTCATGCTCGTTGTCTACGACCGGCTCCCCTGGATCGCGCTCGTGATCCTCCTTCGTGACCTCCTCCTGGTCGGGGGGTACAAGATCGTCGTTCCGCGCGGCTACGAGTTCGAGGTGTCGCGCCTCGGGAAGGCGGCGACGTGGGGGCTCTACGCGTCGCTCGGGCTCGTGCTCGTGACCGAGCGCGACACCTGGTGGCCGCTTGCGCTCTTCTGGGTGAGCCTTGTGCTCGCGGTCGTCGCCGCGGCGCAGTACATCGCGAAGGCGCGGCGGGAGGTGCGGCGATGAAGGCCGTCGTGATGGCGGGTGGGGAGGGGACACGGCTCCGGCCGCTGACCTCGAACCAGCCGAAGCCGATGGTGCCGATCGTCGGGAAGCCGTGCATGGAGCACATCATCGACCTCGTCAAGCGCCACGCCATCGACGAGGTCGTCGTCACTCTCGCCTTCATGCCGCAGGCGATCCGCGCGTACTTCGGCGGGGGCGAGAGCCTCGGGCTCGACATCGACTATTCCGTCGAGGAACAGCCGCTCGGGACGGCCGGCTCCGTCCGGCTGGCACATGAGCGCCTGACCGATACGTTCGTCGTCATCTCGGGCGACGCGCTTTGCGACGTCGACCTGACTGCTCTCGTCGCGGCGCACCGGCAGAAGGGCGCCGCCGTCACGATCGGCCTCAAGTCGGTCGACAACCCCCTGGAGTTCGGGATCGTCGTGACCGACGACGAGGGGCGGGTCGAGCGGTTCCTCGAGAAGCCTTCGTGGGGGCAGGTCTTCTCCGACACGATCAACACCGGCATCTACGTGCTCGAGCCGGAGGTGCTCCGGCACGTGCCCGACGACCGCCCGTACGACTTCTCCAAGGAGCTCTTCCCGCTCCTGCTCGAGATGGGGCGGCCGATCTACGGGCACGTCCTGGACGGGTACTGGCAGGACATCGGGAACCTCGACCAGTTCCGCCAGGCGAACTTCGACGCACTCGACGGCAACGTGGCACTCGATGTCCCCGGGCTCCGGCTCAAGGGGAACCTCTGGGTGAGCGAGGATGTCGACATCGACGAGCTCGAGCCCGTCGAAGGGCCTGCGTTCATCGGGACGAACTGCCGCATCGCGGACGGCGCATCGATCGGCGCGCACACCGTGCTCTCCCAGGGCGTGATCGTGCGCGAGGGGGCGCGCGTGAGCCGGAGCGTCATCGATGCGGGGACGTACATCGGTCGCAGCGCGGTCATCGAGGGCGCGATCGTCGGTCGCCGCGCCGACATTCGCGACCACGTGCGCGTCCACGAGGGTGTTGCAATCGGCGACCAGGTGACGATCAATCCCGAGGCGACGATCTACCCGGGCGTCCGCGTCTACCCGTTCAAGGAGATCGAGACCGGCGGGCAGGTCCACGAGAGCGTCGTGTGGGAGACGCGCGGCTCGAGCAGCGTGTTCGGCCGCGACGGCGCCACCGGCCTCGTCAACGTCGACCTGACGCCGGAGACGGCGGTGCGCCTTGCGGCCGCGCTCGGCACGGCCCTTCGACGCGGGAGCCGCGTCGTCGCGAGCCGCGCGTCGCCGGACGCCTGCCGAATGATCCAGCGGGCGATCATCGCCGGGCTCACGTCGACGGGCGTCGACGTGGCCGACCTTCGGATATCGCCCGCTGCGGTGACAAGGCACGTCTTGAAGACGCAGGGGCTTGCCGCGGGAGTACACGTCGGCGTCTCGAGCGTCGACCCGGAGGTCGTCCTGATCCGGGTGTTCGAGTGGCCCGGGCACCTGATGACCACGGGCCTGCAGACGGAGGTCGAGAAGCACTTCAGCCGTCAGGAGATGCGGCGGGCGACATTCGGCGAGGTGGGGGACACGACGTACCCGGCCCGTGTCCGCGAGAGCTACGCACAGGACATCCTCGACGCGATCGACATCGAGCGCGTGCGCGAGCGCCGGTTCCGGGTCGCGATCGACTACGGCCACTCGCCTGCGACGTTCACGCTGCCGCTCGTCCTCGGGCCGCTCGGCGTGGAGGCCATCGGCGTGCGCGGCTTCGTCGTCGAGGAGCCGCTCGACGACGAGCTCGACCCGCTGAACGTGAAGCGCATCGTGACGGGCGTCGGGGCAGAGATCGGCGTGGTCCTCGACCGCGCGGGCGAACGGCTCCTTCTCGTCGACGAGCGGGGAGAGACCGTGTCGCCGGACCTCGGCATGCTGCTCGTCGCGCAGCTCCTCGCGCGCGCCGGTCGCGAGGGTCAGATCGCTGTCCCGATCACTGCGACCGACCTCGTGGAGAAGGTCGTTGCCGGCTCGTCGCTCAGCGTCGTGCGCACGCCGCACTCGGTGAGTGAGCTGACCCGGGCGGCGACGCGCGACGGCGTCGTCCTCGCGGCCGCTCCGACGGGCGGGTTCGTCTTCCCGGACGTCGTGCCCGGCTACGACGCTGTCACCGCGCTGTGCAAGGTGCTCGAGCTGCTTGCGCCTGAGCGGGAGTCGCTCTCGACGCTCGTCGCCGCTCTTCCGCGCCCGACGCTGCTGCACCGGGCCACCCCGTGCCCGTGGGGCCGTAAGGGCCTCGTCATGCGGCTCCTGAACGAGCAGCTCTCGTCGCGTCGTCTCGACCTGATGGATGGGGTAAAGGCGTACGACGACCGCGGCTGGGTGCAGGTGCTCCCTGATCCGGACGAGCCCGTCGTCCACGTCTACGCGGAGGGCGAGACGCCCGAGCTCTCGGAGGAGCTCGCGGCCGAGGTGTCTGCGTCGGTCGAGGCGATCGTGCAGGGAGACGAGGCCGAGCGGCGAACCGTGGAACAAGCCTCAAGCTGAGGTTGACCCCTCTGTAGCGGGGCTGCTTCAATCGGTTCTCGCTCCCGGAAGAAAGGTGCCGAGCTGACAGTGGACGCGCTTCCCGACTTCGCCAGCCTGAGCGACGACGACCTCTCGCTCCTCATCCGCCAGTCGGAGGAGGAAGAGGAGGCGATCTCGGTCCGCCGGCGGTCTCTCCATGCGCGAATCGACGTGCTGCGAGGCGCCCGGGTCGAGCGCCTGCGAAGCCAGGTCGAGGACGGGACTCTCGATCTCCCCGCCCCGGCGGCCCTCGAGCGGCCCATCTTCGAGGGCACCGGCGAGACGCCGGAGGAGCACGAGCTGGACGCGACCGACGTCACGTCGCTCTCCGACGACGAGCTTCGATCGACCATCCTGGAGCTGGAGCGCGAGGAGGACGACATCTCGCTTCACCGCCGCGTGTTGCACGGGAGGATCGACATCCTGCGCGCCGAGCGGGAACGACGACGCCGCGGAGGACTTCACGTCGAGCCGACCGATCTCGGCCCGATCCTCGGCGGCTCGTCGCAATGAGTCACGCGTACTGCCCGGAATGCGGCTTCCAGAATCCCGAGGCGGCGAACTACTGCGCGCGCTGCGGGGCGTACCTTCGCCGTGACGAGCTGGGGGAGACGACGCTGAGCATCACACCGGAGGAGATCGAGGAGGGCGGTCCGGTCGAGATTCGCGGCCCCGCGCTCGTCGTTCGGGCCGGGGGCGGTCGCGCGGGCGAGAGCTTCGAGCTCGCCGGGCTTCGCACGGTCATCGGGCGGTCGCCGGACTGCCACGTGTTCCTGGACGACGTCACGGTCTCCCGGCGCCACGCGGAGATCATCCATGAGAACGACGACTACGAGATTCGTGACCTCGGCAGCCTCAACGGCACGTTCGTGAACCGGCACCGCATCGAGAGCGCGGTGCTCGCCACCGACGACGAGGTGCAGATCGGGAAGTACCGGATGACCATCCTTCTGCCATGAGCACGACCACCGAGCCCACGCCGCAGGCGCGGTTGCACACGATCGGCGCGGTCTGCGAGCGCCTGCGATCCGAGTTCCCCGACATCTCCATCTCGAAGATCCGCTACCTCGAGGACCAGGGACTTCTCCAGCCGCGCCGAACGCGGGGCGGGTACCGCCTGTTCTCGGAGGCCGACGTCGAGCGGCTGGCGACCATCCTTCGCCTCCAGCGCGACGAGTTTCTCCCGCTTCGGGTGATCCGCGACGCTCTGGAGACCCGTGGGACGTCGCAGACCAAGCGACGGCCGACGCTCGTCGATGCTGGCGGAGAGGTCGACCTCGCCGGCTTCTGCGAGCGCGCCGGCATCACGCCCGACGTCGCGCGCCGGCTCGAGGAATACGACCTCGTGTCGCCCCGGATCGAGGCCGGCGAGCGGATATACAAGGAGAGCGACGTCGAGATCGCGGCCGCGTGCGGCCGCCTCGCGCGTCACGGGCTCGACGCGCGGCACCTGCGGGCGTTCCGCACCGCCGCCGGTCGCCAGTCCGCCCTGCTCGAGCAACTCGTCGCCACGGGGCTCCGGTCGCGCGACCTCGAGCGACGCCGAGCGGCTCTCGAGGAGCTCCAGACGCTCGCGGGCGTCGCGATCGAGCTCGCCCAGCACCTACTCGTCCGCGACCTCCGGGAGGCGTCCGAACGATGACGACGGAGCAACTGAAGGCGCTCGTCCGGGACGTGCCGGACTTCCCCAAGGCGGGGATCGTCTTCAAGGATCTGATGCCCCTGATCGGCAACGCGGCGGCGTTCCACGCCACGATCGGGCACCTTGCGGAGTGGGCGAGGCCTCGTA
>Ga0247829_10001653_pt1 | contig 10379 bp, 8 predicted proteins | sample 12C_Control_Day4_FD_207765 | JGI IMG/M metagenome (GOLD analysis project Ga0247829, IMG submission 207765) | Soil microbial communities from agricultural site in Penn Yan, New York, United States - 12C_Control_Day4 | ecosystem: Environmental > Terrestrial > Soil > Agricultural land | place: USA... | reverse complement strand
TGGGCAGGGTCGCGGTCGGTGTGCGTGTCGGTGAGATCGTCGGCCGGGACCCCTCGCCGCCCTCGCCCTCGCCACCGCAGGCCCCTGCCACCAGCAGCACCAGGAGGACCGCCGCGGCGCGGGACGCGCGCCTGAACGGCACCCTCGGTCGCTCGACGCACGGCCGACCGGGGGCACTCCCTCGTCGCTGGTCCCGACGGTGTGCTTGCACGCCCTCGACCGTCGCATCACGACCAGATGGCGTGCACCACCCAGGTCAGGTGAGTCGTGCGCTTCCGCGACCGACGTACCCCCTCATCCCCTGCGGGTGATTCCGCCGCGGTCTCGGCGTGTCACCTTTCCCATGACGAAGGAGGTGCGATGGAAGCGACAGGCATCCTGCTCCAGGGCGTGGTCGTGATCGGGGCGATCCTGCTGGGCGTCCGCACGGGCGGGATCGGACTGGGGCTGTGGGGCCTCGTCGGTCTTGCCGTGCTGGTGTTCGGGTTCGACGTCCCCCCCGGCGAGCCGCCGACCACGTCCATGTTCATCATCCTGTCGGTCATCACCGCCGCATCCACCATGCAGGCCGTGGGCGGGATCGACTACCTCGTCGAGGTCGCCAAGAAGCTTCTCAAGAAGCGTCCCGCCTACATTGCGGTGATCGCTCCCATCGTCGCCTTCATCTTCACCCTGGGCGCAGGCACCGGATTCATCTACTACCCCTTGATCCCGGTGATCTACGCGGTGGCGTACGCCAACATGGTGCGACCCGAGCGCCCCCTGGCCGTCGCCAGCACCGCATCCCAGTTCGCGATCACCGCCAGCCCGGTCAGCGCCGCGATGGCCACCATGGTGGGCATCCTCGACCCGGTCGGCTTCGGGATCACCGACATCCTCATCGTGATCCTCCCTGCCAGCATCGTCGGTCTGCTGTGTGCCTGCTTCCTGCAGATGCGGGTCGGCAAGGACCTCGCCGACGACCCGGAGTACCAGAGAAGAGTGGCAGCCGGCGAGCTCCAGCCCGTCGACCTGTCGGTCCTGGAGGAGCGGCAGCTGCCGCCGGAGGCCAAGCGCAGCACGATGATCTTCCTGGGCGGCATCGCGGTCATCATGGTCCTGGGCATGTTCGAGCAGCTGCGTCCGTCCTTCCCCGACGAGACCGGTGCGCTGGTGCCGCTGGCGACCGGGACGATGATCCAGATCGTCATGGGCGTCGTCGCGACCGTCATCGTGCTCACCTGCAAGGTCAACATCAAGAACGTCGTCACCCAGAGCACGATGACCTCCGGGCTCATCGGCCTGATCGCCCTGTTCGGGATCGCCTGGCTGGCCGACACCTGGATCTCGCACAACGAGGCCCAGATCGTCGGCGCCATGGGTGACCTGGTCGAGCAGTGGCGATGGTTCATCGCCATCGCCATCTTCATCGTGGCCGCCCTGACGACGAGCCAGGCGGCGGCACTCGCCGCGATCGTGCCGATCGGCCTCGCGCTCGGCATCCCGCCCCAGTTCCTCGTCGCGTTCGCCACCGCCTGCATCGGCATCTACTTCTTCCCGGCCAACGGCTCGCAGGTCACCGCGATCGCCACGGACGAGACCGGGTCGACCAAGATCTCGAAGTACGCCATCTGGCACTCCTTCTCGCTGTCGATGTTCGTGATGTGGCTCTCGTCGACTGTCGTCGCCAGCATCGTCGCCGCCCTCGTCTACGGCACGTCGTGATGACGGCCCGGGCGCGAGCAGACGCTGAACGGGGGTTCGACGGATGAACGTGGGATCGACCTCCATCGGGTGGGTGGTGGCCGCTGTCGGCATCGGGCTGCTGGTCGTGCCCGTGATCCGGGGTGGCGACGACGACGGCGCGGCAGGGTTCAGCAGCTACATCCAGAGCGGCACGTGCGCGGAGCCGGACGACGCGTTCATCGCTGACGTGGACGGTGACGACAGCTCGTACGACGTCGAGCCCTACCGCGCGGTCGGCGACGACGACGAACCGACCACGCTCGGCTACTACGGAGACGAGGGCGTCCCCGGCTTCGGTCTCGGCGCGATCTACGGCGGCGACCAGCAGTACTCCCTCGTCGTCGAGGACCCGGAGACCGACGACGCGGTCGCCTGCGGCGACATCCTCAGGCCCGAGGCCGACGAGTTCGGTGAAGCAGGCCTGGCCCTGGTGCAGCTGCTGCCCGTGGGCTCCGGGGACGCGGAGGACGCCGTCCAGGGGATGGCTGCCATCGAGCGGACCAGCCTGCAGCGCGAGCTCGACGTCACGCCGACCCGGGTCCGGATCCTTCTCTCCACCGGTCCCGTCAGCACGCCCGAGACGGCTGACGGCTTCGGCGGCCACGTCCAGGGCGGCACGTGCGAGTCGCCGGCCGGCGAGCTGCAGGCCGACCTGGAGAACCGCGATGACGACGACGAGCCGGCGATCACGCCCTACCGGGGGATCTCGCCCGAGACCGGCGACCCCGTCACCCTGGGCTACTACGGCGCGGCCGGAGCACCCGGCTTCGGGCTGGCCGCGGCCTCCACCGACCAGGACTTCTCGCTCGTCGTCGAGAGCGCGTCGGGCGACCCGGCAGGGTGTGGAGACATCCTCGAGCCCGACGCAGAGGAGCACGAGGAGGCCGGTCTGGCACTCGTGCAGGTCCAGCCGACCGGGGAGGGCGGCGTGCAGGGATTTGCCGTCCTGGAGCGGGTGGGCGCCCAGCGCGAGCTCGACGTGACACCCACCCTGGTCAAGGTCCTGCTGTTCGCCCCGCCCGCCACCACCGAGTAGCCGAAGACCACCACGAGAGGTGCGAGCAGCATGACAGGACACATCGTCCCCATGGGCGCGGGCAAGGCCGTCATGGATCGACGCCACGACCCCCTGCACGACTACGTCCTGGAGCTCACCGGCAAGGACGACCCGGTGGTGCTCTTCATCCCGACCGCGACGGGCGACGACGCCAGCTACATCGTGACGTTCTACGAGGCGTTCCACTCAGGACGGTGCCGCCCCCGTCACCTCAACCTCTTCCACCGCGACGACGACGAGGAGCTGGCCGACCTGGTGCTGGGCGCCGACGTCATCCACGTCGGTGGCGGCAACACGGCGAACATGCTCGACGTCTGGCAGAGGCACGGCGTCGACAAGCTCCTCTTCGAGGCGCTCGACCGCGGCGCCGTGCTCACCGGTGGCAGCGCCGGGGGCCTGTGCTGGTTCGAGGGAGGCACCACCGACTCCTACGGCCCGACGCTGCGCCTGCTCCACGAGGGGCTGGGCATGATCAAGGGCAGCTACTGCCCGCACTACGACGCCGAGGACCAGCGCCGCCCGATCTTCCACGCGGCGCTCCTCGACGGCTCGCTCCAGATGGGCTACGCCAGCGGCAACCGCGTGGCCATCCGGTTCACGCCCGAGGGCGAGCTCGTGGAGGCGGTCACGTCCGAGCCCGGCGGACAGGCACTCAAGGTGTACGTCGTCGACGGCGAGATCGTCGAGGAGGAGATCCCGTGCCGACTGCTCGAGGAGCGCGTGGCGAGTCGCTCGGTGTCCACCTGAGTCCACCTGAGCTGAGCCTGCAGGGCGCCCGTCGACTCAGGTCGACAGCTCGCCGGCGAGGTCGAGCTGCATCAGCCTCCGCACGTCGTCGGGGCCGTGCCTGTCCGAGAGCACCATCAGCTTGGTGAGGGCGGCCTCGAACGTCATGTCGCCGCCGGACACGGCACCGGTGCCGAGCAGGGCCGTGCTCGTGGCGTAAAGACCTCCCACCACGCTGCCCGCCCGGCACTGGGTGGTGATCACCACGGCGACCCCGAGGTCGGAGGCCGACCGCAATGGCTCGAGGAACCAGGCGTCGCTCGGGCCGTTGCCCGCGCCGTACGCCTCCAGCACCACGCCGCGTAGGCCCGGCCGCGTGAGCACCGCCTCGAGGGCGTGGGCGTCCAGTCCTGGATGGAGCCGCAATCCCGTCACCGCCTCGTTCAGTCCTCCACTGCGCCGGAGCGGGCCGGTCCCCGCTGGCCGGACCAGGGTCGGCTCGAAGTCGATGGTGGCTCCCGCGGTCGCGAGGGGTGGGTGGTTGGGCGAGGCGAAGCCGCGATAGCTGTCGGCGTGGACCTTCACCGACCTGTTGCCGCGGAGGAGGACGTCGGAGAAGAGGATGGTGACCTCGGGGACGAGGGTCGCGCCACGCAGGTGTCCGCAGGCGATGGCGAGGGCGGTCACGAGGTTCTCCCGCCCGTCCGAGCGGAGCTCGGTCACCGGCCGTTGGGCGCCGGTCAGCACGATGGGGATGTCGATCCCGTCGAGGAGGAAGCTCAGGGCTGAGGCCGTGTAGGCCATCGTGTCCGTGCCGTGGAGCACCACGACCCCGGCGTGCCCGGGCGCATGCGCGACGATGGCGTCCGCGATGGCCAGCCAGTCCGCGGGGCGCATGGCCGAGGAGTCGATCGGGTCGGGAAACGTCGCCACGGTCAGGGCGAGAGGCAGCCGACGCAGGAACGGCAGGTGGACACCGAGCTCTCGCAGGTCCAATGGCGCGAGCGACCCGTCGTCGTCCCGCCCCATCCCGAAGGTTCCTCCGGTGTAGAGCACGAGCACCGACGGGCCTTCGGGCCCGATCCGGCCGAGGACCTCGACCCCGGTCATGTGACGAGCGACGCGGAGGACCCCCGGACGATGCCGAGCATGATCTGGCACGCGGTGACCATGTCGTCGATGGCGATGTGCTCGCTGGTGGCGTGCTCGTCGACCATGCCCGTGGGGAGCCCGACGCAGGGGATCCCCTTGGCGTTGAACAGGTTTCCGTCGGTGCCGCCTCCGGACTTGCGGGGCACCACCTCGAGGCCCAGCGCCGTGATGGCCGCCGCGGCGTCGCGATAGGGCGGGGCGTCATCTGCGATCTTGTACGTGCGATAGACCTCCTCGCTGGTGAACTCGACGCCGGCGCCGAACCGGGTGGCCGCCTCCTCGCAAGCGGTACGCATCGCCTCCAGCTGCTTGTCGAGCTTGTCCTGATCGTGGCTCCGGGCCATCCCGACGAGGCTCGCGTGGTCGGGAACCACGTTGCGCGCGTCGCCACCGGTGATGAGGCCGATGTTCGCCACGGTCTCGTCGTCGATCCGACCCAGCGGCATGGAGGTCACGGCCTCGGCGGCAGTCCTCAGCGCGTCGATGCCCTTCTCGGGCTCCACCCCTGCATGGGCCTTGCGACCCGTGAAGGTCACGGTCATGTCGACCTCCGTCGGCGCCCAGTAGGTGATCGAGCCCATCGCGCCCGCCGTGTCCATCACGAACCCGTGGGTGGCGCCCAGCCTGTCGACGTCCAGGTGGCGTGACCCGACGAGCCCGACCTCCTCGCCCACCGTGACCACGAACTCGATCGTCGGGCACGACCAGTCCGGGTTCTCCCTCAGCAACGTGAGGACCTCCAGGCAGCCAGCGATACCCGACTTGTCGTCGGCCCCGAGGATGGTGCTGCCGTCGGTGCGGATCACGCCGTCGTCGCCGATGATGGGCCGGATGCCCGTGTCGGGACCGACCGTGTCCATGTGGGTCGAGAAGAGAATCGTCCCTGGACGCCGGCCCGGGAACACCGCCACGAGATTGCCTACGTCGTCTCGCGAGACCTGGCAGCCGAGCGCTGCGAACCGCGCCTCCAGCAACTCCCCGATGGCCTGCTCGTGACCCGAGGGGCTGTCCACTGCGACCAGCCCCAGGAAGGTCTGGAGCAGCCGATCACGGTCCACGTCGTTGGTGTGTGTCATGTATCCCCTTGCGAGACGTCGACGCAGCTGAGCCCGACCCTCACGCGGACGGGTTCTCATTCGACACCGGATCAGCAGCACTCGACTCCCCCGCGTCGGGTGACGCCGACCGTCGCGTCACCATCGTCGTGACGACCCAGTCTCGCGCCGGCAGCGTGGCCGGCGGTCGCTTCGCAGCGTCTGGCCGCACAGGCCGACTTCACAGGCGGACCTCAGGACGTCGCAGGCTCCGTGGTGGGCGTCGCCGAGGTGGGCAGCGTATGCGTGTGCGCGGCTGCGGCAGCGGCCGAGTCCTCCAAGGTCCCGACAGCCTGGCGATGTCGACCCATGACGACGGCCATGAGCACGCCGGCGGCACTGAAGACGGCCATCACCCAGGAGGTGGCGGACAGGCCTGCGGCCAGAGCGTCGCTCGCGGACGCGCCCTCATCGGTACGAGCGGCGGTAACGGAGGAGAAGATCGAGGCGGCCAGGGCTGTGGCCACGGCTGCACCCACGTAGCGGGCCATGTTCGAGACGCCTGATGCGGATCCCACCTGGTGCGCCGGGACGCACGAGGTCGACGCCGATGAAGCCGGGCCGTTCGAGAGGCCCATCCCGACGGCGATGGCGATGAGCGGTAGCACATACGCGCCGTACTTCCAGCTGGCGTCGCCAAGACCGATGACCGCGAACCCGCCCGCCGAGATGGCGAAGCCCAAGGCGACGACCTGGCGGCCCCCGAGCTTCGCGGCGAACCGCGGCACGAGCGGCGCGACCAGGACCAGGCCGACCGTGGCCGGCAGTGTGGCCAGACCCGCCTCCAGCGCCGAGAAATCGAGGGCCGCCGGATCCTGGAAGTACAGGCTCAACACGTACATCAGCGCGTTGATCGTGCCCGCCCCGATGAGGATCGCCACGGTCGACCCCACGAGGACGCGGTTGCGCAGCAGGGCCAGATCCAGGAGCGGCACCTGGACGCGGGTCTCCACCGCCACGAAGGCGAAGCCTGCTCCGACGGACACCGCCAGGGTGGCCAGCGTGGCGAACGAGGCCCAGCCCCAGTCGCTGCCCTCGCTGAGGGCCAGGATGAGCGGGCCCAGTGTCAGGGCGACGAGGACCGTTCCTGCGTAGTCGATCGACCGAGTGCGGTTCTCGTCGCGCGACTCACCCACGCTCAGGCGGGTGATCACCATGCAGACCACGGCGACCGCGGCATCGATCCAGAACAGCCCCTGCCAGCCGGTGGTTCCGACCAGGACGCCACCGATGAGCGGGCCCGCTGCGGCGCCCACCGCGGCCGCCGCACCCCACAGCGAGACCGCGCGGAGCTGTTCCTGACCGGAGTTGGCCACGGTCAGCAGGCTCAGGCCGCAGGCGAGGATCGTCGCCCCGGCGGCGCCCTGGATGAACCGCCCGACGATCACCGCCTCACCCGACGTGGAGAGCCCGATGAACACGCAGGACACGACGAAGAGCGCCAGGCCGAGCTGGAAGACTCGGCGGCGGCCGAACACGTCGCCGAGGGACCCCGACGTCACGATGACCGCGGCCCCTACGAGGGAGTAGCCGGTGACCGCCCACTGCAAGGACGACACCGGAGTGCCTGTGTCCTCGCTGATGGCAGGCAGCAGGATGCTCACCGCGGAGGTATTGGCGTTCACGACCAGCGTCGACAGGCACGTGGCGGCCAGCACTCCGCCGGCCCGCGACACCTGCCCCGTCGTCTGTTCCGTCAACACGACCCCCACTCGTTCCGTGGCGTCGGCTCGAGCACGGCGTCGACCACGCGCACCTCGTCGAGGGTGTCCGTGCCCGCACCGCCAGCCGGGCCGGCCAGCCTGCCGACACTCGCGCCTCTGGCCTCACCTCGGCGTCTGCCCATCAGGTACCCCAATCTCGGCTTGAAGCGGGTGGCTACGCGCCACCCGAGCGGGATGGGTGCCAGCGTAGGGGTTTCCGCTCACGACCGGGGTCTGAGTGGGGCCATCGCAGGGCGACTCCGTGACCTGGCCGTCTCGGACGGGGTGTCATCCCCGCTCTCGCGACGAGTCGGCGAACGGGCCGGGCTCTCGCAAGGGAGGCCGTCCGAGGAGGCAGCGCGCTCGCATCGGCGGTGGAAGGATGTGGCCGTGATCGGACTGCTGGATGCGTGAAGGGCGCGAGGTGTACGAGGCGTTGGACCTCGCGCTGCGGATTGGCGAGGTCCTGCTGTCCTCGGGGGCTGGGGCTGCTGACGTCACGGCAACGATGGTGGCCGTCACCTCTGCATGCGGTGTGCACAACGTCTCTGCCGATGTGACGAGCGTGGACCTCACGCTCCACCACCAGCCCAGCCCCGGCGAACCTGCCGCCCTGCAGGTCCGTCGGGTCGCGCGACGCGAGGTCGACTACGCCGCCCTCACCGAGGTCGACCAGACAGTCGCCGACCTCGTCGCCGGACGGCTCACCCGCGAAGAGGCACGGGACAGGGTCGCCCAGATCGTGTCCACCGGCCACGCCCGACACCAGTGGGCGGTGACCCTGGGCTGGGGCATGCTCGGCACCGGCCTTGCCCTCACCCTCGGCGGCACCGCACTCGTCTGTGGCCTCGCCTTCGTCGCCGCCTGCTTGATCCACTGGACGAGGCTGCTGATGGCTCCGCTGCGGATCCCCACGTTCTACGTGCAAGCCGCCGGGGGCTTTGTGGCCACCCTCGTCGCGGTAGGAGCGGCGGCCACCCACGCCGAGCTCAACCCCTCACGGGTCGTCACGGTGGGGATCGTGATGCTGTTGTCGGGCATCGGCCTGATGGGCGCCATGCAGGACGCGCTGCACGGATTCCCGGTGACGGCCAGCGCCAGGCTCCTCACCGCCATCCTCGACACCGCCGGCATCATCGCCGGCGTCAGCGCAGGCCTGAGCGTGGGGACGCTGCTGGGAGTAGAACTGGGCACCTTCAAGCCGGGAGCGGCCGGGCTGGCCGAGGCAGGGGTTGCCGTCTTCGGAGCCGCGCTCGCCGCGGCGGCGTTCGCGTACGCGTCCTACGCACCGGCCAGGTCGCTGGCCGCTGTGGCCTTCGTCGGCGCACTCGGGCAGGGCGTCGAGCTGGCGGTGGCGAGGACCCAGCTGGGCAGTACCTGGGGCTCCGCGGTGGCAGCGATCACCATCGGCGGCATCTGCTACCTGGTTGCTGCCCGGTTCCGTGTGCCTCCGCTCGTCGTCGTGGTCCCCGCGATCGTCCCGCTGCTACCCGGCCTGGCCATCTACAAGGGGCTGGCCCTCCTCGCCACAGGCGAGGACGGTGTCCTCCAGCTCGCCTCGGCCCTCGCCACCGCCGTCGCGCTGGCTGCTGGCGTCATCCTCGGCCAGTACGTCGCGCGCCCGCTCAAGCGCGAGGCTGAGCGACTGGAGACCCGCCTGGCCGGGCCCCGGATGGTCGGGCTGCTCCGCCGGAACGGCAAGACCCGCTCGTAGTCGCACGGTCAGAGCGTCGACGACTCGGCACGTAGTACGCCTCGGGTGGGCGCACACCCCCATCCGAACCCCGTGCGGCTCCGAATCACCCCGTGAACCGTGTGCAGCCAAGCACACGCACCGGAGTCCGGAGCCCGAGGCAGTCCGACGCGGTGGAGCCCCGTCTCGCGAGCATGCCGACTCGCACTTCTGAGGAGATCCCGTGCGACGAATCGCCCTGCTCCTCGCCCTGACCGTGGCCACGGCCGTGGCGCACAGCCCCGTCTCGGCCCTGTCGCTGTTGCCGGCCGCACCACCGGCCGGCTCGTCGTACTCCGTGCTCCAGATGAACCTGTGCCTGTCCGGACAGGCTGGCTGCTGGCCCCGCACGGCCTATCCGGCCGTCGTGGACGAGGCGGTCGAGCAGGTCGTGCAGCAGGACGCGGACGCCGTCACCCTCAACGAGGCCTGCAGCGGTGACGCCGTGGACATCGCTCGCCGAACCGGCTACCGGCTGCGCTTCGCCGCCATCCTCGTCGGGGGCGCCAGACTCCCCTGCGTCGCGCCGGGTCACCGCGGCGTGTTCGGTGTCGCCGTCCTCAGCAGGGCACCCATCGCCGCCTCGCACAGCCGCGCGTTCGCGGTCCACGCAGGCGCGGAGGAGCGCCGCTGGCTCTGCGTCACCACGGCCGGCGCGAGCCACGTCTGCACCGCCCACCTGAGCACCCGCGACTCCGCAGCGGCGAGCCGTGCCAACGATGCCGAGTGTGGCGAGCTGCGTGCCGTGCTTGCGCGGTACGACGCCCGCGGCCCCACGGTGTTCGGCGGGGACATGAACCGCCAGACACCCTGCGCCCCCACAACGATGTGGGCCACCGGGGACACCTTCGCAGCCCAGCTGCCCGGCATCCAGCACATCTATGGCAGCAGGTCTCCGGGTGATCGGCCGTTCGTGCAGGTGGCGCCCGCGAGCCACACGGACCATGACTTCTTGCTGACCGCGTTCCCCTCGTCATGAGCGGCGAGGGGCCGGCGCAGCGGACGTCCGCGCGACAGCCTCAGGACCAGACGACCTCGAGCTCGTCGCGCTGGCCGAAGCGCTGCAGGTGGTCGGCGACCACCTGGGCCCAGCGGTCGACGTCGATGTCTCCGTCCGCTGGCACGCTCGCCTCGATCTCCAGTGCACCCTCGACGGGCCGGAGGACCACCGTCTGGCCGGCGGCCATGAC
>Ga0247829_10001652_pt1 | contig 10381 bp, 13 predicted proteins | sample 12C_Control_Day4_FD_207765 | JGI IMG/M metagenome (GOLD analysis project Ga0247829, IMG submission 207765) | Soil microbial communities from agricultural site in Penn Yan, New York, United States - 12C_Control_Day4 | ecosystem: Environmental > Terrestrial > Soil > Agricultural land | place... | reverse complement strand
CTACGGCCAATAGGCGTGCCGCCCTCGGCAGCGGACCAGGGGTTCGCCACCGACGAGGCTGGTGCTTCTTCAGCATGGCGTTCCGGCGCGCGAGGCGCGCGGCCGCGTCGCCAGGCATCGAGCTCGTGCCGATAGGCGTAGATCGAGCCCAGCTTGTCGTGGAGGTGCCGATGGATGGGCAGTCCTTCGCGGTGTTCCCATCGCTGCACCGTGCTGACGTCGCGCTTCAGATAGGCCGCGACATCCTTCCAGGAGTCCAGTCGCCCCGACATCCCGTCGTCGGCATCGTGAGCGCCGGTGGACGTACCTCCGGTGGTCATCTGGTCTCGGACCTACTGATCGCATCTTACCCCCCGCCTAGGAAGGCCGCAATCGACCGCATTGCACCGCACGCGCTCGGACGCCCTACTTTGCCGGTTGCCTGCACCCGCCGCGTCTCCGATGCTGAACCCTGAGTCATGGCGGCTGCCGGACCACGTGAATCAGGTCGCGCGGGCACGCCCGACCAGGGAGAGATTCCGATGCTGACACGACTTTCTCCGGTTGATGGCGGGGATCGCGGGAGCGGCGATGTGCGCCGTGCTCGCCGTCTGTCCCGGAAGCCAAGCGCGGGATCTCTGGGCGTCAACCCGCGCGACGCCGACCGCTGTCTGGTCGACGCCGGTGAACCTCGGTTCGGGCGTGAACGGTCCGTTCAACGATTCGCTGGCCGCGCTGTCACCGGACCGCAGCACGCTGGTATTCACGTCCGACCGCGCGGACGGCTTCGGTTTCGGGGGAAGCGATTTGTACATCACCTGGCGATCCCGTAAGTAGTTGCGCTTGCTACATGGGCTCAGGAATCGAGACACGCCGGCACTCTGAGCGTGCTGTTCAACGGAGGAAAAAATGCGACGAACACTTCGGCGGATTCTTGGTGGCATCTTCGTCAGCGCAAGCCTTTACGCAGGGAGCGTATTGGCGACGCCCGGCGACGGGTTCACGAGCTCGACCATCGCGCTCGGTCGCTTCGACGAGATCGACGTTCACAACAAGACGTTGCCTGCAGTCTTCTGGCAGTCTCGGCAGAAGACGCAGGGATTGTCAGACTTGTACGTGCAGTCCAATGTGTGGGTGCCCGGCGGAACCACCGGCTGGCACACGCACCCCGGGCACAGCCTGATTACGGTGACGTCAGGAACCATCACCGTGTACGAAGGTGACGATGCCAGCTGCACACCGCACTACTACACCGCTGGAATGGGCGTTGTCGACGCGGGCGGCGATCACATTCACGTGATCCGGAACGAAGGCGCGGTTGAGGCGCGAACCATCACTGTCCAACTGATTCCGGCCGCTGCTGCGCGGAGGATCGATGCGCCGGCGCCGGGTAACTGCCCCTTCTGAGTCGTTGCGCATTGCCCGGGAACTTCGTTTGACTCGAGTGCGGGCAGGCGCATGTGGTTTTCTTTGACGACCTCGCACCTGCCCCGCGACCGGGCGGCAATTCATGATCGCGAGACACGCATGCTCTCAGCGGAGGCGAGTGATAGCGGCCTGGTGAGCACAGCGCGGCGGCGGTTCTCTAAGAACGACACCCGCGTGTACAACGGTCGCCTGAACCGCTGTCTTAAGCGTCAACCCAGGAGTTAGTTCATCGATCGACTCTGGCGAATCAGGACGACCCCGACGAGAAGGAACCAGATCAACGGTGGGAAGTTGGCGATGATCGCGGGGCCCCAGCCTCCCGGGTTGTAGAACCCCGATGCGTCTGCTGGGCCCGCGAACATCGCCGGAATGGACAGCGCGCACGGCACGGCACTGATCCAGGCGATCCATCCCGTCCAGCGAGGGAGGACACCGCTGTCCAGCGTGGCCCAGCCCGCTGCGGCCATGAACAAGCCTGTAATCGCAAACGCGATTGACCCGTTGTAGATCAACAGCGTCCCGAATACCAGCGGGAGCGCGGCCGAAACGTCGGACGTGCCCTGCAGCGTGGCCAGAACAGCGCCGCCCATCAGTCCGTCGGCTGCCAGCGTCACAGCCAACCAGACCGCGGCGGACACGAGCGCCAAGAGACCGAGCCAGTCACTCTCAGGTCGTACGCGTCGCACCAAATGGCGAAAGCCGGCCGCGAAGATCATCATGCTGACGTAGATCCCTTGGTCCATCAGGATGCGAATGACCGCCGTCGTCCGGATGTTATACAGGTGCCGCGCCAACGCCTCGCTGTTGTAGAAGGGCGGGGCGCCGCCGATGACCCACAGAGGGAACTGAGCCCATGAGAGCAGAACGCAGGCCACGCCGAACATGCCTGCGGCTCCCGCCAGGACTGCGTGTGGCCGACTTGCTTGTCATCGGCATTACCGCGGCGATCGGCTTCACGGTCTGACGCTTCTCGCGGCGGTCGAGACGATCGCGCTTGTCCTGATCGCGTTCAACCCGGGTCGATCATGGTTGCTCGTCCTCGCCGGGACGATGGCGCTCGGCGCGATCTACACGGGCCGGGGCGCCGCGATCGCGACGCGCTACGCGTCCATTAACACCTTCCTGCTCCCGGCGTCTCTCGTGGTGACCTTGCTGCTCTTACCGCTCCTCGCGCATGTTGGGTTCGCCCCACGCAGCCTCTTCTTCTTGCACCCAATCGAACCTCCCTTAACGTTGCCGCTTGTCCCGTTGCTCGCTATCTCCTGGCGCTCGTGTCTGGCGATCGCGGCACCCGACAAGGTCGCCGGATTCGCTATCGTCAAGGTGCTCAACAGTCTGAATCTGTTGCCCGTTGCTGCGTTCTTTCTTCCGCGGCCGCTTCAATACGTGGCGGGCATCATCCCAGCGTACTGGCCAATGCGCGCCGTCTGGTCGGCGGCTGACGGTGAGGAATACGTCGCGTATCTCGCCATCGGTGCGATCGCCGCCGCGCTTGCTCTGGTGCTGGCCGCGGCCGTGTTCGAGCGAAAGCTGCGGCGAGGCTGAGGCTAGCCGTTCAACGTCGTTTTCTTTCACGCTCGCTCTCGTGCGGATGCACTCATTTACTAGGCGCAGCAGGATGCCTGCTTGGACGCGTCACGGCGTGGGGCACCGCACCCGCACCCGGTTCCGCCGGTCGACCTGACAGCCGCATCCTCCGCGCAGCACGCGCTGGTGCCAGCCGGTGCAGGGCCGCCGCAGCAGCCGCTTGCAGAACCGGTGTGCGTACGTGAGTTCTCCGCGTTTGCCTTCGGTCTGTTGTTCGTTTCCATGCTCATTTCTCCTCAAAAGCGAGCTGCATGCCCGCCGCTCATGTAGGAAGACGGCGGCAGTCCAGGATGGACGCAGAATTCCTTTCCGCCACGCCGCTGCGTCCTTTCCGACGATGTCCCGTCTGTATAGGCAACGACATGATTCGAGGAGGAGCTCATGGCAACGATAGTAGACAGTGAGCAGGTAAAGGCCGCAGTTCGTGAGACGTACGGCCGAATTGCAACCGAGGAACGGTCTGCGGGCTGTTGCGGCAGCACCGGATGCTGCGGCCCTAGCGCAGAGCCCACCTCGGACGCGATTGGCTACTCCGATGAGGAACGCCGCGGTGCTCCGGAAGGGGCTGATTTGGGCCTCGGCTGTGGGAACCCTCAGGCGATCGCTGAACTAAAACCGGGCGAACGGGTGCTCGACCTCGGGAGCGGAGCGGGCTTCGACGCGTTTCTCGCGGCGCGCCAGGTTGGCGAGACGGGCCGCGTGATCGGCGTCGACATGACTGCGGAGATGATCGCGAAGGCCCGCGAAAACATCGCGAAGACAGACCTGCGGAACGTCGAGTTCCGGCTCGGCGAGATCGAGCACCTGCCCGTGGCGGACGAGAGCGTCGATGTGATCATGTCGAACTGCGTGATCAACCTGTCGACAGACAAACCCGCGGTCTTCCGGGAAGCGTACCGTGTGCTCACCACGGGCGGGCGCCTGGCGATCTCCGACATCGTCGCGCTCAGGGAAATTCCGACCGCCGTGCGGAACGATCTCGAGGCGTACGCGGGTTGCGTGTCGGGTGCCGCGCTCATCGCCGAAGTCGAGGGAATGCTTCGTGATGCCGGCTTCGAGCAGGTTCGCGTGGATCTGAAGAGCAACAGCGACGTCCTGGTGCAAGGCTGGTCCCCTGGCGCCGAAACGCTCGTCGCGTCCGCACTCATCCGCGGGACAAAGCCTCGTGCGGGCGGGAACCAGGCGTAGCCTGGAGTGCTCGACGTGCCCCTGAGCACGGAATGCGTGTGGTCCGAAACTCGAGGCAACATGCGTGCGTTCGTCGGCCGGCGTGTTCGCGAGCCGGCCGATGTCGATTACATCGGGCAGACGCCCACCGCCTTCACGAAGCTCGCAGCGATCAATCCGTCACCCGCCAGGGGCTTCTGAAACCGCGAATCGAATCCTCCCCCAGGCCTATTGCTGTCGCCCGGCCACGCTGAAGGCTAACGAAGCCCCCATAACCTCATCAGCACACCATTTGGAAGAAAGTTGACGGGTTTCCTTGGCTAGTGTTATCGTTAATCGACGATTGACGATGACTGCCAAGACTATTCCTGATTCTCGGGCGCGCGAGTACGAAACGGCGGCCTGCTGCCCACCTGAGGAGCAACCCGTTGAGCTGCTCGCAACTCCGGTTGAAGGACCTGCAGCCGACGACGAGCTAGCCGCCTTTGCCAAAGCGATTGCCCATCCGACGCGGGTGCGGATCCTGCGGATGCTCGCGAAGAGGGAAGCGCGGATGTGCAGCCACATCGTGGACGAACTCCCACTGGCGCAGTCCACAGTCTCCGAGCATCTCCGCATCCTCCGAAGCGCAGGCTTGGTGCAGGCGAACGAGAACGGTCCGCGCGTCAGCTACTGCATCATCCCGTCGGCCTTGAAACGGCTCAAGGCATTACTCGAGGCCGTGTAGGAAGGGTATTCGTATGACGCATATCGAAGTGTTCGATCCCCCGATGTGTTGCTCGAGCGGGGTGTGTGGCCCGAGCGTGGATCCGCTGCTTGCGGCGTTCGCTGCGGATGTGGAATGGCTTGCCGCCCAGGGCGTGACGATCGCTCGCCACAACCTCTCCCAGAATCCGCAGCCATTCGTCTCGAACACGCGCGTCCTGGATCTCATGCAGCGTGAAGGAACCTCGTGCCTGCCGATCGTGCTCGTCAATGGTGAGGAACTAGGCCACGGCGCGTATCCGCGACGGGAAGAGTTGGCACGCGCGGCCGGACTCGTCGCCGGCGCCTCGCAGACCAAGCCGCAGATTCGAATGTCCGCTGATAAGTGCTGCACGCCCGGTTCGGGGTGCTGCTGATGAGCGCTCTGCCGTTTGTTCCGACCCGCGTGCTCTTCTTTACGGGCAAGGGCGGCGTCGGCAAAACCTCTTTGGCCTGCGCGACTGCGATTGCTTTGGCGGACTCCGATAAACGTGTGTTGCTCGTGTCGACCGATCCCGCATCGAATCTTGACGAAGTCCTCGGCGTCACGCTGAAGGCGTCCCCGACAGCCGTGCCAGGCGTGCCTGGCCTGTCCGCCCTCAACATCGACCCCGACGAGGCCGCACGTGCGTATCGCGAGCGCGTAGTCGGGCCGTACCGCGGGGTGCTGCCAGCCACCGCCGTGGCCAGCATCGAAGAGCAGTTGTCGGGTGCGTGCACCGTTGAAATCGCCGCGTTTGATGAGTTCTCGAAGCTACTTGGGGACGCGGACGCCACGCGTGCATTCGACCACGTGATATTCGACACGGCGCCGACTGGTCACACCCTGCGCCTCCTCGAGCTGCCCGCAGCGTGGTCCACATTCATCGAAACCAACGTGGGCGGCACGTCGTGTCTCGGTCCGCTCTCGGGCCTCCAGGCGCAGCAATCCCTCTATGCCGCCTCGCACGCGGCGTTGCGCGATGAGCACCAGACGACGCTCGTCCTGGTGGCGCGTCCCGATACGCCATCGCTCACCGAGGCTGAGCGCACGCGCAGCGAACTACACCAACTCGGGATTCGGAACGTACGGCTGATGCTCAATGGCGTCTTCCACGCGCAGCACACCGACGATCCCATTGCCGTTGCTTTGGAGATGCGCGGACGCGCAGCGCTCGAGGACACGCCCGCAGCCCTTCGCAACCTGCCGCGCATCGACATCCCGCTGCTGCCGTTCGGGCTGGTCGGCGTCGATGCGCTGCGGCAGATGGGAACCGGTGGGGGCTCAGGGGCCACACCTGTGGAAGCAGTCGCGGGGTCCGTTGAGCGCGGCGAGACGGTGGATGAGCTTGTCGAGCAGATCGCGGCGCGCGGCAAAGGCGTGGTGATGACGATGGGCAAAGGCGGCGTCGGCAAGACGACGCTCGCCGTGCGCGTCGCTACGCAGCTGGCCCGCGCGGGCCATCACGTGACGCTGACCACCACCGATCCGGCCGCCCACGTGGACGCGGCGGCGCGGGAACGGCCCGCGACGCTGCACGTCACTCGTATCGATCCGGCTGCCGAGACGCGACGCTACTCTGAGGAGGTACTTGCCACGGCCGGCCAGGGGCTCGATGCGCAGGGTCGTGCGTTGCTCGAGGAAGACCTGCGCTCGCCGTGCACGGAGGAGATTGCAGTCTTTCGCGCCTTCGCCGACACCGTCGCTCAGGGCGCAGACCAGTTCGTCGTCATCGATACGGCGCCGACCGGCCACACGTTGCTGTTGCTAGACGCGGCCGAGGCCTATCACCGCGAGGTGCTGCGGAAGGCCAGTGGAACGTCGGACGCCGTGCAGCGGCTGTTGCCTCGCCTGCGGGACCCACAGTTCACGGCGGTCCTGCTCGTCACGCTTCCAGAGGCCACACCGATTCACGAAGCGATGCAGCTCGAACGTGACCTGGCGCGCGCCGATATTACGCCGTTCGCGTGGGTCGTCAACCAGAGCCTGACGCCGCTCGACGTCACCGACCCGGTCCTGCGCGCGCGGCGGAACCACGAGGCCGGCCACCTTCGCGAGCTGGCAACCCACGGGAAGCGCACCGTCCTCGAACCGTGGCACGTCGACATCTTCGCGGCGGATCCGGTTGGTCGCGTGAGGACTGACATGGATTCCGCCGCGGCGTCGTTCGCACTTTCCGCACTGAGCACCGCTGCGTCATCACCTAAGCGGAGCGTTCGGTCGCTTGAAGACGTGGCCGGCTCGAGGAGACTTGTGTGACGGCGAAGCTCGAGTTCTTCGTGACGGCCCGGCGCATCGATGCGTCAGGCAGTCTGGCGACGTGCAAAGACGCGACTCTGACGCTCGACACCGCGCTCGCCGGTCGTCGCGATGCACTGAACCCGGCTGAACTTCTGCTTGCCGCGCTTTCCGCCTGCATGATCAAGGGCATCGAACGGGTGGTGCCGATGCTGAAGTTCTCGTTGCGCGGCGTCGAGATCCGCGTGCATGGCGTCCGGCAGGACGTCCCGCCGCGGATGGAGCGCATCGACTACGAAATCGTGGTGGACACGGACGAGCCCGACAGGCGCTTGGAGTTGCTGCACGACAACGTGAAGAAGTACGGGACCGTGTTCAACACTGTGGCACCGGGCACCGATCTGAAGGGCGTCCTGGTCCGCGCCACATCACACGGGTCGTAAGAGGGCGCGCATGCACCCGTTTCCGCATCACTATTCGGTCGTCGCGAAGGCAGACACGCAAGGCGACGTCGCCCTGGAAGGTGAGCGCCTTCCGCCGATCATGTCTGCGCCGCCAACAGAGTTCGGCGGACCTGGCGACCGATGGTCTCCCGAGACTCTGTTCGTCGCCGCCGTTGCGGACTGCTTCGTGCTGACCTTCCGCGGCATCGCCGGTCTTTCACGGTTCTCCTGGGTGTCGCTGGAGTGCAACGTGACCGGAACCGTCGAGCGTGTCGACCGGGTCACGCAGTTCACGGCCCTAGAGATCCGTGCGCGTCTCAAGGTGCCATCAGGGGCGACCGAAGAGCAGGCGCGACGGCTGCTCACGAAGGCAGAAGAGACCTGCCTGGTCACGAACTCCCTCAAGGTTCAACCACACCTGGAGTCTGTTGTGGAGATCGAGCAGCCGTGAAGACCGTGATCTTCGCGTGTGTTCACAATGCCGGACGCTCGCAGATGGCGGCCGCGTTCTTCAACGCACTGGCTGATCCACTCAAGGCGCGAGCCCTTTCAGCAGGAACAGCCCCCGGCGAGCGTGTGTACCCGCAGGTTGTTGCGGTGATGCAGGAAGAAGGAATCGACCTGAGCGCGGCTCGCCCTCAGAAGCTCACCGCTGAACTCGCTGCGGAGGCGCAGCTCCTGATCACCATGGGGTGCGGGGACGCTTGTCCGTATGTACCAGGGGTACGCCGCGACGACTGGCCGTTGGAGGATCCCCGGGGGCAACCCATCGAACGCGTCAGGGGTATTCGCGATGAACTTCGCGCTCGCGTGGAGGCGTTAATCGTTCAAGAGGCCGCGAGGTAGCTCCACGTCACTACCCGACGCACATCCCTCTGGCGCGATAGAGACGGAGACCGGGGCGATGCTCTTGCCGCCGTTCACGAGCGAGGTCGACTGGAGCGGAGCAAAAGGGGATGACTGATCTCCGTGTTGTCGCCACCGCAGGCGTCGGCGGACCGCAGATGAAAGTCTGAGACGCCGCCACGGACGTCGATATCGATCTCGCAGCAGCGGACGAGCATCTGTCGGAGCTGCTCTCGGCCTCGCTGAACTCGGGACTTCATACCCGATAACGAAACGCCGACGTGGCGCGCGGCCTCTGCCTGCGTCAAACCCCGGAGAGATGTCAGTTCGATGGCCGTCCGGTACGGCTCCGCCAAGCGTCCGATCATTGGCGTCAAACACGACGCGAGCTCCTCCTCGGATTCGCGCACGACGGCCGTGTCCGCCACCGCCGGTAAATCGACCTCCAACGAATCCGTCCGGCCGTCTTTACGTTGGCGTGCACGGAGGGCGTCCCGGAGTGCATTACGCGCAATCTGAAAGAGCCAGGCCTCAGGCCGCTCCGTCGAACGCAGGCTATCTAAGTGCTTGACGACCCGGAGGAAGACGTCCTGAAGGAGGTCGTCGGGTTCGACGCCGGCAGGGACGCGGCGAGCCAGGAACGCGCGTAGCGGCGGCGCAAAATCGCCCCACAGCGTCGCCGGGACGCCCGATCCAGGCAATCCGACCTGTTCAACCGGCGGCTCCGACGGGTCCTGCGCCATGGCTCCTCCGACCACCTTTATACCCTCCCTGCCTCTCCATACAAAGACGCCGGTCGTCCGGAAAGGACGCAAGTGCATACCGGGTGCGTCCGACGCGACAGTGCGTCGTCTTCAGGGCTGCGGGCCAGAGGAACTGACCCGGACACAATCAGTGGAGGATTCCAATGACTACCCGACGCCTTATTACCTCAACGCTCCTGGCCGTTGCCCTGGCCGGCGGCTTCGTGCGCGGCTCGGACGGCCCGAAACCGGCGTCCACCCCCGGTCTTGGCGAGCCGACTCTGTCAGAAGTCCGTCACCTGACCGAAAGGTTCCGGGACGTCAACGTCGCCTTGGCGGAGGGGTATGTCCGCGACCCCTTTGATGTGTGCGAGACGGCCGAGATGATGGGGCGCCCGGCGGCGCTCGGCGCGATGGGTATTCATTTCTTCCGACCGGACCTGCTGGGCATCACCAAGCCGCCATCGCCTCGCGTCGGTGGCACGGGTACGCACACGGACTTTCGGCAGCCGAGCATCCTGATCTATGAGCCCAAGGCTGACGGATCGCTCGAGCTCGTCGCCGTCGAGAACCTGGTGTTTGCCGACGCGTGGCGTACGGCGGGACACACGGAACGGCCGACGTTCCATGGCGTGCCGTGCGATGCGATGGCCGACGATCCGAGCACCGCACTCGACGAGGCGCATATGTTCGAACCGCACTTCGACAGGCATGTCTGGATCTATCGCGAGAACCCGAACGTCTTCACGCCGCTGAATCCTGCCGTGACGTGCGCGGCTCACGAGGCCGCGAAGACTCATTCTCATCATGGCGGCTCCCACTGACAATTGGGTCCGCTCTACGAGCGAACTGCCTTGGCGTAGCTTGTGCGGCCAGTTGCACCGCGGTCGCGAAGACGTCGGCGTGTCGAAGTAGAGGTCAACTGAGCCGTCAGTGTTGACCTTGAGCCTGCCTGTCGAACTGAGAGCCGCCTTGTGAGACGGTCCGTCTCCTACGGGTGTAGTATTCAGGCATGCCACGAAGGGCCGCGGCGCCGCCTCGCCTGACGGCGCTGCAACTGGCCGTCATGCAAGTGCTGTGGTCGCGCGACGAGGCGTCGGTGACCGGCGTCCAGCGCGCGATGACGGGACGGCGGCTCGCGCTGACCACGGTGGCGACGATCCTCGTCCGGCTGGAGCAGCGCGGACTCGTCAGCCACCGAGCCGAGGGCCGACAGTACATCTATC
>Ga0247829_10001651_pt1 | contig 10384 bp, 4 predicted proteins | sample 12C_Control_Day4_FD_207765 | JGI IMG/M metagenome (GOLD analysis project Ga0247829, IMG submission 207765) | Soil microbial communities from agricultural site in Penn Yan, New York, United States - 12C_Control_Day4 | ecosystem: Environmental > Terrestrial > Soil > Agricultural land | place: USA... | reverse complement strand
GCGCCCCTCAGCGCAGCGCTCGACCGGACGCGCGCGCGATGAGCTTCGCCCCTTCGCGGAACCACAGTACGCAGCTCGCCGCGGCAACACATCGCAGCCAGTCGGCGGCCGTGAGCGGAACGGTCCCAAACGCTCGCTGCAGCGCCGGCACGTAGACCACGGCGAGCTGCAGGGCGACGGAGACGCTCGTCGCCGCCCACAACCAGGAGTTCGTAAAAAGATCTTCGAACGCGCTCCGTACGTCCGACCGCGCATTGAAGACGTTGAACATCTGGAACAGCATCAGCGTCGTGAACGCCATCGTCTGCGCATAGGGCAGATCTCCCGTTCCTTCGATGAATCCGCCAGGCATCGACGCGTCCAGCACGAAGAGCGTCCCCGCCGCCATGACTACGCCGACGAGCAGGATGCCGCGCCACATGGAACCCGTGAGTACTCCTTCGCTCGCCGGTCGCGGCGGCTGCTGCATCAGCCCCTCGTCTGCCGGATCGACGCCGAGCGCCAGCGCGGGCGGACCGTCCGTCACGAGGTTGATCCAGAGGATCTGCGTCGCCAGCAGCGGCAGCACGAGGCCGCCCTGCTCCGCGTGCAGACCGATCCGGCGAGCGAGCACGACGCCGAGAAACATCGTGAGGACCTCGCCGATGTTCGACGAGAGCAGATAGCGGAGGAATTTGCGGATGTTCGCGAAGATCGCGCGCCCTTCTTCGACGGCGGCGACAATCGTCGAGAAGTTGTCGTCGGCGAGAATCATGTCCGCCGCTTCCTTCGACACGTCGGTGCCCGTGATCCCCATGGCAATGCCGATGTGCGCGCGTTTCAGCGCGGGCGCGTCGTTCACACCATCGCCGGTCATGGCAACGATGTTCCCGGTGGCGCGCAGGGCTTCGACGATACGGAGCTTGTGCTCGGGATTGACACGCGCGTACACCGACACTTCGTTGATCACGCGGGCGCGATCATCGTCAGACAGCTTTTCGAGTTCAGTCCCTGTAATCGCGCGACCGTCGTCAGAGATCCCCAGCTCGCGGGCGATGACGGACGCGGTGGTCGGATGGTCGCCCGTGATCATCAGCGGCCGGATCCCTGCAGCGCGCGCGCGCGCGACCGCCGTCCTGGCTTCGAGCCGCGGCGGATCGATCATGCCGATCAATGCACCGAACACGAGCTCCTGCTCCATACCCGCGTCGGGCGCGAACCCGGCTCTCAGCGTCTCGTCGCTCAGCGGCCGGCCTGCGACAGCGAGCGTCCGCATCGCTTCAGCAGCAAGCCGTTCATCGGCCGAGAGGATCTCTTTCGCACGGGCGTCCGTGAGGGGACGATACTCACCGCCGACGAGCTCGTATTTGCAGCGACTCAAGAGGACCTCGGGCGCGCCCTTGGTGTACAGCATCACGCGGCCGCGGATCGTGTCCTGATGGACGGTGCTCATCATCTTGCGTTCCGACGAAAAGGGCACCTCTCCCAGTCGCGGCATCGCCGTGTCGAGCGATTCGTGAACCACTCCGGCCTTTCTGGCGGCGACGAGCAGCGCGCCCTCGGTCGGATCCCCCTGAACGGTCCATCGCCCGTCCTCCTCCTTGATCTCCGCGTTGTTCGCCCGGTCGACTGCTGCGAGCACGCGGTCGAGCTCGATGCGCAGAGGTCCGTCGATCGCGCCGCCTCCCTCGCGAACGACGTCACCCGTCGGCTCGTATCCCGAACCGGCGAAATTGACACGTCCGCTTGCCGTCACGACAACGCGGACGGTCATCTCGTTCTTCGTGAGCGTGCCGGTCTTGTCGGACGCGATCACGTTGGCCGAGCCGAGCGTCTCGACCGCAGCCAGATGCCGGACGATCGCGTTGCGGCGCGCCATCCGCTGCACGCCAAGCGAAAGAACGGCCGTGACAACGGCCGGCAGCCCTTCGGGAACGGCGGCTACCGCCAGGGCCACCCCGAGGATGAGAACGTCGAGCATCGCCGCGAGACCGTGAACGTCCTCGACGACGATGATCGTGGCGATCATCACAATGGCGATGGCGACGACGACCAGGCCAAGGATGCGGCCCGTGCGATCCAGCTCGGCCTGAAGAGGCGTGCGCTCCTCGCCCGTGGTTTCGAGCAACCCGGCGATGCGCCCCATCTCGCTGCGCATCCCCGTCGCGGTGACGAGCGCGCGTCCGCGTCCGTATGTGACCGCCGTGCCGCTGAAGACCATGTTGTGGCGATCGCCGAGCGGCACCTCGCCCTCGATGATCGCGGTGTCTTTCAGGACCGGCACGCTCTCGCCGGTCAGCGCCGCTTCGGCGGTCTGAAGCGCGGTCGATTCGATGATCCTTGCGTCGGCAGGGATCGTGTCACCTTCTTCGATGATGACCAGATCCCCGCGTACGATATCGGCCGCCAGCATTCGTCGCCGCTGCCCGCCCCTGATTACCGTCGCCTCACCGGCCGACATCGCGTGCAGGGCAGCCACTGCGGCTTCCGCACGCGACTCCTGCAGATACCCCATGGCCGCGTTGAGCAGCACGACGGCGAAGATGGCGATCGCTTCGTACGGTAGCGGCGCATCGCGCTCGTAGACCCAGAGCGCGGTCGAGATGACGGTGGCGGCGAGCAGAAGAAGAACGAGAACGTCCTGGAATTGCGCGAGGAAACGGCGCCAGCCGGGCACGCCGGGTTTTGCCGCCAACTCGTTCCGCCCGTCCGACGCCAGTCGCTGCCTTGCGTCGTCGTCAGAAAGGCCGCGGGAGAGATCCGTGGCGAGCGAGGCTGCGACTTCTTCCGGCGCCTTGCGGTAGAGGTCGCCAGGTTCCGGTTGCGTCACCACCTGTCGATATTAGATCGACGGATCCGCAGATCGGCCGACCGATCGATCTGCCGATCGACCGATCTAATTGATCCAGTCTGCGATGAACACGTTCGTCTCCCCCGCGGTCTTCGCGTTCCTGTTGGATGCGAACACGAGGTGTTTACCGTCGGGCGAGAACATCGGGAACCCGTCGAACGTGTCGTTGAACGTGATCCGTTCGGCTCCCGTTCCATCGAGATTGATCGTGTAGATGTCGAAGTCGCGCCCTTTCGGGTCCTCGGTATTCGAGGCAAAGATGAGGCGCTTGCCGTCGGGGTGCCACGACGGTGCGAAGTTGGCGCCGCCGCGTCGGGTGACCTGCTGGATGTTGCGGCCGTCGCGATCCATGACGAACAACTCGAGGGATGTGGGCCGCCAGAGCGCCTGTTTCAGGAGCGAGCGGTAATCGTCGAGTTCCGCTCCGGCCGGCAATTGGCGCCCGCGAAATGCGATGCGCCCGCCATCCCACGAGAAGAAGGGACCGCCATCGGGTCCGGGACGGTTGGTGAGCCGCCGCACGTCCGATCCGTCCGCCTTCATCGAATAGATCTCCATGTCGCCATCACGCACGCTCGTGAACGTGATGAGACCGTCGGGGGCGATCGTCGCCTCGGCGTCATAGCCTGGTGAGTTGGTGAGATTCGTCAGGCCAGTGCCGCTCGGGGTGGCGCGATAGATGTCATAGCTGTCGTAGATCGGCCAGACATACCCGCGCGAAAAATCGGGTTTTGGAGGGCACGCCGCCGCCGTGGCGTGCGTGGAGGCGAACAGGATTTCTTTCCCCGCCGGGTAGAAGTAGCCGCAGGTGGTGCGGCCGTTACCCGTGCTCACGCGGCGTTCGTCGGAACCGTCGATCTTCATGGTGAAGATCTGATCGCACTCAGTGCCAGGCCGCGTGGACTGGAATATCAGCCGCTGCCCGTCAGGCGAGAAGTATGCCTCGGCATTTTCGCCGCCGTGCGTGAGTTGACGGACGTTCCGAAGGTGTTTTTCGCTGGTGGTCGCGGGCGACTGCGGACGCTGGATGCCCGTCGACGCCGCCAACATGGCGCTGCAGGCCGCAAGCAGGATGTGTATGCGCATATCGGTCCGAGGATTCTGCGCAATTATCTACTGCCGGCAGCGATCCCGTCGAGCGTCTGCGTATCGAGTTCGATCGTCCGCGAACGAAAAGAGTATTCATTGACGACGGCACCACGGGGTCGTTGGGTCTTGCGGACCCAACGGACCCAGCGGAGCCGACGGCCCCCAACGAACCTACTTCTTCTTCCTGCCCCCCGAAGCTTTCTTCGAGCCGCCGCGGCTGGTCTTGCTCGAGCCACCACGCGACGTCGTCTTGCGCGAACCGCCGGACGACTTGCGCGAGCGCGATCCCCCGCCCGGAGTCCGTCCGCCGCCACCAGAGGTCCGTCCGCCGCCACCCGACGTCTTCCGCGAGCCCGCGCGACCGCCTGCGGATTTGCGAGATCCGCCGCCACTGCTCGACTTGCGCGAACCGCCGCGCGAGCTGGACGACTTGCGCGAACCACCGCCGGAGGATTTGCGCGATCCACCCCCGGATGACCGTTTGCTGCTGCCGCCCGATCGGCTGTCTCCGCCACCGGCTCCTCGCATGCCGCCTGACTCGCCTTCCATTCCGGCGTCCTCGTCACCAGCGGTCATGTCATCGTTTTCGTCGTCTTCACCAGCGGTCATGTCATCGTTTTCGTCGTCGTCCATACCGACCGTTGTATCGATGTCGTCATCGTCTTCATCAGCCATGGTGCCGTGCACCTCCTTCGTCGAGCCGTTCGCAACTTGCGCGCCAGCGGAACTTCCTGTCCCTCCAGGGCGTAACATACGAAGTCGTTCGTACTTCTCGGAGACACCACGATGATCGACACCTGGATCCACGACGTCCGCTTCGCGCTTCGCTTGCTGGCTCGCAGTCCGCTGTTCACCGCCACCGCTGCGCTGTCGCTGGCGATCGGGATCGGGGCGAATGCGACGATCTTCTCGGTCGGGAGCGCGTTGCTGCTCCGTCCGATGCCCGGACTCGCCAATGCTGATCGGCTCGTAGACATCGGCCGGTCGAGCCCCGGGGCGGAATTCGACACCGTCTCGTACCCGAACTACGCGGACATCCGCGACCGCATGACGACGGTCAGCGGGGTGTTCGCACACCTGATCGAGCCCACGCCAATGAGCCTGGGCGGCAGCGGCGACGCCGAGCGCGTATACGGCGCGCTCGTGAGCGGCAACTATTTCTCGATTCTCGGCACGCTGCCCGCGAGCGGACGACTGCTCAGGCCCGAAGATGATCGCGTCGGCGCAGGCAACCCCGTGACCGTGCTCAGCTATGACCTGTGGACCCGCAGGTTTGCCTCGGACCCGCAGATCGTGGGCCGGACTGTCTCGATCAACGGCTATCCGTTCACCGTCATCGGGATCGCGCCACGAGGTTTTCAGGGGACGACGGTCATCAAGGGGGACTTGTGGGTGCCGCTGTCGACGCTCACGCAGGCCATGCCCGACCATCGCGACACGCTGTTCACGTCCCGTCGCGCGACGTGGCTGTTCATGGGCGGGCGACTGAAGGACGGCGTGAGCGTGGTGCAGGCGACGTCGGAACTCGACGCGATAGGCGCCGCTCTACAGCAGGAGCACTCCGACACGAACGAGCAGATGACGTTCCGCGCGGCGCCCCTGTCGGTGTTTCCCGGGATGACGAAGGTCATGGCCGGATTCATCGCGCTGCTCATGGGAATCGTCACTCTGTTGCTGATGATCGCGTGCGTGAATCTGGCCGGGATGCTGCTCGCCCGAGGAGCCTCGCGGACGCGCGAGATTGCCGTCCGCATCGCGATTGGTGCCGGCCCAGGGCGCGTTGCGCGGCAGCTCCTGACGGAAACGGCGGTGCTCTTCGCCCTCGGCGGCGTCGCCGGGCTCGTACTGTCACGCTGGCTGACCAGCCTGCTGCTGGCGCTCCTGCCGCAGCTGCCGGTCCCGCTCTCGGTCGAAATCACGACCGACTGGCGGGTCGTCCTCTTCACGGCGATGGCGTCACTGGTCGCGGCCGTCCTCTGCGGTCTCGCTCCGGCGATGCAGGCGCGGAAAACGAGCCTCGTCGCGTCGCTGAAATCGGACGCGCTCGACGGCCGCCCCGCTCGTCTTCGGCTGCGCAACGTCTTCGTCGTCGGCCAGGTGACCATGTCGATCGTGCTCGTGGTTGCGGCGGGATTGTTCATGCGCGCGCTCGAGCGCGCAGCGAGCACACCGACAGGATTCGATCAGCGCAACGTTGAAGTCGTGTCGTTCGACCTTGCGCTCGGGCGGCTGACCGCCGACACCGGCCGCCAGTTCGCGCGCGAGCTGGTCGAGCGAACGACCGCGCTGCCGGGGGTCGCGAGCGTGACACTGGCCGCGGATCTGCCTCTCGACGGCGGTCGAATGGGATTTGGTTCGGTGCGCCTCCCAGGCACCGCCGGCCGAGAGCAGGACCCAGCCATCTCGGCGGACTGGAACATCGTCGCGCCAGGCTTTTTCCGCACGCTCGGCATTCGACTGGTGCGTGGCCGTGACTTCGCGCCGCAGGACTCGCGCGGTGCGCCGCTCGTCGCGATCGTCAACGAGGCGTTCGCCCGCGCCGCATGGCCGGGTCAGGATCCCGTGGGACGTGAGGTCGAGACGGACACCGGCGACGGTCTCTACCCGACGACGGTGATCGGCGTTGCCGGCGATGCGCGCTTCATGTCGGTTGCGCAGGCGGCAGAGCCCTATATCTACGTGCCGCTCGCGCAGCTATACCAGGGGCGGATACACCTCGTCGTGAAAACGCATGGGCGCAGCGTGCTTGCGGAGGTTCGATCGCTGGTGCGCACAATGAATCCGAACCTGCCGGTGACCGAGGCGCTGCCGCTGTCTGACATCACCGCGCTGGGCACGATCCCGCAGCGCATTGCAGCGGCGATCGCGGGAACGCTGGGCGTCGTCGGGCTGCTGCTCGCCGCGATGGGCATCTACGGCGTAACGTCCTATGCCGTGAGCCGCCGCACGCGTGAGATCGGGATCCGTATGGCGCTCGGCGCCGAATCGGGCGATGTGCTGCGGCTGCTGTTGAAGCAGGGCGCCATCCTCGCCGGGGCCGGCGTCGCGCTCGGTCTCGTCATCGCCGCCGCGGGTTCGCAGCTCGTACAGAGCCTGCTCTATGGAATCAACGGCCTCGATCCGATCACGTTTCTCATCGCCGGACTGTTGTTCGTCTCCGTCGCGCTCATTGCCACGTACCTCCCTGCCCGCCGGGCGCTCGCCGTGGATCCTATGAGTGCTCTCAGGAACGAGTAGAGATCACGACAACTCCAAACTACAAAAAGAACGAAACCATTAGGTCATTGTTGTAGTTTGGAGTTTGTAGTTTGGAGTTGACGTTTCTCTATACTGAAGCGTGATCCGGGTATTGATGGCGGCGGCGCTGCTCTGCTGCGCCGCGTGCCAGGCTCCGCAACAGGGTGAGTCGCCGGGCAGCGGCGCGCGCGTCCGAAGCATCCTCCTCATCACCATCGACACCCTGCGCGCGGATCGCCTGGGTGCCTATGGTGATACGACGGCACGCACGCCGGTGATGGACGGCCTGGCGGCCCGCGGCGTGCGATTCGCCAATGCGTTTGCTGCCGCGCCGATTACGCTCACCTCACACGCCACGATCCTCACCGGTCGCTATCCGCCGGGGCACGGCGCACGACACAACGGGATGCGAATGGACCTGGCCGTCCCCACGCTTGCCGACGCACTGGCACAGCGTGGCCTGACGACGGCGGCATTCGTCGCCGCCTTTCCGCTCGATCGCCGCTTCGGCCTCATCAAAGGATTCCAGACCTACGGGGATCAACTGCCGCGGGGCGACGACGGCCGGCCGGCGAACGAACGTCCAGGGCAGATGGTCGTGGACGACGCGCTCGACTGGCTCCAGCAGCACCGAGCGGATCGCTTTTTTCTCTGGGTTCACCTCTTCGAGCCGCATGCGCCCTACGGGGACGCGCGAACAGGACGGCCGCTGCAGGCGCGGTATGCGGACGACGTCGCGGAAGCGGACCGGCAGGTCGGCCGCCTGCTGGAGGGCCTTGGTGAGGCCGCCCCGACGACCGTAGTCGTCCTCACCGCGGATCATGGTGAGGCGTTCGGCGAGCACGGCGAGATGGCTCACAGCATCTTTGTCTATGACACCACACTGCGGGTGCCGCTGTTGATCGCGGGCCCCGGCCTCGATGCGCGTACGGTCGACGCTCCTGTGAGCCTCGTCGATCTCGCCCCCACGATCACGAAACAGCTCGGCGCGGGCGCGTTCGACGCGGACGGCATCGATCTCTCGCCCGTTCTCGCCGGCGCGGCGCCGCCGAACCGCGCCCTGTACGCGGAGTCGTTCGCGCCATTGCTCGACTTCGGCTGGAGCCCGTTGCGCGCGGTGCGGTCAGAAGGATGGAAGCTCATTTCAGCGCCGAAGCCCGAGCTGTATCACGTCGCGGACGATCCACACGAGTCGAAGAATGCGTTCGACGCCGATCGCACTCGATCAGCGTCATTGCAGGCGCAGGTGGATCGGTTCTCCGGCGACAAGCTGTCGCCGGAACGGAAGACGGATCCTGAAACTGCCGCGCGGTTGCAGGCGCTCGGTTATGTATCAGGGGCGCCGGCAGGCAGCGCGCGTCCGGACCCGAAGGATCGTCGCGAGATGGCCGCGTATATTGCGCAGGTCACGTCAGGTGAGCTGCACGGCGCGGCGCTCGAACGCGTGCTCGAGCTGATCCTCGCCGCAGAACCGCGCAACCCGCTCGCAAATCTGCGGCACGGATATGTCCTCCTGGAATCGAACCGGTGTAACCGAGCGATGGCGAAGTTCCGCATCGCGATCGAGGAGAAGTACCCATCCGCCGACCCGTATCTTGGCCTTGCCGCGTGTCAGGCCGCGCGGCGCGATTTCACCGGCGCCGCGGCAACGTTGCGCGCCGCCGACGCGGTCGAATCAGGCAATCCCGTTGTTCTCGCGAACCTCGGTCTCGTCCTCTCCGACGGCGGACATCCCGCGGCAGCGATCGACCCGCTCCAGCGCGCGCTGACAACGGATCCCGATCTTCACCAGGCGCGCTTCGGCCTCGCCATCGCCTTGGCGCGCGCGGGACGTCGTGCCGACGCGTCGGCGCAGGCACAGGAGCTGCTCCGTCGTCTTCCGCCGAATGCACCGCAGCGGCCCGAGGTCGAGCGGCTGGCTGAAGCCTTGAAGTAAGCTGCGCCCGTCACACCATTCATCAAGGCGCCAAGCGATTGGACCGCGAATCCAACCAACGGTTGGACCGGTACAGACGATCACGCTCCAACCGTTCTCGATCCCGTGCCGCGGACGGTTCACCCCTTCTGCTGATGGAGAGCGGGTTGCTCATCTCCTCCGAATACAGGAGGACCGCAACGCATGACTATCAACAGGATCATCCACTGGATGATCATGTCAGCTGCACTGCTCGTCGCCCCGGCGGCCGCGAACGCACAGCAGACAACAGGCAACGTTTCAGGAAGGATCGTTGACGCGCAGGGCGGCGCGATCCCGGGAGTCACGGTCACCGCGACCAACCCGCAGACCGGATTCAGCCGTTCGGACGTCAGCGACGCCGAAGGCATCTACCGTCTCAACGCGCTGCCGGTCGGCACCTACGACCTGACAGCGGAGCTCGCGGGATTCAACAAGCGCGAGACCAAAGGCATCATCGTCAGCGTCGGGCAGTCGTTCGACGTGCCGATGACGCTGACGGTCGCCAGCCTGCAGGAGAACGTCACGGTGAGCGGTCAGTCACCTCTCATCGAGACGCGCTCGTCGTCGGTCGGCGGCGTCGTCGATGTGGCGCGCATCGAGAATCTGCCGCTGAACGGCCGCCAGTTCGCGAACCTCGCCGTGACGCTGCCGGGCGTCGGGCTCGGATTCCACTCGGATCCGACCAAGAGCACGCAATTCTCACCGCAGATCGCCGGCGGCAACGGCCGCAACGTGAACTACCAGATCGACGGTGGCGACAACAACGACGACACGGTCGGCGGTCTGCTGCAGCTGTTCCCGCTCGAGGCCATTCAGGAGTTCAACTTCCAGACCGCCCGCTACAAGGCGGAGTACGGCCGCAGCAACGGCGGCGTCATGAACATCGTGACCAAGAGCGGCACGAACCACTTCCAGGGCAGCGGCTTCACGTTCCTGCGGGATTCATCGATGAACGCGAAGACAGAGACCGAGAAACTGGCAGAGGTCGACAAGCAGGATTATCGGCGCTATCAGTATGGCGGCTCGTTCGGCGGTCCCATCCTGCTGAACCGCGCGCATTTCTTCGCCGCCGCGGAACGGACACAGCTCGATACCAAGCAGGCGGTCGACACCTCCGGCCTGTTCCCGGAGCAGGACGGCATCTTCACGACCCCCATACGCGAGAACCTGTTGACCGCGAAGGGCACGATGAACCTCAATGCAGCCCAGTACCTGTCGGTCCGCTACGGCCGCAATACGAACTCGCAGCCGTACGGCGCCGGCCCGACGGC
>Ga0247829_10001650_pt1 | contig 10385 bp, 8 predicted proteins | sample 12C_Control_Day4_FD_207765 | JGI IMG/M metagenome (GOLD analysis project Ga0247829, IMG submission 207765) | Soil microbial communities from agricultural site in Penn Yan, New York, United States - 12C_Control_Day4 | ecosystem: Environmental > Terrestrial > Soil > Agricultural land | place: USA... | reverse complement strand
CCCCGCAGGGCGCGCTGCTCGCGTCGACGCCGCTCACCCTGGCGGAGACGGCGTCCGTGTTCGGCGAGATGCTGACCTTCAGGGCCCTGCTCGCCACAACCAAGGACATGCGCGAGCGCAAGGCGCTCTTGGCGCAGAAGGTCGAGGACATGATCAACACGGTCGTTCGCCAGATCGCCTTCTACGGATTCGAGCGCCGGGTGCACCAGGAGCGCCGGTCGGGCGAGCTCACCGCCGAGCGGCTCGGCCAGATCTGGCTCGAGGTTCAGGGCGAGAGCCTGGGCCCGGCCATCGATCTCAAGGATGGATACGAGACCTACTGGTCCTACATCCCCCACTTCATACATTCGCCGTTCTACGTCTATGCCTACGCCTTCGGCGATTGCCTGGTGAACTCGCTCTACGGCCTCTACCAGGAGGCGCATCCAGGGTTCGTCGGCAAATACTTCGAGATGCTGAAGGCCGGCGGCTCCAAGCACCATTCCGAGCTGCTCGCCCCCTTCGGCCTCGACGCCCGCCAGAGCGCCTTCTGGCAGAAGGGCCTCAAGGTGATCGAGAGCATGATCGACGAGCTGGAAGCCATGGAGCAGGCTGCCTGAGACCGCAGCCCAGACCTGCACCTCGCCCGGAGAGAACACTGTTCAGTCGTTGCGTTGGTGCAAAGCGCGCTGCCTGCGGAGGCCTGACGTGCTGGCCAATTCTGCCTCCCAATCGCGCTTTGACCGAAGCAGACGTGGGTGTATAAGCCGCGGCCAACTCCGCAGCGTGGCCGATCCGAGAAGCCGCCGCCTATGGCACAAGCAGCCGCCGCCCACGGTGCCGAAGATGGGCATACCAGCAAACAGTTCTGGGCCCTGGCGCTTGGATCGATCGGCGTCGTCTACGGCGACATCGGCACCAGCCCCCTCTACGCCCTGCGCGAGGCTGTAACGGCGGCCCAGCATCACGGCACGTCGGGACCCGACGCCGTGCTCGGCATCCTCTCGCTCATGACCTGGACACTGGTGCTCATCGTCACGGTCAAGTACGTGATCGTGCTCCTCAACGCCGACAACAAGGGCGAGGGCGGCACGTTCGCGCTGATGGCGCTCGGGCAGTCCGTGGCCAAGCGCAGCGCGCCGCTGATTCTGGTGTTCGGCGTCGTCGGCGCCGCCTTCTTCTACGGCGACGCGGTGATCACTCCGGCCATCTCCGTGCTTTCGGCGGTGGAAGGCCTGAAGCTCGTAGCGCCGGCGCTCAGCGATGCGGTGCTGCCGATCACGATCGCCATCCTCGTCGGCTTGTTCGCCGTGCAGTCGCGGGGGACGGCCGCCGTCGCCCAGTTCTTTGGGCCCATTACGCTCATCTGGTTCATCGTGCTTGCCATCGGTGGCATGATCCACCTGATCGACGACCCACGCGTGTTCCTCGCCTTGAACCCTGCGCTCGGCGTCGAGTTCGTTCTCACCCACGGCGTGATCGGCCTCGCCGTCATGGGCCTCGTGTTCCTGGTCGCGACCGGCGCCGAGGCGCTCTACGCCGACCTCGGCCACTTCGGGCGCAAGCCGATCCAATTCGCCTGGCTCGCCATCGTTCAGCCGGCGCTGATCATCAACTACTTCGGCCAGGGCGCGCTGCTGCTCGCCCATCCGGAGGCGATCGAGAACCCCTTCTACCGGCTCTATCCAGGCTGGGCCCTGATCCCAATGGTCGTGCTGGCGACCCTTGCCACCGTGATCGCCAGCCAGGCCGTCATCACCGGCGCCTTCTCTTTCACGCGCCAGGCCATCCAGCTGGGATTGCTGCCTCGCCTCGAGATTCGCCACACGTCGGAGAGCGTCGCCGGCCAGATCTATCTGCCGCGTGTCAACCAGGTGTTGTTCGTCGGCGTCGTGCTCGTGACCTTGACCTTCCGCAACTCGAGCAACCTCGCCGCAGCCTACGGCCTGTCCGTCACCGCGACCATGGTCATCGACAGCCTCATGGCCTTCTTCGTAGTGTGGCGCTGTTGGGGCTGGCCGGTGTGGAAAGTGGCTGCCCTGATGGTGCCCCTGCTGCTGATCGAGCAGGCGTTTCTTGCCGCCAACGTCATGAAGATCCCCGAGGGCGGCTGGATGCCGCTGCTCGTCGCGGCAGCGATCAGCCTGCTCGTTCTGACGTGGGTGCGCGGCTCGCGCACGCTCGCCAAGGCCACCCGCAAGAACGAGGCCGACCTCGAGTGGCTGGTGCGCAAGCTCGACGCCAAGCCCCCGCATCGTGTGCCGGGCACCGCCGTATTCCTGACCGGCGATCCGAGCTCGGCGCCCACCTCACTCATGCACAACCTCAAGCACAACCGCGTGCTGCATGAGCGCAACATCATACTGACCATAAAGACCGAGGACGTGCCGCGCGTGCCGCGTCACGAGCGCATCGAGATCGACAGGGTCGCCGACACCTTCGTTCGCGTCATCGCGCACTATGGCTTCATGGAGACGCCGAGCGTGCCCAAGATCCTGGAGCACTGCCGGCGCAAGGACCTCAATATCGACATTGCCGCCACCTCGTTCTTCCTGTCGCGGCGCTCGCTCAAGACGACGATGAAGTCGGAGATGCCGCGCTGGCAGGAGCTGCTGTTCATCTGGCTCGCGGGCCGCGCCGAGGACGCCACCGAGTATTTCCGCATCCCGAGCGATCGCGTCGTCGAGGTCGGCACCCAGGTGATGGTGTAAGCTCGCCTCGTTCTGGTGCGGCCGCGGTGCGGGCGCCTGATATCCTGCAGGAATGACAAACGAGCGTCGGACGATCCGCGTGCGCGGCTCGCAATGGCGCCGGGAGGAAACATGGAGCGGTCCTACGGCTGGGTCGTCGTCGGCGCGGGCATGCTGATGACCTGCATCGGCATCGGGGCGATGTTCTCGCTCGCCGTTTTCCTCCAGCCGATCGCCACGGACACGGGCTGGTCGCGCAGCGGCATATCGACGGCCGCCACGCTCGATTTCCTCAGCATGGGCGCCGCCGCGTTTCTGTGGGGCGCGCTGTCGGACCGCTTCGGCACGCGCATCGTCGTGCTGCTCGGCAGCGCCCTGCTGGGCGTCGGCCTCGTCGCCGCCAGCCAGGCGACCTCGCTGATCGAGTTCCAGCTGCTGTTCGGCGTTGTTATCGGAGTCGCCGCCGGCAGCTTCTACGCACCGATGGTGTCGGTCGCGACCGCATGGCTCGAGCATCGCCGCAACCTCGCGGTCGCGCTCGTCTCCGCCGGCATGGGCATCGGGTCCATGACCATCTCTCCGATCGCCGGGCTGCTGCTCGAGGCCCTGGATTGGCGCACCGCCATGCTGCTCATTGGCCTCGCATCCTGGGCGCTGCTGCTGCCCGCCGCACTCCTGGTGCGTCCGCCGCCCGTGGCAACAGGCGATGCGGGTCTGCCCTCAGCGGCGCCCGCTGCCGCCCAGGACGTACCCATGACGGCCGGACAGGCGCTGCTCACGCCGCAGTTCGCAGCCATCGCGCTCACCCATTTCGCCTGCTGCGCCGCGCATTCGGGACCGCTCTTCCACATGGTCTCGTACGCCGCCTTCTGCGGCCTCCCACCGTTGATTGCCGTCAGCGTGTTCAGCCTCGCAGGTCTCGCAGGTCTCGGAGGGCGCATCGGTTTCGGCTTGATCGCCGACCGGATCGGGACCAAGCCGGCGCTGGTCGCCGGGCTTGTGATGCAAGCCCTGGCAATCGCCACGTATCTGTTTGTCGGCGCACTCGGGGAGTTCTATGCCCTGTCCGTCGTGTTCGGCCTGGCGTACGGCGGCGTCATGCCGCTCTACGCCGTGCTCGTACGCGACACGTTCGGGCCGCGCATCATGGGCACCCTGTTCGGCGCGGTCGCGATGTTCGCGAGCCTCGGCATGGCGCTCGGGCCATGGGCCGGCGGATACGTGTTCGACGCCTACGGCAGCTACGCCTGGCTCTACATCGGGTCGTGTGCCATCGGGCTCGGCGCCGTCGCCATCGCGCTGACGTTCCGTCCGGTACATCTGCCGCCGATGCAGGACCAGCTCGGCCTGAAGCACGCCTGAGCGCTACCGTCGCTGCCGGCGATACCAGAGCGCCAGTGCGACGATCGCATGCGTGACGGGGGCGCGCACCGCTGCGGCCTACGCCGAGGCGGTCTCGGCCGGTGTGCGATGCTTCTGCATGTATCCCGCGTGATTTTGCCCTACACAGCGGTTCGAGGGACCCTAGCGTGCTTTCGCGCGCCGTGCACCAATGCCCCTGGACGCAGCCCCGCCGCGACCCGATATTCGAGAGACGATGAGGGCACGCGCGTGAACGACCGCAAGGACGAGGAAGAGAACCGGCTGGCGGCGCGCGCGGCCCGCTACGTCAAGGTCGGCACCAATGTCGGCGCGGTAGCGGCCCGTGTGGCGAGCCAGCGCATATTCGGCCTCGATGGCAACGACGCCAGCAACGCTGCGGCGCTGGCCGCGGCTCTGGGCGGCCTCAAGGGGCCGATCATGAAGGTGGCGCAGCTGCTCGCCACCATCCCCGAGGCGCTGCCGGCCGAGTACGCGCAGGAGCTTTCCCAGCTGCAGTCGCAGGCCCCGCCCATGGGGCCCGCGTTCGTGCGCCGGCGCATGGTGGCGGAGCTCGGCCCCGACTGGGCCGCGCGCTTCAAGAGCTTCGAGCCGACGCCCGCGGCGTCCGCCTCGCTCGGCCAGGTGCACCGCGCGACCGCCCACGACGGCACGGCCTTGGCCGCCAAGCTGCAGTACCCCGACATGCAATCGGCCGTCGAGGCCGATCTCAACCAGCTCAGGATGGTGTTCGCGCTGCATGCGCGCATGAACCCGGCGGTGGAGACGGGCGAGATCCTCAAGGAAATCTCGGCGCGCCTGCGCGAGGAGCTCGACTACGAGCTGGAAGCCCACCACACCGCGCTCTACGGCGCCATCTTCGCCGACGGCACCAACATCCGCGTGCCGCGCATCCTCCCCGAGCTTTCGACCAAGCGCCTGCTCACCATGACCTGGCTCGAGGGCCGGCGCCTCATGGACTACAAGGCGGCCCCGCTCGAGCACCGCAATGCCATTGCCCGCGCCATGTTCCGCGCCTGGTGGTTCCCGTTCTCGCACTACGGCGTGATCCACGGCGACCCGCACCTCGGCAACTACACGATCTTCGAGACCGGAACGGCGAACGGCGCTGCAGGCCGCAGCGGCGGTCCGCTCGGCGAGCCGGCCGGCATCAACCTCCTCGACTACGGGTGCATTCGCACCTTCCCCACGCCGTTCGTGCAGGGTGTCATCGACCTCTACACCGGCCTGCTCCAGGGCAGGCGCGACCTCGTCGTGCACGCCTACGAGACGTGGGGCTTCACCGGGCTCTCAGCCGAGCTGATCGACACGCTCAACATCTGGGCGCGCTTCATCTACGGGCCGCTGCTCGACGACCGCGAGCGCGAGATCGCCGACGGCACCACGCCCGGCCAATACGGGCGCAAGGAGGCCTTCACGGTGCACAAGGCGCTCAAGGAGAAGGGGCCGGTGAAGGTGCCGCGCGAGTTCGTGTTCATGGATCGCGCCGCCATCGGCCTCGGCGGCGTGTTCCTGCATCTTGGCGCCAGGCTCAACTGGCACGACATGTTCAACGACACGATCCGGGGTTTCAACCTGGACGAGGTCGGCGCGCGACAGAAGGCGGCATTCGCCGCCGCCGGTGTTCCCTTGCCGGTGCCCGGCGCATAGATTGCCAGCAGGTCCCTCCACCTCCGAGCAATCAGAACACGATCATGAGCATCCTCCAGGAACCGATCACGGTCGGCGAGCTGCGCCTGCCGAACCGTATCGTCATGGCGCCGCTGACCCGCAACCGCGCCAACATGCCAGGCCGCGTGCCCAACGCCCTGATGCGCGACTACTACGTGCAGCGCGCCTCCGCCGGCATGATCATCACCGAGGCCACATCGGTCGATCCGGCGGGCGTCGGCTATCCGAGCACGCCGGGCATCTGGTCGCCCGAGCAGACCGCGGGCTGGCGCAGCGTCGTCGACGGCGTGCACGCCGCCAGCGGCCGCATCCTCCTGCAGCTCTGGCACGTGGGCCGCATCTCGCACTCGATCTATCATGACGGGCGCCCCCCGATCGCGCCAAGCGCCGTCGCGGCAACGGGGCACGTGAGCCTGCTGCGGCCCGAGCGCCCCTACGAGGTCCCGCGCGCGCTCGCGACCGACGAGATTCCGGGCATCGTCGAGGCTTTTCGCCGGGGCGCCGTCAACGCGAAGGCCGCCGGCTTCGATGGGGTCGAGATCCATGGTGCCAACGGCTACCTGCTCGACCAGTTTCTGCAGGACGGCTCCAACAAGCGCACCGACCGCTACGGCGGCAGCCTCGAGAACCGGGCGCGTCTGATGCTGGAGGTCGCCGATGCGGTGATATCCGTGTGGGGTCCCGGCCGCGTCGGCATGCACCTTGCCCCGCGCGCCGACGCGCACGCCATGGGCGACTCCGATCGTGCCGCCACCTTCGGCTACGTCGCGCGCGAGATCGGCAAGCGCCGCATCGCCTTCATCTGCGCCCGCGAGGCGCAGGGCGAGGACAGCCTGGGCCCCGACCTCAAGCGCGCCTTCGGCGGCGTCTACATCGTCAATGAGCGCTTCAAGAAGGAGACCGCCGAGGCGGCAATCGCGGCCGGCAACGCCGTCGCCGTCGCCTTCGGCAAGGCCTTCATCGCCAACCCCGACCTGCCGCGACGGCTGGCGACGGGCGCGCCTCTCAATCCGTGGGACGCCGCCACCTTCTATACCGAGGGCCCCAAGGGCTACACGGACTATCCGGCGGCCGCTTAGCTGCGGTCTGCTTCATTCCTTGGGCTTGCTCTTGGTCACCACCTTGGGCGTGGTGTCCTTCGGCTTTGGCGGCGCCTTGAACTTGAAGGAGGCGACGAAGCGGTCGACGGCCGCCTTGCGGTTGTGCGGCTTGGTCGCGAACGCCACCACCATGTAAGTGCGCCGGCCGTCCACCACCACGATGCCCTTGCCGACCAGCGCCGTGCTCTCGAACGTGAACTCCTCGGCCGGCAGCTGCTCGCCGGGCGCCTTGGCGAATTTCCTCTTCTTGCGCAGCTGCGTCGGCGCGCCGATCTTCTGGGTGAACTTCGAGATGTTGCCGTCCAGCTCGTCGGCGGCGTTCAAGTCGTAGGTATGATCGACATGCACGACGGCGTAGTAGCCCTCGTCATGATTGATCGCGTTGAGGACCGTACGCGCGTTGTTCTCCTGGCTGGTCTCCTCCTGCGGCTGCGCCGGGAAACTGATCGAATAGCCGGCCTCCTCGGATGAAAACTGAAAGGGCTTCGCAATGGCTTGCGATGCCGCTAGGAGGAGCGTGAGACCTATTGCCAGAGCATAGTGCGCATGGTGCATAGCTGGCCCCCACACTGGCCGCGTTGTGGACTATTGCCTACCAGAGTCACAGCATGACCCCTGACTTGGAACCGATCAAGGCCACGCTTCCGGACGGGTGGGACGGCCGCATCTCGTCGGCCCGCTGCACCTGCCGCTGACGCACAACGAGCATTTCGAGGACCACCATGGCCAAGCAGGGCAAGATCAGGGTCGGCATCGGCGGCTGGACGTTCGAGCCGTGGCGCGGGGTGTTCTATCCCAAGGGCCTAACGCACGCGAAGGAGCTCGAGTACGCGAGCCGCAAGCTCACCACCATCGAGATCAACGGCACCTTCTATCGCACGCAAACGCCCGCCACCTTCGCCAAGTGGGCCGGCGAGGTGCCCGACGGCTTCGTGTTCTCGGTCAAGGGTCCGCGCTATGCGGTGAACCGCGGCGTGCTGGCGGAGGCGGGCGACTCCATCAAGCGGTTCCTCGACTCCGGTCCGCTCGAGATGGGCGACAAGCTCGGCCCGTTCCTGTGGCAGTTCGCGCCGACCAAGAAGTTCGACGCCGCCGACTTCGGCAAGTTCCTGGAGCTGCTGCCCGCCAAGCTCGGCGGCCGCAAGCTGCGCCACGTGGTGGAGGTACGGCACAATTCGTTCTGCACGCCCGCGTTCATCGCCCTGCTGCGCGAGTTCTCGATCCCCGTGGTCTATGCCGAGCACGAGAAATATCCGGGCATCGCCGATGCGGTCGGCGACTTCGTTTATGCACGCCTGCAAAAGGGCGAGGACGACATGCCCACCGCCTACCCGCCAAAGGCCTTGGATGCGTGGGCCGAATGCGCGCGGCTGTGGTCCAAGGGCGCGGTGCCGAGCGATCTGGCCGTCGCCGACCCCAAGACAAAGCCGAAGGTCGTGCCGCGCGACGTGTTCGTCTACTTCATCCACGAGGGCAAGGTGCGCGCGCCCGCCGCGGCCATGGCGATGATCGAGCGCTTGGGAGCGTAGGGCGCAATAAGCGCAGCGCATTGCGCCGGTTCAGGGGGAGACAATGCTTCGATACATCGCCGGCCTGCTGGCCATCCTGCTGTCGTGCACCCCGCTCGCCGCCCAGGGCTGGCCCGAGCGTCAGGTCACCATCATCGTGCCGTTCATCGCCGGCTCCACGCCCGACAGCCTCGCGCGCATCGTCGCCGAGAGCCTGCAGAGGCGGCTCTCCCAGCCGTTCGTAGTCGAGAACCGCCCGGGCGCCAGCGGCAACACCGGCACGGCGGCGGCGGCCAAGGCCGCGCCCGACGGCCACACGCTGGGGGTGAGCATCGTCGGCCCGCTGGTGATCAACCACCTGCTGTTCGCCAGGATGCCCTACGACACGGGGAAGGACATCGCCCCCATCTCGATCCTCGCCGCACAGCCGAGCGTGCTGGCAATCGCCCCCAATGTTGCGGCCGACAGCGTCGCGAGCCTGCTGACGGCGATCAAGCGCGAGCCGGACAAGTTCACCTACGGCTCGATCGGTCGGGGCTCGCTGTCGCACCTCGCCATGGCATCGCTGGCGATGAAGGCCGGCGCCAACGTGGTACATCTGCCCTTCCAGGGATCGCCGGCCGCGGTGACGGCGCTGCTGCGCGGCGACGTGCAGATGGCAGTGCTGCCGGCCGCATCGGTGGCGCCGCTGGCGGCGGAGGGCAAGCTCAAGCTGCTGGCGGTGACCTCGCCGAAGCGCTCGCCTCTATTTCCGGACCTGCCGACACTCGGGGAAGCCGGCATCGCCGGCGTGGAGGCCGACGCCTGGGTCGGCCTGATCGGCCCGGCCGGAACAGATCAGGCAATTCTTGGCAAAATCTACAAGGAGGTCGCCACGACGCTGGGCGACGCCGGAGTGGTCGACAAGCTCAAAGTCCAATACATGCTGCCGATCGCCGGCTCTCCGGAGGCATTCCGGGCCGTGCTCAAGGAAGAGCACGACCGCTGGGCACCCATCATCGCCGCGTCAGGCATGAAGCCCGAATAGCGGTCTGCGGGGCATTTCCCAACTCTTGCTGCAAAATCCTGCGTCGTTTACGGTTCCGCTGCCTGGCGCCTGGCGGGCGGAGCCTTTTGCATCGGTCTGCCGCCAGCAACCGTTTTGGGAGGATTGGCGCATGAAACTCTTCGGCTCCAGGGCGCTCGCCGGCGCGGCGACGCTCTGTCTCCTCGTCAGCCTTGCTCTCCTGGACGCGGCGTTGGGACAGGGGACGGGCAAGTTCATCATCGTGCAATCGACCACGTCGACCGAGAATTCCGGCCTCTTCAAGCACTTGCTGCCCATGTTCACGAAGAAGACCGGCATCGACGTGCGCGTGGTGGCGGTTGGCACCGGCCAGGCCATCAAGAACGCTGTCAACGGCGACGGCGACGTGCTGTTCGTGCACGACAAGCCCTCGGAGGAGAAGTTCGTGGCCGATGGCGGCGGCGTGAGGCGCTTCGACGTCATGTACAACGACTTCATCGTGGTCGGCCCGGCCAAGGACCCCGCCGGCATTGCCGGCTCCAAGGACGTGGTCGCCGCCTTCAAGAAGATCGCCGACGCCAAGGCGCCGTTCGTGTCGCGCGGCGACGACAGCGGCACGCACAAGTCGGAGCTGCGGCTCTGGAAGGACGCCGGGGTCGACGCCAAGGCGGCCTCGGGCACCTGGTATCGCGAGGCCGGCAGCGGCATGGGCGCCACCATCAACACCGGCGTCGGCATGGGTGCCTACGTGTTCACCGACCGCGCCACCTGGTCGAGCTTCAAGAACCGCGGCGACTACAAGGTCGCGGTCGAGGGCGACAAGAAGCTCTTCAACCAGTACGGCATCATCCTGGTCAGCCCCGAGAAGCACGCAAAGGTGAAGAAGGCGGAGGGCCAGGCCTTCATCGACTGGGTGCTGTCGCGCGAGGGGCAGGACGCGATCAAGTCGTTCCAGATCAACGGCGAGCAGCAGTTCTTCCCCAACGCCGCCCCGACCGGGTGAGTCATCCCGGCACTTGTTGCACTGCTGTCCGGTCGGGGAATGATGGAC
>Ga0247829_10001649_pt1 | contig 10385 bp, 10 predicted proteins | sample 12C_Control_Day4_FD_207765 | JGI IMG/M metagenome (GOLD analysis project Ga0247829, IMG submission 207765) | Soil microbial communities from agricultural site in Penn Yan, New York, United States - 12C_Control_Day4 | ecosystem: Environmental > Terrestrial > Soil > Agricultural land | place... | reverse complement strand
GCTGGTCCTTGCCGGGGACGTCATCCACCTCCGGCCCGCCTGAGCGAGGCGGGTGCGCCACCTTCCCCTGGGAGTGCGCCGCTAGCCTGAGCGAGCCGTGTACACCCCCATGTCCCGTCCGGCGCGCCCGCGCTCCACCGTGCCGCGCCGGCTCCTGGCCGGTCTCGGGGTGTTTGCCGTGACGACCCTGGCGGTGGGGACCGCCGGGGTGGCAAACCTGTCAGCCACGCTCGCCACGGTCGAGCGGGCCGAGACGGGCACGGCGTTGACGAAGAAGGAGACCCCGCAGACCACCGAGAACTACCTGCTGGTGGGCTCGGACACCCGGGAGGGGGCCGATCCCACGGCCGCCGACTTCGGCTCCATGGGCACCGAGGGCGATGCGCCGGGGCGGCGCTCCGACACGATCATGGTGATGCGGTTCGACCCGAAGACGGGCAACGCCGCCATCCTCTCCATCCCGCGGGACCTGTGGGTGCCAATCGCGGGGACGGGGGACTCCAACCGCATCAACTCTGCCTACTCCAAGGGCAACGACGTCCTCATCGAGACGGTGGAGCAGAGCCTCGGTATCCCGATCCACCACTTCGTCGACGTCGATTTCTACGGCTTCAAGGACCTCATCGACGCGCTGGGCGGCGTCACCATCTACTTCGACCTCCCGACCCGCGACAAGAACACCGGCCTGCGCATCAACGAGCCGGGCTGCGTCACGCTCGACGGCACCTCAGCCCTGGCCTACGTGCGGTCACGGCACTTCTCGCAGGAGATCAACGGCCGCTGGCGCGAGGACGAATCGTCGGACTTCGGCCGCATGAGCCGCCAGCAGGACTTCATCCGTCGTGCCGCCGCGAAGGCGTTCGCCACCATCAACCAGAACCCACTGGCGGTGTCCGACCTGCTGAAGGCCGCGCTCGGCGCGGTCCACCCGGACGCCTCGCTGGACCTGGCGTCACTGGCCGACCGCCTGGCCGCGCTGGGGACGGCCGACATCGCGTCCTTCACGCTGCCCGCCAACCCCGACACCGTGGGTGACGCCGCCGTGCTGCGCATGGACGAGGAGGAGGCCCGGGCTCTGCTGACGTTCTTCGGCGGCAAGCCCCCCGAGGCGGCCACCACGAGCGTCGCCCCGCCGAGCACCAACGCCGACGGCTCGGCCATGCCGCCGGCCCCCGGCGTCCCGGCCGGCCAAGAGGCAGCCGCTCTGGCGCCGCCCACCTCGGCGGCCATCGGGACCATTCCGGACCCGAACGCCGCCTGCGGCTGACCCCGCGCCGGGCCGGCGCCGCCCGTCAGCGGGGCGGGCGTTCGGCTTCTTCGCGGTTGGCGAGGTACCAGTCGATCGTCCGGCGCAGGCCGTCCTCGAAGGACATCTGCGCCCGCCAGCCGAAGAGCTGCTCGGCCCGGGAGGGATCGACCCGGCGCCGGGGCTGACCGTCGGGCTGGGTGGGGTCCCACACCAGATCGCCGTCGAACCCGGTGAGGGCGGCGATGCGCTCGGCCGTCTCCTGGATCGTGATCTCGTGGTCCGTCCCGAGGTTGATCGGCTCGGTGCCCTGGACGTGCTCGGCGGCGAGCAGGATGCCGGCGGCGGCGTCGTCGACGTAGAGGTACTCGCGGCTGGCCCGGCCGGTGCCCCACACCTCGACCTTCCCAGCACCGGACTCGACGGCGGCGACGCACTTCTTGATGAGCGCGGGGATGACGTGCGAGACGCTGGGGTGGAACTTGTCGCCGGGCCCGTAGAGGTTCGTGGGGATGAGGTAGGCGAACCGCTGGCCGTACTGAGCGGCGTTCACCTGGGCGTGGATGAGGTGCGCCTTCTTGGCGATGCCGTAGGGCGCGTTGGTCTCCTCGGGGTACCCGTCCCACAGCGAGCCCTCGGCGAAGGGCACCGGAGTGAACTTCGGGTACGAGCACACCGTGCCGAGGAGGACGGTCTTGTTCACGCCGTGCCGCCGGGCCGCCTCGATGACGTACGTTCCCATCAAGAGGTTGTCGGTGTAGAGCGACGCCGGCTCGGCCTGGTTGTAGCCGATGCCTCCGACCCGTGCCGCCAGGTGGATGATCTCGTCCGGGGCTGCCGAGGCGACGGCGGCGTCGGCCTGCGCGGGATTGGTGAGATCGAACTCGGCCTGGCGGGGGGCGGTGACGACGGCCCCCGCGTCGCGCAAGCGGGACACCACGACCCGACCGAGGAAACCCGAACCTCCGGTGACGAGGACGGGGCGGCCGGACCAGAAGTCGCTCATGGCGGCCATGCTACGAGTGGCGCGTGCGCCAGCATGGGCGGGTGCGCGTCGCCTACACGCTGGAGCAGTGCTGGCACGACGTGCCCGGCGGGACCGCGGTGGCCGCGTTGGCGCTGGCTCGCGAGCTGGCCCGGCGGCCGGACGTCGAGCTCGTCGGTGTCTCGGCCCGGCACCGTGGGCCCGCGACCGATGGCTTCGAACCGCCGATCCCCGTGAAGGCCCTGCCCCTGCCCCGCACCGCGCTCTACGAAGCGTGGCGGCGGCTCGGGTGGCCACCCGTCGAGCGGGCCACCGGGGCGGTGGACGTCGTGCACGCCACGACCATCATCGTGCCGCCCCGGGAGCATGCGCCGATGGTGGTGACGCTCCACGACCTCGCCTTCCTGCACGACCCGGGGTCGTTCACTGCCCACGGCGTGAAGGCGTTCATGGCCGGCCTCGCCCGCATGCGCCGCGACGCGGCCGCAGTCCTCTGCTCCTCGCAGGCCACCTTGGACGACGCGCGGGCGGCCGGCCTGGCTCCAGACCGCCTGCGTCTCGTCCCGCTGGGCCTGGCGCCGGTCGGCCGGCCCGGTCCCGACGAGGTCCGGGCCTCGCTCGCTCGCCTGGGCCTACGCGCGCCGTACCTGCTGTTCGTCGGCACCCTCGAGCCCCGCAAGAACCTCGCCCGTCTTCTCGACGCGCACGCCTCCCTGTCCGCGACCTTGTCGTCGGCCGGGTCCTCGCCCCCCGAGCTGGTCGTGGTGGGGCCGCGGGGCTGGGGCGAGCAGCCACCCGCCGGACACGTGCGGCTCCTCGGCTTCGTGGACGACGCGACCAAGGCCGCGCTGTACGAAGGCGCGCAGGCCGTCTGCTACCCGAGCCTGCGCGAGGGGTTCGGCCTGCCCGTCCTGGAGGGCATGGCCCACGGAACCCCGGTGGTGACCAGTCGCGGCACGGCCACGGAGGAGGTGGGCGGCGAGGCGGTGGTCCTGGTCGATCCCCTCGATCCCGCGGACATCGCCCGGGGCATCACCGAGGCCCTCGACCGGCGGGACGAGCTGTCGGCGGCCGGTCCCTCCCGCGCCGCCCTGTTCACGTGGGCGCGCACCGCGGATGCCGTCGTCTCCGCGTACCGGGACGTGCTGCCGTAGTGCCGACCGTCGCCGTGAACCTGCTGTGGTGCCTGCCGGGCAAGGTGGGCGGCTCCGAGGAGTACGTCACCCGCGCGCTCGGCCCGCTGGCCGCGGAGGCGCCCGATCTCACCCTGACGCTCTTCGCTCTCCCGGACTTCACGGCCGCGCACCCCGAGCTGGCCGAGCGGTACGAGGTGGTCGTGGCGCCCGTGGGCGGCGACCGGCGCGGCTTGCGGGTCGTCGCCGAGCGGACGTGGCTGGCCGCCCAGGTACGGCGGCGCCATCCGGCGCTGCTGCACCACGCTGGCGGTACGGCGGCGCCGGGGTCGGGTTCCGTCCCCGTCGTCCTGTCGATGCACGACATCCAGTACATGGCTCACCCCGAGTACTTCAGCCGCGTCAAGCTGGCCTGGCTACGGCACGAGCTGCCGTCGAGCGTGGCGCGAGCCCGGGTGGTGACCACGCCGTCAGAGTTCGTGGCGTCGTCGCTGGTCGAGGCCCACGGCGTCGATCCCGCCCGGCTCGTTGTGGTGCCCCACGGCTTGCCGGTGGGATTCGCGGACGCCTCCTTCGACGAAGAGGACCTGCGCGCCCGGTACCGGGTCCCCGGACCGTTCCTGCTGTACCCGGCGGCGACGTACCCCCACAAGAACCACCTGGTCCTCCTCGACGCCCTCGCCCAGCTCGAGGACCGGCCCGAGCTGCGCTTGGTCCTGACCGGTGGACCGGCCGCCAGCGAGGAGTTGCTGCGGGAGGCCATCGCGCGTCGGGGTCTGCAGGAGCGCGTGGTGCGGACGGGCCGCGTGCCCGACGCCGATCGGGACGCGCTCCTGCGGACCGCGTCCGCCCTCGCGTTCCCCAGCCGCTACGAGGGCTTCGGAGCTCCCGTGGTGGAGGCGATGGCTGTCGGGACGCCGGTGCTGGCGAGCGGCGTGACCGCGCTGCCGGAGGTGGTCGGCCCGGCGGGGCTGCTCCTCGATCCCGACGATCCGACAGCCTGGGCGGACGCCATCGCACGCGTGCTCGACGACGCGGCGCTGCGCGCGCGCCTCGTCGCCGCCGGGCACGCCCGGGCGGGCACGTTCACGGCCGAGCACTCGGCGCAGGCGCTGGCCCGCGCGTACCGTCGGCTGCTCCCGTGAAGCTCACCGTCCTCTGCCCCCACTTCGCACCCGACCCGGCGCCGACCGGAGAGGTGATCACGCGCATCGTCCACGAGCTGGCCGACCGCGGCCACGAGGTGCACGTGGTCACGGCCCTGCCCTGGTACACGCACCATCGCATCGAGGACGGTTGGGGCGGGCGGCTGGTCCGGCGGGAGGTGACGCCCTGGGGCTCGATCACGCGGGTGCACCCCTTCCCTTCGGACAAGACGAGCCTGGCCCTGCGCTCCGCCTCGTTCGGCGCGTTCTCAGCCCTGTCGGGCGTCGCCGCCCTCCGCGGCGGACGGATGGACGCCGTGCTCGCGATGTCGCCGCCCCTCCCCATCGGCCTGGTCGCGTGGGCGGCCGCCGTCTTCCACCGATGCCCACTGGTCTTCAACGTGCAGGACGTGTTCCCCGACGTCGCCGTCGATCTAGGGAAGCTGACCGACCCGCGGCTCGTGCGGGCGGCCCGCTGGTTGGAGCGCACGACCTACGCGCGGGCCGACGCGGTCACGGTCCTGTCCGAGGACCTGAGGGCCAACATCGCGGCCAAGGTCCGACGGGAGCACCGTGACGACGTCCGTGTCATCCCGAACTTCGTCGACACCGAGGCCATCCGGCCGCTGCCCCGCGGCACCGCGTACCGCCGCGAGCTCGGGATCGGCGACGACCAGACTGTGGTCCTCTACGCGGGCAACGTCGGCTTCTCGCAGTCCCTCGACCTGCTCGTCGAGGCGGCGAGGCGGCTCGCGCACCGCCCCGAGCTGGTCTTCGTCGTCAACGGCGGTGGGTCGGGTCTGGCCGACGTACGGAAGTCGGCCGAGAACCTCCCGAACGTGCGGTTCGCCCCGTACCAGCCCCGGGAGCGGCTCCCCGAGGTGCTGGCCAGTGGGGACCTCCACGTCGTCCTGCTGCGCGCGGGCCTGGCCGCGGCGAGTGTGCCGTCGAAGACGTACTCGATCCTGGCCGCCGGCCGGCCGTTGCTGGCCTCGATCGACCCGGGGACCGAGGTGACCCGCGTCGTCACCGCGTCCGGCTGCGGGGTCTCCGTGCCCCCCGACGACCCCGACGCCTTCACGGCGGCGGTCGAATCCCTGGTCAGCGACGGTGACGGGATGGCCGCGATGGGCCGGCGGGGTCGGGCCTGGGTGGAGCGGTGGGTCTCAGCGGCCGCCGTGGCCGAGGCCTACGAGGACCTTTTCGACGAGGTGCGCCAGGGCAACAGATGGGGCCGCCAGCCGCCCCGACGTGCCCGGTGAACAGGCGCCGCCGGCCGGTAGTCTCTCCCCTTCGTGGGCAAATCATCCTCGGCGAAGAAGGCGGCGCGCGTCGCCAAGTCCTCCAGTGGGCGCAAGGTCAGATCCCAGCAGGGTCTGGTCTTCCCTGTCGCGCTTGCGGTCGTCCTGACGCTGGGGCTGGCCCTCGTCGTGTACGGCCGGGCGACCAACCGCGAGGACCTCGGCGCTCCGCAGCTCAACACGGCCAGCGAGCCCGGCGACCACTGGCACGCCGCCTACGGCGTCTACATCTGCGACGAGTACCTCCCGAGCATGAGCGTGGGCGTCGAGCCGGATCCCGGCGGCATCCACACCCACCAGGACGGCGTCATCCACATCCACCCCTTCCAGACCGCGACGACCGGCCGCAACGCCCGCATGAGCGACTTCTTCGGGCAGACAGGCCTCGACGTGACGTCGAACAAGATCCAGCTCCCGGACGATCCTGCGCTGGGTGACAACAGCGGCCAGACGTTCGAGAACGGCGACGAGTGCCCGGACGGCCAAGAGGGGGTCGTCAAGGTGCTGGTCTGGGAGGACGCCGCCGGTACGAGCGATCCCAAAGTGTTCATCGCCGACATCGATCGCATCAGGTTCACCAACAACGCCATGGCGTTCGCGTTCGCCTTCGTCCCGGCGGACCAGGACGTGAGCACCATCCCCCGTCCCCCGACGGCAGCGCAGCTCGAGGAGCTGGGCGCGCTCGACTCGGGGTCGGTGGCCACGTCCGACAGCGGGAGCTCGACGACCGTCGACCCGACCGCCACCACGATCGCCGGCACCGCCACCACGACGGCTGCCACGGCGACGACGACAGCACCCGCGGCCACGGCGACCACGCTGGCCGGCGGCTAGCCGCAGCGAGCAGGGACATGAGGGCCGTCGTCCTGGTCGGGGGATTCGGCACCCGCCTGCGACCGCTCACCGAGGATGTCCCGAAGCCGCTGCTGCCGGTCGGTCAGCGCCCCATCATCGAGCACGTCGTGCGGTCCCTGGCCGCCGGCGGGGTGACCGAGGTGGTCCTGGCCCTCGGCTTCCGGCCCGACGCCTTCTCGGCCGCCTACCCGGACGGCACCTGCGACGGCGTGCCCCTCCGCTACGCCGTCGAGCCGGAACCGCTCGACACCGGTGGGGCGATCTCCTTCGCCGCCAGGGAGGCCGGCATCGACGACACGTTCTTCGTCGTCAACGGGGACGTCCTGACCGATCTCGACGTGCGGGCCCTCCTCGCCTTCCACCGGGAGAAGGGGGCGGAGGCCACGATCCACCTCACCCCGGTCGAGGATCCCTCGTCGTTCGGCGTCGCCGCGCTCGACGGCGAGGGCCGCGTGCTGCGCTTCGTGGAGAAGCCGCCGCGCGATGCTGCGCCCAGCAACATGATCAACGCCGGCACCTACGTCTTCGAGCCGTCCATGATCGACCGCGTGCCGGTCGGCGGGAAGGTGTCGATCGAGCGGGTCGTCTTCCCCGCCGTCGCCGCCGAGAGCCGGCTGTTCGCCCTGTGCACGGACGACTACTGGATCGACACCGGCCGTCCCGAGCCTTACCGCCAGGCCAACCTCGACGCCGTGAGCGGCTGCCGCCGCACCGTCCTGGAACCGGGCCGCGGGGAGGGCGCGAAGGTCGACGGCGCGGTCGACGGCTCCGTCCTCGGAGCCCGCGTGGAGGTGGCCGCCGGGGCCGACGTACGGGCGAGCGTCCTCCTGTCCGGGGCGCGCGTGGGCAAGGGTGCCGTGGTGGTCAACTCGGTTCTCGGCCGGGATGCCGACGTGGGCGCGGGCGCCGTGCTCGAGGACGTGGTGCTCGGCAACGGCGCGATCGTCGAGGCGGGTGAGCACCTCTCCAACGCCCGCCGTCCGATACCAGCATGAGCAAGCGCAGCCCCCGAGAAGTCCCAGCATGAGCGAGCGCAGCGAGCGAAGGCGGGCCCGCCGGGCGAGCGGTAGCGAGCCGGCGGGTGATGGGGTCCGGGGGCGCAGCCCCCGAGAAGTCCCAGCATGAGGAGCCTGGTCGTGGGGGGCGCCGGGTTCGTCGGCTCTCACGTCGTCGATCGGCTGCTGGCCGAGGGCCACACCGTCGACGTGGTGGACGACCTCTCGACCGGATCTCTCTCGAACCTCGCCATGGCCCGGGCCGAGCACATCGGTTCGCTGAAGTTCCACAACATCGATGTCCGCCAGCCGGAGCTGGCCGACCTTCTGGGCCGCCTGCGCCCGGACGTCGCCATCCACCTGGCGCTGCCGTCATCGGGTCCGCCCGCTCGGGTCTTGTCGACCGCGCTCGGGGGCACGGCCAACCTGCTCGACGCTGCCGTCACCGCAGGGACGACGAAGGTCGTGGTCGGTCTCGACGCCGTCGCGTACTACGGCGCGGTGCCCCTCCGTGAGCTCCCGATCAAGGAGGGAACACTGGGGACGCCCGGGTCGAGCGCGACGATCGCCCAGCGGGCCGTGGCCGATCTCCTCGCGCTCTACCGCGAGCAGCACGCACTCGAGTACACCGCGCTGGCCCTGGGCAGCGTCTACGGCACCAGGCAGCGGGCGGCAGGGGGCGTCGTGGCCGCTTTCGTCGCCGCCCGCCAAGCCGGCCGACCGGCCGAGGTCTACGGCACGGGCAAGCAGACGCGGGACTTCGTCGCCGTGGACGACGCGGTCGACGCCCTTGTGCGCGCCACGACCCGTGGTACGGGACTCGTCGTCAACGTCGGGACCGGCGTGCAGACCTCGGTCGCCGCGCTCCACCAGCAGGTGCTGGGCGTCCCGTTGGAGGCCGCCGTGCGCGGTCCGGCGCGCGACGGCGACGTCGACCGGTTCGCCCTGTCGCCCGTCCGTGCCCGCATCCACCTGGCCTGGGCGCCGTGGACGGACCTGGACACCGGCATCGGGCAGCTGCTGGCCGAGCTGGCGGCGTCGACCCCGCCGGAGCCGCCGGCGTCGACGGAGCCGCCGGCGCCCGAGCCGTCAGGTGGGGAGCTTGTGGACGGCGTCGCCGGCGCGGACGAGGCCGCTCTCCACGACGCGGGCGTTGATCCCCCGCAGATGGAGCTCCCGACCGACGGGTGAGTTGACGAACCGGAGCGCGTCGACTCCGAAGCGCGCCGAGAACTTCTCGCACCCGGTGTGGGGCTGGCCCGTGATCTCGATGACCGCCGTGCCCAGGGCCAGGCGGGTGCCCGCGGGCAGGTTTGCCTCGCTCAGGTCGAGATCGAGGTAGAGCTGGTCACCGGCCAGCGCCCAGCGATCACGGTCGGGCGAGTCGGCCAGCAGGCGGATCGCCCGGGCGTTCATGATGTTGAGCTGCATGTCCGGGTGGGGCGATCCGTCCTCGGTCCGGCGGCTGAACCGGTCCGGCCACGTGTCGCCCACCAGCCCGACCAGCGCGTCGAGCGTGCCCTCCTCCAACACGTCCCGCTGGTCGACCGCGGGACGGCGCACGATGAGCTCCACGACACCCCGGTCCGTCGGCGACCGGCGGATCTCGTCCAGCCCGGCCTCGATAGCTGCAGTGCTGAGGTGGACGGGCTGTGTCACGGGGGGCTGCGTCAGTGGGGGCTGTGTCGTCACGTGCTCCATCGCCCAAGCATGCCGCGCCGCCCCCGGCCGGAGCGAGCGCGTTCAGCGGAAGAGATCCTCCTGCGGATCACGGATCAGCTCCTGCACGCTGGCGTCCCGAAGCCAGCCTGCGTCGAGTCCCCGGACCACGGCGACGGGCCAGCCGCTCGACTTGCCCATGACGAGCTCGGCCGCGGACGCCACCTCGTCGGCGATCGCGACCTCCGTCACCTGCATCGGCCGGCCGAGGGCGTCCTCCGTGCCCCGCAGGTCGACCACGCCGGCGATCCCGGCCACCCCGATGGCGACGTCCGTCAGACCCTTCCGCCACGGGCGGCCGAACGTGTCGCTGACCACCACGCCGACGGTCACGCCGAGCCGGGCCCGCACGATGTCGCGGATCCGCCGGGCCGAGCGGTCGCTGTCCAGCGGGAGGAGCGCGGCCTGGCCCCGCTCGACGTTCGAGAGATCGACGCCGCTGTTGGCGCACACGAACCCGTGGCTGGTCTCGGTGATGACGAGATCGCCGCGGCGGCGCAGGACGCGGGCGGCCTCCTGCTCGACGAGCACCTTGTGAGCGAGCGGATCGTCGGGGTCCACCGGCACCAGCCGGCCCTCCGCCTTCGAGACCACCTTCTGGGTGACGACCAGGACGTCACCGTCCTCGAGGGGCCCGTTCGGTGGCCCCGCGCAGGCGGCGGCGACGAGCTCGCCGAGTTGGTCTCCGGGCCGGATCTCGCCCATGCCCTCCACCGCCCACACCGACAGGCGGCTCACTAGTGCACCGGATCGTGGGAGGGGTCATGGCCGTCGCCGCAGCCAGGTGCACCAGTGAGCTGTCCGCCGCTTCGCGCCGGACAGTGCGCCGTGACATGGAGCTCGCTTCGCTCACTCATCGGCTCACCACGACCCGGCGGTGCCGAGGACGGTGCGACCGAGCGCCGCGGACACCTCGGCGGAGCGCATCACGGTCTCGGTGACGATGCAACGAAGACCCTCCGCCTCGACGTCAGCGGCCAGCGTACGATCGGTCTCGTCGATGACG
>Ga0247829_10001647_pt1 | contig 10388 bp, 5 predicted proteins | sample 12C_Control_Day4_FD_207765 | JGI IMG/M metagenome (GOLD analysis project Ga0247829, IMG submission 207765) | Soil microbial communities from agricultural site in Penn Yan, New York, United States - 12C_Control_Day4 | ecosystem: Environmental > Terrestrial > Soil > Agricultural land | place: USA... | reverse complement strand
GCCACGCTGCAGGCGCAGAGTGCGTTCACCGGAACGGCCAGAGACACCAGCGGCGCGGTGCTGCCCGGCGTCACCGTGGAAGCCAGCAGCCCGGTGCTGATCGAAGCGACGAAAACGGACGTCACCGGCGCGGACGGTACCTACCGCATCGTGGACCTGCGACCGGGCACCTACACCCTCACGTTCTCGCTCTCCGGCTTCAAGACCGCGCGGTTCGATGCCGTGGAGCTCCGGACGGACTTCACCGCTACCTTCAACGCGAACCTCGAGGTTGGCGCGCTCGAGGAGTCCATCACCGTGACCGGCGCGTCGCCGGTCGTGGACGTCTCGAGCAACGCCAAAGTGGAGGTGCTCACGCGCGAAGTGCTGGACCAGGTGCCCACGGGGCGCACCATCCAGGCGTACGCGCAGCTGGTGAGCGGCGTGTCGCTGAGCTCGCCCGATGTGGGCGGCTCGCGTGGCATGCAGCAGACCTACATGTCCACCCGCGGCCTCACCTCCGCGAACAACATCGTGACGGTGGACGGGTTGATGGTGAACGGCCTCGATGGCGACGGCGCCGTGCAGCAGTACTTCAACCAGGCGATGGTCCAGGAGATGAGTTACCAGACGAGCGGCGCGGGGGCCGACGTCTCTCCCGGCGGCGTCCGGATGGCGATCGTGGCCCGTGACGGCGGCAACCAGTTCAACGGCTCGATCTTCGCGGGCTACACCCAGGGGTCGTGGCTGGCCACTAACCTCGACGACGATCTGCGCGCCCGCGGGCTCGGCGCGGCGGGCGGCATCGACCGGATCTACGACTTCAACGTCGGCGTCGGCGGGCCGATCAAACGGGACAAGTTGTGGTTCTTCGGCTCCGCCCGGGCGTGGTCGGTGGACGCGCCGATCGCCAACACCTTCTACACGCCCGAGAATCTTCCCTACGCCGCGGGTTACGCGGCCTGTCGAACCGGGGCGATCAGCTGCGATCAGGGCATCGACGATCAGAGCATCGAGAGCGGACTGCTGCGGCTCACCTGGCAGATGAGCAACAACCACAAGTTTTCGATCTACTACGACGAGGTCAACAAGTATCGCGGCCACGGCATGAACCCGGGTGACGATCCGCGGACCGCGTCGCAAGTCTGGACTTCGCCGCGCTACAACTCGGCCGCGGCGAAGTATACGGGGACGCTCAGCAGCAGTTTGCTGGCCGAGGCTGGCTACTCCTTCAACTACGAGGAGTATGTCATCACCAACCAGGACGGCGTGAACAAGACGCCGTTCACCGACGAGTGGTATGCCAACGCCAGCCGCCGGGATGCCGACCTCGTGACCCTGCGCAGCGGCCTCGCGAACTGGGGCGGACGCTATCCGGATCGCTTTAATACCGCCGCGTCGCTGTCCTACGTGACCGGCGCCCACAACTTCAAGACCGGTTTCCAGTTGAACTGGGGGCCCTACATCAACACGCGCGAGACCAATGCCGATCTCCAGCAGGTCTACCGCAGCGGCCGGCCCGATACAGTGACGATCTACAACACGCCGCTGCGGTACAAGGACACGCTGAACGGCGACCTCGGGATCTACGCGCAGGACACCTGGACGCTGAACCGGCTGACGATCAATGCGGGCCTGCGGTGGGAGTACCTCAACTCCGAAGTGTCGGCCGCGACCTCCGGGACCGGCCGGTTCGTCGGCGAGCGAACCTTCGACGCCATCCCGATGCCGGTCTGGAAGGACTTCGCGCCACGTGTCGGCGTCGTCTACGACCTGTTCGGCAACGCGAAGACCGCGGTGAAGTTCAGCGTCAATCGCTACAACGAGTCGCGGACGACGTTCTTCGCGAACCGCTACAACCCGCTGGCGATTGCGACCGCGAGCCTGAGCTGGACCGACTTGAACGGGAACGACATCGCCGAAGGCCCCCTTGGCTGCACCTACCAGACGGCCGGCTGCGAGATCAACTACGCGCAGATGCCGAGGAACTTCGGCGTGCGCGCGCTCGATACCGTGGATCCGGACTTCCAGCGCACCCATAACTGGGAAACGACCGCCGGCATCCAGCACGAGCTGTTCCCGCGCGTATCGGTGTCTGCGACCTGGTATCGCCGGACGTTCCACGATCTGCTCGTCCGCGACAACCTGCTGCGCTCGATGAGTGACTATCGGGCCGTGGACGTCGTGAGCCCGCTCGATGGCTCGGTGTTCCAGGTCTATACCGTGGATCCGGCGAAGGTGGCGCTCGTCGAGAACTTCGACACGAACGCGACCGACGGCTTCGGGCAGACCTACAACGGGTTCGACGTCACCTTCAACGCACGGCTCCCGCGCGGCGGCGCGATGTTCGGCGGCTTCACCACGGAGCGGACCACGCGCGTGGTGTGCGGCGAGCCCGACAACCCGAACAACCTGCGCTTTTGCGACGATGCGGACAACGACATCCCGTGGCGGCCGCAGCTGAAGGTGTCGGGCACCTATCCGCTGATGTGGGGCATCCAGATCAGCGGCGCGCTGCAGAGCCTGGCGGGGCGCGCACTCGGCGGCTACACGACGGCCGTCAACAAGATCAGCGGGCCGGGCTACGGCGATACTGGCAGCCCGGTCGGGACGCAGTGGCTCATCAGTCGCGCGACCCGCTACCCGAATACGGCGTGCAGCGCGCCGTGCGTGCCGGGTGGGCTGGTCGTCCCCGGGATGACCGAGGCGTCGATCACGGTACCGCTGGTGGCGCCTGGCACCGAGTATCTGGACCGCATCAACCAGTTCGACATGAGCTTCGCGAAGTGGTTCGGCCTCGGCGGCTCGCGCCGCCTGCAGGGGCAGCTCGACATCTTCAACCTCTTCAACGCGAACCCTATCCTGGGGGTGGCCTCGGTGAACTACAGCACGGCCGCATACAACCGGCCCGACGGCATCCTCAACGGCCGCACGTTCCGCGTCGGCGCGCAGCTGCGCTGGTAAAGCGGCCGCCTGCCTCTGGCGCGTGACTGCCTCTCACGCGCCATTCGACCCGGAGGGTGCACGCGCCTGGCCCTCCGGGTCTTTTCTGTTCGGCCGTGAGCCGTGCGCCGGGATTCGAAGGACTCCCGTGAACGGTCAGGAGATCACGCCGCGGCGCACCGCGTAGAGCACCAGCTCGGCGGTGTTGTGAACGTCGAGTTTCTGCAGGACGCGGGCGCGGTGGGTCTCGACGGTCGCGGCACTGATCTCCAGCAGCGCCGCGACCTCTTTGTTGCTGCGGCCCTCGGCGACGAGCTGCAGAATTTCCCGCTCGCGGTCGGACAAGGTCTCGTAGCGATCCGCGACCTCGGTCTTGGACGCGCGCCGAACGAAATCGTCCAGCATCAGCTTCGAGACGGCGGGGCTGAAGAACGAGCGGCCTTCGGCCACCGACGCTACCGCGCGTAGCAGGTCCTTGCCGGCGGAATCCTTGAGGATGTATCCGGTGGCCCCGGCGTTGAGTGCGCGGGTGACGTAGGTTTCGTCGGAATGCATGCTGAGGATCAGCACGCGCACGGTCGGCACCTTGCGCACGATCTGCCTCGTGGCGTCGATGCCATTCAATTGCGGCATCCCGATGTCGAGAATCGCGACGTCCGGCTTCAGCGCCACGGCCTTGCGCACGGCCGCGCGCCCGTCGTCGGCCTCGGCGACGAGCTCCCAATCCTTGCGATCCTCGAGGATGCGGCGCAGGCCGTGGCGAAACAGCGTGTGGTCGTCGCCGATGATCAGGCGTAGGTCAGCCATGGACCACCTTGGCTTGGTCGAGCAGCCCTGGCGTCGCTGTCTCCGGCGCCGCGCTATCCCGGGCCCAGGCGCGGGCCAGCGGCAACTGCACGCGCAAGCAAGTACCCTGTGGAGGTCGGCTAGACACGGAGAACGTGCCCTCGAAGTCTGCCACGCGCTCGCGAATTCCCACCAGTCCCAGGCCGCGGCGGCGGTCGGGCCGTGCCGATGCGCTCGCGTCGAGCCCAATGCCATCGTCCTCCACGCTCAACCGCAGCGTCATCCCGTCGCTCTCGAGGCGGACGACGCACCAGCCAGCCTTGGCGTGCCGCGCCACGTTGGTGAGCCCTTCCTGCGCGATGCGGAACGCCGCCACCTCGATGCTTGCCGGAAGCCGACCGGCGAGTCCGGTCTGCACCAGCTCCACTTGCATATCGTGACGTCGCGCGAGCCCACGCAGCAGCCAGTCGATGGCCGCGCCAAGACCGAGATCGTCGAGCATGGTCGGCCGCAGGAGCAGCGAAAGATCGCGAACCGCGCGGATGGCGCCATCGGCCAGTTGCTGGGCCTCGCCCAACGCGCGCAACGCCTCGTCCGGCTTGTGCAGCACCCGCTCGGCCACCTGCATTTCGACGGCGACGGCCGAGAGCACCTGTCCGACCTCGTCGTGCAGCTCGCGCGCGATGCTGCGGCGCTCTTCTTCCTGCGCCTCCACGAGGCGGGACGAGAGGCGCTGCAAATCGCGTGCATAGCGCGCGTCCTTCTCGCGCCCCCGGCGCAGCCGATCCTCGAGCCGTCCGGCGTAGACGATTGCCACGAACGCAATGGCCAGCGTGGCAGCGAGCGCGGCGCCGAGACCATACCACCACTGTTGCTCCGCGGCGCGGTGAATGGCGGCGGTCGCCATCTGATGCTCGACAAGCGCGCGGCGATTGACGGTGCGCACCTCGTCGGAGAGCGCGATCGCTGCGGCGCGGCGGGGCGAGGTGCGTCCGGCAAGCATCTCAAAGGGTTGTGCCGCCGGATCGGCGGTGGCCGCGCTCAGCACCGCCAGAGTTACGCCGCGCAGCGCCTCGACCTCGGACCTGAGCCGCGCGATCTGCTGCTCCGGCACGCCCGGCGCCACCGGTTGGTAACCATCCAGTTGGCCAACGATCCCGGCAAAGCTTTGCTCGAGGCGGTCGCGATAGCGGGCCCGTGCCTCCTCCCCCGGATCGAGCAGCGCGTCACGGAGCACGATGGCGCTGGAATTGATCTGTTGGCGGACCGCGGATAAGACGTCCTGGGCGCGCAGATACCGGGCCGTGATCTCGGCGGTGCGTGCCTCGATCTCGGCGATCCGCGCCGTCAGCACGTAGCCCGTGAAGATCCACAGCCCCAGGACGAGCCCGAAACCAAGACCGAGCGCGGCACGGATCGAGAGGCGCTCGAGGGGATCACGGCGCATCGCTTGGATCTTACCCGCAGAAGAGGCGCGGAAAAAGGCGCGGGAGGCCGTCGTGGAAACCTCCCGCGCAAACGACTCCCCCACAGGAGCCAGCTCATGTGGGCAACGGCGGTACCAGAGCATAGCCGTGGGCGGGCGCAACGAACGCGCAGGGGTTGTACCGCGCGCGTCCGACTGGCGCAATACAGGTTGGCTCTCGGCGAACCTACAGGCTTTTCCTGATCGCACGCGAATCAGGGAAACCCTGCAAGACACGGCCAGGAGAGGCGGTATTGCCGCCGCGATCCGGCACGCGGTACAACCTCGCGCGAGGTTCCCTGTCATGACTTGGATGGTTCAGTTGACCCTGTTGTTGTTCTGCATCCTGAGCGCGCCGGCGCCGGCCGGCGCGCAGGACTTCCGCGGCCGCATCAACGGCACCGTCACGGACAACACCGGCGCGGTGCTGCCCGGCGTGACGGTGACGGCATCGAGCCCCGCGCTCATCCAGCCGCAGGTGCAGGTGACCGGCTCCGACGGCTCCTACCGCTTCATCGCCTTACCCCCGGGGGTCTACTCCGTCGACTTCGAGCTCGCCGGCTTCCAGAGCATCAATCGCGAAGGCGTGCGGGTCGTCATCAATCAGACCCTGACCGTGGACCAGCAGCTCCAGGTCGCCACGCTCCAGGAGACCGTCACCGTGACAGGCGCCTCGCCTATCGTGGACACGTCCACGACGCAGGTCGGCACCAACTTCACCAAGGAGCTGCTCACCGAGATTCCCAACGCCCGCGACATCTGGGCGGCCATGGCACAGGCGCCGGGCATCCAGATGACCAGCTACGATGTGGGCGGCTCGCACACCGGCACGCAGACCGGCTTCCTCACCTACGGCTTCGGCGATCAGAACCAGACGAAGCTCGAAGGCATCGACACCACCGAGGGCACCGGCGCCAACGCCGGTTACTTCGATTTCGGCAGTTTCGAGGAGTTCCAGGTCGGCGGCGCCGGCACCGGCGCCGACAGCTTCGGCGGCGGCACGAACATGGCGATCACGGTGAAGTCGGGCGCCGACCGCTTCACCGGGAGCTGGTACTCCGACTGGGAAGGCGACGCCACCATCACCGACAACGTGCCGGACCCGTTCCGTACGGCGCGCACACCGGACGAGGACGGCTACTTCGTCACCACGCCGCTCACGCGCGGCAACCCGATCGATCGGCAGTATGACATCAACTTCAATGTGGGCGGTCCGCTGTGGAAGCAGAAGGCGTGGTTCTTCTATAGCTACCGCCTCAACGACCAGTACAAGTACACGTTGGGTATCGATGAGCTCGCACGCTCGAAGCTGAGCAACAAGTACACGTTCAAGGGCACCTTCCAGCTCGGGCGCAACAATCAGTTGATCGGCTTCTTCAACAAGCGCGAGAAGCTGCAGGAGCTCCGGGACCTCGGTCCGCTCGTGCCCGTGTCGGCCGCCCGGTATCAGTCCTCCCGCAATTACCCGTGGAAGGGCGAGTGGACCAGCGTCCTCGGCGGCCGTGCCTTCCTCGACGTCCTGGCGGGCAACTGGTACAACTTCTTCCCGCTCGAGCCGACCGACCAGTACGGCTTCGTCAGCAACGTGGAGCCGGGCCGCATCGACACCGCCAGTAACCAGCGCACCGGGTACCACGACTCTTACCAGGATCAGAAGCGCTACAAGCCGCAGGTCTACGTGGCGCTGTCGTACTTCAAGGATGGCTGGCAGGGATCGCACGACTTCAAAGTCGGGTACGACTGGAAGCGCGACCGCCGCTTCTTCACCAAGCCGCAGCCCGGCAACATCTTCTACCGCGACCTCAACGCCAACGTGAACGAGCTCGAGCTGTACAACTCGCCGACGACCTCTCAGAACGACGTGGTCTACAACGCCGGGCACGTCAGCGACACCTGGAAGGTGTCGGACCGCCTCACGCTCAATCTGGGCGTGCGCTTCGAGCGCTACGTGGACGAGTTCCCGGAGCAGTCGGTGGTCCCGGGCGGCCATGCTGCACTGGCGAACTGGCCGGCCGACTTCAACCCCACCGAGCGCGAGCGGTATGTAGCGCTCATCGCCCCAAGAACGGTGGAGGCACTGACGGTCGCGGAAACATTCAACGTCTCGCCCCGCGCCGGCTTCGCCTACGATCTCACCGGCGACAACCGTACCGTGGTCAAGGGCTACTATGGGCGCTTCTACTTCAACTCCGCCGACACGCTCGCGGACCGCGAGAACCCGGTGGGCGACGCCCGCCTGCGGTACCAGTTTCGGGACCTGAACGGCAACCGGCTGCTCGACGGACCGACCGAACTGGGCGTCTTCCGGCAGGCGCTCGGCAATGCAGGCGCCGTGGAGGTGGACGATAACCTCAAGCGGCCCTACTCGCAGGAGTTCTCCGGCCATCTCGAACGCGAGATCGTGAGCGGGCTGTCGGGCCGCGTCTCCTACGTCTACAAGCAGGTGCGCGACGAATGGGTGGAGATCGACCCGACGCGCGCGGCCGCGATGACCATTCCCTTCCCATATCTCGACATCGGTGCGGACGGCGTGGCTGTGACCGCGGACGACCAGACCCTGGACCTGCTGGATCGGCCGGCGAACACTCCGCAAACGCGGCTGTACACGAACCCGACGGACCCCTCGTACAACAGCGATTTCCAGACCGTCGAGTTCGCCATCAACCGCCGCTTCGCCGGGGGGTGGATGCTGCTGACGTCGTTCGGCTATACCTGGCTCGATCAGTTCCACGCCGACACGACGGGCACCGGCGCGCTCGACGCGCTGTCACAGGTCAAGGAGTACAACTGGCGCCCGAGTCAGCGCCTGTTCGGCGACGAAGGGAAGGAAACCTCGACGATCTGGAACTACAAGGCCATCGGACGCTACACGCTGCCGTGGCAGATCGGCTTCTCCGGGTCCTGGAAGGTCCAGAGCGGGCGGCAGTACGGCCGGAACAGCGCCGTGCCGTTCCCCGGCGACGGCACGCAGACGCTGCGTGTCGAGGAAGTGACCGCCAACCGCGCGCCGACGATGTCAATCCTCGACTTCCGGGCGGACAAGAGCTTCGGTTTCGGCCGCTTCGGGAGGGCAACGTTCATGGTGGACGTGTTCAATGCCTCGAACAACGGCACCGTGATGAACTTCGTCACCCAGACTGGCGCCAACTATCACCGCGTGATCAGCATTCTCGACCCGCGAATCGTCCGCTTCGGCTTCAGGTACGACTTTTGACGGGCGAGGACGCGGTCCGGAGGCTGCGCACTGCGGCGCCCCATTCCTCGCCGCGGCCGGAAAGCCCCGATCTCGAACGGAGGTCAGTGCGGGCGGTGCAGGACGTGAGTTCGAACGGCTCGGAAGCGGCGCGCAGATTGGAGGAATGTGCCGTTCTCGCCTGGGCTCGGCCCGGCGTGAGCGGCGACGCCGCCCAAGTCACCCGCCGAACGTGGCGCGCGACAGAGATAGGAGGCGGTGGGACGGCTGTGGCCCGCTCCAACCGGAAGCACGCCATCGTTCGCGCCCTGAACGGTGACGCGCTGCCACATAACGGGCAGCGCGTTGACGCGCGCGACTGCGAAGTGCCATCGGGAGGCGCGGTTGGGACGGCACGGGCAATCGCCTGCGCTTACAGCGTGTTTGCCACGGGTGGTCGCGAGCTTCGGCTGCGGCGGGAAACGCTGGATCTGCTGGCGGCGCCCGCGGTGCCGCCGACGCGCGGGTTCTACGACGAGTGCATGAAGAGAGAGTTACAGTTCTCGCTTGGCTTCATGAAGCCGAGCCGGCTGTGGCCGTTCGGCAGCCAGAGCGCATTCGGGTTTCCCGGGGCGGGCGGCTCGCTCGGGTTTGCCGATCCGGTTGCGAAAACCGGATACGCCTACGTGACGAGCCAGCTGGGGCGGAGGCTGACCGCAGACCCGCGCGAGGTGGCACTCAAAGATACCGTCCATTCCGCCGTCAGGGTGCGAGAGCGACCGGCGGCTCTAACCAGCGGAGCATCCTGAACCGCGGCTGCCGCCCGTCGCGACGAGCCGGGGACCGCACAGAACACGAGGATTGGGCCAGGGACATCGCGCTCGAAGGTCTGCGCACGAAATTGACTCATGGGCGCATCCGGGAGGCGCGCATCGCGCATGTCGTCACGAGTTGACATCGGCGGCCTCGGAGGAGGCGTCATGAACAGATGGACGTTAGTGTTTCGCGTGCTCGCCTCGGCAGCTGCGGCTTTTGTTATCGGCGTGGTCCTGAGCAATGCGATGTTCGGGCTGCTGCCGCCTCGGCTGTCTGAAGCGCAAGCCGCGCTCGACCCACAATCGGGTGGGCACCGGTTCCAGTCGGACGCGGGCATGATGTTGAAATTCATCAAACCCGACAAAACCGCTGCGTTTGAGGCCTCAGTCAGCAAGCTGCAGGAGGCACTCACCAGAAGCCAGAACCCCGAGCGCCGCCAACAAGCACAGGGCTGGCGAGTTTTCAGGGCCGTCGAGCCGGCCACCAATGGCGATGCGGTTTACGTATTCGAGATGGATCCAGCAGTCCGAGGTGCCGATTATGCCGTCGCCAAGATTCTCGCCGAAGCCTTCCCTGGCGAGGCGCAGTCTCTGTATCGACAGTACGCGGACGCGATGTCGAGCAGACAGTACGTCGTCGACCTCACCCTCGTTGCGGCGTTCGGAGAAGCATCACCTAAGTAGGTGCTTCAGGTTCTGCGCACGGTATCTGTTTGCCGCTAATGCGGACGGAGACCTCGCGGATTAGTGTCTCGCCGCATTTTCTCCACAGCCATCACTACAAGATCCTCGAGGCGAGGCAAAGGCGCTGGCAGATCAGATGGCCGGGAAGGCCGCGTCCGAATCCGGTTGGTGGGTGCCGGATCGCCAGACCTGATGGTTTGTGAAGGACACAATTGCCCGATTACGCGAGCACTTTCAACTCAGCGGCCTTAGCAATCTCAACCGTGGCGTCCAAAGCGATCGCGGCCTTCAGTGAGCTGGAGATCAAGCAGTTCCGTTTCGCTTTCGCGAGCGCAAGTCGTGCCCGGTCGGTGTCCTCGCCGGCAGGTACCTCGAGATGCGCCGTCATGTCGAAGCGAGTGAACTGCGTCACACGGTCTCCCCGATCGAGGGTGCCGGTGACATCGCAATCGAGCGATATCCAGGACAATCTCGACGCCTTCGCGATTGCGCGAAACGTCAGGATGAAGCAGTCGGCCACGGCGCCGACAAGCAACATTTCTGG
>Ga0247829_10001646_pt1 | contig 10388 bp, 9 predicted proteins | sample 12C_Control_Day4_FD_207765 | JGI IMG/M metagenome (GOLD analysis project Ga0247829, IMG submission 207765) | Soil microbial communities from agricultural site in Penn Yan, New York, United States - 12C_Control_Day4 | ecosystem: Environmental > Terrestrial > Soil > Agricultural land | place: USA... | reverse complement strand
TGCAGACCATCGTGCACGAAGTGATCTCGGCGGCGTTCTCGAACCTGGTGATCGTGCCGGGCGTGACGACCACCGAGGACGTCGTCTGGTGGATGCGACAGCGCGTCAACGACATGGGCCTCGGCACGTGGTTTCAGCCGTCGGTCGAGGTCCAGCGCATGGGCGTCAAGGAGTCGGACGTCGGCGACAACCCGGTGATCCAGCGCGGCGACGTGCTGCACTGCGACTTCGGCATCAGCGCCATGGGACTCTCGACCGACACCCAGCACATGGCCTATGTCTTGCGGGATGGCGAGACCGATGCGCCGGCTGGTCTCACCAGGGCACTCGCGCGCGCCAACCGCCTGCAGGACATCCTGCTCGAGAAGACCAAGCCGGGGCGAACCGGCAACCAGGTGCTGCGCGACGTGCTGGGCCAGATGAATGCCGAGGGGCTCGAGGGGACGATGTACTCCCATCCGATCGGCGATCACGGCCACGGCGCGGGCCCGTTGATCGGGCTTTGGGACTACCAGGAGGGCGTGCCCGGCCGCGGCGACGTGCCGGTGTTGCCGAACATGTGGTTCTCGACGGAGCTGCAGGTGACGACGGCGGTGCAGGAGTGGAACGGTCAGAAGGTGCGGATGGCGCTCGAGGAGGAAGCCGAGGTGCGGCCGGACGGGGTGATGCAGTGGACTCTGCGGCGGCAGACGGAGCTCCACCTGGTGCGGTGAGCCTGACTGATCAGCGGGTCGTGCCATTCATCGCACGCCGATGTTCGATGGCGCCTACACTACCGCCTCGAGGAGGAGGACGATCATGCACGCAGGTGTGGGGATTCTGGGATTGGTACTCGCGCTCGCCGCGAGCCCGGCGGCCGCGCAGACCGCGAAGCTCGACACCTACAAGTCGGAGGCGGCCCGCGGTGTGGACGAGATGGCCAAGCTTGCGCAGGAGATGGTCGACTCCGTCTTCAGCTTCGGCGAGCTGGGGTTTCAGGAAGTGGAGACCTCGAAGTACCTCACCGGCCAGCTCGAGAAATTCGGGTTCAAGGTGGAGCGGGGCGTCTCGGGCATGCCCACCGCGTGGGTCGCCACCTGGGGATCCGGCAAACCGGTCATCGCGCTGGGGTCGGACATCGACGGCATCCCGCAAGCGTCGCAGAAGCCCGGCGTCGCCTTCCGCGATCCCATCGTCGAAGGCGCGCCCGGCCACGGCGAAGGCCACAACACCGGCGTGCCGCTCAACATCGTCGCGGCGCTGGCCGTCAAGAAGATCATGGAGCGCGACAAGCTGCCCGGGACACTGATGCTCTGGCCCGGCGTGGCCGAGGAGCTCGACGGCGCCAAGGCGTGGTACATCCGCGACGGTGTGTTCAAGAACGTCGACGTGGTCCTGTTCACGCACGTCGGGAACAACCTGGGCGTGTCATGGGGTGACGGCGCTGGCACCGGGCTCGTCTCGGTGGAGTACACGTTTTCTGGAGAGACGGCGCACTCGGCAGGAGCGCCGTGGCGGGGCCGCTCGGCCCTGGACGCCGTCGAGCTGATGAGCGCCGGCTGGCAGTACCGGCGCGAGCACCTGCGCTTGTCCCAGCGCTCACACCACGTGATCACCAACGGCGGCGATCAGCCCAACGTCGTCCCTCGCAACGCGAGCATCTGGTTCTACCTGCGCGAGATCGATCAGCCGCACATCAAGGAGGTGTGGGACATCGCCGACAAGATGGCCGAGGGCGCGGCGCTCATGACCAACACCACCTGGACGTCGCGCATTCTCGGTACCGGCTATCCGCAGCACATGAACAAGCCGGTGGCCGAGACCGTGTTCGCCAACATCCAGAAGGTGGGCCTGCCGGAGTGGAACGAGGCCGACCAGACGCTGGCGAAGGCCCTGCAGAAGGAGCTGGGCAACCCGCGCCAGGACGGCCTGGCGACGAAGCTCGAGGATCTTCGCGGCCCGGTGAAGCTCGAGGACAACATGGGTGGAGGATCGGACGACATTGGCGATATCTCGTGGAACCTGCCAACGGTGACGCTGCGGTATCCGGCCAATATCCCGGGCCTGCCGGGTCACAACTGGTCGAGCGCCATCGCCAGCGCGACGCCGATTGCTCACAAGGGCGTCGTGGCGGGCGCCAAGGTGCAGGCAATGACCGTCCTCGACCTGCTGACCAGGCCCGAGATCATCAAGTCGGCTTGGGACTATTTCGAGAACGTCCAGACGAAGGACGTGAAGTACGTGCCCTTCATCAAGGCCGACACGCCTCCCGCCACGCACCTCAATACCGAGATTCTGGCGAAGTATCGCGAGCAGATGAAGAAGTACTACTACGACCCGACGAAGTACAAGACGTACCTCGATCAGTTGGGGATCGAGTATCCGACTATCAAGAAGTGAGGAGGCAGGAGGTAGACGTGCAGGCGGGTTTGGCTGCTTACGTCTCGCTCTTCATTTCTGACCTCGTGCGTGTGAGCGTGTCGAGCACCACCTCTACGCACGTCTCGACGCCGATCGCCGACGTGTCGAGGGTCAGGTCGTAGGAGCCGGTACCGCCCCACTGGGCACCTGTGAGCTGCTGGATGAAGCGGCAGCGATTTCGATCCGAATCCCGGACCGCCGCTTCGGCCCCCGCGGCATCCAGGCCGTAGAGCTCGCGCACGCGCTCGATGCGCCACGCGGTCGGGGCGTGCAGGAACACGGACAGCACGCCGGGGCGGCCCTTCAGCACCTGCGCCGCGCCGCAGCCGATGATCACTGCCCGGCCGTGTTCGGCGATGTCGTTGAGGAGGCGCTCTTCCACGCCGAGCAGCTCGCTCTCGCGCAGCGACTCCAGAGGCGGTGGTAGGTGGCTGAACCCTGCGCAGCCCCCCATTCCCACAGCCTCGCCCAGTCGCGACCACCAGGATCCGGAGGCGCTGGCCGCGCCGGCGCGATCGTCCTGCGTCTGCAGGAAGTCCGCGGCGTGCCGCAGCAGCATGCGATCGACGTACCGAAGATCGAGGTGGTCGGCGAGTCGCCGCCCGATCTCGGCGCCACCGCTGCCGCGCTGTCGTGAGATCGCGATGATCAGTGAGGGATCGGGCATCGCTCCTCCAGGGCCGGACGGCACTATCCGTCACGGCCCCGGAAGAGTAACACCGTTACGGGCGATAGTCCGGAGTGGCCTCGTGCGTCTTCACCACGTCCTTGCCGCCGGTGGCCTCGAGGATCTCCTCCGCCCGCTTCGCCCAGTTCTTGTCGTCGCAGTGTACGGAAACGAGGTAGCCGCCTTCACGAATCCGGCCCGCATAGCGCTTGGCTTCCACTTCGGGAATGCCGGCGCCGACGAGGCCGCCCACGAGGCCGCCGGTCGCGCCGGCTGCAGCCGCGCCGGCAAGCGCGGCCACGACCGGACCTGCCGCTACCAGCGGACCGATGCCGGGAATGGCGAGCGCGCCGATACCGACCAGCCAGCCGAGCACGCCGCCAACCGCCGCGCCGGTGCCAGCCCCGGCGGCAATGCCCTCCGGCGCCTTCGTGTTGATCTCGTGCGCGAGATCCTTGGTCGTGCGATCACGCTCAGGAAGAATCGCCGAGATGTCGCTGTTGCGGAACTCGGCGGCGCGAAGCGCTCCGAGGGCGCTTTCGAAGGACGCGCGGTCCGGGTAAATGCCATATGCCACGAAATCGGTCGACACGGTACTCCCCCCTGATGAGCCGGGCGTTATTGCCCCGATCGATCAGAAGCAGCAACTGTGCCGGTTTCCCTCAGGTCAGATGGTCGTCTGGCGGTTCACTTCGCCACCGCGAATGCCATTAATGACGCATCCGGTCCATTGCTGGTCGCGATCACTACGAACTGGCGACCGGCGCGCGAGCGATAGGTCATCGGTGTGCCGGTGGCGCGCCGGGTCAGCGGTACGCGCCACAGCTCGCGGCCCGTCTTGATCTCGAACGCATGGAAGGCCAGGTCCGTGCCGCCGGCGAACACGAGCCCGCCACGCGTCACGAGCACTCCGGGTGCCCCCGGAGTGCCGAGCGACTCTGGCAGCGACACGCCCTTGAGCGCGGGGTGCGTGCGTAGCTGCGGACTGTCGCCGAACGGCACGCGCCACGCGATGCTGCCCTTGTTGAGGTCGATCGCCACCAGGTGCCCGTACGGCGGCTTCAGGAGCGGCAAGGGCTGTGGTGGCTCACCGCTATTCGAGGGCACGAACTCCGTCGACGCTGTGAAGTCGCCGACCAACTCCGCGTCCACCTCCGACGCGCGCGGATTGCTGGCCGAGCGATCCGACTTCCTGACGCGTGCAATCGTCGGCTGGTTGGTCGTCTTCAGGATCAGGTACCCGGTCTCGGTGTCGAAGGCGCCTCCGCCCCAGTTGGAGCCGCCGATACTGCCTGGCCGCATGATCGTGCCCTCGAGCGACGGAGGCGTGAACAGCGGCCCGATGCGGTACTTCTGCATCGCGGCTTGTGCTTCCTGCTTCAGCTCCGGCGTCAGATCGAAGGCATCATCGAGCGTCACGCCCTGTTCGGTGAACGCCGGCGGCTTGGTGGGGACCGGTTGCGTCGGCCAGGCCACCTCGCCTGGCACGTCGCTCCTCGGCACGGGTCGTTCCTCGATCGGCCAGACCGGTTTGCCGGTGACGCGGTCGAAGACGAACGCGAACCCCTGCTTGGTCAGTTGGACAACGGCATCCACTCGTTTGCCGTCGGGCGTGATCGTGACCAGGTTCGGGGGCGACGGCGGGTCGTAATCCCAGATCCCGTGGTGCACGAGCTGGTAGTGCCACTTCCGCTTCCCGGTGGCGGCGTCGAGGCAGAGGATGGTCTCGCCGAACAGGCCCTCGCCGACGCGGTTGCCTCCATACAAGTCGTTCGACGGCGTGCCCACCGGCACATAGAGCAGGCCGCGCGCCTCGTCGAGGCTCATCGGCGCCCAGGCGTTCGTGTGTCCCGTGTAGCGCGTGGAGCCTTCCGGCCAGGTGTCGTGCCCGACCTCGCCGCGTTGGGGAATGGTGTGGAAGCTCCACGCCAGCTTTCCGGTGCGCGCGTCGAACGCGCGGATGTCACCTGGCGGGTCGTTCTTGTAGACGAGGCGATCGCCCACGCCGTTGCCCAGGATGACGAGGTCCTTGTAAATGACGGGCGGCGAGGTGTTCGTGTAGTGCTTCTTCTCGATGGGCCAGATCAGGTTCTGGCTGAGATCGACGATGCCCTTCTCGCCGAACGATTCGACCAGCGTACCGGTCTCCGCGTCGAGGCAGATCAAGCGGTAGCGCGAGTTCAGGAAGATCCGCAGCTTGTTGCCGTCGCGCTGGTCGCGCCAGGCGGCCAGCCCTCGGTGGACGTAGCCGGTCCCGTTCGGCGGCTGCCCGTCGACGTACGCTCTGGGGTCGTACGCCCACTTCTGTTGCCCGGTCTCTGCGTCGAGTGCCACCACGCGGTTGTACTGCGTGGACACGTAGAGGACGTTGCCGATCATGAGCGGCGTGTTCTGGAAGTTGCCGGGTCGGGTGCCGAACTCATCGAGCGGCTGATCGCCCGGCTGCCACTCCCAGGCGACGGTGAGACGGCCGACATTGCCCTGGTTGATGTCGGTGAGCTGCGAGGCCTTCGTTCCGCCCGGGTCGCCGCCGTAGACGGGCCACTCCTGCATGGCCGCCTGGCGGGCGTGGGTCGGCACGGTCGCGAGGCTCGCGAGGAGAAGGGTGGCGGGCACGAGGCCTATTGGGGCAGTCATGGGAGAAGTCCTGATAGAATAAGGGGTTCTGACCACGGTGACACTCCAAAGATGAAGGCGCGGCGATGATTACGGCAAGCGGTGTGTCGATGCGGTACGGCTCGAAGGTGCTCTTCGAGGAGGTCACCACCACCTTCTCTTCGGGGCGCCGCTACGGGCTGAGCGGGCCCAACGGGGCCGGAAAATCCACGTTCATGAAGCTGCTCACGGGGGAGCTGGATCCGCAGCGCGGGTCCGTCGGCCGGCCCCGGAAGCTCGGCGTGCTGCGCCAGGATCAGTATGCCTTCGACGCCTACCGCGTCATCGACACGGTGATCATGGGCAACCAGCGGCTCTGGAGCGCGCTCGCCGAACGCGACCGGCTCTACACGCAGGCCGAGCTGTCGAACGAGGACGGCATGCGGCTGGGCGAGCTCGAGGGAATCGTCGGGGAGGAAGACGGCTACTCGGCCGAGAGCGACGCCGCCACGCTACTCCAGGGGCTCGACATTCCGGATCCCCTTCACGAACGGTCCATGTCCGAGCTGCAGGGCGGCCAGAAGATGCGCGTCCTGCTGGCGCAGGCGCTCTTTGGCCACCCCGAGGCGCTGCTGCTGGACGAGCCGACGAATCACCTCGACCTCGACTCCATTCACTGGCTCGAGCAGTTCCTGATCCGCTACGAGGGTACGCTCGTCGTGATCTCCCACGATCGGCATTTCCTCAACCAGGTCTGCACCCACATCGCAGACATCGACTATCAGACGATCATCACCTATACCGGCGGGTACGACGACATGGTCCTGGCGAAGACACAGATTCGCTCCAGGGTCGAAGCCGAGAACGCGCAGCGCGAGAAGAAGATCGCGCAGCTGAACGACTTCATCGCCCGCTTCGGCGCCGGCACGCGCGCCAGCCAGACGACGTCGCGGCGCAAGGAAGTGGAACGTCTGCAGACTACCGAGCTGGCCCGGTCCAACATCCAGCGCCCGTACATCCGCTTCAGCATGAAACGGCCGTCGGGCAAGGTGCCGGTGTCCTTCGATGGGCTATCCAAGGCCCATGGGGACCTGCGCGTCATCGCCGGCTTCAACGCCGTGGTCAATCGGGGCGAAAAGGTGGTGCTGGTCGGCCGCAACGGCGTCGGCAAGACGACGCTGCTGAAGGCGCTGCTGGCCGATGCGCCCGGCGCCGAGGGGGACGCTGGGGACCGCGACGCCGGCGTGGTGCGGTGGGGGCACGAGGTGTCGATCGGCTATTTCCCACAGGACCACACCGGTCAGATCGACAAGGGAACGACGGTCGTGGAATGGCTCCACCGGTTCGACCCCGATGCGTCACGGCAGGAGGTGCACGGCCTGCTCGGCCAGATGCTCTTCAGCGGCGAAGACGGGTACAAGCCGACAGAGGCGCTGTCGGGCGGCGAGACGGCACGGCTGCTCTTCTGCCGCATCATGCTGCAGAAGCCCAACGTACTCGTCTTCGACGAGCCCACCAACCACCTCGATCTCGAGTCAATCAACGCGCTGAACGTGGCGTTGCAGAACTTCGAGGGCACGGTGTTCCTGGTGACCCACGATCAGGATCTGCTCGAGGAAGTCGGCACCCGCGTCTGGCAGTTCGACGGCACCTCCGTCGTGGACTTCAAGGGCACGTATGAAGAGCTCACCGGGACCCTTGTCTAGCACGGCCCTCAAAACGCGATGAAGAACGGCGCGGCGACGAGGCCAGCGCCGATCAGCAGCGTCCAGGTGAGGCTGTCCACGAAATAGGGGAAGACACAGAGCAGCAGGCCACTGACGAGCGCGACCGGGTTGTGCGCCTTCCGCCCGTACATGACATACCCCATGCCGACGATGCCGAGGAACACGGAGGCGATGAAGGCGTTCATGGCTGCACCCGAGGAGTCGCCGTCGAGTCTATCAAGCCGCGCACCGGCCGGCGCGCCTCGGAGTGCGGATGCCGTCGCGCCGCCTCGGGGGCTGCAGTACACTCGGCCTTCGTGAACGCCCCGTTCGTCCGCCGATATCTGCGCCTCGCCGCGCTCGTCTCGCTCGTGTTCGGCGCTGCCTGCCAGTCCACGCCGCCGCCAGGGCCGGCCTCGTCCCAGGGTTTCACGGCTTTCCCTGCGGTCGTGGACGAGTTCCTCGACCAGTTCGCGAAGCATCACCCCTCAATCGCAGCCGGCAACGGACTGCACCAGGCCGACGATCGGCTCGAGGACTTCAGCGCCGCCGCGATCGCCTCGGAGATCGAGGTGTGGCGCGGATTGAAAGCGCGGCTGGCAGGCATCGCAACCGATGGCCTCACGCCCGACGAGCGCGTCGATCACCGCATCGTGTCGGGCCTGCTCGATGCCTGGCTGCTCGAGCTGGAGACCAACCGGAACTGGCAGAGGAACCTGATGCTCTACGCGTCAGCCATTTCTGACGGCGTTCACAACCTGATGACGATGGAGTCCGCGTCGGCGGAGACCAGGGCCGGGCGCATCATCGCGAAGGTGAAGGGAGTGCCGGCGCTGCTCGCGGCGGCAGGAGCCAACCTCACCAACCCGCCGCGCGTGATGGCCGAGCGCGGCGTGCGCATGCTCACCGGCGCCGCGGCGATGCTCAGCGACGACCTGGGCGTAGCATTCGCGGACCTGAAGGACGAGAAATTGAAGGCCGAGCTCACCACCGCCGGGGCCGCGGCGGCGCGTGAGATCGCTCGGTTCGTGACGTGGTTCGAGAAAGAGCGGCTGCCGAGGGCGGACGGCCCGTTCATGGTCGGCACCGCCAATCTGGAAGCACGCTACCGGGCCGAGGAGCTGATCGACCTGCCGGTCGCGGCCCTGCTGGCGATCGGGGAGCGCGAGCTCGCCGCGAAGGAGGCCGCATTTACCGCTGCCGCGGCCCGCGTCGACAAGACGCGCCCGGCGTTGGCGGTCTGGGCCGACGTGCTGAAGGATCATCCCGCGCGCGGCGAGGTCGTGGGCGCCGCGCAGCACGCCGTCGAGGAGCTGCAGGCCTTTGTCGTCAGCCGGCAGCTGGTGAACCTGCCGGCCGCCGAGCAGGTGCACGTGGCGGCGGCGCGGCCGTTCGACCTCGGCCTGGCCTCGATGCACGCGTCCCCTCCGCTCGAGGCGGCACCAGTCACGAGCTACTACTACATCACCGACGCCCAGGGGTCGTGGCCCGCCGCGCAGCAGGACGCCTGGCTGCAGAAGTTCAATCGCTCGACGCTCGCGGTGATCACGTCCCACGAGGTGATACCGGGCCATTACGTGCACAGCGTGTTCATGCGCAGGACGCCGGGCAAGATCCGTCGGATCTGGATCGGGCTCAACCCCTTCCCCCAGCCCTCGTCGGGACAGGACGGCTGGGCGCACTACGCCGAGCAGATGATGGTGGACGAGGGCTTCCGCAGCGGCGACCCTCGCTACGAGATGGCGCAGATCAGTGAGTCGCTGACCCGCATCTGCCGGCTGATCTCGGGTATTCGTCTGCACACGGGCGAGTGGACCGTCGATCAGTCGGCAACGTTCTTCGAGGAGAAGGCACATCTTCCGGCGCCCGCCGCTCGACAGGAAGCCGAGCGCGGCACCTACGATCCGACCTACGGCGGCTACTTCCTCGGCAAGGTCGCGGCATTCAAGCTGCGCGTCGACTATCTGAAGGCGAAGGGCACCGCGTTCAGCCTGCGCGAGTTCAACGAGCGCGTCATGAGCAACGGGATCGCACCGTGGTGGGCCCACCGGCAGCTGATGCTGCCGGGGGACGCTGGCAGCGTCCTGCAGTAGGAGATACGCGATGGGCTACACGATCGAAACCTCCACTCCCCCCGACACGCCCACCCCGATCGGACCCTACAGCCACATCGCCAAGGCCGGTCCGTTCCTGAGCATCAGCGGTACGGCGGGCGTCAACCCGGCGACGGGCCTGCTGGCCGGCGACGACGTCTACGCGCAGACGAGGCAGATTCTCGAGTCGTTCTCGGTGATGCTGGCCGCGGCCGGATCCGACCTGCACCATGTGGTGCACGTCAACGTTTTCCTGAAGGACGTTGGCGACTTCGAGGAAATGAACCGCGCCTACGCCGAGAAGATGGGCAGTCATCGGCCGGCGCGCACCGTGATCGGAGTCAACGACCTGCCCAAGCCGGGGGCCCGCCTCACGATGAACCTCACCGCCGTGACGATCGACTGAGCGTGTCAGGCGCCGGTGATCGATGTGACGATGATGGTGTTGTGCGCCTCGTCCAGCGTCCCGACCACCTTCACCTTCCTGCCCGCGAACGGCTTGGCCGCAGTCTGATCGCTCAGGCGGTACACCGTCTTGTCGTCGGCCAGGACGTAGGCGGCGTCGTGCTCCTCGACGCAGGCATGCGTGCACTCCGCGTCGGTCGGCCCCATCCGCATCGCCGCGTGGTTCAGGGCACACATCTCGTCGGAGATGGTGCCGGCGAAGGTCCGAGTCGATTGCGCGCCGCCGAGCGTCGCGGCAGCGAGGAGGCCCGCAAACAGCATCTTCAGGGACATGCCTGGCTCACATGCTCCTGCGGAACAAACGGGAGCGCAGCTCAGAGCTTCTCGTAGGTGAAGCCACGCTCCTGCACGAACCCGATTGCCCACGTGTGCGCAGGTACCACGCGGACGTCAGGCAGCAGCCCGGCCGCGAGGTCGGCGCGGATATCGGGGGCCTTGCCTCCGGTCTTCGCTGCCAGTTCC
>Ga0247829_10001645_pt1 | contig 10391 bp, 7 predicted proteins | sample 12C_Control_Day4_FD_207765 | JGI IMG/M metagenome (GOLD analysis project Ga0247829, IMG submission 207765) | Soil microbial communities from agricultural site in Penn Yan, New York, United States - 12C_Control_Day4 | ecosystem: Environmental > Terrestrial > Soil > Agricultural land | place: USA... | reverse complement strand
GCCCGCAGCCGCGCTCTCCGCCGCCTTGCGATAGCGGTCCAGCTCCTGCGCGAGCTCGGCGTCGCTCGAGGTGGTGCCGGTCAGCCAGCCGTCGCCGAGGCGGCCCGCGCGCTCGACCGCGGCCCCCATGCGCCCGCCGATCCAGATCGGCGTCGGCACGCGCGGCACCGGGTTGACCCGCGCGCCCTCGAGCCGGAAGTGCCGGCCCGCATGGTCGACGGTGTCGCCGGCGAGAAGCCTTCGCACGATCGGCACGGCCTCCTCCGTGCGCGAGACGCGGCTTCGCTCGCTCATGCCGAAGGCGCGGAACATTCCCTCGCGCGCGCCGATCGAGAGCACGAGCGTCAGCGGCTCCGGCGCGAACGCGGCGAGCGTGCCGACCTGCTCGGCCATCAGCACGGGGTGGAGGAACGGCGCGAGATAGAGGATCCCGACCCTCATGTCGCCCGTCTCTGCCAGCAGGCGGCCCAAGGTCGGCGTCGGCTGGAAGAAGTTCGTGACGGGCATCGCGTGGTGGTCGCCGATCAGCAGCATGTCGAGGCGCGCATCGCGCGCCGTGCGCGCGACCTCGACCAGGTTCCGCGCCTGCGTGCGCGTGTCGAAGTCGCCGGCGGGGACGTCGTACATCGCGTCCGGCGGAAGCTTCGCCGCGAACGCCATGAAGAGGTCGAGGCCCGCCTGGCTGATCGGGAAGTGACCGCGCAGCGAGATACCGACCTTCACGGCGCACCACTCTAGTGCAACCGCGAAGTCACCGGTCGTGAATGGCTCGTATGCGGCGCCTAGCGCTCTCTAGCGGGGGTGCGCTCTCAGCGAGTACTCCCGCGCCAGGATCTGCGCGACGTGCGACGCGATCGTCGAGTACTGATGCCGCGCGTCCCAGCCCGAATCGAGCGTGAAGTGCTCGCGCCGGATGATGTCGCGGGCACGGTGGTCGGTGAACTTCACGATCTCGACCCAGGTGCGGTGCTCCTCGGCGGCGGCCTCCTCGAGCACCCAGCTGCGGAGGACGTCCCATGCGTCCGCGGAGAGCGCGAGCTTGACGGGCCCGCCGACCAGGTGCTCCTCGTTGCCGGGCTCGACCTTCGGCTCGTGGTGGGCCAGCTCCCAGGACATCTCGTGACACACTTCCTCGGTCACGCGTCGTTCGCTGGCCGGCATGCCCCACTCGTGGTCCCATGCGTGCGCCCGCTCGAGCGCGAAGTTCTTCGCGGCCAGCCACGCGTCTTCCTGGGCGTGGCGCCGGACGGCGCTCTCGCAGCGATCGAGCAGCTCCTTCACGTTCACCCGGCTCTCCGGCGGGTGGTCCCGGAACCATCTCTCGACGTCGACGCGGTCCATGCGTTGCCTCCCGTATGAGGGTCGGGACGCCGGGCGCTCACCGCGAGCGCTCGGCGCAATCGCGGACACGCTCAGCATACATCGCTCGTATACTGCGAGCCTCGAGAGATCGCCGTGCACCGACGAGAACGCCGCAGGCCGCTCCTCGCGCTCTGGCTGACTGTGGCGTCGTGCGCCAGCGCACGCGCTGGCGCGGACGCCGCGCCCGCGGCGCCGTCCGCGCGGCGCACCGCGCTCCAGATCGAAGCGCCCGCGGACAACGAGCGGGTGCGCCGTCCGGACGCCCAGGTCGAGGTGCGCGGCCGCATTGGCGCCGAGCTCTACGAGGCGGACGTGGTCCTCGCGCTCGACGTCTCGAACAGCTCGCTGCTGGCCTCGGGCAACGATCTCGACGGCGACGGCGAGGTCGGTGCGACGCGCGCGTTCGCCGAGGACGCGGGCCGCTTCGTGACGTCGCATCCGCGCTGGACCTCGGACGCCGACGACTCGATGCTGCGCGCCGAGCTCGTGGCCGCACATGCGCTGGTCGACGCGCTTGCGCCGCGCCGCAATCGCATCGGCGTCCTCACCTACACCTCGAGCGTGCGCGTGCGCGCGGGGGTCGGCCCGCCGGAGAGCGCGCGGCGCGCGCTCGACGCCGTGCCGATCGCGGAGGACCGCTCGGGCACGGATGTGTCGCAGGCGCTGCGCCACGCAGGTCTGCTGCTCGAGCGCACGACGCACGCGAGCTCCCTGCGCCCGCGCGCAGTGCTGCTCTGCAGCGACGGCGAGCCGACCGTCCCGCAGCCACGCTACGAGGCGCGACAGAAGGCGCTGCGCGAGGCCGCGCAGCTCGCGGAGAGCGGCATCGCCTTCTACGTCCTCGCCTTCGGCGCCCACCTTCGCGAGGAGCGCGGCGAGGACGATCTCGCGTTCCTGCGCGCGCTGGCCGACGCCGGCCGCGGCGTGCTCGTCGAGGTGGATGCGCCGGGGCGGCTGCTCGAGGATCTGTCACCGGCTGCGGTCGCGCCGGATGCGCTGGAGATCGTGAACGTCACGACGGGGGAGGTCGCCCGTTCGCTGCGCGTGGCGCCGGACGGCCGCTTCGTCGCGCAGCTGCCCCTCGAGCGCGGTGCGAACGTGCTACGGGTGCGCGCCTCGTGGCGCGACGGGCGCAGCGAGTCCGCGTGGCGCACCGTCCGCTACGAAGCGAAGGAGGCCGAGTGAGCTGGAGAGACCGCGTTCGCCAGAAGCTCGTGCCGCTCGGGCGCGCCATGGAATGCGTGCGCGAGGATCACGTCGTCGGCGTCGCGCCCTTCACCTGCACGCCCTACACGCTCTGCCGCGGGCTCGCGGAGCACGCGCAGCGCGCGGGGCTCTCGAAGGTGCGCGTCGACCATCCGGCCGCGCTGTTCGCCTGGACAGATCCCGCGCTGCGCGGCGTCTTCGAGCTGCACGACAACTATGCGACGCCGATGAACCGCGCGGCCTGTCACGCCGGCGCGATGGAGTACCTGCCCGTCTCCGTGTGGCGCAGCCACGAGATGCCGTCTGGCTTCACCGCAGACGCGGATGTCTTCCTCGTGCCGGTGTCGCCGCCGGACGCGCGCGGCTACTGCTCGTTCGGCCCGGGCGTGTGGATGTCCGGCACGGGAGTTCGCTTTGCCAAGTGCGTCGTCGCCGAGGTGCACGAGGACTTCATCCGCACCTATGGCGAGAACTACGTGCACATGGATCAGATCGACTGGTTCGTCGAGGCGGACGTGCCGACCGGCGGCGGCACGCCGCCGCAATTGGCGCCGGCCGAGGAGCGCGAGGCGGCCGAGGTGATCTGCAACCTCGTGGCGGCCGAGCTCGTGCACGACGGCGACACGCTGCAGATGGGCGTCGGCACGGTCTCTGCCGCGCTCGCTCCCTTCCTCGAGTTCCGCAACGATCTCGGCATCCAGACGGAGCTCGTGACCGGCGGCATCGCGGAGCTCGTGCGCAAGGGCGTCGTGACGGGGCGCTACAAGAGCATCCATCCCTTCAAGGTGGTCGGCTCGGCGCTCGTGGCGCTGCCGCCGGACGAGCTGCACGAGATCCACGAGAATCCCGTCTTCGAGCTCTACGACTTCGGCTACACCGACGATCTACGCCGGCTCATCCAGATCGAGCGCTTCGTCACCGTCAACAACGCGCTCGCCGTCGATCTGACGGGTCAGGTCGCCGCCGAGTCCTTCGATCACCGCATGTACACGGGCGTCGGTGGCCAGACCGTCTTCATGATCGCCGGCGCGTACTCGCCGGGCGGGCGATCCGTCTCGGTGCTGCCGTCCGCGGCGCGGCCCGGCGGCGACGGCGCACGCTGCAGCCGCATCGTCCCGGGGCTGCCGGCGGGGACACCCGTCACCGTGCCGCGCACCTTCGTGGACACCGTCGTGACGGAGCACGGCATCGCCGATCTGCGCGGCCGCACGGTGCGCGAGCGCGCCGCCGCGCTGATCGAGATCGCGCACCCGGAGTTCCGGGAGGCTCTCCGCGCCGACGCGCGCCGGCTGGCGCTCGTCTGAGCCGCAACGCAGAGAGCTCGGCGCGCCGCGAGCGGGCGCTGCGCGCGAGGCTCGTGCTCGCATCGCTCGCCGTGTGCCTCGCCCTCGCGGAAGGCGTCCTGCGCGTGCTCGAGTCGCACGCGGGCGAGCGCGGGCGTCGGCTCTACACGCGGCTCTTGCGCGACGACGGCCCGTCGCTGGCCCAGCTCGACGCGACGCTCGCCGCCATGCAGACAAAGGCGCCGCGCTACGTCTACGACGGCGATCTCGGCTGGGTGACGCGGCCGTTCGCGACCTGGCAGGGAGATCGCTATGCGGCGGACGCGGAGGGCGCGCGCGTCGCGGCACCGGGCGGCGCACACGCGGCGGCGCCAGGCGACCTGCGCATCGCGATCTTCGGCGACTCCTTCACGTGGGGCTACGGCGTCGCCCACGGCGAAACCTGGGGTGCCGTGCTCGAACACGCGCTGCGCGCGGCGGGCGTGCCCGCCACCGTGCGGAACTTCGGCGTCGGCGGCTACGGCATGGATCAGGCCTGGCTGCGCTTCCGCAAGGAGGCGCCCGTGTGGCGCCCACAGCACGTCGTCTTCGGGCTCCAGCCGGAGAACGCGCGCCGCAACCTGAACCTGATCCGTCCGCTCTATCAGCGGAACACGAACGCTCCCTTCTCGAAGCCGCGCTTCCTGCGCGAGAAAGGAGCGCTGCGCCTCCTCAACCACCCGGCGCTGCCGCCGGACGCCCTGCCGGCTCTTCTCGCCGACTTCGAACGCTGGCCGTTCGCGCCCTACGAGGCGTTCTACACGCCCGTGCGACGCGATCCGCCCGCCATGCCGCACCTCGTCGCGCTGCTCTCCGCGCGGCTCGCCGCGCGTCCGGACGAGATGGACGCGCTCTCGCCGGGGACGGAGGGGGGCGATCTCGCGAGGGCGATCGTCGACGGGTTCGCCGCCGACGTCGCAGCCTCGGGCGCGCGCTTCCACGTGCTGCTGCTGCCGACGCGCGCGCTGCTCTCAGGCCGCGAGGATGCGGAGCCGCTGCGGCGCCTGCTCGCGGCGCTGTCTGCTCGTCACGACGTGGTGGACCCGAGTGAGGACCTCGCCGCCGCGCTGCGCGAACAGGGCGCGGAGGCCTTCTTCGCCGACGGCGGACACTACGCGGCGGTCGGGCATCGCATCGCAGGCGAGGCGCTGGCGGCGCACTGGAGCGACGTGCGATCCGGAGCCGCGCTCATGGCTCCGCGGCGGCGGCGACGGCCGGTGCGAACGACGGCAACGGATCCGGGAGCGCCCCGAGCGCGCCGCTCGCGACGAGTCCGCTGGCGATCTCGGCCATGTGCGCGTCGAGGTATCTCGTGCTGCTGCCCCTCTTGATCGGCCGGTTCCGGAAGCTCGCGTACTCGGCAATCGCATCGGCGGGGCTCCAGCCCTGGACGAGCGTGCGGTACAGAAGGAAGAACGCGCCCGTCCGCTCGGAGCCGGCCTCGCAGTGCACCAGCACGTGCTTGCCCTGTCGGTGCGCTTCGACGGCGGTGGTCAGCGCGCCGACGTAATCCTGCGGATCGCCGCTGCCGTCACCGCCGAGCGACAGCGAGAGCACGGGAATGCCGAGCCGCGCCGTCACCTCGCGTTCGGCCGCGTTGTCGAGGTCGCCCTCCTCGTCGGGCGCGAGATCGACCACCAGCTCGATCCGGTGCTCGCGCAGCACGTCCTCGATCAACCGGCGGTGGATCTGGCCGCTGCGGTAGAGGCCCGGCTCCACCTCGGCCCACTTGCGCGGGAAGAAGAGCCGCTTGCCACCCTCGCGCCACCAGATCGTTCCTCCGAACCCGATGACGAGAAGGGCGCAGAGCGCAAGTACGAGGCGTCGTCGCATTCGCAGCAGCATACGATCGCGGCGCGAGGCCGTCCCGCCCTCCGATAGACTGCGCCGCGTGCAGGCCGAGGAGCCGCGCATCCTGTTCCTGCCGCGCTGCGGCGCGCACGGCATCGGCGAATACGTGCGCTGCCTGACCCTCGCGCAGGCGCTGCGCCGGCTTCACCCGCACGCGGCGATCGAGCTGGCACTCGTGCCGTCGTGGCCGCGCCTGGCCGGTGACGCGTTCCCGCGCGCGCCGCTCCCGCGCGACGGCGCGGAGAGCGAGGCGTTCGCGGCCATCCTCACGCGTCTGCGGCCGCATCTGCTCGTGACGAACAACCGCGGCCACCAACGCGATCTCGCGCAGGCCCGCGCGCGGGGCGCCGCCGTCGTCGCGATCGCCTCGACGGAGCGGCGTCGACGCGCGCGACGTCTCGGCGTTTTGCGGAGCGTGGACCAGCTCTGGGTCGTGTCCGGCGAGGGGGGCGGCCGCGCGCGCCTCCCGTCGCGCCTCGCGCGCTGGCTCGCCGGCTCGCCGCACTGCGAGATCATCGAGGCGTTGCATCCGCCTTCGGACCCGCAGCGCGCCGCGCGGCGGCTCGCGGACCTCGGCCTCGACGGAGCGCGCTATGTGCTCTTCGCGCCGGGCGGAGGCGGCTGGCAGCTCGACGGTCGCGCCGCGGGCGACGTCTTCGGCGCGGCGGCGGCGCAGGTCGCGCGCGCGGGTGCGCGGGTCGTCGTCATCGCGGGGCCGTTGCACCGCGGTGCGCACGCGGCCTGCGCGGGCGTGACGTGGCTCGACCAGGTGGAGGCCGAGGCGATGGTCGATCTCGCGTCGGGCGCGGAGGTCGTCGTATGCGCGGGCGGGGGCCTGCTCGGTCAGGTGCTCTCGCTCGGGCGCCCCTGCGTGACGACGCCGATGCCGGCCGCCGACCAGCAGCAGCGCACGGCCGCCTGTCGGAGGGACGGTACGGCCCTCGTCGTGGACGGGACGGAGCAGGCGCTGGCCGACGGCGCGCTCGCGCTGCTCGGCGACCCTGCGCGCCGCGACGCACTCGTGCGACGCCTCGCGGAAGCCGGTCCCCGCAACGCGCTGCCCCGCTGTATCGAGCTGCTGGAGAACTTGCTTCAGCGGGCCAGGTCATTTCCCTGATCTTCGCTCGGCCGCGCCTCGCTGCGCGCCGCGCCGGGCGCGGCTTGCATCAGCCTGGGCTCCCCGAATCCCCCCATCGCGAGCGACGAGCCCGACGGATCCGAGGCCGCCGTCGAGAGCTCGAGCACGATCTCGCGGCCGGCGTAGCGCGAGAGATCGACATCGACCGGGAACCAGCCGCGATCCTCGACCAGGCGCTGCGGGTCGAGCGTGCGCGAGAAGAGCACGGCCGCGTCGGCGCCGTCGCGTGCGCGCCCCTCTGCGTGGTCGCGCGCGCGCACCTCTGCGTGGTCGCGCGCGCGCACCTCGAAGGTCGTCGCGGAGGTGGGGATGTGGAACCACGCGTCAGGGTGGACGCCGACGGCGCTCTCGAGGTGCGCGCCCTCGGGCACCCGCAGCGGCAACGCGAGCACGCTGCGCGCGCCGTAGGGCAGGGGACGCAGCGCCAGCACGGGCCGGAACGGCCAGACCTGGCGCGTCAGATAGGTGTCGCGGCCCCGGCCCGCGATGCGCTGGCGCGAGCCGTCGTAGCTCTCGGCGTAGATCTCGCCATCGCGGAGGTCGCTCAGCAGGGGCGTGCCGCGCGGCGGCTCGGCACGTCGCAGCACGCCGACGCGCTGCCCGAGCAGGTCGTCGCTGAATACGCGCTCCATCTCGTAGTGCTCGACCAGATAGGCGTAGAGCTCCGGCGCGTACTCGTGCATGGCGGGCAGGTTCGGGAACTGCGTGAAGTTGTAGAGCACGAGCCTGGTCTGCTGCGCCTCCAGCGCATCGGCGACGCGGCGGTCGCGGTCGGGATACTCGGGGAAGGGCCAGACGATGTAGCTCGCCGGGTGCGGCGCGAAGCGCTCGGCGAGGAAGAGCGCGATCGGCAGATACGGCATCGCGCCGACCCGCTCGTCTTCCCGCGTGGTCGCGCGCACGTAGTCGACGAGCGCGCCGAGCATGCGCGCGGGGGCCGGCTTCACCGAGACGCCCGCGCGCGGGCCGGGCAGCGGCTCGCTGTTCAGCGCGCGCAGCGAGACGAGGAGCCACGCGGTCAGCGCAAGGGCCGGCGCGAGCACGAGCAGCGCCGCGAGCGCCGCCTGGCGCGGGCGCCCCGCGAGCACGTCGTGGAGCCAGGGCATGACCAGCCAGACGAAGGGCGCGTAGAGAACCGCGAGGTGGAGGTAGTCCTGCGGCTTGTAGACGAAGGCGAGGAGCAGATAGGCGACCGCGAAGTGGAGCAGCGCGCGCTCCGTCAGCGCGCGGGGGCGCATCGCGGGATCGCGAAGACGCTCGCGCTGCCGCCACTGCCGCCAGGCGAAGCATGCGAGCACCGCGACGGGACCGTAGATGAAGGCCTTCACGACGGTGTCGTAGAGAGAGGTCTGCGCGTAGAGCGGGCTCTCGAGCAGGGTCTTCCAGTCGGGACCCGATGCCACCACGAGCGCCGGCACCCACTGGTGCACGCTGCCGAGCTCGCGCAGCACGCGGTCCTGCGTGAAGAGCGGGAAGAGCGACGGCAGCGACGGGTACTCGTAGCTCGACATCCCGATGAAGTGGTTCAGCACCGTCTGCTGCACGACGAGCGCGAGCTGGCCCTGCGCGAGGTAGAGCAGGCCGGCGGCTGCGCCGACCCCCGCGCCGGGCATCAGGAACTCCGCGAGGCGGCGCCAGAAGGCTCCGTCGCCCGCACGCGCCGAGACCGCGAGCGTCGCGGTCGCGGCGACGAGCGCGGCGGCGCCGTAGTCCTGCTTGCAGAACACGCCGAGGCCGAACAGGAGCCCCGCGCCGAGCAGCGGTGCGCGCCGCTGCGACTCGAGATGGCGCACCAGCAGCAGCAGCGAGCCGGTCTGCAGCAGCAGCGCCGTGGTGCTGTAGTTGAAGATCTGCCAGTGCGGGAAGGCCCAGGCGCGGTACATCCAGAGCAGCAGCACGCCAACCCACGCATAGCTCGTCGGCACGAGCCGACGCATCAGCGCGTAGCCGAGCGCAACGAACGCCGCGAACTCGAGGGAGACGAGCCAGCGCGAGACGAGGATCGAGGTGCCGAACGCGCGAAAGACGCCTGCCAGCAGGTAGAACGCGCCGTCGAGCGGGTAGCTGGTCGCGTCGCGGTGCAGGAGCCCGCCCTGGTTGATCAGATCCGCGAACTCGAGCACGTGGCCCTCGTCCATCGTGCTGAACCAGCGGTCGAAGAACGGGAGCTGGAAGACGAGCGTCGCCAGTGCCACCGCGAACGGCGCGAGCGCGCCCGTGCGGGTGGGTACGGGGGCCGCGGCGCTCACCGCGCGTCGCCTGCGACGAGGCGCGGCTCGGCGAAGCCCGCCGCGAGCGGCGTCTCGCCGGAGGCGGCGTTGGTGGAGGTGGAGAGCTCGAGCACGGCGTCACGTCCTGCGACGGCGTCGAGCGGGACGTCCACCTCGAACCAGCCGCGGTCCTCGAGGCGGCGCGCCGGGTCGAGCGTGCGCTCGTAGAGCAGGGTGCGAACGCCGTCGGCGACGACCGCGATGCGGAACGAGCTGCGCGCCGGTGGGAGGACGAACCACTTCTGCGGGTGCGCGCCGATCGCGGTGCGCAGGCGCTCGCCCGGCGCCGCCTGGAGCGGCAGCGCCAGCACGCTGGCGCCGCCTGCGGTCGGCTGGAGCCCGAGAGCAGGGCGGAAGGGCCACGCCTCCCGACGCAGCATGGCGTCGCGCGCGGCACCGACGACCTCGCGCGTCGCGCCGTCGCGCTCGATCCGCAGGCTGCCGCCGACGGCGTCGCCGAGCAGCGCCCGTCCCGGCGGTGCGCCGTCCTCACGCCGCAGCGCCGCGAACTTGTAGCCGAAGGGACCGGCCGAGAAGGTCGCGAAGCTTTCGAAGCGGTCCACGAGGTAGCGGTAGAGCTTCGGCGCGTAGACCTCGAGCGGCGGCAGGGTCAGGAACTGGGTGAAGTGATAGAGCACGAGCGGGATCCGCTGCGCCTCCATCGCGTCGATCAGCGCGCCGTCGCGGTCCTCGATCTCGGGCACGGGCCACACGATGTAGCCGCTGCGGTGCGGACCGCGCCGGTCGGCCAGGAAGTGCAGCAGCGGAAAGTACGGGTAGACGGCGATCGCCTCGCCGGGATCTGTCTCTCTCTCCACCGTGGCGACGAGGTTCTCGAGCATGCGCGCGTCGGCGGGCTCGACGTGGAGGCCCGCCGCGCGCGCGAGCTGCACGCGCTCCGAGTGGCGCGCGCGCAGCTCGACCGCGAGGAAGGCGGTGTAGGCCAGTGCCGCCGCGCAGGCCGGCAGCAGCGGCAGCGCGATCCAGCGCGCGAGGCGCCGGTGCCTGCGCCAGAGCGCGCTGGCCTCGAGCACCGAAAGCGCGACGAATGGCCACGTGAGCACCGCCCAGTGCAGGTAGTCCTGCGGCTTCGCGAGATGGCCGAGCGCGCAGAGAGTCACGCCCGTCGCCCACAAAGACGCTTCCGCCAGCGCGGGCGCGCGCAGCGCCGCGTCGCGCAGGCGCGCGCGTTCGCGCCACTGGCGCCAGCCGGACGCCGCGAGCAGCAGCCAGGGCCCATAG
>Ga0247829_10001644_pt1 | contig 10395 bp, 9 predicted proteins | sample 12C_Control_Day4_FD_207765 | JGI IMG/M metagenome (GOLD analysis project Ga0247829, IMG submission 207765) | Soil microbial communities from agricultural site in Penn Yan, New York, United States - 12C_Control_Day4 | ecosystem: Environmental > Terrestrial > Soil > Agricultural land | place: USA... | reverse complement strand
GTCTTGCGCAGCGCCGCCTCGTCCTTGATCCGGCTCACCGCGCGCCAGCCGCCGCCGTCGTACGGCTTCATGAACATCGGGTAGCCGATGCGGTTGCCGATCGCGCCGAGGTCGAACAGCTTCGCGTAGCTCTTCAGCGTGCGCGGCAGGTCGGGCAGGGGCTCGTACGACTTCGGCGGGATCATCCACGTGTCGGGGATGGGCATCCCGAGCTTCATCATCGCGCAGTAGGAGGTGTGCTTCTCCATCGACTGCACGGCCCACGGGTTGTTGAGGACGTAGAGCCCGTCCATCAGGATCGCCTTTTTGATCCACTCGCGGCTCGTGTGATACCAGTGCGTCAGCCGGTCGAGCACGACGTCGTAGGTGCAGGGCTGGCGGAGATCGAACGGCTCGATCGTGACGCGCTCGACCGCGAGGTCGACGGTGTCGCCCTCGTGCGGGATCGCGAGATCGAGCTTGCCGAGGATCTGCTCGTAGCAGAGCGGCCAGCAGATATCCGCGCCGAGTGACAGACCGATCTTGCGAGTGACGCGTGCCATCTTGTGTCTTTCCTCCTGGCCTCTTACTCGTACACGTGAAGAAACGGTCCGGGCATCAGCCACGATAGCCCTTCGCGCAGTCGATCGCGCCAGTTTTCCCAGTTGTGACCGTCGCGCGCCTCGACGTAGCGGACGTCCATCCCGGTTGACAACAGCAGCGGCACGAGCGAGCGGTTCTCGTAGATCAGCGACTCGTACATGCCGCAGCTGACGAACACCTTCTCGGACACGGGCAACGGCTCGGCGCGGAACCGATTCATGAACGCGACCACCGGATCGAACAGCGGGCCGCGATGGTTGCGGTCGCCGATGTCGGTGAACGCGAACGAGCCCGACTGGAGCAGCAGCCGCCCGAAGAACCCGGGGTAGCGCACCGCCGTGGAGAACGCCGCGACCGCGCCGAAGCTCGCGCCCATCAGGCACCGGCTCTGTGGCTGGTGGTCGATCGGGAACAGGCGCTCGACGTACGGCACCAGCTCCTCGGTGATGAACCGCGCGTGGCGCTCGTCGTCGGCGTACTCCTTCAGGCGGTCCGGCGAGCTGGTGAGCACGACGATCGCGTCGGCGACCTCGAGGCGATCGATCAGGTTGTCGAGCACGATGTCGAGCGACGCGTAGCGCTGGTAGTCGTGACCGTCGTGCACGACGAGGAGCGGATAGCTGCGCGCGCGCTGGAACCGCGCGGGCACGTACAGCCCGAAGCCGCGGCGGCCGAACGTCTTGGACTCGATCCAGATCTCGTCGCGGTGCCCGCGCGCCGCGCTCGGATCGTGGTGGCTCCACGCCGGGCGCTCGTAGCCGGCGCCGTGCGCCACGGAGTTGGCGCCGAAGGGATCGCGCGCGGTGTTCTGGTTGAGCGGATCCCGGATCCACTCGCCCTTGCCGTTGCGGACGACCTCGAGCTTGTACTCGACGCGCGAGCCGTGCGGGATCTGGAGCGTGAGGTGCCAGACGTCGGTGCCGTCGATGCGCGCGAGCTGCTGCGACGACGGCAGGCCGAACACCCAGTGCTTGAGGTGCACGGCCTCCGCCTCGCCGCGCCACACGAACGTGATGGACGAGTCCTCGACGATCGGGAAGCTGCGGCCCGCGAAGAACGTGTTGACGGCCTCGGGCGTGCGCGGCCCGTTCGCGAGCTGGTTGATGGCGAGACCCATCATACGTGGATCCCGAACCGGTGCGGCGTCGAGAACCGCGTCGGGCTGCCGTCCCAGTTGTGCTCGACGTCCCCGGTGGTCGACAGCCGCGTCGCCGCGGCGAGCACGAGCTTGCCGTGCTCGAACACGAGGCGCGAGCCGGCATCCATCGCGACGGCGGTCGCCGGGGCCATCCGCCGTGCGAACCGCTGGATGCCGGCGTGCGCGTCGAAGTTCACGCGCCGCTTCGGATCGGGCAGCACGACGACGCCCTGCGCGATGCCGAAGCCGGCGTCGAGCACCTGGGCGATGTCGGAGCCGTACGGTGGGAAGTCATGGAAGATCACGATGCGGTCCGTCAGCACCATCGCGCCGGCGGACCACGCGATCACCGGCTTGTCGCCGAGCTGGCCAAGTACGTCGAACAGCGCGAGCCGGTTGTACAGCGACGCGACGTGGCCGCCCGAGATCACGAGCGCCTCGACCGACGCGAGCGTGTCGCGCAGCTCGTCGATGTGGCGTGCGATCGCGGGCCGCTCGCTCGCCTTCCACTTCTTGTCGAACGCGGTGCGCACGGCGGCGCAGCGCTCGAGGTGCTCGCTGTCCAGCCCGCGGAACTGATCGACGGAGACCTTCTCCTCCTGCGATAGCAGCTCGGGCTCGACGTAGCGCAGCGAGATGGTCTTCGCCGCGTCCTCGGTCTTGTCGAGCCGCACGCGGTAGAAGCTCTGCATGTGGCGCAGCCGCTGCTGGCGCGCCTGATACGCCTCGGTGAACGGCTTGTCCTCGCGGAACACCTCGACGCCGCGCCGGTGCAGCCCGAGGTTGACCGCGGGCACGCCGAACGTGGCGATCAGCGCGGCATCGTCGCTCTCGCGCTCCTGATACCCCGCGTGGACCAGCGCCACCTGCTTGCGGATCCCGAGCTCGGCGAGCACGCCGCCGATGGTCGGCTGCGCGAGCTGAGGTCCGAGAAGGATGACGGTGCGTTGCATCAATTCGCTCGCACGCGCACCGTGCGCCCGACGACGTCCAGCATGTGGCGGAGGTGATCGTAGTTGTCGTGCTTCATGCGGATCCAGGCGTTCGCCATGTAACCCGCCTCCACGCCCTGCGTCGGCGTGCCCTCCGGCGGAAGGTGCCAATCGATGAGGTACGGCCCGAACGCCTCGCGGACCTTGTCGAGCCCCTCGTAGCGCGCGATCCGTCCGTCGCGATCGGGGCGCAGCGCGATGATGCCCGCGGACAACCGGCGCGACGGATACTGCCCCGGCTTGCCGTACGCGATCAGCGTCGCCCACTCGCGGTAGAGGTCCATGTCGTTGCCGACGTTGTAGAGGTCCCACGCGCGCACCCCCGGCGGCCGGCAGGCGACCTCGGAGAACCTCAGGCCCTTGGGCCCGAAGAACCACTCCATGTGGGTCGCCGACGTCTCGATGCCGAGCAGTGTGATGACCTTCTGCGCCATCGCCCGCACCTCGGTGTAGCCCTCGGCGTCGATGCGATTGGTGGTCACGAACTGCGGCGAGATCCAGCGCGTGCGCATCGCCTCGAGCACGTTCGGGTAGTAGTGCGTCGCGAAGTCGTGCACGACGCGCCCGCGCACCGACAGCGTGTCGAGGAAGCCCTCGTGCCCCTCGATGAACTCCTCGACGGCGATCGAGCGGCCGCCGAACTCGCGCAGCGCGGCCTCGAGCTCGCGGTCGTCGTCGACGCGCGTCGCGCCCGAGGCGCCGGCGCCGTCACGCGGCTTGAGGATCACGGGATAGCCGACGCGCTCGACGAACGCGCGCACCTCCTCGGGCGAGGCGGCCGCGGTCGACGCGGCGCACGGCACGCCGCCGGCGCGCAGGACTTCCTTCATCGCCGGCTTGTCGCGGCACAGGAACGCGGTCTGCACCGACGTGCCGGGGATGCCCGCGGCCTCGCGCGCGTGCGCGGCGGCCATGATGTGGGCCTCGACGGTCGCCTCGAGACGATCGACGTGCTTGAAGCGCTGGATGAACCGCACCGCGTCGAGGAGCGCCTGCGCGTTGGTGACGTTGCGGACCTCTTCGTAGTGCGTGAGCCAACGCCGCAGCTCGTCGTCGAGGGACTGCTTGGAGCCCTCGCCGATGGCGCTGATCGTCACGCCGCTCTCGGCGAGGGCGCGGATGAACTGCTTCTGGTTCGCGGGGAACCGCGGCTCGATGAACACGACGTGCGGCATCAGTGCCTCCCAGTCAGTCGATCGTAGACGAGCTCGTAGCGCTTGCCTTGCGCCGTCCACGAGAAGTCCTTCGCCATGCCGTTCTGCACGAGCCGCGCCCACTGCGCGCGGTCGCGATACGTCCCGAGCGCCGCTTCGATCGCCCAGCGCAGGCCGGCCTCGTCGTGGCGCTCGAACGCGAACCCGGTGCCGCTGCCGGTGCGCGGCGACCACGGCTCGACGGTGTCGGCGAGCCCGCCCGTGCGATGCACGATCGGCACGGTGCCGTAGCGCAGGCTGTAGAGCTGGTTGAGCCCGCACGGCTCGTACAGCGAAGGCATCAGGAACATGTCCGCACCGGCCTCGATGAGGTGCGCGAGGCCGTTCTGGAAACCGTTGTAGAAGCAGACCTGACGCGGAAACGCGCGCTGCAGGCGCGTGAACAAGTCCTCGAGCGCGGGCTCGCCGGAGCCGAGCACGACGAGCTGGAAGCCGTGCTTGCGGAGCAGATCGAACATCGCGGGATCGAGGAGCTTGAACCCCTTCTGTCCGACGAGCCGCGACACGATGCCGACGACCGGCACGCCGGCGCGATAGGGCAGGCCGAGGCTGGTCACCAGGGCTTCCTTGTTGCGCTCCTTGCCGCCGAGGTCGTCGGCGCTGTAGCGATGCGGGATGTGCTTGTCGCGCTCGGGCGACCACTCGGCGTAGTCGACGCCGTTGAGGATGCCGATCACCGTCGAGCTGCGCTTGCGGAGCAGGCCGTCGAGCCCGCCGCCGAGCGCCTCGGTCTGGATCTCCTTCGCGTACGTCGGGCTGACCGTGCTGACGCCGTCGGCGTAGAGGATGCCCTGGGTCAGGAAGTTCATCCGCCCGGCCTTCAGCAGATCCTGATGGAACAGCTGCGCGAACCGGCCGAGGTTCGTGTCGCCGCCGAGGTCGGCCGAGAAGCTGCCCTGGTACATCAGGTTGTGGATCGTGAGCAGCGTGCGCGCGCGGCCGAGCCGCGGATCCGCCGCGAACAGGGTCTTGATCAGCATCGGCAGCAGCGCCGCCTGCCAGTCATGTGCGTGGATCACGTCGGGCGCGAAGTCGAGCTTCTGACACAGCTGCAGCGCCGCGAAGCACAGCGCGAGGAAGCGGCGATGCTCGTCGGGGTCGCGCGTGTACAGCGAGCCGCGCTGGTAGAGCGCCGGGCAGTGCACGAGGTAGATGACCGCGCCGCCTGCGTTGGTGCGGAAGATCTTGGTCGCGTAGCGGTGCGTCCCGAGCTGGATCGGCAGCTCGACGACCGCCTCGAACGTGGCCTTGCTGGTGTCGATGCGATCGTAGAGCGGCATCACGACGCGCACGTCGTGGCCCGCGGACGCGAGGTACGCGGGGAGCGCGCCCATGACATCCGCCAGCCCGCCGGTCTTGGCGAACGGGGCCATCTCCGACGCGACGAACAACAGCTTCACGAGTGCACCGGCGCCAGTCTCTACCACCAAGCGCGGAGCGCGGTCGAGAGGGCAGCTGCGAGGGGCGCGACCTTGGCCGCGCTGATCTCCGCCTGCGCGAACGGGCGGAACGGGTCGGACAGGAGGTCGCGCCGGAGCTCGACGCATAAGGTCCTGCCGGGCCTATCGATCACGTGCTGGTACGCCAGCGTGCTCGGGTGCAGGGGATAGGTCGCGCTGTCGCCGAGCCCGTGGCCGAGGGCGGCAAGCTCGCGGCGGAGCACGTCGACGACGCCGGCCGGCGCATGGTGGGACCCGTCGGGTGCCTTGCCGATGACGTCGACCGCAGGGCGCAGCGGCCAGGTCGGTTCGACCTCCGGCCGGTAGGCGGCGTGCAAGCTCGTCACGATGTCGAGGTCGACCTCGACGTCCACCGTGCGCGGCGCGTACGTATGCAGCATCACCATCGCGCCGTCTTCGGCGAGCTGCGCGACACCGGCGTGGACCGCGGTGACGTAGCCATCGTACGCCGCGCGCAGCAGCGCCCGGTCCTCGGCGGTGGTCACCCACGGCATCAGCCCGGGGCCGACCTTGCCGGCCTTGAACTCCTCCGGGCTGGCGTCGAGGCGGCGGTTGCAGTCGATGAACGTGCGCGGGGTCCGGCACCGCACGATGGCCACCGACCGCGTCGGTTCGGCGGCGACGAACGCGCGCGCCGTCGCCACCGCGAGCTCGGGAGCGCCCGAGTCGGTGTTGACGTGGAAGAAGTCGACGAGGCGATCGGGCAGCGGGCTCGTGAGCTGGGCCGCGACGCGCGTGAAGTCATCCGTGCGCGTCGAGCCGTGCGGGATCTCGAACAGGAGGTCGAGCGGCGCGTCGGCCGCGGCGCGCGCACCGCGGATGTGCTCGACATCGACGACCCCGGGGACGGACGCGAAGGACGACATCGCAGGGCAGGGTAGACCACCCGGTGGTACGCTGTCCTTCATCTTGCAGCAACACTCGGAGGAGACCCGGTCCGCGTGGGCAGGAACCGTATCGAGACCGTGGTGTCGATGCGAACGATGCGCTGGATCGCGATCGCCTCCATGAGCCTCGCCGCATGCTGGCGGGGCGCCGCGCCCGCCGAGAGCCCGCCACCCGAGCCGGCACCGGTGCGCGTCGCGGCGACGCCGGCGCGAGCGCAGGAGGCAGGAGCGCCCGGGGATGCCGAGGCCGCGAGCCTCGTCGAGGAGGCCGACAAGGCGTTCGAGCGCGTGGACCTCGCCGCAGCGGAGGCGCTGTACAAGCGGGCGATCGCGTATCCGAACGCGCCCGTCGCTGGCTACGCGCGCTACAAGCTCGCGTGGGTGTACTTCAACAACAACCACATGCAGGAGGCGCTCGAGCTGTTCGTGCAGGTCGCACGACGCTCGGGCGCGCCCACGCTGGCCAAGGCCGCCGGTGACGATGCGGCGCGCGTCTACGCCAACGTCGGTCGGCCGCAGCTGGCCCGCCCGTTCTTCGAGCGGCTCGATCCCGATCGCGTGGATCGTCGTCTCGGCTTGCTCGCCGACGCCTACGACATGGATGGCAAGCCCGCCGAGGCGGCGATCGTCCGCGCGCAGCTCACGCCCTGATGGATCTGGTATGAGAGCGGCGTGAGCCTCGCCGATCGTCTGCGCGCCCGCGCGCACGCTGCCCTCGAACGCATCCCTGGCCGCGCCGGTGACCGCCTGCGCGATCTCAACGAGAGCCTCGGCCGCCCGCTCGCCGATGCCGCGGAGCTCGATGAACGCCGCGAGTTCGCCGCGAAGGGCGCGGCATCGTCGTCGACGAACGCACCCGCTGCGGCGAAGCGCGACGTCGCACCAGTCATCGTCTATCACATGGACAAGACGCGCACCGATGCGACCAAGTTGACCGACATGCTCGACGCCGAGAAGGTGCCGTACCAGGTGTCGAACATCCAGGAAGACCCGGCCGCGCAGATGGCGGTGCGGCGCGATAGCAAGGGGTTCCGGCTGCCGGTGGTGTTCATCGCGGGCGAGCCGATCGGAGGGCGCGCCGAGCTGTCGAACCTGATCGCGAAGGGCGAGCTGAAGAAGAAGGTTTTCGGCGCGTAGAACACGTGGTATGTGGCCCTCGATGCAGGCCACCGAGACCGCCAAGAAGCTGACGAAGCAGGCGACCGAGAAGCTGTTCGCCGCGCTCAACCGCGCCGACGAGATCGGCGGAGAGATCCGCGACTACGTGCAGGACAAGATGGCGACGGATCCGCGTTACGTCGCCGCGCGCAAGCGCCTCGCGCAGTTGCTCGGCAAGGACTTCGAGTCCAAGGCCGAAGCGACCGCGAAGGCGACGGCCAAGGCCGAGGCGCGCGCGGCCGTCGCCGCGACGACGCCGACGACGAAGGCCGCCAAGGGCCTCGGCGATCCGTCGATCAAGGCGCAGATCTACGGCAAGAAGAGCTGCCCGTGGAGCGGCCGCGCGATCACGCTGCTCGAGAAGCACAAGGTCGACTTCGACTTCGTCGATCTCGAGGAGCCGGAGCACGAGGAGAAGGCGCTCGCGCTGTCGCTCGAGACCAAGCAAACGACGGTGCCGTACGTGTACCTGCGCGGGCAGTTCATCGGCGGGTTCAACGCGCTGTCCGAGGTCGAGCGCCTCGGGCAGCTCGAGGTCGCGCTGATGACCCCGGAGGAGCGCGCCTCGGCCCCTGCGCACCTGCGCAACGTCGAGATCGTCCCGCGGCCGAACACGGACGAGGTCGCGCCCGGCGAGTCCGACGCCAGCGCCGAGTAGCAGGGGGCACCGGGATGCGCCGGCCAGCGGGTGGCCGCCAGGGTCGTGCAACGGGCTGCACGTGCCCGAGATCGCTTGGGGGTGGCTGGGGCCTCAGCCTGGGGGAGTGACCTGCCAGCCCCCATGGGGCGAACGGTAAGCCCCCGGAAGTACTCCTATCGCCGTCTGGCACTCCACATGTAACGGTCCCGCCCCATGGTCAAGTTGGTGCTGGTCGCCGCCCTGACGGCCACCCTGGGGAGCTCGCTCGGCTGCGCCGTCGATCCCCCCGAGCTCGGCTCGACCGCGGGCATCACGTTCGAGGAGTTCAAGGCCCGGACGTCGATCGAGCCCGGCACCGGCAACTACGTCGTCGACTACGACCACATCCTCCACGGCGACGACGAGCTGCTCGAGTTCTATTACCGGTTCCAGCAGGGCGCGCTCGCCATCTACAGCGAGGGTGGCGTCGACGTGAAGTGGGACGCCGTCCAGCGCAAGAACCTGACCTACTGCGTGAGCGATGCGTTCGGCGCCGACAAGCCGGCGGTCGTCGCCGCGCTGCAGTTCGCGACCGAACAGGGCTGGGAGCTGTTCGCCGACGTCAACTACACGTACCTGCCGGCGCAGGACGCCAACTGCAACGCGAGCAACATCGCGGTGTTGTTCGACGTCAGCCCGATCACCGGCGCGCCGTACACCGCACGCGCGTTCTTCCCGAACAGCCCGCGCCACGAGCGCAACGTGCTGATCGACACGACCGCCTTCGACCTGCCGCTGGGCAGCCCGCCGCTGCAGAACATCCTCGGGCACGAGCTCGGTCACACGCTCGGCTTTCGGCACGAGCACATCCGTCCCGAGGCCGGCGCGACCCAGTGCTTCGAGGACGACGCGTATCGCGGCGTCACCACCTACGACTCCGCGTCGGTGATGCACTACCCGCAGTGCAATGGCACGTCGACGACGATGGCGTTCACCACGCGCGACCAGGAGGGCGTCGCGATGATCTACGGTCCGCCGACGACCAATTCCGCCCCGATGGCCCAGCTGGTGTCACCCACGAACGGTGCGACCGTCGGCCGCTCGTTCACGGTCGAGGCCTCCGTCGTCGATACCGACCTCGCGCGCGCCGAGCTCTACGTCGATGGCGCCCTGAAGCAGACGCTCACCGCCGCGCCGTTCAAGTTCCAGGTCTCGGGCGTCTCGGTCGGCCAGCACATCCTCGAGATCCGCGGCACCGACAGCGATGGGCAGACCGGCACGCAGACGATCCAGATCACGGTCGCGGCGGGCGTCGGCAGCGGCGAGCCGCCCGAGCCGATCACCGGCGGCTGCAGCACGAGCGGAAGCGGCGCGGGGCTCGGCCTCGGACTCGGCCTGCTCGCCCTCGTGCGTCGGCGCAAGCACTAACCCCAGGGGTCGGGCTCGGGCTCGGGCTCGGGTCGACACAGCCGATCTCTGGGGTTACGTTAGGTCCGGCGGCGACGCGGGCGGGCGAGCGCGAGCGCGACGACGCCGCACCCGAGCAGCCAGCTGCTGTCGTGGTTCGCCTGGCAGCATCCCGCGGGGTCCTCGCCGCCGGGGGCGGTGCCGGCGTCAGTGCCAGGGCCATCGCCACCCGGGTTCGTGACGTCGCACGCGCCGAGCGAGTGCTCGAGCGCGCCGCGGGTGAGGTCGGTCGCCGGGCGCGGGCGGCCGCAGTAGTCGTTCGTGACCTGCGGGTGCGCGGGGCCCATCGCGAGATCCGCGACGCTGCCGGTCACGGTGAGATCGCCGACGAGCGGCTCCGCGTACATCGCCTGGAACATGCCGAGGGTGACGTTCTCGAGGTTGCCCATCTTGATCGGCGCCGTCGCGCCATCGCGCGTGCGGATCACGTTGCCGAGCACGTTGCCATACGCCTCGCCGCTCGTCGTGTCATAGCGGAAGTCGACGCTGCCGGTCTCGATGATCGTGTTGTAGAGGACCTTCGCGTTGCGTGCGCGGGCGATGTAGACGCCGGAGTCCGAGCAGTTCGCGATGATGTTGTTCCGGATCACGCCCTCGTCGTGCTCGATGCTGCAGATGCCGTTGGCGACGAACTCGGGGTTGCAGAACTGCACGCCGGTCAGGCCGCCGCCCAGCGACAGGCCGAGCTGGACGCCGCTCGTCTGGAAGTCGCGCTCGCACAGCACGAGGTTCTGCTCCATCACGCCACGCTTGCCGCCGCTCTTGAAGAACGCGAGGTAGCTGGTCAAGTTCCCCCCGTCCTTCTCGGCGTCGTGAAGAACGTTGCGGCGGATCACCCAGTCGTCGCCGCCGTCGATGTTGAGCTTGGTGACGGGCGC
>Ga0247829_10001643_pt1 | contig 10396 bp, 9 predicted proteins | sample 12C_Control_Day4_FD_207765 | JGI IMG/M metagenome (GOLD analysis project Ga0247829, IMG submission 207765) | Soil microbial communities from agricultural site in Penn Yan, New York, United States - 12C_Control_Day4 | ecosystem: Environmental > Terrestrial > Soil > Agricultural land | place: USA... | reverse complement strand
GCGGCCGAGTCGCAGGCCGACGCGGTGGTGAAGGGCAGCATCACGCGCTACGAGCCCGACCTGCCGGTCGCCTTCACCGGCAACCAGAACGTGCCCGGCCAGCAGTCGACCAACCAGAACGTGGACGTGACGCGCCGGCTGGTGCAGCTGAGCGTGAACGTGGAGATCCGCGACGAGAAGAATGACAAGGTGCTGTGGCAGCGGCAGGGGCTCATCGTCGAGGGCGACTACGCGCCCGGCGCCGAGACCGAGGGCCGTCGCAAGGCGCTCGAACGGTTGACGGTGAACATCGTCGAGGGCGCGCAGTCGCAATGGTGAGCGCGAGCTTCGGCCGTCGCGGGCAGAGCACCCTCGGGTGCCTTGCCTGGATTGCCGGGTTTGCCGCCGTGTGCTTCTACGGTTACCACGTGGGCCAGGTGTACTTCAAGTTCTTCCGCCTGCAGGACGCCATGCGTTCGCAGGCGCGTCTCGCGCCGAGCCTCACCGACGACGTCATTCGTCGCCGGCTGTACGAGGAGTCGAACCTGATCCTGGATCCGGCGAAGCCTTTGCGCTTCCGGATCAGGCGCACCGACCGACCCCGGCGCATCGTGATCGAGACGCAGTACGCCGACAGCGTGAAGGTGCCGCTGCTGCACCACACCTTCACGCTCAAGCCCCGCGCCGAAGAGCCCCTCTGAGCCCATCCATGGATACCGCCGGCAAGGTCATGACCCGCGCACAAGCCGTTGCCTGGCGCGACGCCCTTCCAGGGCCGCTCGTCTTCACCAACGGCGTGTTCGACCTGCTGCATCCGGGGCACGTCACGCTGCTCGAGACGGCCCGGTCCCTCGGCGCGGCGCTCGCGGTGGGGCTGAACACCGACGCCTCGGTGCGTCGCCTCGGCAAGGGCTCCGACCGCCCGGTGAATGCCGAGCCATCGCGGGCCCGGGTGCTCGCGGCACTGGCCGCCGTCGATGCGGTGGTGATGTTCGACGAGGACACGCCGCTCGAGCTGGTGCAGGCGCTCCGTCCCAACGTCCTCGTCAAGGGCGCCGATTATCCGCGTGAACGGATCGTCGGCGCCGATTTCGTGGAGGCGCGCGGCGGTCGCGTGGTGCGCGTGCCGCTCGTGCCCGAGACTTCGACTACCCGCATCGTGGAGCGACTTCGTGCCACGTCCTGATGGGCGATCCGACGACGCGCTGCGCCCCGTGGCGCTCGAGCGCGGCCACAATCCCTACGCCGAGGGATCCTGCCTGATTCGCATGGGCGGGACGCTCGTGCATTGCACCGCCAGCGTCGAACTGGGCGCACCTCCGCACAAGCGGGGCAGCGGCGAAGGCTGGGTCACCGCCGAATACTCCATGCTGCCCCGCGCCACGCTCGAGCGCTCGAGCCGGGAGCGGAACGGCCCGGGCGGGCGCACGCAGGAGATCCAGCGGCTGATCGGCCGTTCGCTGCGTGCCGCGATGGGCACGATGCGGTTCGGCGAGTTCACCGTGAAGGTGGACTGCGACGTGCTGCAGGCCGACGGCGGCACGCGCACCGCGAGCATCACCGGGGGCTGCGTGGCGTTGGCCGACGCGTGCGCGTGGATCGCCGAGCGGCAGGGCGATCCATCGCCGTTCGGGAGTCTCGTGAGCGCGGTGAGCGTGGGCGTCGTGGACGGCCTGCCGCTGCTCGACCTCGCCTACGTCGAGGACAAGGACGCGCATGTCGACGCCAACGTCGTCATGAAGGAGCCCGATCAGTTCGTCGAGGTGCAGGGCACCGGCGAGAACGCCACCTACTCGCGCGCCCAACTCGACACGCTGCTCGACCTCGCCGGCAGCGGCATCCGCGAGCTCTTCCAGGCGCAGCGCCGCGCGCTGGGCTGGTGAAGCTGCTCGCGGCCACCCGGAGCGCCGGGAAGCAGAAGGAGCTTCGACGGCTGCTGGAAGCTGCCGGACACGAAGTGGTGTTTCCAGATGACGCGGGGCTGTACGAGCGCGCCGAAGAGGACCTGCTGGAGACCGAGCCGTCGTTCGAGGCCAACGCGCGCCGGAAGGCGGAGTACTTCGCCCGGCTGAGCGGATTGCCGACGTTCGCCGACGACTCGGGGCTGGAAGTGTTCTCGCTGGGCGGTGCGCCAGGCGTGCGCTCGAAGCGGTTCGCCGGGGTCACCGGTCCGGCGTCGGTGGTGGATCCCACGAACAACGCGGAGCTGCTCCGCCGGCTGCAGGGCGCGCCGGAGAACCGGCGCGCCGCGCGCTACCGCTGCGTGCTGGTGCTCGTTCGCACGGTGAACGGGGTGCCGGAGGTGTTCGAGGGCAGCTGCGCAGGCCGCATCCTCGAGGCGCCGAGCGGCGAGGGCGGGTTCGGCTACGACCCGTACTTCTACTGCACGGAGCTGGGCAAGTCGTTCGGCGATGCGGAGCCGGCGGAGAAGGATGCCGTCAGCCATCGCGGACGGGCATTGCAGGCGCTGCTGGCAGCGCTGGGGCCCGCCTGAGCCACTTCTCGATCTCCACCGCCACCAGCACGAGTCCAGAGACCGCGATGCAGAGCGCGAACTGCGCCGGCGCGAGCGGCGTGGTCTTCAACACCCGCTGCAGCGGCGGCAGGTAGACAACCGCGACCTGCAGCCCGAGGGTGAGCAGCACCGCGCCGAGGAGCGGCGGGTTACTGGTGAGTCCCTGCCGGAGGAGGGAGGTGCGCTCGCTGCGAATGGCGAGCGCATGCCACATCTGGGCGAACGCAAGCACCGTGAACGCCATGGTGCGCCAGTTCGCGTCGCCCCGTGCGCGGCTCCAGGCGGCCGTGCCGAGCGTCAGTGCCCCGATCAGTGCCCCCACCCACAGCACGTGCTGCCAGAGGCCGCGCGCGAAGAGATGCTCGGTGGCGGGCCGCGGTGGCCGCGTCATCACGTCGGGCTCGGCCCGCTCGAAGGCAAGCGCGAGCGCCGGCAGGCCGTCCGTGACGAGGTTCACCCACAGCACGTGGATCGGCAGCAGCGGCAGCGGCAGGCCCACGAGCGGCGCGAGGAGCATCGTCAGCAGCTCGCCCAGGTTGCCGGCGAGGATGTAGCGCACGAACCGCCGCACGTTGTCGTAGATGCGGCGTCCCTCGCGCACCGCGGCGACGATGGTGGCGAAGTTGTCGTCCATCAGCACGAGGTCCGCGGTCTCACGGGCCACGTCGGTGCCCGCGCGGCCCATCGCCACGCCGACGTCGGCGCGCTTGAGGGCAGGGGCGTCGTTCACGCCGTCCCCCGTCATGGCCACGATGCCACCCTGTCTCTGCAGGGCCTCGACGAGCCGCAGCTTCTCCGCCGGGGCGCAGCGGGCCAGGACGCGCAGCGACGGCAGGACCCGGTCGAGCGCCGTCTCGTCGAGTGCGGATAGTTCCGCCCCCGTCAGGATGCGATCCTCGGCGCGAAGAAGGTCAAGATCGGCGGCGATGGCCTCGGCGGTGCGTGGATGGTCGCCGGTCACCATGACCACCGGAATGCCGGCGCTGCGGCAGGTGGCGAGGGCCTCGCGCACCTCCGGCCGTGGCGGATCGCGCAGCGCGACAAGGCCCACGAGCGTGAGCTCGTGCTCCACGTCCTCGCCGACGGCCCCGCTTGCCGGCCGCGGCACGTGCCGCTGGGCCACCGCAAGCACGCGGCGGCCCAGCCCCGCGAGCCGCTCCATTTCCCGCGATGCGGCGGCGTTGTCCAAGGCACCCGCCTGCCCCCAGGCCGCGAACCTCGTGCAGAGCGGCAGGACGCGCTCGGGCGCACCCTTCGTGACGACGAGCAGCTGGTCGCCATCCGCGTGCAGCGTCGTCATCCGCGCCCGGGCCGCGCTGAACGGCACCTCTCCGATGCGGGGCAGCACCGCCTCGAGCTCGTGTCGCCGCGCGCCTCGCTCGGCGGCCGCGGCCGCGAGTGCCACCTCGGTCGGGTCGCCGTCGGAGGCACCGTGCGCTCCCGTGGTGGCGTCATTGCACAACGCCACCGCGCGCACCAGCTCCTCGCTCGGCGTGGTGCCGCCGTCGGGTGTCCACCACGCGTCCATCTGCATCCGATTCTCGGTCAGCGTGCCCGTCTTGTCGGTGCAGATGGCGTTCACCGAGCCCAGCGTCTCCGCGGCCGTCAGCCGCCGCACCAGCGCGTGCCGACGTGCCATGCGCCGCGCGCCGAGGGCGAGGGCTATGGTTACCACGGCCGGGAGTGCCTCGGGAATGGCCGCGACGGCGAGGCTCAGCGCGGTGAGAAGCATTGCGTTCCACGGCTCGCCGCGTGCCAGACCCATGATGAGCACGAGGACGCAAGTCACGGCGCCCGCGAGCGCGAGCTTGCGGCCCAGCACGTCGAGCCGCCGCTGCAGGGGTGTCGCCGGTCGCACTCCGCGCGCAAGCAGCGTGGCGATCCGGCCCACTTCGGTGTCCGCACCGGTCGCCGTCACGATGCCCGTGCCGCGCCCGGTGGCCACGACCGTCCCCCGGAATGCCATGCCCGTGCGATCGGCGACGGCGACGTCGTCGGTGGGATCGGTGGCCTTGAGCACCGCCTCGGATTCGCCGGTGAGCGCCGACTCGTCGAGGCGAAGTTGCGGCGCCTCCACGAGGCGCAGGTCGGCCGGGACGATGGCGCCGGGTTCCAGCAGCACGACGTCGCCGGGCACCAGCTCCTCGATGGGCACGGTCTCGGGTCGTCCCTCACGACGCACTCTCGCGCGCGGACCGCTCATGTCGCGCAGCCGCTCCAGCGCGCGCTCCGCCCGGTGTTCCTGCGTGAACCCGAGTACGGTATTGAGCACGAGGATCACGGCGATCGTCGCCGCATCGCCCGTTTCGCCCATCAGGACGGCGACGACGGCCGCGGCGAGCAGCAGCGCCGTCATCACGTTGGCGAGCTGGGCGACGAGGATCGACAGCAGGCTCCGGCGCGGCGCTCCGGGCAGTTCGTTCCGACCGTGCTCGACAAGACGGCGCGCGGCTTCGCCGGGCGCGAGCCCCGACGCCGGCGAGGTCGTCAGCCGGGTGGCGACCTCGTCGGCGGGAAGGGTGTGCCAGAGGGTCTCGGTCGGCGTGGCTTGCACCGGCGTGGCCTGCATCTAGAGGGGGTAAGGCAGCGTGGCACCGAACACGGTGGCCAGTACAAGCACCACCGGCAGCAGCACGAGGAAGACGGTGAAGGTGATGCCCATGATGTCCCGTGCACGCAGGCCCAGCATCGCGAGCACGGGCAGCATCCAGAAGGGCTGGATCAGGTTGGCGAGCGCCTCGCCCAGGTCGTAGACGGCCACCGTCCAGCCGAGATGCACCTTCAGGTCGTGCGCGGCCTGCATCACGTACGGCGCCTCGAGCACCCACTTCGAGCCGCCCGAGGGCACGAAGACGCCGAGGAGCGCACTGTAGGCGGCGATGAGGGCCGGGAAGGTCTTGGCGGTGGCTGCCGACGTGAAGACGGCGGCGATACGCGCGTTCAGGTGCGTATCCGTGATGATCGCCGCGATGCCGGCGTAGAACGGGAACTGCAGCACGATGCCCCAGGTGGAGGGCACCGCGTCGCGAAACGCGCGCATCAGCCGGGCGGGCGTACGGTGCAGCGCGAACCCGAGCGCGAGGAAGAACAGGTTGAGCCGATCGAGAGTGATCGCGGCGGCGAGGCTGGGCGCATCGCGTGCCGCCAGGATGAGTGCGGTGCCGGCGAGCAGGACCACGAGGGCATTGGGCCACCACTGATGCTCCAGCCATTCGCCCGGCGTGCGCCTCGTGTCGCTCGATGCAGCCGGCGCCGGTGCCTCGTCGAGCGACACGCCGAGATCTGCCGCCGTGCGAACCCGGGTGCGGGTCGGCACGATGATGGCGATGAGCGCCGTGACGACCAGGATCTCGAGGGCCACCGAGGCTAGGGACTGCCAGAGGAAGATCGTGTTGGTCAGCGGAATGATCCCGTCGGGCACCGCGGCCGCACCGGCGACGCCTCCCGCGACGACGTCGCGAATGCCTGCGGGCAGCATGCCGGGGGTGGCCATCTGTAGCGCTGCCGAGCCGCTCAGGCCCTGGGCCCATACGCTGCCGAGGCCGAGCAGGGTGCACGCGGCGAGGGTGCGATAGTCGACCCCAGGCACCCGGCGGGCGACCGCGCGGGCCAGCACCGCCGTGAACACCAGCCCGAAGCCCCAGTTGAACCACGACGTCAGCATCGCCGTCAGTGCCACGAACACCACCGCGCTGCGGTTGCCGCGTGGAATCCCGGCCAGCTGGTCGATGGCGCGCCGGACGGGGGCCGCGGTCGCGACCACGCTGCCGGTGATCACGATCAGCGCCATCTGCATGGTGAAGGGAATGAGCGACCAGAATCCGCGGCCCCAGATCTCCGCGATCCGCGCCGGAGAGGCGCCGCCGTAGGTCAGGCCCGCACCGACGACGGCGATGGTGGCCAGCAGTGCGAAGACGAATGCGTCGGGAAGCCAGCGCTCCGCGAAGTCGGTGAAACCGAGGGCGACCCGCTCGAGGCGTCCGGGCGGGCTAGACGAGTCCGCGGGCGGAGAGCTCATTCTTGAGGTAGCCGTAGTAGATGGGCGCGGCCACCACGCCCGGGAGGCCGAACGCGGCTTCCATCACCAGCATGGCCACCAGGATCTCCCAGGCGCTTGCGCGGATCTCGGTGCCGACGATGCGCGCGTTCACGAAGTACTCGAGCTTGTGGATCACTATCAGGAACACCAGCGAGCCCAGCGCCGCCGCCAGCGAGTGCGACAGGCTCAGGGTCACGATCACCGTGTTCGAGATCAGGTTGCCGACCACGGGCAGCAGGCCCGCAATGAACGTGACGGCGATCATCGTCTTCACCAGCGGCAGGTGAATGCCGCCGATCGGCAGCAGCACCGCGAGATAGATGGCCGTCAGTGCCGTGTTCAGCAGCGAGATCCGCACCTGCGCGAACACGATGCGCCGGAACGTCTTGCCGAATCGCAGCATGCGCTCGCCCAGCGCGCGGGACAGCGGCGCCGAGCGTCCCGACGGGCGCGCGTGCTGCAGTGCCACGAGGCCGCCGATGACCATGCCGACGAGCGCATGCACGAGGGAGAGCGTGAGCCCGCCGCCCAGCGAGGTGAGGTCCCCGGCGTGGGAACGGAGCCAGCCGCTCGCCGCCACCTTGAGCTCGTCGGCGTTCTCCGGCAGCCGCTCGGTGACCCACGCCGGCAGGATGTTGCGCGACGTCTCGATGATGTCGGCCATTCCGCCCATCAGCACGGCCAGGTTGCCGGCCTCGCTGCGGAAGAACGCCAGCACGCCCAGCGTGAACAGCGTGAGACCCGCCACCACCGCGAGCGCGAGCACCGCCACGGCGAAGATGCGGCCGGTCTCCTTGCTGCTGCCTTTCGCCGTCAGCGTCGGGGCGATCGCGTGCACCAGCTCGTGCACGGCGAGCCCGCCCAGCAGGGCCGGCAGCAGGTGCAGCTTGAGAACGAGGACGAGGGCGGTCCCGGCGAGGACCCACGAAGCAATGTCATAGGCGCTGGCGGTGCGGGCAGCGCGCGTCGTGTCGGAGATGGTGAATGTCATGGGAGGCCGAAAGGTGCCATCCGGGTGCAGCGAAGTCCACAGCAGGCGGGTATGCTCCTGCAGGAGGCCTTCATGGCGCATGATGCACCATTGATCGAACGTCCGGTGTCGCTGGAAGCCTGGCGCGGTGGCCCGCGGACGCCCGGGGTAGCCCTGCTGGCCATGCCCGACGGCTCCGCGCGGCTGAAATCCGCCGGCATCGCCCTCGGGCTCGGCGTGCTGCTCGCCCTCGTCTTCCTGCCGATCCCGATCGTGCACTTCGCCGGGGTGCCGCTCGCGCTCCTCGGTGGTCTGGTGGTCGCGGGCCGTCGGCTGGCGCCGGGAGCGCGCTTGCGCGCCATCCGGGGTGCCTGCCCGCACTGCGGCCATGATCAGTCGTTCTTTCTCGGGCCGAGTTGGAGGCGTGGCGGCGTGTCGCGGCAGCTCGTGTGCGAGCGCTGCGCGCAGACGCTGGCTGCAGTGGAGGCGGCGCCGACGTGACCTAGGCGGCGGGGGGCGGCACCAGCACCCGAAGGGCCTGCCGCCGCAGGCGATACTGCAGCGGCGTGCGCAGCGGCACGACCTCGCCGTCGAGGGCCACCTCCACATGTGGCCGGCGCAACTCGATCGTGGCTTCCGTGAGTCGGTACACGTCCATCGTGTCCTCCTGGTCCACCCGGCCCATCATCACGTGCCACGCCGCCCGGAGCAGGTCCCGCCATCCGCTTGCGTGCAGGACGTATACCGAGAGAATGCCACCGGTGAGCGAGGGACGCGTGCCGGGGTCGAGGCCGGTCATGCGGTACTCGTTGTTGCCGATGAAGACCAGCGGCGTGTGGCGCGACACCGTCTCGCCATCGATGGTGAGACGCACGGCAAGGTCCGACCGGTGGCGCATCACGGCGAACAACGCGCGTGTCGCCACGAGCCACTTGCGCAGCCCGTGGGCCTCCACGCGCCGCCGCAGCCGCACCATGCGCGGATAGAGTCCGATGCTGGAGTTGTTGAGGAAGACGCGGCCGTTGACCTCCCCCACGTCCACCTGCGCGACGTGCCCGCCCAGGATCACCGCCATGGCGGTCTCGGTGTCGAGCGGCAATCCCAGGTCCTTCGCGAAGTGATTGAGTGTGCCGAGGGGCAGCACGCCAAGTCGCGCCTCGGTATCCACCAGCAGCGAGGCGATGCTGCTGACGGTGCCGTCACCGCCTCCGGCGACCACGGTGTCCACGCCACCGGCGAGGGCACTGGCGACCATGCGCGGCAAGGCGTTCGGATCGTCGATCACCTCGATCCGCGCGTTGGCGCCCGCCCGGTGGGCGATCGAAGTGACCTGCGAGACGGTATCATCCGCGGCGCCGCTGCCGCTACCGGGGTTGAGCAGGATCAGGAGAGACGAGTTCGGGGCTCCGCCAAGGTCCCACGATGGGACACCGCCGCCATGGTCGGGGATCCCTGATCAGCGATGGGGCTCGAACCAGGAGGCTTGCGGACGCGCGACCATGATGCCGCTCTGGCTCGAGATGGCCTGGATGCGCTCGGCGAGGGGAAGCACCGAGATCTCCACCGTGGTGCCCTTGAGCGGCGCGTGCAGCAGGTGCAGCTGGCCGTGTTCCCACACGGCGAACCCTGTGTGCACCACGTCGAGCCCGGGCACGGTGGAGGCGGCTGCGATCACGTCGCCGTCGCGGATGCTGTCGGTGACGGCCGCGATATGATCCTTGGAAAGCACGACGCGCGGGGGCCCGGCATTGAGCCGACGTTCCACGTCGCGGATCGCCTCGGTGGCGGCGCCATCGGCCAACGCCGGATACGCCCCCGTGTGCGCCGACATGAAATCGACGGGCCGCCACTCCTCTTCGCCACCGAGCTCACGCGTGACGAGCCGCAGGCGCCCGGCCGACTGTCCCTCGCGCAGCCAGTCGGTGAAGTAGTGCAGACGACTGGCATAACCATCGACCACGCCGCCGCGGTAGCGGAGTTGCCGCAGATAGGTCGCGTATCGTGCCTGCGTCGCCGCTGGATCCTCGAGCACCCCAGGACCGTCGCGTCGCACGAGGGCTGTGAGTGCGAGCACGTTCTCGACCAACGTGACGCAGTCGAGCTCGTGAAGGTTGATGACGAGCCGTTCCGGCCCTGGCTGCTCGAGCGTGCCGGGCATGTACGGCGTGCCGACGAAGCTGCGCGCGATGCCGGCGATCGAGCGGCCCAGGGGCAGGGTGTCGTATCCCTGGGCCGCGGCCCAGCGCACCTTGTCGCTGAGAATCTGCCAGTCGTTGACGCCCCAGGTGCCCACCTGTACGCTGTCGACGGCGCGCTGCGCTCGTGCCTCGCTCGTCGGGCCGAGCAATGCCAGGGCGATCATCGTGATGCGGAACATTCCGCGAGTGTAGTCGGGCGACATGGCGTGGAAAGTAATCGCCCGATCATGGCATATTGGTGCCTTTACCGCCTCCATGTTCCGGCGCGCCCATTGGGCGCATATTCCTCCGGAGCGCGCCGTCGCATCCGACAAAACCTGGAGACCGCCCTCATGCATGCCGTGATTCCGCGTTGGGAGTGGCGCACGTTCGGCTCCGCGTTCGGCATCGCCGACGAACGGTTTGCTGAACGAATGCCGGAGAAGCTGCAGGAGAGTGACGAGACGTACCTCCTTTCCCCGACGAACGACGCGAACGTGAAGGTCCGGGACGATCTCCTGGACCTCAAGTCGCTCGTCGAGGTCAGTCCCGCGGGTCTCGAGCAGTGGCGGCCGGTCATGAAGGTCACGTTTCCGCTCTCGACCGATGTCGTGCGAGAATTGTGCGCCGCGCTCGGCGTCGCGATGCTCCCGGTGACGGAGGGCTCGATGACGCTCGAACGGCTCAGGGCAGCGCTGGTCGAGAGCGGAAACGTG
>Ga0247829_10001642_pt1 | contig 10397 bp, 9 predicted proteins | sample 12C_Control_Day4_FD_207765 | JGI IMG/M metagenome (GOLD analysis project Ga0247829, IMG submission 207765) | Soil microbial communities from agricultural site in Penn Yan, New York, United States - 12C_Control_Day4 | ecosystem: Environmental > Terrestrial > Soil > Agricultural land | place: USA... | reverse complement strand
GAGAATGCACGTCCCGAAATCTGGTCGTACGGCCACCGCAATCCGCAAGGCGCCGCCATTCATCCCGAGACCGGCAAGCTTTGGGAGACCGAATTCGGTCCGCGGGGCGGTGATGAGCTCAATATTTTCAAGGCTGGGTCCAACTATGGTTGGCCGGTGGTGAGCTGGGGCATGCACTATAACGGCAAGGACATTCCTGACCCGCCGACCCATCCCGAGTTTGCCGACGCCATCTATCACTGGGACCCGGTGATCTCGCCCTCAGGCATCGCCTTCTATACCGCCGACGCCATCCCGGCCTGGAAGGGCAACCTCCTCATCGCCGGCCTATCGGAGCAAGCGATCGTGAGGCTCACCCTCGACGGCGAGAAAGTCACCGGAGAGGAGCGGATTCCCCTAGGCGCCCGCATCCGCGACGTCCAACAGGCTCCAGATGGCTCGGTCTATGCCCTGACTGACGAGGGTGACGGCAAGGTCCTGCGGCTTACGCTCGAAAATTCGCCCAAATGACGCGCCAGTCGTAAGATTGGCTTCCCGCGGGGGCCAAGCACCCCGCGGGCCGTAGTCATGCCGGAGAGAAGGAGCGGCGGCCACGAGCCCTGCCTCGTCATACAAGCCCCTCATCGCGCTGACCGGCGCCACCGGCTTCATCGGCCAGCATCTGTTGCGCGAGCTGCCGAAGCGCGGCTATCGGCTCCGCGTGCTGCTGCGGCGGCCAAGCGCTGCTCCGATCGAATGCGCAAGCGCGCTGATCGGCGATCTCGCCCGTCCGCACAACATGTCGGAGGCGCTCGCCGAGGCCGATGCTGTGATCCATTCCGCAGGCGTGGCGCATACCATGTCCGGCGTGCCGGAGGACGACTACCGCCTGCTGAACACCGAAGCCACCATCAAGCTCGCCCGCGCGGCGGAACGTGCTGGCGTGCGCCGCTTCGTGTTCCTCTCCTCGATCCGCGCGCAATCGGGATCCACCGCGGATAGCGTGCTGCATGAGGCCTTGGAGCCTCGCCCGACCGACGCCTATGGCAGGTCGAAGCTCGCTGCCGAACAGGGCCTGGCCGAGACCAATCTCGATTGGGTGGCGCTCAGGCTCGTCCTCGTGTACGGCCCCGGCGTGCAGGGCAACATGGCGCGGCTCGCCGACCTTGCCCGCTCGCCCTATCCGCTGCCGCTCGCAAGCCTCAAGGCGAAGCGCTCGCTGCTCTCGCTCGATAATCTGGTCGAGGCCGTGGCCAAAGTCCTCGATGCGCCGGCCGAGCTCAAGCGACCCTTCATCGTCGCCGATCCGGAAGCCTTGACTATCGGCGAGATGATCATGGCCATGCGCCACGGTCTCGGCCGCCGCGGCGGACTCTTCCCGGTGCCAAGCCCGGTGCTGAAAGCAGCACTGCAAGCCCTTGGTCATGCGGAGACCTACCGGCTGTTTGCAGGGTCGCTCGTCGCCGACAGCTCTGCGCTTGGTCAGGTCAATTGGCAGCCGGCTATGAGCACCCGCGATGCGCTTGCGGTCCTCATGCAAAGGCCAAAGGACCGGAACGCCGCATGAGCTTGACACGGCCGCTCCCGGGCCGCGCGTTTCTGCAAGGGGCCACGGCCCTTGCCGTGCTATCGAGTGTCGCAAGCGGCGCGACCAGGCGCAATCTCGCAACGGGCAAAGAGGGCATGGGCAAGGACATCGTGATGCTGCACGGCGCGTCGGCCGGCGGCTGGTGCTTCGACAAATTCCGGGAAGTGTTCGAGGGCGAGGGCTGGGCGGTGCACACGCCCGACCTGATCGGGCACGGCAGGGAAAAGGACGGAGCCGACCAGAAGCTTGTCGGCGTCGGCCTCGCCGAGTATCGCGCCGAGTTCGCCGCAGCCTTGAGCGCGCTTCCGCCACAGCCGGTCATCCTCGGCCATTCCATGGGCGCCGTGCTCGCCCAGCAGCTTGCCGCGTCGGGTCTCGGCCACGCGCTCATTCTGGTGAGCCCGGCGCTGTGCGCCGGCATCCTGCCGTCGAGCGACAGCGAGAAGGACCTGTCGCAAAGCCTGATGGGCATCCCGTCCTTCTGGAAGACGGTGATTAACCCAGACTTTGACCTTGCCGGCTTCTACTCGCTGAACCGCGTGCCCAAAGATGAGCAGCGCGGGGTGTTCGACAAATTCGGCCCTGAATCGGGCCTTGCCTATTTCGAGATGTTCTTCTGGATGCTCGATAAAGTGAAGGCGGCTGCCGTGGATACCAGCGCGGTGCGCTGCCCCGTGCTCTGCCTTTCCGGCACAGATGACAATCTTGTGTCGCTTGCCACTGCCCGCGCCACAGCCTTGCCATATCGCGATGCGCAATTCTGGGAGGAGGCCGGGCACGGGCACATGATTCTGGTCGAGCCCGGTGCCGAAGATATCGCGCGGCATATTGCCGCCTGGATTCCACCCTGAGCCTTACGACTTTCCGCCTTGAGTTCCCTCCGTAACGATCCTCACTAATGCCGATCATCTCCGTCAAAGACCTCTCCAAGACCTATGCCTCGGCCTACGAGGCGCTCAAGCACGTCAATCTGGAGATCAGGAAGGGCGAGATCTTCGCGCTGCTCGGACCGAACGGCGCCGGCAAGACGACGCTGATCAACATCATCTGCGGCATCGTCACGCCGTCATCTGGTGGGGTCCTGGTCGGCGGCCACGACATCCTCACCGACTATCGCGCCACGCGCTCGATGATCGGGCTCGTGCCGCAGGAGCTCACCGCCGACGCCTTCGAGACGGTGTGGGCCACGGTTTCCTTCAGCCGCGGCCTGTTCGGCAAGGAGGACAATCCCACCTATATCGAGAAGATATTGAAGGAGCTCTCTCTATGGGACCGGCGCGACAGCAAGATCATGACGCTGTCCGGCGGCATGAAGCGCCGCGTGCTCATCGCCAAGGCGCTGTCGCACGAGCCGGAAGTTCTGTTCCTCGATGAGCCGACCGCCGGCGTTGACGTCGAGCTTCGCCAAGACATGTGGCAGGTGGTGCGCGACCTACGCGCCTCCGGCGTCACCATCATCCTCACCACCCATTACATCGAGGAAGCCGAGGACATGGCCGACCGCATCGGCGTGATCTCCAAGGGCGAGATCATTCTCGTCGAGAACAAGGCCGAGCTCATGCATAAGCTCGGCAAGAAGCAGCTCACCTTGCAGCTGCATCAGCAGCTCGATGCGCTTCCTGCCGAGCTCGCCCGCCACAAGCTCGCGCTCGTGTCTGATGGGCACGAGCTGGTCTACACCTACGATTCCCAAGGGGAGCGCACCGGCATCACCGGACTGTTGCAGGACCTGACCCAGGCCGGCGTCAGGTTCAAGGATCTGCAAACTACGCAAAGCTCGCTCGAAGATATCTTCGTCGATTTGGTGAGGCAGCGAAAATGAACCTGCCTGCGATCCGCGCGATCTACAAATTCGAGATGGCGCGCTGGCGGCGCACGCTGTGGCAGAGCGTCGTCTCGCCGGTAGTCTCGACCTCGCTCTATTTCGTGGTGTTTGGCTCGGCCATCGGCTCGCGCATCGCCGAGATCGACGGCGTTTCTTACGGCGCCTTCATCGTGCCCGGGCTGATCATGCTGATGCTGCTGACCCAGAGCGTGATGAACGCATCCTTCGGTATCTATTTCCCGCGCTTTGCCGGCACCATCTACGAGGTCCTGTCGGCGCCGATCTCCTATCTCGAGATCGTCATCGGCTATGTCGGGGCGGCGGCGACCAAGTCCATCATCATCGGCCTGATCATTCTTGCCACAGCCTTCTTCTTCGTGCCGCTTCGCATTGAGCATCCGCTGTTCATGCTGCTGTTCCTGGTGCTCACGGCGGTGACCTTCAGCCTGTTCGGCTTCGTGCTCGGCATCTGGGCCGACGGCTTCGAGCGCTTACAGATCGTGCCGCTGCTCATCATCACGCCTTTGACCTTCCTCGGCGGCACGTTCTACTCGATCCACGTGCTGCCGCCCTTCTGGCAGAAGGTGACGCTGTTCAATCCCGTGGTCTATCTGGTGAGCGGCTTTCGCTGGAGCTTCTTCGGTATGGCCGATGTCAGCGTGGCCGTGAGCCTTGTCATGACTTTGCTTTTTCTCGTGATCTGCCTCGCCGTGGTGTGGTGGATCTTCAAGACCGGCTACCGGCTGAAGAGTTAGGCGATCATTTGACCAGCACCGCGAGCCATCCATCCAAAGAGCGCAAGCGGCCAGAGCTGGACCGTTCCATCGGCCCAGTACAGCTTGCCTTATACGGGCTCGGCAGCATGCTCGGCGCCGGCATCTACGGGCTGATCGGGCAGGCTGCGGGCCAAGTGGGCAATGCTGTCTGGCTCGCTTTCGTGGTGGCGCTCGTTGCGGCGCTGCTCACCGCGCTCTCCTACGCTTCGCTTGGCTCACGTTACCCCCGCGCCGCCGGCGCGGCCTATGTCACCGAGCGCGCCTTCGGCCTGCCGCTTCTGAGCTTCGTGGTCGGGCTTGCGCTGGTCTGCTCAGGACTCACCTCGGTCGCCACGCAGTCCCGCGTATTCGCCGCCAACATCGCTGTGCTCTTCAATCTTGAGAGCATTCCGCTGTGGTGGCTCGCGCTCGGCTTCCTGCTCGTGCTCGCCGGCATCGTGTTTCGCGGCATTCGCGAATCGATGTGGGTCAACGTGCTGTGCACTCTGGTCGAGGCGTCCGGGCTCATCCTCGTCGTTGCCGTCGGGCTCTCTTACTGGGGGAGCGTCGACCTGTTGGAGATGCCGCCCGCGGCCGTCGACCAGGGCGAATGGCTGATCCTGATGCAAGGCGCGGTGCTCACCTTCTTCGCCTTTATTGGCTTTGAGGACACGCTCAACGTCGCCGAGGAATGTCGCGACCCGCAGCGCACCATCCCGCTCGGCCTCGTGCTCGCCATGAGCATGGCGGCGGTGCTCTACATCGCCATCGCGGTCACCGCGGTGTCGGTTGTGCCGTGGGCCGAGCTTGCCGCGGCACCTGGCCCCATCACCGAGGTGGTCCGCCGCGCGGCGCCCCTCATCCCGCCCATCGTGTTCACCGGCATCACGCTCTTTGCCGTGGCCAACACCGCGCTCGTCAATTACGTCACGGCCTCGCGCCTGATCTACGGCATGTCGCATCAGGGCCTGCTGCCCCTCCGCTTCGGCGACGTTCACGCCAAGCGGCGCACGCCACATATCGCCATCCTCGCGTTCTTCCTCGTCGCCATGCCGCTCGCCCTGTTCGGCACCATCGCCGAGCTCGCCGCGGCGACCGTGCTTCTTCTGCTGCTCGTCTTCGCCGTGGTGAATGCAGCGCTCTTCGTGCTGAAGCGGCGAAAAGGCGAGAAGCACGGCTATTTCGAGATCCCACTCGCCGTCCCGGCGCTCGGCGCGCTGGTCTGCCTTGCTCTGGTGGTGGTGCGCGTCGGCACGGGAGATTGGCGCGCGCCTGCAATCGCCGGGGTTCTGTTGCTCGGCGCGGTGCTGATCTACGCAGCTGTCAGGCCGAAGGTGGCGCCCGCAGCCCCTTCGCCGTGATAGTCTGCGCTATTGGCGCTAAGCACCCTGGAGCTTCCCCGAATGGATGAAGGCACGATCGACCGCGAAGCCATGGGGCGTCTTGCCAAGGCCCTGGTCTTCATTTGCGGTGCCGATCATCCGACTACCGTCGCGCTCAGGACCGCCGCTGAGAGTGGCTCTGCGCGCGATATCAAGGCCGCCCGCGCCGCTTTCCTGAAATTGAAGCCAGGCGAGCGCAAGGCCGCTTTCGCTATGCTCGAGGGCTGATTTCAGCCTGCAACAGCTTGTCGCACTGAGATTATTTTCCACCTTCACGATCTGCCGATGCCCCTTTGAAGCCCTGCGTCGATCTCCTATACTCTAAATGAGAATAGGGGGACCGGCCTTGCGCCGGATGTTTTAACGCCCCATATATGCTCACTCTGAGCATTATAGAGTAGAGTCACGGGAGTAGGGCTATGACGCAGATTTCAGCCGTATCGAGCGGCAAGGTTCTTAAGCCGGCGCGGGAGCTGATCCCGGCGACGCTGCCCGATCTCGCCTATACGCCACAGGTGGCGCGTGAGACTGCCCATCTCTATGAGCGTATATCCCGCGTGATCCCGCCCATCGAGTGGCCGGGCTTTGCCCCTTACATCAAGGCAATCAACGAGCTGAAGCGCTCGCGGAACGCCGTGGTCCTCGCCCACAATTACATGACGCCGGAGATCTTCCATTGCGTTGCCGATGTCGTCGGCGACTCGCTTCAGCTTGCCCGCGAGGCGGCCAAGAGTGATGCCGACATCATCGTGCAGGGTGGCGTGCATTTCATGGCCGAGACCTCGAAGCTGCTCAACCCCGACAAGATGGTGCTGATCCCTGACAGCCGCGCCGGCTGCTCGCTCGCCAGCTCTATCACCGGCGCCGACGTGCGCGCGTTGCGCGAGGCCTATCCCGGCGTGCCGGTCGTGACCTACGTCAACACCTCAGCCGAGGTGAAGGCCGAGTCCGACATCACCTGCACCTCGTCGAACGCCGTGCGCGTGGTCGAGTCGCTTGGCGCCAAGCGCGTCATCATGATTCCTGACGAGTATTTGGCGCAGTGGGTTGCGACCCAGACATCCGTCGAGATCATCACCTGGAAGGGCCATTGCGAAGTGCATGAGCGCTTCACCGGCGAGGAGCTCCGCGCCTATCGCGAGGCCGACCCAGGCGTGAAGATCATCGCCCACCCCGAATGCGCGCCTGACGTGATCGCCGAGGCCGATTTCACCGGCTCGACCAGCGGCATGATCAAATGGGTGAACGACAATCAACCGAGCAAGGTTCTGCTCGTGACGGAATGCTCGATGAGCGACAACGTCGCGGTCGAGGCGCCGAAGGTCGACTTCGTGCGTCCCTGCAACCTCTGCCCGCATATGAAGCGGATCACGCTGCCGAAGATCCTTGAGTCCCTCGTCGTTCTGAAAGAGGAGGTGACTGTCGATCCGGCGGTCGCCGGCCCGGCCCGCGCCGCGGTCGAGCGCATGATCAATCTCAGCCACTAGCCCCCCGGGCGGAGCGTGCAACGTTGCGTAAAGACAGACCGGCTCTAGGCGTTCCGCGCCGGGCGGAAAGCGGCGGCATCGTCATTGTCGGCGCGGGGCTTGCCGGCCTCTTCACCGCGCTCAAGCTCGCGCCGATGCCAGTGACCGTCATCTCGGTCTCGCCCTTCGGCCAGGGTGGATCGAGCGTCTGGGCGCAAGCCGGCATCGCCGCAGCCCTCTCCGAAGGTGACAGTCCGGAGGCGCATGCAGCCGACACTATTCGCGCCGGCGCAGGCATTGTCGATGAAGAGATCGCCATGCTGCTCGCCGGCGAGGCGCGCAGTCGCATCGAGGATCTGCTCCGTTACGGCGTGCCCTTCGACAAGGACCTCGAAGGTCATCTCGACCTTGCCCAGGAAGCCGCCCACGGCGCTCGCCGCATCCTGCACGTGAAGGGCGATACTGCCGGCCGCTCCATCATGGCGGCTCTGACCGCGGCGGCACGCGCCACGCCCTCGATCCAGGTGCTGGAAGGCTGGGGCGCCCGCGAGCTCATCGTCCGCGACGGTCAGATCGCCGGCATAGAGCTTGCGCGCTCCGGCGCATCACCCGCCACGCCGAGCCTGGCGCTCGACGCTTCCGCCGTGGTGCTCGCTACCGGCGGCTCAGGCCAGCTCTACGCCATCACCACCAACCCACGCGAATCCCGCGGCGAAGGCATTGCCATCGCTGCGCGCGCCGGCGCCACCATCGCCGATGCCGAATTCGTGCAGTTTCATCCGACCGCCATCAATATCGGCCGCGATCCAGCACCGCTCGCCACGGAGTCGCTGCGCGGCGAAGGCGCGGTGCTGATCAACGGCCGCGGCGAGCGCTTCATGCGTGCGCTGCATCCCGATGCCGAGCTTGGTCCGCGCGATATCGTCGCCCTCGGCGTCTATTGCGAAGTGATGAGCGGCCGCGGTGCCTTCCTCGATTGCCGCAAGATCGGGCCCGAATTTCCCGAGTGCTTTCCCACTGTATTCGCCGCCTGCCAGTCGGCAGGCATCGATCCGCGCAGCGAGACGATCCCGGTTGCTCCAGCGGCGCATTACCACATGGGTGGCGTCTACACCGATGCGAACGGGCGCGCCACCATCGAAGGCCTATGGGCCTGCGGCGAGGTTGCTTCGACCGGGGCGCATGGCGCAAACCGGCTTGCCTCCAATTCACTGCTCGAGGCTGTTGTATTCGGAGCCCGCGTGGCGCATGACATCGCCGAGCGGATGCCTTCGGTAGAGGCGCTCAAGCTTGACGTTCCGGCGACGCCGGTCGCCGGCATGAGCCCCGATTCGCAAGGCCTGCAGGCGCTTCGCCGCACCATGACCGCCAACGCCGGCGTCATTCGCGACGACGCTTCGCTGCGTTCGGCGCTCGGCATCATCGCGACCCTGGAGCGGAGCGGCGCCTCTGACCCGCGCCTCGGCAACATGCTCACAACCGCCAAGCTGATCGCCACCACCGCGCTGATGCGCAAGGAGAGCCGCGGCGCGCATTTCCGCAGCGACTACCCTGAGGCTAACCCGGTCCTTGCGCATCGCAGCTTGTTGACGCTGGAGGAAGCCGAGACGATTGCCAAGGAGGCTGTGAGCGGGCGTCAGCGGGCCCAGCGTTGGGCCGCACCTCTCGGTGCATGACTAAGCTCGAATTGCCGCCTTTCCTCGTCCATCGCGCGGTCGCCGCTGCGCTGGAAGAGGACCTCGGTCAGGCCGGCGACATCACCACCGATCCCATCATTCCGGTTGACACCACCGCCGCGGCCGAGATCGTCGCGCGCAACCCAGGCGTGATCGCAGGGCAAGATCTCGCTGCGGCAAGCTTCAAGGCGCTCGACCCTGACGCGGAGTTCGTCGCCGATGTCGCCGACGGCGGCAAGGTCGGCGTCGCAACGCGGATCGCACATGTGAAAGGGAAGGCGAGGGCGCTGCTCACGGCCGAGCGCACCGCTCTCAACTTTCTTGGGCATTTAAGCGGGATCGCGACGCTCACCGCCGCCTATGTCGCTGCCGTCGAAGGCACAAGAGCGCGGATCGCCTGCACTCGAAAGACGACGCCTGGCCTGCGCGCCTTCGAGAAATATGCTGTGCGCGCAGGTGGTGGCGTCAACCACCGCTTCGGCCTCTATGACGCTGTGCTGGTGAAGGACAATCACATCGCCGCCGCCGGCGGGCTGCCTCATGCGCTCGAGCGATTGCGCGTGCGGAGCGGCCATCTCGTGAAGGTCGAAGTCGAGGTCGACACGCTTCCTCAGCTCGAAGAGGCGCTGCGCTTCCCCATCGATGCGGTGCTGCTCGACAATATGGATATCGCCACGCTGAAGAAGGCCGTGGCGCTCGCCCATGGACGCGTACTAACCGAGGCGTCGGGCGGCGTGAATTTGCAGACGGTGAGGCAGATTGCGGAGACCGGCGTCGACTTGATTTCAGTCGGAGCGCTTACTCACTCGGCGTCGCGCCTAGACTTAGCGCTGGAGTGGCGCTGATCGGAGTGGCAGCAGGGTTGGAGGAGGCAAGCGAGAACGCACCCGTATTCACCTTCGAGGTGCTTGGCGCAGGCGCGGCCGAGGCTTCCTCGACGATATACGCCTTCTCGTTGCGCTTCTTGTAGAAGATATGGCGCCCGATCGAGTCGATCTTATTCATGGCGCTCTTCCAATGCGGGCTCACATAATCCGCATGGTAGAAGGTCGAATAGCCGATCTCAGGCAGCCAGACCTCGCCTGAGGTAATTTGCCGGGCAAGCTTCTGGGCGAGCGCCCAATGCGAGTCGTTCTTCGGCGTGTCGGTCTTGCCGTCACAGGCGAAGGAGAACTGGCAGCCTGGCGCCATCTGGCCCTGATAGACCACGCCGCAGATGGTTTCCGGGAATTGCGGGCTGCGAACGCGGTTCAGGATCACTTGGCCGACCGCGATCTGGCCCGGTAGGGGCTCGCCGCGAGCCTCGAAATAGATTGCCGTGGCGAGGCAGCGCCGCTCGCGCTCCTCGAACTCGGCCTGGCTCTCGCCCTTATATTTGAAATTCAGGCCGGTCTGCGAAGGCTGGTAGGCAATTGCCTGGGCCGCTGGGGCGCCACCGGCAATGGCCGGCGCCAATTGGAGATTGCCAGAGGCGAATTCGGTGAACATCGACACCCCGCGCCCCGAATCGCCGCGGTCCGGAGCGCCACGGAGCGCCACTTCGGTGACCGTCGCATTGAGGCGATCGGACTTTGTCGTGCGGATCAGCTCGCTTCGCGAGTCGAGGCCCTTGGCGGAGATGTCGCTGCCGGACACGCTTGCGGTGATGAACTGCTTGTCGGCGTATGTGGTTGTTTTTACGACGAGATATTGGTCGGCACGGGGGCCTTTGCCCTCGGTGCGGAAG
>Ga0247829_10001641_pt1 | contig 10400 bp, 7 predicted proteins | sample 12C_Control_Day4_FD_207765 | JGI IMG/M metagenome (GOLD analysis project Ga0247829, IMG submission 207765) | Soil microbial communities from agricultural site in Penn Yan, New York, United States - 12C_Control_Day4 | ecosystem: Environmental > Terrestrial > Soil > Agricultural land | place: USA... | reverse complement strand
GGACAACCCCATCCATCGCCTGGCAGAAGCTCTCGCGCGCCTCGCCAAGTTCAGCTTCCCGTTCAAGTTGAACGAGACAACGCGTGCGTTCTTCTCGCGCGCCGCAGAGGCGGAGAACCCGCAGACGGCGGCCGACATGCGCGCCATCGCCGCCGGGAGTCCCGGTCTCGACGCGCTGTCGATTACGCGCCTGTCGGCGAACCCGGTCTACAACGCGCAGATGCGCACCACTTGCGTTGCCACGCAGATCCAGGGCGGACACGCCGTCAACGCGCTCCCGCAAAGGGCGAGCGCCACAATCAATTGCCGCGTCCTGCCGGGTGAGCCGATTGACGAGGTGTTTGCGACCCTGAAGCGGGTGTTGGCCGATGATGGGATCTCGGTCACGCCGCTCGGTTGGCCGGTGCCCAGCACGCCCTCCCCACTGCACCAGGAGATCATGGGCGCCATCGAAAAGCTGACTGCCGAGTTTTGGCCCGGCATCCCCGTCATTCCCATCATGGGCACCGCCGCTAGCGACAGCACGTATTTGCGCAATGCCGGGATTCCCGCCTACGGCCATTCCGGCCTGGCCGACGAGGTCGATGATTTCCGCGCCCACGGCAAGGACGAGCGCGTGCCCGTGAAGTCGTTCTTCGAAGGCCAGGAGTACTTGTATCGGCTCGTCAAGACTCTGTCCGGAGGAGGATAGACTCGATTTTCGTTGTCGACCCGGCAACAGCCGTGACGCCCTGCCCAGTCGCATGATGCCCATCGCCTCGTGAATAAATCAGGCTAGTCGAGCAGGCCGGCGATCTTCGGCAGCCACAGGACGATCGAGGGGTACCAGATGCAGAGCAGCAAGCCGATGAGCTGCAGGGCCACGAACGGGTACATGCCCTTGTAGACGTCGCCCATGGTGATGCCGGGCGGTGCGGTTCCCTTCAGGTAGAACAGCGTCGCCCCGAACGGCGGCGTCATGAACGAGGTCTGCAGGTTCACGGCCACCAGCGTGCCGAACCACGGCATCAGGTAGGACTTGTCGCCCAGGTGATCGGAGAAGTCGAACTTCAGCAGGATCGGCGCGAAGATCGGCAGCACGATCAGGCAGATCTCGATCCACTCGAACGGGAAACCGAGCAGAAACACCAGTATCATCAGGAAGATCAGGACCTCCCACTTGGTGTCGATGCCGAAGCTCGCCAGCGTGGCGATCATGACGTCGTCGCCGCCGAGCGCGCGGAACACGTAGGAGAAGCAGGTCGCCCCGAAGAAGATCAGGAACACCATGGCGTTCGCCCGGCAGGCCGATCGGATGGAGTCGTTGACCATGGAGAGGTTGAAGCGGCCGTTGAGCGCGGCGATGATGAAGGAGCCGAGCACGCCGACGCCGGCGCTCTCCGTCGCCGTCGCCCAGCCCGCGAAGATCGCTCCCAGCACGACCACCATCAGGAAGGTCATGGGGAAGAGGCCCTTCCACATGGTGCGCCAGAACTCGGCGCTGGTCTGCGGGCCGAACCCTGCGGGCAGCTTGGGAGCGCGCTTGGGACTGACGACCGCAACGCCCAGGATGTAGAGCAGATAGAGGCCCGAGAGCAGGAGCCCGGGCATGGTGGCGGCCGCGAACAGCGCGCCCGCCGAGGTGTTGAGCATCTCGGCCATCACCACCAGCATGATCGCGGGCGGGATCAGGATGCCGAGCGTTCCGGCCGAGGCCACCGTGCCGAGCGCCAGCCGCTTGTCGTAGCCCGCCGCCAGCATCTGCGGCAGCGCGATCAGCGATAGCAGCACCACGGCCGCACCCACGACCCCGATCGGCGCCGCCAGGATGGTGCCCATCACCATCACGGCGACGGCCAGGCCTCCCGGCACACGCTTCAGGAGGATCTCGGTTGCCGACAGCATGTCCTTGGCGGAGCCCGAGCGCTCCAGGATCGACCCCATGAAGATGAACATCGGGATCGACACCAGCACCGGATCGACCGCGACCCCGCCCCACATGCGCAACAGCACGTTGGAGAGGTTGGGCAGGTTGAAGACGCCGAGCAGCCAGCCGATGAAGCCGAACAGAAAGCCCATGCCGCCCATCACGAATGCGACCGGGAAGCCGCAAAAGATCACGGCGAACATCAGCACGAACATGATCAGCGCGAGGTTGTCGGCGATTGTGTCGAGCATCGGACCCTCACGCCTCGAGCTCGGAGTGGCCGATCTGCAGGCCGGTCTCCTCTTGCGATCCTCGCCTGAACAGCACGATCATGAGGCGCAGCAGCACGCTCAGCACGCCGAGCAGGACCAGCCAGATGCCGGCGTAGAAGATGCCCTTGATGGCCCAGCGGTAGGGCAGTCCGATCACGTTCTCGGAGGCCTCGTTCTGCACGAACGAGACGGTCACGAACGGCAGGCCGTGATTGAGCATCGTGAGCAGGAACGGCAGCGCCAGGATCAGGATGCCGAGGAACTCGACCCAGGCCCTGCCGCGGAAGGGGAGCGTCTCGGTGTAGCTGTCGACGCGGGGGTGGGCGTTGATGGTGTAGTTGTATCCCATCCACATCGAGAACACGATCGTGTGGATGTGCCACTCCAGCTCCTGGAACTGGGTCAGCGCGATCGGCAGCTGCAACTTGCGGAAGGTGATGTCCATGCAGGTGATGAACATCAGCACGATCAGCAGCCAGCCGGCCGTGAACGCGATCTTCTCGAGCACCCACTTGATGGCGTCGGAGAAGCGGATGAAGCCGATCAGGCTCGCCAACAGAAAAAATACGGCAAGGAAGATCAGCATCGATCTGCCTTGCCCGAACGCGAAGTAGTCGATCGTCTGTGTCAACGCAGGCATGCGACCCCCATGACTTCCGCAGCCATTAAATTCCGCGGGAGCATGCAGAGGCTCGACACCGCGTTACTCGCATCGAGGGTGCGGCCGGATCGCTCCGGCCGCACCCCTTGAAGAGCTATTCCTTGAGGTAGCCGTACTGCTTCCAGACCTTGTACTCCTCGCGGAACTTCGAATAGCTGTCCCACGCCTTCTTGAACTCGGGGCTCTTCTCGACCTGCTCCTTGGCGACCTCGTCCCAGGTCTTGCGGTAGAGCTCGAGGATGTCCTTGCTCCAGTAGTGGAAGGTCACGCCCTTGGCCTTGATTTCGGCCAGCGCCTTGCCCTGCACCGACTCGCCCTCGATGAACTGGCGTAGCATGGTGGAGTCGCAGGCGACGCGGATCTGCTCCTTCTGCGTATCGGAGAGCTCGGCCCACTTGGCCTTCGACACGTAGAGCGAGTTGATGGTCGACATCTGGTGCCAGCCGGGGAAGTAGTAGTGCTTGGCGACCTGGTGGAAGCCGAGCGTCAGGTCCATCACCGGCATCGAGAACTCGGTGGCATCGATGGTGCCGAGCTGCAGCGCCTGGAAGATTTCGCCAGCCTGCAGGATCTGCGTCTGGACGCCGAGCTTCTGCATGACGTTGGCGCCCAGGCCGAAGAAGCGCATCTTCAGTCCCTTGAGGTCGTCGGCGGTCTTGATCTCCTTGCGGAACCAGCCGGAGGCCTCGGGCGCGATCAGGCCGCAGGGGGTGGCGACGATGTTGTACTTGGCGTGCAGCTCGTCATAGAGCTGGCGGCCGCCACCGTGGTTCATCCAGCCCATGTACTCGCCGGCCTCCGGGCCGAACGGCACGGACGCATACATGGCGAAAGCGATGTCCTTGCCCGTGAAGAAGCCGCTCACCGTCCAGGCCGCATCGAGCGAGCCGTTGGAGATCGCATCGAAATACTGGCTCGCCGGGACCAGTGCGCCGGGCTCGAAGAAGCGGGCGTCGATGGACCCGCCGGAAATCTTCTTCACCGTATCGACGAAGTATTGCTGGGTAGGGCCCAGCAGGCCGGTCGTGGATGGAAAGGCTCCTGCGACCTGCAAGCGGACTTTCTTGTCTTGGGCTTGGGCGGCGTGAGGCACGAGCATGAGCGCGGCCGCCGCAACTGCGGCGAGCCCGGATTTCAGAAACATGATGTGGGGTCTCCTGGGGTTTCCTTCGATGCCGCGCGGTGTTGGACGTGTTCTTTTGAGCGCGACGTGCAGAGACCTTACACAAAGCCCAATCGCTGCCGGAAGGTGCGCGTTGCCGAGTCGCCCCGCTTGGCGCGCATGGGTTCTATGCAATCCGGTCTAGGGCTTTTTGCCGCGCTTGGCGACGTCGTCGGCCTGCAGGTGTCGGCCTGAGTCGAGCAACTCGAGCATGTACTCGCGGTAGGTGACGCCCGCCGCCTCGGCGCGCGCGACACGCAGCTTCACGATTCCCAGCGACGGCGTCTTCCACGCCTCCCGGTAGGCCTTGCGCCAGCGCCAGCGCACGTACGCGTCGGCGACAGGCTCATCGAGGGGCGGGCCCTGGTTGTGGCCGATGCGGGCCGGCGACGACAGGCCCCAGGTGAGGATCTCTGACGGCGGCTTGAGGCCCCTGAGCGCGGGATGCGCCACCTTGCGCTGGTTGCGATCGTAGCGATCCCCCATTGCAGATACCTGTGGCGATCCCTGGTCGTTTCTACTCCGCCGGCGTCGGGGCCGCCGCCGCGCGCCTCTGCTGTGTCATCAGCCAGATGGCGGCGCCCACCACGGCGGCCATCAGCGGCAGGGCCGCCAGGTTGATGACGGTCCACCCGGCCTTGGCCTGCAGGATGCCCGACAGCGCCGCTGCCGACGCGGTCGAAGCATACACGATGAAGTCGTGGCTTGCCTGCACCTTGGCGCGCTCGGCAGGTGCATAAGTTGTAGTCAAAAGCGTCGAGCCGCCGACGAAGGCGAAGTTCCACCCCACGCCGACGAGGATATTGGCGATCAGGAAGTTGGCGAAGTCGACGCCGGCCAGGTTCACGAGCGCGCAGCCGAACTCGATGACACCCCCCATCGCGATCACCGGCAGCACGCCGATGCGCGCGATCAGGTGGCCGGTGAAGAACGAGGGCAGGAACATGGCGATGATGTGCGCCTGGATCACGGTGGCGCTGTCGGTGAACTGGAAGCCGCAGGCGAGCATGGCGAGCGGTGTCGCCGACATGGTGAGCGTCATGACCGCATAGCCGCACACCGAGGCCGCCAGCGCCACGCGATAGGCAGGCTGGCGCGCGATCTGGCCCATGGGCCGGCCGCCGGCCGAGCGCTCGGCCTGGGTGAGGCCCGGAATGCGCAGCAGCTGGACCAGCAGCATCACGCCCAGCGAGAAGCCGGCCATGGCCACGTAGATGCCGGCGAACGTCACCGGTGCCAGCCAATCGACCGCCCACTTGGCCGTCTGCGGCCCGAGGAAGCCGGCGAGAACGCCGCCCGCCATGACCAGCGAGATGGCGTTGGCACGGAACGCGGGCTCGGAGGCATCGGCGGCCGCCAGCCGGAAGTACCAGAAGAACGCCGCCTGCATGCCCTGCAGCACGGCCGAGACGCACATCAGCGGGAAGCTCTGCTGGTAGAGCGCCGTGCAGCCCACGAGCCCCGCGCCGACGCCAATGAGCGCCCCGAACGAGAAGCCCGCGCGCCGCCCGATCGCCGCCATCAGGAAGGAGGCGGGGATGGTGGTGCCCATGATGCCGAGATGGACGAGGAAGATCGGCACCGTCGCCAGCCACTTGTGGTCGGCGTCGAGCAGCATGTAGGCCGCCAGCGGCGTAGCGGAGATGCCCATGGCCTGCACCGACATGAACAGCGCCTGCGCCAGCGCAAGCACGGCCACATTGCGACGTTGCGGAGCAGCGGATTGAGCGGTCACGGGAGGCAGGGCGTTTCCGAAGTCTTCTGGTTGATTTTGCACCCGCTCCATAGCCCTCCTGGGGGAGGGGCGCAATTGGCGTAAGCGGACTGAGCAAACCCTCACGGGATTGCTGCCATGCACGGACACTGCGCCGAAGGCAGCGCCCTCGGCGCAGGTTGCGCTCTAGCGTCCCTTCCAGTTGGGCTTGCGCTTCTCGGCGAAGGCCTTGGGGCCCTCGATGGTGTCCTCGCTGTTGGCCATGGCGACGTAGGCGGGGTAGTGGGTGTTCTTCGTCGCCATCTCCAGCGCGGCTACGTCGAGGGAGCGCATCACCACCTGCTTGGTGGCGCGGATGCTCATGGGCGAGCACTCGAGGATCTGGCCGGCCCAGCGCCGCGCCTCCTCCATCAGCTTGGCATGCGGCACCACGGCCGTGACGAAGCCCAGCTCATAGCCTTCCTGCGCGGGCACGTGCCGCCCGGTCAGCATCATGCCCATCGCCTTCTTGAGCGGAATGGTGCGCGACAGCCGCTGCATGCCGCCCGCGCCTGCCGCGAGGCCGACGCGCGGCTCGGGCAGCGCGAACTTCGCCTGGTCGGAGGCGATGATGAGGTCGCAGGCGAGCGCGATCTCGAAGCCGCCGCCCATGGCGACGCCGTTGACGGCGGCGATCACGGGCTTGTCGAGGTCGTGCCGGTTGGTGAGGCCGCCGAAACCCTTGGGCGGGGAATGCGGCCGCCCGCCCGTCTTGGCGCGCAGCTCGGCGTGATACTTGAGGTCGTTGCCGGCCGAGAACGCCTTGTCGCCGGCGCCGGTGATGATCGCGACCCACAGCTCGGGATTGGCCGCGAACTCGTCGAAGATGTCCGACAGCTCCTGGTTCGCCATCGGGTGCAGCGCGTTGTAGACCTCCGGGCGGTTGATGGTGACGATCAGCAGGTGGCCGTCGACCTCGGCCTTGCTGTACTTGCGGCTCTCCTGGCCCATGGCTGTCTCCTCCGTGCCCGCCCGGCGTGGCTGCCGTTGGGCGGCTGCCCAATACTGCGCGCGCGTGCGCCCGCCGCCAAGTCCTCAGCGGGTCAGCTCGAGACCGTACTCGGCAGCGGATGCCTCGAGCCAGTGCCAGAAGCTCAGCGCGAACCCGCGCGCGACCGCGATCTCGTAGGTAGGCGCATCGTCCACCTGCCAGAGCTGGGCGCCGATATGCGCAACCGATGTGACGGCCGTGTCGCCGGTCCTGAACGCACGCGGATGCAGGTCGATCGGGAAGCCCTTGGCCAGCGCGTCGCGCACCCTGGGGCCCGTCACGCGCAGCACCGTGCGCCCATGGCTTTGATCGACGAGCGCGGCCATGCCCGCCAACGGCGTCAGCTCCGCCTCCATGCCCGCGGCGGGAGCCGGCGCCATGTGGGCGAGCCACTGATCGGGACCTGACCAGATGAAGGCGATGTCGTGCCCCGCAACGCGGCGCGGCGCATCGGGCAGCGCGACGCCGAATGTGGACCGAACGGTCTCAGCGAGGGGCGCGCGCTGCCCCTTGCGCGCCGTGACGAGCGCCAGCCCGGCATTCCTGACCTCGGTCGCGATCACGCCCACATCGCCCGCGCGATGGCCGTGGCGGCCGGGAGCGACGGCGCCATCGAGCGCCGACACGGATCGGATGAGCGTCTCAGCCACGCAGCCGCTCCCCCGCCGGGTCGTAGAACACCGGATCGCACACCTCGACCAGCTCGTCGCCCGAGCGCACCGGATCGTACGCGCGCACGCGCTCGCCGTGGCGCGAAGCTCCGCCCGCCAGCAGCCCGAGCCCGACCCAGTGGCCGAGCGCCGGCGAGAAGGCGACCGACGTCATGTAGCCCTGGTCGACGGCCGCCACCGCCTCGGCGCCCACGGGCACGAAATGCGCGCCGGCCCGCAGCCGCGCCGTGCGATCGACCGGCTTGAGGCCGACGAAGGTCGGCCGGTCGGGCGCCAGCAGCGCCGGCCGGTCCGCCATGACGCGGCCGACGTAGTCCTTCCGGCTCGACATCATGCGGCCGAGCCCCAGGTCGCGCGCCGTGGTCTGCCCGTTGATCTCGTTGCCGGCGACGTGGCCCTTCTCGATGCGCATGACGCCCAGCGCCTCGGTGCCGTAGGGCGCGATGGCGAACTCGCGCCCCGCCTCCATGATGCGCCGGATCAGCGCGTCGCCGTAGCCCGCGGGCACCGCGATCTCGTAGGCGAGCTCGCCCGAGAACGAGAGGCGGAACAGGCGCGCCTGGATGCCGCCCATGGCGCTAACCTCGGCAGCCGCCATGTAGGGGAACGCCGCGTTGGAGATGTCGTGCTGCGGATCGACGACGCCGCGCAGCACGTCGCGCGAGCAGGGGCCCGCCACGGAGAACTGTGCCCACTGCTCGGTGATCGAGCACATCGCCACGTCCAGCTCCGGCCACAGCCACTGGTGGCAGTACTCCATGTGCTGCAGCACCTTGGCGGCGTTCGCCGTCGTCGTCGTGACGATGAAGCGATGCTCGGCCAGCCGCGAGGTGGTGCCGTCGTCGAGCACGAAGCCGTCCTCGCGCAGCATCAGGCCGTAGCGCGCCCGGCCGACGGCGAGGTTGGTCCAGGTGTTGGTGTAGATGCGGTTGAGGAACTCCGCCGCATCGGGTCCCTGCACGTCGATCTTGCCGAGCGTGGAGACATCGCACACGCCCACGCCCGAGCGCACGGTCCGCACCTCGCGGCTCACGCTCTCCAGCCAGTCGCTCTCGCCGGGCCTCGGATACCACTGCGCGCGCAGCCAATAGCCGGTCTCCACGAACACCGCGCCCTGCTCCTGCGCCCACCGGTGCGAGGGCGGCAGGCGCGTCGGGCGGAACTCCTTGCCGCGATGATGCCCGGCGATGGCGCCGATGGCGACCGGCGCGAACGGCGGCCGGAAGGTGGTGGTGCCGGTCTGCGGGATCGACCTGGCCGTCAGCTCCGCCATCAGCGCGAGGCCGGTGACGTTGGAGGTCTTGCCCTGGTCCGCGGCCATGCCGAGCGTCGTATAGCGCTTCAAATGCTCGACCGAGCGCATCCCCTCGTGCGCGGCGAGCGCCACGTCGTCCTCGGAGACGTCGTTCTGGAAGTCGACGAACGCCTTCGCCTTCGGGCCGCGCACGCGCCACAGCGGCGCGAACACTGTGCTCTCGGGCTCCACCTCCGGCACCTCGACGGGCTGGCCGGCATAGCCGCAGTCGCCTGCGGCCTCCAGCCCGGCGCGCGCTCCCGTCTCGAGCGCCTCCAGCAGTCCGAGCCGGCCGCCTGCGGCGCCGCTGGTCGACATGCCCTTGGGGAGCGCGCCCGGCACGAAAGCGGCGATCCGTTCATCCCAAACCGGCTTGCTGCCGCGATGGGAGGTCAGATGCAGCGTCGGGCTCCAGCCGCCGGACATAGCGAGGAGATCGCAGGCGATGCGCTCGGTCTCGCCCTTTGCCGTTCGGATATCGACCGCGCGCACCGCGTGCGAGCCGATCGCGCGCACGACGGCGCCCCCCGCGAGCAGCCGCGCTCCGGACGCCTTGGCGGCAGCCTCGATGCTGGCTGGCACCTCCGTGCGCGCATCGACGATCGCCTCCACGCGCACGCCGGCCCGCGACAGGTCGCCGACCGTGCGCGCCGTCTCGTCGCCGGCGGCGAATACCACGGCGTTGCGGCCCGGCACCGCCGCATAGCGGTTGAGATAGGCGCGCACGGCGCCCGCCAGCATCACGCCGGGGCGGTCGTTGTCGCCGAACACCAGCGGCCGCTCGATGGCCCCCGCCGCCAGCACGCAGCGCTTGGCGAAAATGCGCCACAGCCGCTGGCGCGGCTCGTGCTCCGGCGGCTCGGCGAGGTGGTCGTTGACGCGCTCGAGCGCGGAGTAGGTGCCGTCGTCGTAGCTGCCGACCACCGTCGTGCGCGGCAGGATGCGCACGTCGGGCAGCGCCGCCAGCTCCGCCGCGATATGCGCCGCCCACTCCGCCGAGCTGCGCTCGCCCACGACCAGGGATTCGGCGAGCAGGCGCCCTCCCAGCCGGAAGTCCTCGTCGCACAGCACGACCCGCGCGCCGGTGCGCCCCGCCGCCAGCGCCGCCATCAGCCCGGCCGGGCCGCCGCCGACGATCAACACGTCGCAATGCAGGAACGCCTTCTCATAGGTGTCGGGATCGCTCTCGCCGGACGCGCGCCCGAGGCCGGCGGCGCGGCGGATCAGCGGCTCGTACACCTTCTCCCAGAACGACGCCGGCCACATGAAGGTCTTGTAGTAAAAGCCCGCCGACAGCACCGGCGCGACCAGCGAGTTGAGCGACAGCAGGTCGAACCTGAGCGACGGCCAGCGGTTCTGGCTCGCGGCGACGAGCCCATCGTAGAGCTCGGCCGTCGTGGCACGCGTATTGGGCTCGCGGCGCGCGCCGCTCCGCAACTCGACGAGCGCGTTGGGCTCCTCCGGCCCAGCCGTCAGGATGCCGCGGGGTCTGTGGTACTTGAAGGAGCGGCCGACGAGCCGCACACCGTTGGCGATCAGCGCCGAGGCCAGCGTATCGCCGGGATGGCCGCGATATCCGCGCCCGTCGAAGGTGAAGCCGACCGATCGGCTGCGGTCGATCAGCCCACCAGACCCCAAACGCCATCGGGATTCCCCTCCCCCTTGTGGGGAGGGGTTAGGGGTGGGGGGA
>Ga0247829_10001639_pt1 | contig 10407 bp, 6 predicted proteins | sample 12C_Control_Day4_FD_207765 | JGI IMG/M metagenome (GOLD analysis project Ga0247829, IMG submission 207765) | Soil microbial communities from agricultural site in Penn Yan, New York, United States - 12C_Control_Day4 | ecosystem: Environmental > Terrestrial > Soil > Agricultural land | place: USA... | reverse complement strand
GTCGAAATTGCGCGGGCGCTGGTCGACGACGCGCGCGTGCTGATTCTGGATGAGCCGACGGCGGCTCTGGCGGATCCGGAAATCGAGCGGCTGTTCATCGTGCTGCGGCGGCTGAGCGCGCAGGGGCTCGCGATCGTCTACATCTCCCATCGCCTCGAGGAGATCTTCAGCATCGCCAACCGGATCACGATCCTGCGGGATGGACGCACGGTGGGATCATGGCCCGCGAACGCTGTGACGCGGGCCGATCTGATCCGCCACATGGTGGGGCGTACGTTGTCGGAGGAGTACCCGCCGCGCACGACCGCGCCGGGACGCACCATTCTCGAGCTCGATCGGGTCGGTGCCCCTCCACGCTTCATGGACGCGTCGCTGCGCGTGGGCGCGGGAGAGATCGTCGGACTCGCAGGGCTCGTCGGCGCGGGACGCACCTCACTCGGCCTTGCCATTGTCGGAGCGCTGCGATCGTCTGGAACCGTCCGGCTGAACGGTGTCCCCGTCAGGTTCGATTCGCCCTCCGCGGCCATTCGCGCCGGTCTCGCGTATGTCACGGAGGATCGCAAGCGGCTGGGGCTGTTTGCGCAAATGGACACGGCGGCGAACATCACGGTCACGTTTCTGCGCGCGTTCGCGCGGCACGGCTGGCTCTTGTCGTCGATGGAGCGTCTCGCGGCTGAGGCCGCGGTGCACGACTACGACGTCCGCGGCGCGGGCCTTCACCAGCCGGCGGCCAATCTTTCAGGCGGCAACCAGCAGAAATTGATACTGGCGCGCTACCTCCTGAAGCCCCGCTCTGTCATCGTGCTCGACGAGCCGACTCGCGGGGTAGACGTCGGCGCGCGCGCCGAGATCTACCGGATCATCAATCGCCTCACCGACGAAGGCCTCGGCGTATTGATGATCTCGTCGGACCTCAACGAGATTCTCGGCATGTCGGATCGCGTCGTCGTCATGCGCAACGGGCGAACCGTGGGTGAGCTCCCGCGCTGCGACGCGTCGGCGGAGCGGGTGATGACGCTGGCGACAGGAACGGCGGCATGAAGCGGGCGCCCGGTCTCGGGTACGCGATCTTCGTCGCGCTGCTCCTCGAGTGCGTCCTCCTCTCACTGGCGACGGACGCGTTCTTCACATCCGCAAACCTCGGCAACGTGATCCGGCAGAACGCCTTCACCGCGATCCTCGCGGCCGGCATGACCTTCGTCATCCTGACCGCCGGCATCGATCTCTCCGTCGGCTCCGTCGTAGGCCTCGCCGGAATGGTGTGCGCCAGCGTGATGGTGCAGGGAAGCGGAGTCGTGCTCGGTGTTCTCTGCGGAATCGGTATCGGAACCGCGACGGGAATGCTGAACGGCGCCGCGATCACGACGCTTCGCGTTCCGCCGTTCGTTGTCACGCTGGCGACGATGTTGATCGTGCGCGGAGCGGCGTACAAGCTGACGGATGCGCGCACGATCTCAGGACTCCCCACATCGTTCGGCGCGCTCAGCAGCGGCATCGCCTCGGCGACGCTGATGCTTGCGATCTTCGTCGTCTCCTGGCTGCTGCTCGTCAGAACGCCATTCGGCCGCCATGTCTACGCTGTCGGAGGCAACGTCGAAGCGGCCTGGCTCTCGGGCGTTCGCGTCGCGTGGATCCAGTTCGCGGTCTACACGCTGTCGGGGCTTGCGGCAGGTATCGCGGGCGTCCTCGTGGCGTCGAGACTGAACGCGGGCTACCCTCGCGCGGGAGAATTCTACGAGCTCGATGCGATTGCGGCGGTCGTTGTCGGCGGCACCAGCCTTTTCGGCGGGCGCGGCTCGATCTGGGGAACACTGGCCGGCGCGTTCTTCATCGGCGTCCTGAACAACGGGCTGAACCTGTTCCGCGTCAGCCCCTACGACCAGTTGATCGTTAAGGGCGCAGTGTTACTCGCCGCCGCGTCGCTGGACAGGTGGCGCCGCGGGTAAGCGTGCGACGTGCGACGTGGAACGTGCGAAGTGCCATGTGCGGTGCACGTCCAGCCTCGCACGTGGCCCGTCGACCCTCGCGCGCCGGACGTCGCACGTGGTCGTCCTCACTTCTCTGGCTGCAGCGTCACGATCGTGTAGCGGTTCATCGGGAAGTACTGGACGAACATCTCCTTTACGTTCTCGCGGGTCACTGCCTTGATACGGTCGGTGCGGCCGAGCATGTGTTCGACGGGATCGCGATCGAGCAACTTCGCAGCCTGCAATCGGCTCAGCCAGTACCCGTTCTGGCGCATGCCGGTCTCGTGTTCGCGCAGCGCGCTTTCCTTTGCGCGGTTGACGAGATCCGCCGTTGGGCCGTCTTTCTGCATCCGCTGCACTTCCTGCATCACCCGGTCGGTCATCTTCTGCAGGTTCTCGGGTGCCGCGGTGAACGTGACGGCGACGTATCCCCCGCCACGCTGAAACGTCTCCTGTTCGAACCCGACACCAACACTGTAGGTCTCCCCCAGCTCCTCGCGCAGGATGTCGCGCAGCGCGATCTCGAGGACGTCGGCCGCGGAGGACAGGCGCGTGACGATATTGGCGTCTGGCGGCGGGTCGGCGAAGAACGAGATCTGCGTGGTGACCTTGGGCTCGCGGCCCTTCGTCACCGCGGCGCGCTCGATTGACGCGGGAAACCTCAGCCCGACGTCCTTCACACTCGCCGTCGACTGTCCCTTGGACGGCAGCGAACCGACATAACGCGCAACGAGCGGCAGCGCCTCGTCGACCTTGAAGGCGCCGGCCATGAGGAACGTGAAATCGGCGGCGTTCGAGAACCGCTGTTCGTAGAGCGACGCCATCGCATCGCGATCGAGTTTGGCGACGCGCTCGCGCGTCATCGGTTCCGCGGTGTAGTGGTTCGAGGCGTTGACCTGACCCACCTTGTCGCGGAACAGCATGTTGGGGTTCTGCTCGCGATTGGCATAGACCGCATCGAGCTGCTTCTTGATGTTTGCGAACGCTTCCTCGTCGTTGCCAGGCGCCGTGAAGGTGAGATTCAGCAGCTGCAGCCCGGTTTCGAGGTCAACCGGCCGGGCCGATCCGCTGATCGCGTGCGTCGACAACGAGACCGCAGCGCTCGCGCGCGCGAGCTTGCCCGCGAGCAGCTTCTGCAGATCCACCGCGCGATGTCCACCGACGCCTGAGAGCTGGACCAGGGCGGGCGAGAGCAGCGCCTCGACGAATTTGTCGCTCGGCGCAAGAGATGCGCCTCCCTTCGACACCAGGCTGTAGAGCACCTCGTCGTTCTGAAAGTCTGTCGGCTTCAGCCACGCCTCGACCCCGTTCGCGAAGCGGACGATCGTGACGCCGAGCTGCGCAATCTCGCGCCTGTCCTTGATGGCGCCAGGATCCGGAATCGATTCCATCAAGGCACGGCCGGTGGCCGCGTCGTTCCAGGGCGTCGGCGCGACGGCAGCGGCGCTCGCCATCGCATCTCGCAGCTGCGCCTCGGTGGGAACGGCGAGCCCCTCTTTCTGGGGTGCGGTCGCGATCACAACCTCCGCCTTGTCTTCGAACAGCGCCTTCGAAATGACACCCACCTCGGCGGCCGTGATCGAAGGGACCAACACCTGTGCGAGGCGGTACTCGTACTCGATACCAGGCGCCGGTTCTCCCTGAAGAAAGTTCGAGACGTATTCCTCCGCGTAGGATCCGCTCTCGCTCTTCTCGCGCTCGTTGTAGGCGCGCTCGTAAGACGCGAGCCACCACTTCCGGGCGCGCTCGAGCTCGGCTGCACCGAACCCGAACTGCTGCACGCGTTTCGTTTCGACCTCGAGCGCCATCAGTCCCTGCTGGATCTTGCCTTCCTCGACTCCGGCGCCAAGCGCGAACGCCTCCACATCGGGGCTGAGCGGGTTCTGGTACGCACCGGCGCCGAGAAACTGCGCGTCGCTCTTGCGTGACAGCTCGTCGAATCGCTCGTTGATCATCTGGAAGACCATCTGCTTGGCGAGGCCTCCGCGGTAGTCAGCCACCGTCTTCTCATCGGTGCTCCTGCGCTTCCGGAGTATCGACACGGATGATTGCGTCGCTTCCGGATCGGTCGCCACTTCCACGAGCAGCTCGTCGTGCAATGGAACAGCGTAGGTACGCTCCGGTGCCGCCGTCGCCGGCTTCTTCATCGCCCCGAACATGGCCGTGATCTTGTTCTGCATTGCGGCCGGATCCATGTCGCCGACCACGACGACGGCCATCCGGTCCGGCCGGTACCATTTCGTGTAAAACGCCCGCAGCGTTGCGGGCGTGAAGCTCTTGAGCACCTCGGGCTTCCCGATCGGCAGGCGCTCGGCGTACTTGGATCCGTGATACAGCACGGGGATCTGCTTATCGCGCAGACGGGCGGCGGCGCCCAACCCGCCACGCCACTCTTCGATGACGACGCCGCGTTCCTTGTCGATTTCCTTGGGATCCAGCGTCAAAGCCGCGCCGACGTCCGCAAGCCCCTGGAGCCCTTTGTCGACGGCCCCTTCCTTGTCGGTCGGGACCTGGAACATATAGACGGTCTCGTCGAATGACGTGTAGGCGTTGACGTGCGGGCCCATGCGCGCGCCCGACGACTCGAGTGCCTTGATCAACTCCCCCGGCTGAAAGTGGCGGCTGCCATTGAACGCCATGTGCTCCAGAAAATGCGCCAGCCCCTGCTGCTGGTCTGTCTCGTCGACCGAGCCTGCTTTGACGGCGAGCTGCAGCATCACGCGTTTCTCCGGACGCGTGTTCTTGCGGATGTAGTAGACGAGCCCGTTCGGCAGCGTGCCGCGCACGACCGCGGGGTCGAAGGGCAATAGGTCCCCCGGCGCAAACGCCGGCTTCTGTGCCGCCGGCTGCTGGGCCGCGGGCTGCTGGGCAACCGTGACCAGTTGCGTGACGAATGGGGTCAGGATCGCGGCGAGCAGCGTGCGGTACAGCGTCCGTTGCAGCATGCGCCACTGTACCCTACGCGGGATCGTCTTTTCGACCGCCAGCCACAGGGGAAACACAGAAACACAGACGAACACAGACGAACGCAGACGAACGCAGACGAAACACAGTAGAAGCATATGAACGTGCTCGTCGCGATCTCACATTACTCGCGATCACCGTATCGGTCTCGATCGCTCATCCCCTCGAGTTCAAACTGCAAACCAAACTTCCAAAGGCTCGAAACGTCACACGAAATGACTCCTTCCTTTCGTCCTTTTTGAAGCTTGGAGTTTGGAGTTTGAAGTTGACATAGTTCACCGATATGGATGTCGCAGGCTTCGGCGAAAGCTCGATTGATCATGTTTACGTGGTTGACGGGCTGCCGCTTAGCGGCGTCTCGAAGCTGCGGATCGTTTCTCACCACTCCTCATCGGGTGGCCAGGTCGCCACGACGATGGCCGCGTGCGCTGCGTTGGGTCTTCGCGCGGCGTACCTGGGTGTGATCGGGACCGATGAGAATGGCCAGCGCGTGGAGCGCGAACTGCGAGACCGTGGGGTTGACACCACGCGCACGATTCGCCGCACTGCTCCCAATCGCTACGCGGTGATCCTCGTCGATCGTTCGAGCGGCGAGCGCACCGTCTTCTGGGAACGTGACGGGCGGTTGGATGTGCCTCCTGCGGAAATCAACCTGGCGCTTGTCGCGGGGGCGCGAGTCGTCCACGTCGATGCCACCGACGAGCTCGCGTCCATCGCGCTTGCTCGCGCCGCGCGCGAAGCCGGCGCTGTCGTGACCTGCGATATCGATGAAGTCACGCCGCGCACGGCCGAGCTGCTCGCCCACGTGAACATCCCGGTTCTTGCTGAACAGGTTCCACGAATGCTGACCGGCGTCGACGGGATCGAGGCGGCCCTGCGAGAACTGCGCCGCGGTCATGACGGAGTTCTGTATGTGACGCTTGGCGCAGCGGGATCGGCTGCTCTCGAGGGCAGCCGCTTCGTTCACGACCCGGGCCGTCCAGTGAACGCGGTCGACACGACTGGGGCGGGCGATGTCTTCCGAGCCGGCGTGATATACGGCATCGTCCGCGAATGGCCGACGGAGACGACTCTGCGGTTCGCGAATGCGGCCGCCGCGGTGAGCTGCACTCGTTCAAGTGCCATGAGCAGCGTACCGTCGCTCGCCGACGTCGAGCGGCACCTGCGCTAACATCCAGCGTTGATGGACCGACGCACCTTTCTCGGAACGCTCGCCGCCGGCGTCGTCGCTGCGCGCCAGGAATTGTCCGCTACGACACCGCCTGCGGCGTCGATCGCTGCCACGCCGCCTGCGGCGTCGATCGATGCCGCTGCGCTGCGCGAGCGGATCGAGGCGTTGAGTGTGTTCGGGCGGCCCGCAGACGGCAGTTTCGCTGACGGCGTCAGCCGCGTGGCGTATTCCGACGCCGACGTGGCGGGTCGGAACTACGTCATGGACCTGATGCGGAAGGCCGGCCTCACACCTCGCATCGATGCCGCCGGGAACATCTTCGCGAAGCGCGAGGGCACCGAGCCCGCGCTTGCGCCGATCCTCTTCGGATCCCACATCGATTCGGTGCCGCAGGGAGGCAACTTCGACGGCGACCTCGGATCCCTCGCGGCTCTCGCGGCGCTCGAGGCCTGCGAACGGGCGCAGCTGCAAACGCGGCATCCACTCGAGATCGTGGTGTGGGCGGCAGAAGAAGGCGTCGCGTTCAACCGCGGCCTCTCGTCGAGTCGCATCGTTGCTGGCGATATTGCGCCTTCCGACATGGAGCAGGTGTGGAACGGCATGCGGCGCGGCGACGCCATCAAGCGGATCGGCGGAGATCCCCGGCGCATCATGGACGCCCGCCGCCCGAAGAGGACGTGGCACGGGTACCTCGAGCTCCATATCGAACAAGGCGGCACGCTGGAACGTGGCGGTCTCGACATCGGCGTCGTCCAGGGCATCGTCGCGATCGAACGCTACGAGGCGCGTATCACCGGCTTTGCGAATCACGCGGGTACGACCCCGATGGCGGATCGGCAGGACGCGGCTGTCGCCGCCGCGCATCTGACGCTCGCGGTGCGAGAGGCGGTGACCAGCCGTCCGGGACGGCAGGTGGGAACGGTCGGCAAGATGGACCTCTCTCCCAACGCGCCGAACGTCGTACCGGGCAGCGCGACACTGATCATCGAGTTGCGCGACCTCTCCGTTGATCTGCTAAAGACGCTGGCCAAGGAGATCCGCGCGCGTGCGGCGAGCATTGCAGCAGCGACGAAGACCACCATCGAAATCGTCCCGGCGAGCTCGAACGCGCCGGCAATTGCGGACACGGCGGTGCAGGATGTGATCGAGCGCACAGCGAAAAACCTGAACCTCTCATCGGTGCGCATGCCGAGCGGCGCCGGACACGACGCACAGATGATGGCGCAGCTCGCGCCGATGGGCATGATCTTCGTCCCAAGCGTTGGCGGGATCAGTCACTCGCCCAAGGAGCTGACGTCATGGAAGGACTGTGCGAACGGCGCGAACGTTCTGCTCCACGCCGTCCTCTCCCTCGACCGCGCCTAGCTGCCTCGGGGTCAGATCTTGTTTCTTGCACCGCTGTCCAAGCGAGAGGACATTTCGTGCAAGAAACAAGATCTGACCCCGGCTTGGAAACTGGAGTTGACCCGATGTTGAAATCCGTTGAAGTTCCGAGTGCGCCGCGCCCGGTGGGACCCTATTCGTCCGCGATGATCGTTGGCAACCTCGTCTACGTCTCCGGGCAATCTGGCCGGGACCCTGTCACCGACCGGGTCGCGGAGGGCATCGAAGCGCAGACGGAACAGGTCCTCACCAACATCAGGACGATCCTCGAAGCGGCCGGTACGAACATGTCAAAGGTCGTGCGTTGCGGGGTGTTCCTCACAGACATGCGCGAGTTCAAACGGATGAACGGGGTCTACGAGCGGATGTTCGCGGGACACAAGCCGGCGCGGACGACGGTTGCTGTCTCGGAGCTGCCGGGCGATGGACTGAAGGTGGAGATCGACGCGATTGCGCTGCTGGAATCATGATTCCTGTCTACGAAGAAGCCGCGATTCGCGCTGCATTGACGCCTGCCGCCGCCGTCGCCGTGATCCGCGCGGCGTTCAAGGCAGATGGTGAAGGGCGCACGCACGTGCCGGCGGTGATCCACCTCGAGATCACATCGGCGCGCGGCGAGTTCCACATCAAGACCGCGCACATCGAAGGCACGCCGCACATCGCGGTGAAGGTCGCGTCGGGGTTCTTTGACAACCCCGCGAAGGGCCTGCCGAGCGGTTCCGGACTGATGGCGCTGTTCGATGCAACGACGGGCCTCCCGTCGGCGCTGCTCCTCGACAACGGCTTTCTGACGGACCTTCGCACCGGAGCCGCCGGCGCAGTCGCCGCCGACTATCTGGCGCGTCAATCGATCGAGACCGTCGGCGTGATCGGCTCCGGCGTCCAGGCGCGACATCAGGTGCGCTGTCTGCGAACGGTACGGAGCTTTTCGCGGCTCATGGCATGGAGCCCGACCCGCGAGCGACTCGACGCGTATTGCGCCGAGATGCGGACGGAAGGGTACGAGGCGACCGCGGCCGCGGATCCCGAGGCGGTCTGCGCAGCAGCCGACATCATCATCACCACAACGCCCGCGCGCGAGACGATCGTGAAAGCGGACTGGCTGCGGGATGGGGTGCACGTGACGGCAGTCGGATCCGACTCTCCGGGGAAACGCGAGCTGGATCCCCAATGTCTGGACCGCGCCGACCTGGTCGTTGTCGACCGTTACGGTCAGTGCGCGGCGTTCGGCGAACTGAAGCACGCGCTCGACGCCGCGTTGCTCACGCGGCACGACGTGCACGGAGAGCTGGGCGAGATCGTCGCGGGCAAGAAACCAGGCCGCACAACAGATACGCAGATCACCATTGCCGACCTGACCGGCGTCGGATTCCAGGACACGGCGATCGCGTCGGCGTGTGCAGGCCTGATCAGCGAGCGCTGATCGGCTTGCTCTTTTTCATCAACTCTCTGACGGCCGCTTCGAGCTGCTGGTCGCGGCCGCCGGCCATGACGGCCGGTTCGTTGGGCACACGAATGTCGGGGTCGGTCTGATTGTTCTCGCCGCATTTGCCGTCGAGGCTGCGCCAGCAGCCCATCGGAATGCCGAACCGGAGCGTAGGATCGATCTGGTTTTCCCACCAGACGAAAGTGCCTGTACCAGGCACCGGCATGCCGACGAGCAGGCCAAGGTTCTTGGCTTTGTACGCCAGCGGGAACAGATGCGCGTCGGAATAATTGCTCTCTCCCACGAGGACGATCGACGGCTTGATCCACTTGTCGAAAGGCTCGCTCCCGATGTACTGGCCGTGCGGGACGACGTCGAAGTACTTCTTGCCGCTGAGGAAGTCCGACAGCTGCTCGTGAATGTTCCCGCCCCCATTGAACCGCGTATCGATCACGACCGCTTCCTTGCTGATGTTCAATCCGAGCGCTTCCTCGAAGACAACGCGCATGCTCGCGTCGTTCATCGAACGGACATGGATGTAACCGATCCTGCCGCCCGACAGCTTCTCGACTTCCACTCGACGCCGGCGCACCCAGCGTTTGTAGAGCAGCTCGCCTTCCTCTCCACCGCCGACCGGCTTGACCGTCTCTTCCCAGCGCTTGTTCGACGCAGGATCGAACACCGAGAGCAGCGTGAACTTCCCCGCCTTCCGGTTGAGCAGCTTGTAGAAATCCATCGAGGCATCGATTGCGTTGCCGTCGATGGCTTCGATGACGTGTCCGGCTTTGATGGTCGAGGCGGCCAGGTCCACCGGCCCGCCCTGAAGCACTTCGCTGACTTTCACGCCGTTGCCGGTGTGGCCGTAATCGTAGAGGAGCCCGAGTGACGCGGTGGCGTCGGAATTGGCAACGTTCGGACGGTAGTACGCGCCCGTGTGCGAGACGTTCACCTCGCCAAGCATCTCACTGAGCATCTCGGCGAAGTCGTAGTTGTTGTTGATGTGCGGCAGGAACCTCTTGTACGTCGTGTAGTAGTCGTCCCAATCGACCTTCTGCATGTCGGGGAAGATCAGCTTCTGTTTGAACTGCCGCCAGCTGTGGTCGAAGATGTACGCCTTCTCGGCCGAATAATCGAGGACCATTTCCGTGTTGACGGGGATCGGTTCCGATTTGCCGTTCTCGGTATCAACCTTCACCGCTCGTCCATCGGCGATGACGAAGAGGAACTTGCCGTCTGGCGAGAGTTCCATCGAGGTGTTGGCGGCGCCGAGCTTGTTGAAAACCTTCGTCTCATGGGTGCGCACTTCGGTGACCCACAGATCGTTGCCCTTCTCGAACGAGGTCAGGTAGAAAAGCTTCTCGCCATCCTTCGACAACACCCAGTCCGAGGCTGCGGAGGTGTTGATGGTCAGGCGCATCTTGCGATCGGTCAGACCGTCCCAATCGATAGCGACCGCTGCGGCGGGCTTTGCCGCGGCCGGGGGTGGATTGCCGGCC
>Ga0247829_10001638_pt1 | contig 10407 bp, 10 predicted proteins | sample 12C_Control_Day4_FD_207765 | JGI IMG/M metagenome (GOLD analysis project Ga0247829, IMG submission 207765) | Soil microbial communities from agricultural site in Penn Yan, New York, United States - 12C_Control_Day4 | ecosystem: Environmental > Terrestrial > Soil > Agricultural land | place... | reverse complement strand
GGTTCACCGGTGGTCGCGGTACCATCATTTCCGACGCGGCGCCGGAGCGTAGTTGAGCGCAACGGCGGCCCGCCAATTGCTGCACCCCCTAGCGGATTTTAGGCACCCGCACCGGCCGTTCACGCGCTGCGGCGGCTTGTGTGGCGCACCGCAAGGCAATAAGTTAAGTCATTCTGTGACACAGTATTCAGCTCTCACTGCGTCCTTCAGACCGAGCCGAGGTATCGTGGATACTCAGACCCTCCAGCAGGTCGCGCTGTTCGACAAGTGCCGCCAATTCACGCGTGCCCGCGAGGTGCAGGCGGCCGGGCTGTATCCGTACTTCAAGCCGATTTCCGAGTCCGAGGACACGGTTGTCGTCATTGAGGGTCAAAAACGGATCATGCTCGGGTCGAACAACTACCTGGGTCTGACCCATCATCCCAAGGTCCTCGAAGCTGCATCCCGGGCGCTGAGCCGGTATGGCTCGGGGTGCACCGGCAGCCGGTTCCTGAACGGCTCGCTGGACCTCCACGAGCAGCTCGAGCGCTCCCTGGCCCAATTTCTCGGCAAGGAGGCCTGCCTCGTCTTCTCGACCGGCTATCAGGCCAACCTGGGGCTCATCTCCGGGCTGGTCGGCAGGAACGACGTCGTGCTGCTCGACAAGCTCGACCACGCCTCCATCGTGGACGGCGCCAAGATGGCGATGGGCGAGACCGAGCGGTTCAACCACGGCGACCTCGCCGGGCTGGACCGGAAGCTCGCGAAGGTCGGTCCGGACCGCGGCACCATGATCGTGGTGGATGGCGTGTATTCCATGGAAGGGGACGTCGCCGACGTCCCGGCGCTGGTGCGGGTGGCCCGCAAGTTCGGCTCGGCCGTCGCACTGGATGACGCTCACTCGATCGGGGTGCTCGGCCCTAACGGCGACGGCACCGCGGCGCACTTCGGACTGGTGGACGAGGTGGACATCATCGCCGGCACGTTCTCCAAGTCGCTGGCCTCCATCGGCGGGTTCGTCGCCGCGTCGGACAATGTGATTCACTATCTCCGCCACCATAGCCGTCCGCTCATGTTCACTGCGTCGCTGCCGCCGGCCAATACAGCCGGGGTCCTCGCCGCACTCGAGGTGCTCCAGCGCGAGCCGGAGAGACGCCTGCAGCTCTGGGCCAACACCCGTCGGCTCCACGACGGCTTCCGCCAGCTGGGGTACGACATCGGCCCCACAGAGACGCCCATCGTGCCGGTGCTCATCGGGCCAATGGAGAAAACCTTTCTCTTCTGGCGCAAGCTGTACGACGCGGGGGTGTTCACCAACCCGGTGGCGCCCCCGGCGGTCCCGCCGAGCCAGTGCCGGCTCAGGACCAGCCTGATGGCGACGCATACGTTCGACCAGATCGACTACGCGCTCGACGTCTTCGCCCGCATCGGCCGGGAGCTGGAGGTTATCTGACCGCACCGGTGCGCGTCCGTCCGGCGCGCGAAAAGAAAGACGTCCAGCGGTTCATCGATCTGCCCTATCGACTCCATGCGCGGGACCCTAACTGGGTCCCGCCGTTGCGTCGGGACGTCGCCGCCCTGCTCGATCGCGCCAGGAATCCGTTCTTCGAGCACGCCGCCGCCGAGTACTTCCTCGCCGAACGGCAGGGCCGCATCGTGGGCCGGATCGCAGCCATCCACAACCGGCTGCACAACCAGACCCATGGCGACCGGGTCGGTTTCTTCGGGTTCTTCGAGTCGGAAGACGACCAGGCCGTCACCGAAGCGCTGCTCGACGCGGCGGCGGCCTGGCTGAGGCCTCGCGGGCTCGATACCATGCGCGGCCCGGCGTCCTTTTCGGTGAACGATGAATGTGGCCTGCTGGTGGAGGGCTTCCAGCATCCCCCTACGGTCATGATGCCGCACAATCCGCCCTACTACCGCGCGTTGATCGAGCAGGCCGGCTTCGTGAAGGCCAAGGACCTGATCTGCTTTCAGGGAACCGACCCCGAGGTGGCCCGGGAGCGGCTCGGACGTGCCTCCGAGCTGATCACCAAGCGCTACGGCATCACAGTGCGCGGGCTGAACATGCGCGACTTCGACGCGGAGGTTGGCCGGATCAAGGATCTCTACAACCGCGGTTGGGAGAAGAACTGGGGCTTCGTGCCCATGACGGAACGCGAGATCGACCACCTGGCGGAGCAGTTCAAGCCGGTCGTAGTGCCGGGACTGGTGCCGTTTGCCGAGAAGGATGGGAAGGTGATCGGGTTCGCGGTGGCGCTGCCGGACTTCAACGTCCCGCTCCGGGGAAACCGCAACGGCGCCTTCCTCCCCGGCCTCGTTCGGACCCTCTGGATGCTCAAGACCAAGCGCATCGGGCGGGTTCGCGTGTTGCTGCTGGGCATTCTGCCCGAGTATCGAGGGAAGGGGGTGGACGCGGCGCTGTACAATCAGATCTGGACTGCGGGCAATGCCCAGAACGTACACTGGGGCGAGGCCGGTTGGCTTCTCGAAGACAACATCGCCATCATCACCGGCATGGTGAAACTCGGCTGGTCCCCCTACAAGACATATCGGCTGTACGACCGTCCGCTGTGAGAGTGCTGGTCACAGGCGCGACTGGGTTCGTCGGCAGCCATTTGATCGAGGGGTTGCGGCGAGCCAACCACGAGATCGCCGCACTGGTGCGCTCGCCGGGCAAAACGGCGGCGCTGATGGCGCTCGGTGTGGAGCAGGTTCGCGGGCATCTCGGTGACGCCGAGGCTCTTGCCCGCGCCGCTGCGGGGCGGGACGTCGTCTTCCACGTCGCGGGGCTGACCGCCGCACTCGACGAAGCGGAATACCTCTGCGCCAATCGCGACGGCACCCGCACGCTGATCGAGGCCGCGGAGCGAGGTGGCGTGGGGCGATTCGTCTACGTCTCGTCGATGGCGGCGGCCGGACCGGCACCCCGAGGCCAGCCTCTCAGGGGAGACGAGCCACCCGGCCCCGTCACGGCCTATGGCCGGAGCAAGCTCGCCGGAGAATCAGTGGTACGGGCGAGCCGGCTGCCCTGGACCATCGTACGCCCGCCGATGGTCTATGGACCGCGCGATCGTGAGGTGCTCAAGGTCTTTCGACTCGCCCGGTTCGGCGTGGGCCCGGTGTTCGGCGATGGCACTCAAGAGCTGTCTGCGGTGCACGCATCCGATCTGGCCGCGGCGCTCCTTGCAGTCGCTGGCGCGCAAGCCGCGGTCGGCGCCACCTACTACCCTGCCCATCCCGAGGTGTTCACCAGCGCGGCATTCGTGCGCGCGGTGGGTCGCGCCGCCGGCAGGCGCGTCCGGGTCGTTCGCATCCCGCTCCCGCTGGGACAGCTGGCGCTGGCAGCCACCGGTGCCGCAGCGCGTGCGGCCGGTCAGGCCACGATCCTCAACGCGGACAAGGCCAACGAGTTTTTTCAGGCAGCATGGACCGGGGACCCGGCCCGGCTGGCGAGCGACACGGGCTGGCAGGCCGAGCACGACCTCGCGTCCGGACTTGCGGACACCTGGCAGTGGTACCGGAGTGCGAGGTGGCTGTAACAGAGGAAGCGAGCCCGGCGGACGGCAATCCGGCGACCGGTGCGACCAGCCTGCGGCCGGTGGACCTGCTGCTCCTGGGATACCTGGGTTTCGCGTCGATCGTGGCGCTGGCGCGCCACGAAACGACGGGTCGCGGCTGGCTGCTCCTGTCGAACGGGCTCACCCTCCTGCTCGTGCTGCTGCTGGCCCGGAACGAGCACGGGCGATTCGGCCGCGCACTTCGCGAGATCTATCCCATCCTCCTCCTGACCTCGCTTTACGGGGGTCTCGACCTTCTGAGCGGGGGCGGTACAGTGCCGGTGCACGACGCCCAGGTGCAGCGCTGGGAGGCGACGCTGTTCGGCGGGCAGCCCAGCCGCGACTGGTGGCGTGCAGCGCCGAGCCAGCTCTGGTCGCTCATCCTCCACGGAGCGTATTTCTCCTACTACGCCATTGTGCTGCTGCCCGCGGTGCTGTTGCTCGCTCGCCAACAGCTTGGGGCGCTCCGCAGACTGATGCTGGCCCTGATGGCGACGTTCGTTTTCTGCTACCTCTGGTTCGTACTCTTTCCGGTGGCGGGACCGTACTACGAATTCCCTCGCCCGAGCGGGGCGTTCGTGGACAATCCGGCGGCGCGGCTGGTCTACCGCACGTTGGCCGCAGGCAGCTCGTACGGTGCAGCCTTTCCGTCGTCGCACGTTGCGGCGAGCGTCGCTGTCACGATCGGGTGCTGGCGGGTTTCGCGTCGGCTGGGCCTGGCGCTCGCACTGCTCACCGCGCTGCTCACTGTGGCGGTGGTATACTGCCAGATGCACTACGCGGTGGATGCACTGGCGGGACTGGTCGCCGGAGCTGTGTTCGGAGGGACGCTGACATCCGGCCGGAGCGCAGTGAAAAGGGGCCCCGGTGCGGACCGGAGCCCCCTCGCCACCCGTGCGTCGGTGCTTACTGAACGGTAATCTGTCCGGTCATCCCCAGCGCGTGGTGCGGGGCGCAGAACATCTTGTACTCCCCGGTGGGCGCACCAGCGAACGACAACTCGAACGACTCGCCTTCGGTCTTCATCGACTCGCTGGCGATGCTGCCCCCCTTCTCCGGCGGGGCGATGGCCAACGCCTTGATCGGCGCGGGTACGTTGGCTGGGATGCTGTCGGGATAGAACTGCACGTTGTGGGCGCCGCCGGTCTTGCTGTGGAACCGGACGATGTCGCCGGGCTTGATGGTGAGCTTGTTCGGCACATACTTGTAGGAGCTGCCGTCGAGCACCATGTCGACATCGTGCGCCGTACCCCCGGCGGCAGGTGCCGCGGCCTCGCCGCCAGGAGCCGGAGCAGCTGTCTGATCGGCAGGCGGGGTCGCCGTCTGATCATCAGCCTTCTTTTCACCGCCGCAGGCCGCCAGCACGATGGCCAGACCCGCCGCCAAGGTCGTGATACGCATCTATCCTCTGCCTCCAAGGTCGTGAACCCCCGAAACGCTTGTGAACCATTTCACAAGCCCGGTCAAGCAGCCGTGAATCTGGCATTCCCCTCTGTCGTGGGCAAGTCCCGGCGTCACACCGCACCCTCGTGCCGATCCATGGGGCGGCATTGCCGTCAGCTCTCGGTGACGCTGCGAATTGGATCACTGGAGGAAGGGTCCACCTCGCTGGACCACGAGGCAACCTGGCTGCTGGGGCATACCGAGACGGTCACGTTCGGCGAGCTCTGGCATGGTGAGGGCGATCTGTACGTGGACGCCATGTTGCACGTGCCCTGCCGGTACCTGGCGGCCGACAAGCAGGGCGCCCGGTGCACTGCCCACGGTTTTGCGGGGTCACCACCCCGCCCCGAAGCTGCTCGTGCCCGCCAGCCGCGGCGTCTGGGAGGCGACCGCTTCCGGCTCGTGGACGACATGAGGTCGGCTACCCGCAACCTGCCGGCGCCTCCAGTGCCCCGTGCCCTGCCGGTCCTCAACGGCGAAAACCCTTGCGCGACGGCGCCCTGTCGCACGTCCGACCACCGCAGGGGGGCGGCGTGCTGCCGGGATCTTCAGATCGAGATCATGTGTACCCGCAAGGAGCGTCGGCTGGAGGCGCTGGTGCGGTCCCGCCGGTCGCCGTACCTCTGCAAGGTGACCCGCCCCGGCGACTTTTCGATCGAAGCCGAGATGATCTCCGCCTGTGGCTATCTCGCGGAAGACGGCATTGCCTGCTCCCTGCACGGGCGGGTTCGGGCGGATGGGCGGCCGGCCAAGCCGGACTTGTGCAGCGATTGGCCCCCCAAGGACAAGGGCCTCCACCCCGGATGCGTTTTCGCCCCCCGATCACGCCGGCCGGGTTAAGTTAGGGAACGTTCAAGCTATGGATGTGCAAGCGCCACCGTCCGTAAGCGTCACTTGGACGACACCTCGGCCGCGGCCGCGACGAGGCTGATGCTGCCGGCTCCGGGCCCGGAGACCATCGGTTGAGCGACGACTTCGAATCGTTGTACGCAACGACGTACACCGCCGTGGTCCGCTTCCTGTACCGGAAGGTATGGGACGCGGAGCGGGCGGAGGACCTCGCCCAGGAGGTGTTCGTCCGTGCGCTGACGCACCGCCCGGACAAGCCCCGAGCGTGGGTATTTGCAGTGGCCGCCAATCTGGCGCGCGACGAAGCGCGCGCGGCGGTTCGGCGGCGGCGGCACTTGACCCTCCTCAAGACGGACCCGGTGGCGCAGCCGCCCTACGAGCCGTCGGCGGAGGAGCAGGTGGAACGAGATGAAGAGCTGGCGCATCTCCAGGATGCACTGGGGGCGCTATCCGTCCGGGACCGCGAGATCCTGCTCCTGTGGGACGCGGGGCTGAGCTATCCGGAGATCGCAGCGCAAACCGGCCTCGCGGTGGGCGCGGTGGGAACGACGCTGGCGCGGGCGCGGAAGCGGTTAGTCGCCGCGCACGACCGGCAGCATGGACAAGAGCATGTCGCACATTCCTGAAGACGAACTGCACGCATATCTCGATCAGGCGCTCGGCCGCTCGCGGTGCGTCGAGATCGAGAGCCACCTGGCCGAGTGCACCCGGTGCCGGGACGCGCGGGACGGTATTGCCGCCCTCCGCGACCGCACCACGGCGCTCCTGGCCCGGCTGGCGCCCCGGCGTACCACGGTCCCGCCCTATGCGGAGCTCCGTCGGCGGGCGCAGCTTCAGATCTTCAGGCAGCAGCGCATCTTTGCCCGCCTCGCCTGGGCGGCCAGCGTCGTGCTGGCACTCGGCATCGGCTGGACGGCCAGCACCTTGTACCGCGCTCCCTCCCCGGCTACTCCGCTCGCCAGTGCTCCGGAGCCGGCGCCCTTGGCTCCCGTGGCACAACCCGCGGCTGCCGCGCCCAGTTCGCTAGAACCGGCCGGGCCGGCGGCCGCTTCGGCACCGAGCCAAGCCCGGCCCGCGTCGGAACGGCGTCTGGTCGCAGTCTCCGCGGTGAGCCGTCCCCAACCAGCGCCGCAGACACCGGCCGGATGGCGCACTGTGGCTTGGGACGCAACGCCTGGCCGCTCGGTCGAAGCCGCGGCGGCGAGCGCGGAAGCCCCACCTGCACCGGCGGCCCTTGGAGTCGTCATGACCCGGCGGCTCGAGTCGGGAGAGGTCGTGCGCGCGGTGGACGGCTCACCCACCGACGTGTCATCGCTTCTTTCGGGACGGCCGGTGGCTACTTCCGAAGCCAAGACGTCGGCTCCCGCCATGCCCCCGGCGTACGGCGGGGGTTCCCTCGCCATGCGCCAAAGCGGTTTGACGATCGGCCCCAGCGGTGTGCCCAGCGACTCGCTCAGGGCAATGATGCGGCGGCTCAATCTGATGCTGAGGGTCAGGTAGCGAGCTAGCGACCGGTCGCCCCAGCCGGTGCGAAACGGCCCTCCGGTGTCCCAGGACATTGGAGGGCCGGCTGTCGTTCAGGCGGAGGCCGCGAGTCGCTAGCTTTTCGGCATGCCCCGCTCGCCGTACGCTGTCGCCGCTGTTGCTGCCGCCGTCGCTTGTGCCGGCCTCTCCTCCCCGCAGCAGAGACCGGCGGCTGCGGCCCCCGGCGCCGTGGTGCTCATCTCGATCGACGGCTTTCGGTCCGACTACATCCAGCGCCCAGCGGCTCGCAACCTCCGCGCGCTCGCGGCCCGCGGCGTCAGGGCCGAATGGATGACACCCGTCTTCCCGAGCAAGACGTATCCCAGCCATTACACCATGGTCACCGGCCGCTGGCCGGAGCATCACGGCGTCGTTGCCAACACGATGTGGGACTCCGAGATCGGGTACACCTTCGAGATCGGCAACCGGCAGGCCGTCACGGATCCCCGCTGGTGGGGTGACGAGCCGATCTGGGTGGCGGTGGAGCGTCAGGGACGCCGCGCGGCGGCGTTTTTCTGGCCCGGTACCGAGACCGCAATTGATGGCGTGCGCCCAACCTGGTGGCGGCGTTACGATGGGTCGGTTCCGATCGCGCAACGGGTGGCGCAGCTGCTCGAGTGGCTTTCGCTGCCGGCGGATTCCGCGCCCTTATTGGTGACCACGTACTTCGGGGAGGTGGATCGCGCCGGGCACGACTTCGGGCCCGATGCCCCCCAGACCAGCGCGGCGATCGGGCGGGTGGACAGCGCGATCGGCGCGCTGGTGCATGGGCTCGAGCACCGCGGCCTGGCAGGCAAGGTGAATCTGGTGGTGGTCTCGGACCACGGCATGGCCGCGGTCGGGAAGGAACGCATTATCTACCTGGACGACTACCTCGACCTGTCGCAGGTGGAGGTGATCGACTGGTCACCCGTGGCGGCGTTGGCGCCGCGTGCCGGTACCGACGCCGAGGCGATCTATGCCCGTTTGCACGGCCGGCATCCGCGGCTCACCGTGTATCGGCGGGACGACATCCCGGAGCGTTATCACTACCGCGCGCATCCCAGGATCGCGCCGATCATCGCGCTTGCGGATGACGGATGGCAGATCAGCTCCCGCCCCCGGGCCGCCGCGAGCACCCGGGAGGAGCGGGGCAGCCACGGCTACGATCCCGCGCTCCCGTCCATGCGAGCGCTCTTCGTGGCCGATGGACCGGCGTTCCGGAGCGGCGCGGTTGTCGCGCCGTTCGGGAACGTGCATGTCTACGCGTTGTTGTGCGAGATCCTGCGGTTGCGCCCGGCGGTCAACGACGGCGCGCTTGACTCGGTACGAGCCATGCTCCGGTGACTACCGCTTGCCGTGGCGACGCTCCAGATCGGCCTCGTGGAGATAGTCGCTGTCGGTGTCTTCGTGATCGAAGATCTCGATGCCGTGGTGACCGACCTCGCGGTGCAGCGTTATCTCCGCCAGTCGCGGGGACACCATGGGGTAGGTCCGGCCGAACAGCGCATAGGCCACCAGGTAGGCGCCGGCGAACAGCAGCGTGGGGCCGAGCTCGGGAAGCCCGAACGCGGGGCCCTCCAGTTGCGTCACCGTGGGGACGACAAGGATGTAGCGCTCCAGCCAGAGCGCGGCGAGGCTGACGCCAGCAAAAAACCCCAGCGTGGCGCGGGTCTTCTTCGGTGCCACGCCGATCAGTCCGAAGAACGGTACGACGAACATGCCGAGGAACACGAGGCGGGCCACGGGCACCCACTCGCCCCAGAGCCGGCTGAACACGAAGCCGGTTTCCTCCGGCAGATTCCCGTACCAGATCACCTGGAACTGGGCCCACATCAGATAGGTCCAGAACACGGTGAAACCGAAGCAGAGCTTGCCCAGGTCGTGCCGCTGCTTGGGCGAGATCAGGTCGGCGATCCCGATGTGCTGCCCGCCGTAGATCATCATGAGTGCCAGCAGCATATGGCCGCCCAGGAACGACCCCATGAAATACCAGCCGCCGAACAGGTTGGAGAACCAGTGGGGCTGGAGCGCCATCATGCCGTCGAAGGCCACCGCCGTGAAGACGAGCGCGTACAGGACCACATAGGTCGGCCCCAGCCGGCGCAGGCGCCGCTCGTTGGCCTCCAGGGTACCTTCTGAGCCGTCGAATTGCGCCGTCATGCGCTCGTAGATGGCACGCCGGCGGCCCGTGGCCGCGCCCCGGGCGGCGAACATGTCCGGCAGCATGTCGGCGCGGACGAGGCGCCAACCTACCCAGTACAGTGCCGTCAGGCCGATAAGGAGCCGGCCGAACATCGCGCCATGCGAGAGCCAGGCGTGCTTGCCCTGACTGAGTGTGGGCAGCGCCTCTTCCATGTGCCCGTAGATGTGGTGGTACCCGGCGGTGAAGATGACGATCAGCCCCAGGAGCGAGATTGGGAAGAAAGCGACTGACGCCTCGGCGAACCGGATCACCAGCCCCGACCACCGCGCGTTGACGACCTTGTGCACCGCCGCGAAGGCCACGCTGCCGCCGGCGAGGCCGGTGAAGTAGATCCAGTTGACCTGGAACAGGTGCCAGGTGCGATGGGCCGACGCTTCGTCTCCCAGGGCACGCAGGAAGAAGATCAGTCCGAGAATCAGGAGGCCGAGCCCGACGCCGATGAAGAGGTCGTACCGGCCGGAAATGGAGTTGGCCGCGAGACGCGCGCGCAGCTTGCCCGAATCCATCAGTTCGTTCCTCCCCTCGCGGGTGGGGCCGGCGGTGCGGCCGGCGCCGCGGATGGGGCGCTCTGCTGGAGCTGACGAACGTGGTTCACGACGGCCCAGCGATCCAAGGGGTCATACACCTTGTCGCCGTAGCGGGGCATGAGCCCGCGACCGTAGCGCACGATACTGTAGATGTAGCCGTCCGAGTACGCCTTGGCCCGGTCCGAAACCAACGGCGGCGCGCCCAGCTTCCGGCCCACCGGACCGTCGCCCCTGCCGGCTTGGCCGTGGCAGGTGGCGCAGAAGGTCTGGTAGAGGGTATCGCCCCGGGCCGCGAGCTCCGCCGGGATGCGAGGCACCGCGATTCCGGGCGGCGCCGCGC
>Ga0247829_10001637_pt1 | contig 10408 bp, 10 predicted proteins | sample 12C_Control_Day4_FD_207765 | JGI IMG/M metagenome (GOLD analysis project Ga0247829, IMG submission 207765) | Soil microbial communities from agricultural site in Penn Yan, New York, United States - 12C_Control_Day4 | ecosystem: Environmental > Terrestrial > Soil > Agricultural land | place... | reverse complement strand
CGTCGAGCGGCTTTGCTTCCATGCGAACATTCTAAACATGGAAACGCACAGCTTTCTCCAGCAGTCCCTGGTGTACCTCGCCGCGGGCGTGATCGCCGTACCGCTCTGCCGGCGCCTCGGGCTCGGTTCGGTGCTCGGCTATCTCATCGCCGGCATGGTGATCGGTCCCTGGGGGCTCGCGCTCATCGCCGATCCGCAGACCGTGCTGCAGTTCTCCGAGTTCGGCGTGGTGCTGCTGCTCTTCCTCATCGGCCTCGAGCTCAACGCGCAGCGCGTGTGGTCGCTGCGCCGCGCGATCTTCGGCCTCGGCGGCGTGCAGGTCGCGGCCACCATCGCCGCCGTCGCCGCCATCGCGCTGGCGCTGGGACAGCCGCTCGCCGTCGGCGTGGTCGCCGGAATGGGAATCGCGATGTCCTCGACCGCCATCGGCCTTGCCACGCTGAGCGAGAAGAACCTCCTGCAGACGCCGGGCGGCCAGGCTTCCTTCGCCGTGCTCCTGTTCCAGGACCTGGCCGTGATCCCGCTCATCCTCGTCCTGGGCGTGCTGGGCGGCGAATCCGACGGCTTCCATCTCATGGATCTCGCGAAGGCGCTCGGCATGATCGTGCTGCTGATCGCGGCGGGCCGCGTGCTGGTGCGCCCGGTGCTGCGCTTCGTGGCGCAAGCGCGGCTGCGCGAGGTGTTCGTCGGCTTCTCGCTGCTGGTCGTGCTCGGCACTGCGGCGCTGACGGAGTGGGCGGGTCTTTCCATGGCGCTGGGCGCCTTTCTCGCCGGCGTGATGCTCGCCGACAGCGAGTACCGCCACGAGCTCGAGCTCGACATCGAGCCGTTCAAGGGCCTGCTGCTCGGCCTCTTCTTCATCGCGGTCGGCATGTCGGTCGACCTCGGGCTCTTCCTGCGCGCGCCGTGGCTCGTCCTCGGAATCGCGCTCGGCATCGTCGCGCTGAAGCTCGCGATCCTCTTTCCGATCGCGCAGCTCTTCGGCTATTGCAACCGCGCCGACGCCGGCACCTTCGCCGTGGCGCTGTCCCAGGCGGGCGAATTCGCCTTCGTGCTGTTCGGCGCCGCCGGAAGCATCCTCCCGAAGGAAACCGCGGCGATCCTGAATGCCGGGGTGGCCGTCTCGATGCTCACTACGCCGCTGCTTTTCAATCTCTATGAAAGATTGAACTTCCAGGAGCCGGAGAAGCGCGCGGCCGACACCATCCGCGAATCGAACCCGGTGATCGTGGCCGGCTTCGGGCGCTTCGGGCAAGTGGTGGTGCGCGTGCTGCGGGGCCTCGGCATCGGCGCCACGGTCATCGACCACGACCCCGGCCAGATCGACACGGTGCGCCGCTTCGGCTGGAAGGCCTACTACGGCGACGCCACGCGCATGGATCTCCTCGAGTCGGCGGGCGCGGCGCAGGCGAAGCTCCTCCTCGTCGCGATCGACGATGCCGGCGGCGCGATGCGCATGGTGAAGCGCGCGCGCCGGTATTTCCCCGGTCTTGCGATCGTGGTGCGCGCGCACAGCCGCACCGACGCCTATGAGTACGCGGAGATGGGCGTGCCGGCCGTGCGGGAGATGCTAGGCTCGGCGCTCGATGCCACGGGCCGCGTCCTCGGAACGCTCGGCTACTCCGAACGGGAAGTCGAGACCATCCTGCGCCGCTTCAGGGAGTACGACGAGCAGCAGATCAGCCGCAATGCGCCGCACCGCCACGACGTGGACAAGCTGATCGCGCTCAGCGAGCAGGGCCGGCGCGACATCGCCGAGCTGCTCGCGGCCGAGGCGCGCTCAGCGCCTCAGGTTGACCAGAACGATGCCGCCGGCGACAGCGAGCGCCGCGGCCAGGAACGCAGCGCTGACCGGCTCTGACAGGAACAGCACCCCGGCGGCCATGCCGAACATGGGGGTGAGAAAGGAGAGCACGCTGAGCGGCGCGGCGAGGTAGCGCGTGAGCAGCCAGAACCAGGCGAGGTAGCTCGCGAAGGCGACGATCGCGCCCTGGTAGGCCAGGCTCGCGGCGACGAGCGGCGTCACGGCGCTGACGCCCTTTTCGCCCAGCAGCAGCGAAGCGAGCGGCAGGGCGAGCGCCGATACGGCGAGCTGATAGAACAGGGTCTTGGTGGCGGTAGCGCGCGCCAGGCGTGTGGCACGGATAACGACCGTCGTGGCGGCCCACAGCAGGGCGGCGATCACGCCGCACAGATCGCCCAGCCAGGTCGCCTGCCCGGCGCCGAAGCCTTCGGCGAACGCGATCACGATGCCGGAGAACGCAAGCACCACCCCGGCCCACTGCGCGGGCGTCAGACGCTCGCTGCGCACGAAGAAATGCAGGCCGAGCGCGGTGAGCGGCGGCGCGAGATAAATGAACACCGACATGCGCGAGGCGTTGGTATGCCCCAGGCCCGCGTAAATGAACACGAATTCGCCGGCGAAGAGAAGGCCCGCGACGATCCCGGCGCACGCCGTGCCGTCGGCTCGGAAAAGGGGCAGGCCGCGCAGCTCTGCCCAGGCGAGGAGCAGCGAGGTCGCGATGATGGAGCGCAGCCCCGCCTGCATCACCAGCGAAACATCCGCGGCGATCCACTTCACCGTCACCTGCTGGAAGCCCCACAGCGCGGTGAGCGCGAGCATTACGCCGGCCGCGACGCCGTCGACGGGCTTTCTCTCTTGACTCATCGCGGCGATTTTGGCGTAACATGAGCCGATGGCACGGAGGAAGAAAGGGGCGGTTTCGCGCGAGGAGGTCGCCGACGAGCCGATCCTCAAGCGCCCCGACGGCTTCTACTGGCAGAGCAAGAGCGGCGAGCTGCGCGGCCCGTTCGTCACGCGCGCGGAAGCCGAGGCCGACCGCCTCGCGGGCGGCAGCACTGAGGGGGAGTTCGATCCGGGCGAGTCGCTCCAGGAAGCCGAGTCCGAGATCGGCGTGGCCGAGTGGATCGATCCCGATACCGGAGGGCCGGCCGAGGACAACATCCCGCGGATCGAAGATCACTGAAAAAAATCGGGGTCAGAGCCCTATTTCCGCAAGCTGCGCGTCGCTGGAAATAGGGCTCTGACCCCGATTTTTACTTCGCGGCGACCTCCACCAGGAGATCGTTGAGCGCGCCAGGATCGACCGGCTTGGTGAGGTGGTAGTCGAAGCCCGCTTCCATCGCGCGGCGCCGGTCGCCTTCCTGTCCCCAGCCCGTGAGCGCGATCAGCGTTACGTCCTCGCCGCGGCTGCCCCGGATGGAGCGCGCCACCTCGAAACCGTTCGCCCCTGGCATGCCGATGTCGAGCACCGCCACGCGCGGCCGGAACGCTCCGTCGAGCTGGATCGCCGCAGCGCCGTCGTAGGCAACTTCAACGTGGTAGCCGTAAAGCGAGAGGATGCGCTGCAGCGAGTCGGCGGCATCGCGATTGTCGTCGGCGACGAGGATCTTGACGCCGCCCGCAGGGGCCCTCGCCTGCATGGGCGGCTTCGGGTCTGCCACGGAATCGGTGTGCTTCGGCAGCGGCAGGCGCACGATGAATTCGGCGCCTTCGCCGAGCCCCCGGCTTCGCGCCTCGACCTTGCCGCCGTGCAGGGCGACGATTCCCTGCACCAGCGACAGCCCGATGCCGAGGCCGCCGTGGGAGCGCTCGTTCGACCGCGTGAGCTGCGAGAACGGCTCGAACAGGCGCTCCGCCACCTCGGGCGGAAAGCCGATGCCGTTGTCCTGCACCGAGACGAGGACCTCGCCGCCCTCGACCTCGGCCGCGAGGGTGATCTCGCCGTGTCCCTCGGTATAGCGCACGGCGTTGTTGAGGAGGTTCGCGAACGCCTGGGCGAGGCGCGCCGGATCGGCTTCCACGGTGACGCGCTCGCTGGGCAGCAGCACCGACAGCCGGTGGCCCGCGGCGTTGAGATGCGGGCGGCTGGACTCGAGCGCCATGTCGATGGCGCGCTCGAGCGGCACGCGTTCCTTGCGGATGAAGAGCTTGCCGCCCGCGATGCGGGCGATGTCGAGCAGATCGTCGATGAGGCGCGACATCTGCTCGACCTGGCGCTCGATCACCTCGCGGCTCCAGGCGAGCTCGGGATCGAGCGCATGCTTCTTGCCGAGGATGGCCACGGCGTTGCGGATCGGCGCGAGCGGATTGCGCAGCTCGTGCGCCAGCGTGGCGAGGAACTCGTCCTTGCGCCGCTCGGCCTCGCGCAGCGTCTCCTCGATGAGCTTGCGCTCGTGGATGTCGGAAGCCACCGCGATCCAGCCGCAGCCGTCGCGCGTGGGCGAGTACAGAGTGCGCACCCAGCGCTCGCCCAGGCCCGCGTGGCGGGCCAGGCGCTCGTACTCGACGTGCTCGCCGGCGAGCACGCGCTCGATGTGCGGCCGGATGGCGGCGAAGCTTTCCCGGCCGATGATCTCCTCAATCGGCCGTCCGACCACCGCCGCCGCGCTCATGCCGAGCCACTGCGCGTAGCGGCTGTTGATCCAGACGTAGCGCAGATCGCGGCTGCACAGCGCCACGGCGGCGGGCATGCTGTCGGCGACCAGCTGGAGCTGCTCGCGCGCGGAGTTCAGCGCCGCGCCAGCTTCCTTGCGCGCATGGATGTCCGACGCCACGGCTACCAATCCGTTCGGCGCGCCGGACGGATCGCGGGTCGGCTCCATGACGGTATGGGTCCAGCGTTCACCGATCGCCGCAAAGCGCACGAGCCGCTCGTATTCCACGCGCTCACCCTTGAGCGCACGCTCGACGTGCGGCCGCACCTCGCCCCAGCCCCCCTCGCCGATCACCTCGACGATCGGCCGCCCGATGATCTCCTCGGGCGGGTATCCCATCCATGCGGCAAACACGCGGTTTACCCACACATATTCGAGCTCGGCAGAGACCCGCACGACGGCGGCCGGCATGGTGTCGGTCACCAGGCGCAGCTCCTCGCCCTGCAGCCGCAGCTTCTCGGCGGCGTGCGCCTGCTTCGTGACGTCGGCGCGGGAGCGCGCCTCGCTCGACTCGGCGCGCCGGCGCGCGGCGTGCATGGCAATGCCCAAGCCGACGATGAGCGCGAAGAGCACCGCGTCGACCACGAGCAGGGCAGGCTGCGCGCTGCCGAGCCACGGGTCGAGCGCGAACCGCAGGCCCGCGGCCGCTCCGACGACGATGAGCGCGACGATCCAGCGCACTCCCCCTCCCAGCCAAAAAGGGGAGATCTTAGACTGCGGCGCCGGATGACGCCGTCGCCGTTTGCCCTACAAGGTCCCTGCGCAGGCTGGCGCCCTGGCGCACGAGCTCGCGCTGGACCTCGCGCACCGGGACTTCCCTCGGAGCCCTGCCCAGCCTTGCAGCGAGCGCGGCGCAGATGCCTGCCGCCTGACCGGTCGCCATCACGATCGGCATCACGCGGTACGACGAGTGCGCCTCGTGCGTCCCGGAGATGCAACGCCCGGCGACGATTACGCGCTCGGTGTTCCGCGGCAGCAGGCAGCCCAGCGGGATGTCGTACGCCTCGCCGGGCGGCAGGCGCTTGAGCACGGTGCCGCTGCCCTTGGGATTGTGGATGTCCACCGGGTAGGCGCCGCGCGCGATGGCGTCGTCGAATTTCCGCGCGCCGAGCACGTCCTCCACAGTCAGCTGGTATTCCCCCAGCACGCGCCGGGTCTCGCGCACCCCGACCTGCACGCCGCTCTGGACGACGTAGGATCCCTCGAAGCCCGGCACGTACTTGCGCAGGAAGGCGGCGATCTGCCGCATCTGGCGCCGGCTGCACCATTCGGCGTAGCTCAGGTCCCACACGTCCACGCCGAGCACCCGGGTGACGCGCGTGCTGTTCACGCTGACCTCGTTCGGATGAGGCGTTGCGAAGAAAAGCATGTCCTCGCGCTGCAGGTCGAGCTCGCCCGCCTCGGTGGCGCGGCGCACCAGGGCCCACAGGCCGTGCACGCCGCGCCATTCCCTCGGGTTGTCGCGCACGTAGGCTTCGAATTGCGCGCGCCTGAATTCGTCGATGCGGAACATCAGCGTCATCGGCTGCACCAGCCCATCGGCGCGTCCGATCTCGTACTGCGCGCCGGCCTGCACGGCGAGGTCGCCGTCGCCGGTGCAGTCGATGATGACCTTGGCCTTGAGGACGACGGGGCCCGACTTCGTTTCGAACACCACGCCTTCGGCCCTGGGCAGAACGCCGCTTGCAAAGGCGTGGAAGAGGAGCTCCACGCCGGCCTCGTCGAGCAGCTCGAGCGCGACGAGCTTGAACCACTCTGGATCGAAGGGAACCGTGTAACCCGTATCCAGCGACGGGGCAATGGCGCCGCCGGCGCGCACCAGGCGCTCCAGCAGCCGGCGCAGCACGCCGCCGACGATCGGGTCGCCGGGGCCGTGATCGGTGGGCAGCAGCGTGGTCGCGCCCGAGGCGTTTTCCTTACGGTCCGCCGTCGGGACATGGGTGTGGAAGGACATGAGCGGCATGACGAGCGCCGCGGTGGCGTTGCCGCCGAGAAAGCCGTAGCGCTCCGCGAGCACCACGCCGGCGCCGGCGTCTGCGGCCGCGATGGCGGCGCCCAGGCCTGCCGGCCCGCCGCCGACCACCAGCACGTCGGTCTCCCCGGCGAGCAGCGCCTGCCGCGGCGGCAGCGGCAAGCGCACCTGGGCGTCAGGCCGCTTTAACGCTGGCAATGGCGAGCCTCTCCTGTCTTACGAGCTCGAGCAGGATGCGGTGCGTCTCCTGCGAGCGCTTCTGCAGCGGAGCAAGGTTCTTCTCGAGCTTCGCCTTGGTCGAGCGCATCTGGTCCCAGGACTCGTCGATGTAGGCGGCGAGCCGGCCCGCGTTCACGAGCTGCAGCGGGGGCGAGGGGATCTGCAGCTCCTCGAGAAAGCCGCTCACCTTGCCGGCGTAGGGCAGCGCTACGAACGGAACGCCGCGCATCGCGGCGAAGATGAGGAAATGCAGCCGCATTCCCACCACGAAGTGGAACTTGCTCATGAGCGAGAGCAGCTGCCCCGAGGTGTACACGGCCTTGAGCACGTTGGCGCGCTGCGCGCGCAGCATCTGCGCGATCACCGCGTGGCTGTGCTGCGAGTCGAGCACCGAGCGCTCCATCGGCACGAACACGATGTCGGCGTCGTAGCGGTCGACCATGAAGTCGGCGGCATTGGCGAGCAGCGCGTGGTACTCCTTCGGATCGATGTCGGGCGCGGCAACCCCGGGCTCGCGCACCGACATGCCGATGAGCCGCCGTCGCCCCTCCAGGCCTTCGCTGCGCAGCGCCCCGCGCGGCAGCGGCTCGGGCTTGAGCAGCAGCGCCGGATCGGCGGTGACGATGATCTCGCGGTGGACCCCGGCCTCCTCCAGCACCTGGTGCGCGCTTCGCTCGCGCACCGTGACGACGTCGACCTGCTCGAGCACCTCGCGCACCGCGGCCTGCACGCTCGCGTGCTTGAGCGGCCCGGCGCCGACCGCATAGAGCATGACCGGCACGCCCTTCTCCTTCGCGATCTGAGCTTCGCGGAGATAGATCCGCGCCTCGGCGTCGAAGAGGATCCCGCCGCCGCCCACGACGAGGAGGTCGAGCCGCTCGACCTCGGGCGTGGCCTCGGCACGCGACATCTTGCGCACCGGCACCGCGCGCTCCACGCCGTGGCGCCGCTTCGTGTCCTCGGGATCGCGCGAAAACACGGTGATTTCAACCGGCAGGTCGCGCCGCAGCTGGGCGATGATCGAATGCAGGATCGCCTCGTCGCCGAGGTTGAGCCCGCCGTACGAGCCGGTGATGCCGATCCGGTACAGGTCCTTGGCCATACGAGGGGCCGCAAGCAAAAAGAAAGCCCGAGCCCCTGGGCTGAACGGCAAGAACGCCCGCCCACCCCTGCCATTTGATCTCGGGTCGAACCCCCGGCACGCGCCTTGCTCCGCAGCATTACGGAAGGAAGTGAGGCCATGGACGTTCGCACCCGGTACACCGGGACGCTCGCCTTCGCCGCAGCCACCATCGGTGGCGCGGGCCGGCTTGCGCAGTTCTTGGATGTGCCGCGCAGCGCCCTCGCGCGCTGGCTCGCCGGCGAAGAGGCGCCGCCACAGCAGGTGTTCCTCGACGCCCTCGACGTCATCGCAGACGGGCCGTACGCGAGCCCGGAGCGCCGCCGGCCGCGCGTCGCGGTGCTCTTCCGCGACAAGCCGTAGCGCTTAATCGACGCGCGGCGCCATGGATGTATCAACTTCCATCCGCCGCAGCGGAAGCTGCAGCATCGAGCAGGTAGCCGCGCATCTGCGGGCCACCGTGGGACCGGGCCTCGCCGACGAAGTGCAGGAATGCTATCGGGCGTTCGCCCACGAATGCCTGCAGCGCCATGCCAGCCGCGCGCTGATCCTCGGCCGGGCGAGGGTCGACGCCTTCAATCACCTCGCGCTGCGCGATGCGCTGCGTTCGATGAGCGTCGCCGGGGTGCCGGCGGATTTCCGCATCGCGCTGGTCGCCGAAACGCCGGACCTGATCGCGATCTACGACGCCGCCGTGGTGGAAGCCGGCCGTTGCAAAATCGAAGCTCGCCGCTTTTCCACCCCGGCGGACGCCGAGCGCTGGCTGACCTCGTAATTAGAATTCCCTTGGATGTTGAAACAACTCCCCTCAGAGTGCCCGCAGGCCGCGCAGCTTTTCGCGCTGCTCCGGCGTGAGAAGCGCGGCGACTCGCGTCATGGTCTCCGCGCGCATCAAGGCCATGTCGGACAGCGCCCGGCCTGCAGCGTCGGCGAGGCTGCGCGCTCGCGCCGCATCGAAGCCTGGCGAGAGCGCCGCCATGCGCAGCCCCTCGCGCGCAAGGTGCAGGAGTTTCATCTGCTCGCGCGTCGCGGCGGCCTGGTCGTGGAAGATGCTGAAGATCCGGTCGCGCTGCGCTTCGGTTAGCTCGAGCTGCCGCAGCCAGCGCAATGCCCGCATCTCAGGCCTCGCGTCCGCGGCGCCCTCCAGCGGCTCCGCGTCGACGAACGTGGGAATGCCGAAAGCAAGGCTGCTCGCGAGCAGGAACGCTTTGATGTTTTCGCGCATGAGGTGTTCTGTCTTTCTCATTGAGGATGCCTAGCGGGGCGGCGTAGCGGGAACCGGACACATACGCGTGTAGAAGCGCTCGCACGCGAACTCGCCGTGCTGCGCGTGAGCGGCGAACGACACAATCATCGGCGGGGCAACGATTGTTCTTGTCACACGCTTGTGAGCGCTCGAGCGCTCCGGAAGTTCCGCTTGCGCGATTGTCAGTCGCGCGTCAGCAATCCGATAGGGCTGCGTCAGCGCGAATGAACCACAATGGCCCGCTGCAATCAAACCCCGCATGAACGTACTTCTCGTCGAGGACGACCTCTCACTGTCCGACGGCATTGCGCGCATCCTTCTGAGCGCAGGCCATGCTGTGGATGCGCGCACCAGCGGCGTCGAGGCCCTCGAGGCGACCCGTCAGGGGCGATTCGATCTCGTGCTGCTCGACATCGGCCTGCCCGGGATCGACGGCTACGAGGTGTTGCGCCGGCTGCGCGAAGCGGAGGACTTTACGCCGGTCCTGGTGCTGAGCGCACGCGACCAGATCGGCGAGCGCGTGCACGGCCTGGACCTTGGCGCAGACGACTACCTTGCCAAGCCGTTCGTGATGGCCGAGCTCGACGCGCGCATCCGGGCGCTCCTGCGCCGCGCGCAGGTTCAGTCGTCGCCTCGCGCCGCGCACGGCCCGCTCGTCATGGACAAGTCAGCGCGGCGTGCGTATCTCTCCGGCGAGCACCTTGAGCTGACCGCGCGAGAATGGGCGGTGCTCGAGATCCTGCTCCAGAAGGCCGAAAAGATCGTCTCCAAAGAGGCCATCATCCTGAGCGTGGCGCGCTGGGACGACGACCTGTCGCTGAATGCAATCGAGGTTTACGTATCCCGCCTTCGAGCCAAGCTCGAGCCCGCCGGAATCCGCATCCGCACGGTGCGCGGCTTCGGCTACATGCTCGAAGAGTTCAGAAGCGCGAACTGATGCGATGAAACCCACCCGCCGCAGCCTGCTCCGCCGTACCCTGCTCAAGAGCACCGCGCTCGCCGCCGGTGCTGCCCTGATACCGTGGACTGCCCGCGGCCAGGCCAAGGCCACCAAGCAGGCGATGCAGTATCAGGAGCAGCCGAAGAACGGGCAGGCCTGCGACACCTGCCTGCACTGGGTCCCCGGACCCAAGCCCGACGCGCCGGGCGAGTGCAAGGTGGTCGAAGGGCCGATCAGCCCCAAGGGCTGGTGCGCCGCCTACGTAAAGAAAGCCTGAGCCGTGCGCAGTGGCAGGTAGCTAAACAGTGCGCTGGTAGCCGCCGCTCTTGCCGTTGAAACGCTCGGGCTTCGCCCAGGTGAGCTTCTGCGTCTCGAGGCAGTTGATGCGTACCCGGCCGTTCGCCATATCGTGGCGGATGACCTCTACGGTGCGCTTCACGCGCGTATCGACTT
>Ga0247829_10001633_pt1 | contig 10415 bp, 8 predicted proteins | sample 12C_Control_Day4_FD_207765 | JGI IMG/M metagenome (GOLD analysis project Ga0247829, IMG submission 207765) | Soil microbial communities from agricultural site in Penn Yan, New York, United States - 12C_Control_Day4 | ecosystem: Environmental > Terrestrial > Soil > Agricultural land | place: USA... | reverse complement strand
GAGCGGCTGCACCGCACGAACAAGCTGGGCGTGCTGACGGACCTGCTCAAGCGGATCCGGCAGCAGGGGGTGCTGGTGGGTCTGTCGGCGCACAACCCGGCGGTGATCGAGTTGGCCGAGGAGAAGGGCTGGGACGTCGATTACTACATGTGCTGCCTCTTCTATTTAACGCGGCCGCGGGCGGAGTTAGAGGCGATTCTCGGCAAGGACATCCCGCTGGGGGAGGTGTACCTGCCGTCGGACCCGCCGCGGATGTTCAAGGTCATCCGATCGGTGAAGAAGCCGTGCCTGGCGTACAAGGTGCTGGCGGCCGGCCGGAGGGTGAACTCCGCGTCGGAGGTGCGCGAGTGCTTCAAGACGGCGCTCTCGAACGTCAAGCCGACGGACGCGCTGATCGTGGGCATGTACCAGCAGCACGGCGACCAGGTCGGCGCGAATGCTGCCCTGGTGCGGGAATTGAGTAGCAATTCGTAGGATGGTCATGCTGCCAGACTGCCGCTTTCGGAGTGTGTCGGTTAGGCGGCCTCCCTCCTTGTAGAGTTGGAAGCCTTGATGGCCGGCCTCGGGGTGTCCCCGAGCACCGTCTGACAGGCGACCGCGTGGGTCGCGGAGAAGTTGGCTAGTTTTAAGATGGGGGTGGGTGATCTGTCCGACAGCCGGCTGAAGTAATCTCCTACTGCCACCCTGTGAGCGGTCGGGAGGAAACCGGAGCCCTAATGACGAACAGGGCACGGGATCATCCAGGCCCACTTATATCTTGCGACGCTCACCGCTGCTGGTCGGCCGGCGTCGGGCGTCGTCGTGGTTAGTCCGCTAGTCCTGTTGCTTGTCCGTGCCGGATCGCTACCCGGTCCCTTCGGTCGTCGTCCCCTGCCACTGCTCCGGGTGGGCCGGATCCTTGCTGCGGCCCCGCTGTTCAGTCTCCAGCATAACCATGAGCCAGGCCAGCATCACGATGTCGCCGAGGCCGGCGTATCCCTTGTACATCTCCAGGTCGATCTTCAGCGAGTTCGCAGCCATTGCCGTGGTGAAGACTTGATCGGTCGGGTCGAGTCTTCAAGGCCCGACATTGCGCAGGGTCGTGCCTTGAAGACTCGACCCGACCTATAAGAGTCAGAGTCTCTGGGGATGATTGTTAGTCGTCGTCCCCACCGGACCCACTGCCGGACCCGGACCCGGACCCGGACCCGGACCCGGTGCCAGTGCCTGTACCGGTCCCCGTCCCGGTCCCCGTGCCCGTCCCGGTCCCCGTGCCTGTGCCGGTTCCCGTCCCAGTGCCTGTTCCCGTGCCGCTGCCCGGGCTGTCGTCCACCGTGCGGGAGAACTGCCGGAGTAACTCTCCGGTGCTGCCGTCGAACACCTGGACCACCACGACATTCCCCTGGCGGACGTGCGTGACCACCTCGTCCCGCCCGTCGCCAGTTACCTCCTCCGCATCTACCCGCACCCCGCCGCGGAAGTTCGGGTCGGCGGCGACGAGCTGCATCAACTGGTTCCCGGTCACGCCGCCGAGCACCCGGACGACTGGGCCGCCGCCCGGGCCGGTGCCGGTCACGATGTCGGCCCGCCCATCTCCGTTCACGTCCCCCGTCGAGACCAGGACCCCGCCGCGGAACGAAGACTCGTAGGCGAAGAAGTTCTGGATCACCTGTCCGGACAGGTCGAACGCGATCACCCGTGGGCCGCCGCCGACCCCGGTGCCGGTCACGATGTCGGCCCGCCCGTCGCTGTTGACATCCCCGGCCGCGACGATCACGCCGCCGCGGAACGTGGACTCGTAGGCGAAGAAGTCGCGGAGGACGCCCGCGCCCAGGGTGGCCCCGTCGAGCACCCGGACGCGCGGGCCGCCTCCGTTGCCGGTGCCGGTCACGACGTCGGCCCGTCCGTCGCTGTTGACATCGCCCAGCGCCACGTACACCCCGCCGGTGTAGGTCGGCTCGTACACGAAGAAGTCGGACAGGGTCGCCCCGGTCTGGCCGTCCACGATACGAATCCGCGGGCCGCCGCCCTGGCCGGGCGCGATCACCAGGTCGTCCACCCCGTCCCCGGTCACGTCGCCGAGGGCCGCGTGGACCCCGCCGCGAAACTGGTCCTCGTACGCCTGGAACTCGGCCACGTCCTCGCCGGTCGCGGGATCGACGACCTTAACCCGGGGAATGCCTCCGTCGTCCGGGGTGACGAGCACGGACCCGGACGGGATCGGCGCCGGCACGAGCCGGTCTTCGACTTCCTGAAGGATCGGCCGGGCCCGGCGGGTTTTGCGCGACATGATGGACCTCGCAGACGTCGGTTTGGTGTGCGGCGGTAGCGGCCGAAGCCAGGCCGCCTGAACAGGCATAGTAGCCTCGAAGTCAGCCGACCGCCAAAAATCGGCCTCTGGCCTGGACCCGCCGCTGGCCCGTTACCCCCGGCGCGGGACGGCGGCCAGCGTGCGGGCCAGCACCGCGGGATCGACCGGCTTGATCAGGTGCAGGTCGAACCCGGCCTGCTGGGCCTGCCGCCGGTCGTCGTCCTGGCCGTACCCCGAGAGGGCGATGAGGTACGTCGGCGCAAGGGTCGGGTCGGCCCGCACCGCGCGGGCGACCGCGTACCCGTCCAGCTCGCCAGGGAGCCCCAGGTCGGACACCAGCACGTCCGGCCGCGACACCGCCGCGGCTGTCAGACCGGCCCGCCCGTCGAAGGCCACCTGCACGTCGTGTCCCAGTAACGTCAGCAGCATCTGCAGACTCTCGGCGGCGTCCCGGTTGTCCTCGATCACGAGCACGTGCAGCTGCTCGCCCTCTCGCGACGGGGCGGCGGTCGCCGGGCGCTCCCGGGCGGCCGCGGCCGGCCCGGCCAGTGGCAGCCGGAGGGTGAACGTCGAGCCCTGGCCCGGCCCGGCGCTCTCGGCGGCCACCGTCCCATTGTGGAGTTCGATCAGCCCCTTCGCCAGCGCGAGTCCTAGCCCGAGCCCGCCCGAGCTGCGGTCCGGGCTCTGGTCCGCCTGGCCGAACGGCTCGAACAGGCGGGAGAGGACATCGGCGTCCATCCCGGCCCCGGTGTCCTGCACGGTGATGACCGCCGACCCGACGGCGGCGGCCGCGCGGATGTCCACCCGGCCGCCGCGGGGGGTGAACTTGCTCGCATTGTGCAGCAGGTTCCCGACCACCTGGGCCAGCCGGGTGGGGTCGCCGGTCACGGGCAGCGGCCGGTCCGGGGCATCCACCTCCAGGGTCAGCCCGGCAGCGGTGAGTGTCGGCCGGTAGTCCTCGGCCGTCTGCCGGGCGACGGCCGCCAGGTCGCACCGCTCGGTGCGGAGCCGGACCTTGCCGCGGGCGATGCGGGCGACGTCGAGCAGGTCGTCGATCAGGCGGGCCATGTGCGAGACTTGCCGGTCGATGATGGCCCGGGCCTTGCTCACCGCGACCGCGTCCAGCCTGGCCAGCCGCAGGATCTCGACGGCGTTGCGGACCGGGGCGAGCGGGTTGCGCAGCTCGTGCGCGAGCATCGCCAGGAACTCGTCCTTGCGGCGGTCTGCCTGCCGCAGGGCCTCGGCGGTCCGCCGGCTCTCCTCCAGCAGCCGGGCGTTCTCGGCGGTCGCGGCCTGCAGTTCGTCGCGCTGACGGGCCAGCTCCTGCCGCCGGCGGTCCAGCTCGAAGAAGACCTCGGCCTTGCTCCGCAGCACGTCGGGCTCGATCGGCTTGTGCAGGAAATCGACGGCCCCCGTCTCGTACCCGCGAAACCGCCGCCCGCGGTCGGCGCTGCCGGCCGTCAGGAAGATGATCGGCACCCGCCGCGTCCGCTCGGTGCCGCGCATCAACTCGGCCAGCTCGAACCCGTCCATTCCCGGCATCTGCACGTCCACCAGCGCCAGCGCCACCTCGTGCCGCAGGAGCAACTCCAGGGCGTCCGGGCCGGACCGCGCCTTGAGCAACCTCAGCCCGTCGCGGCGGAGCAGCCCCTCCAGGGCCAGGAGGTTCTCCTCCAGATCGTCCACCAGCAGGAAGTTGACGGGGTCGGTCGACATCGTCGGGGTCATGCGGGGGTGGCGGCGATCAGGAAGGACGCGATCTCGTCCAGGCTCAGGGGGACGGCCCCGGGGCAGGCGTCCAGCGCCGCCTGCGGCATGGCGGCGACCTGGGCCTGGTCCGGGCGCTGGACCAGGGCGACCCCGCCGGCGTCGCGGACCGCCCGCAACCCGCGGGCGCCGTCGCTGTTGGCGCCCGTCAGGACGACGCCGACCAGCCCCGACCCGTAGGCGTCGGCGGCGGACTCGAAGAGCACGTCGATGGACGGCCTCGAGTACAGGACCGGCTCCTCGCTGGAGAGCGACAGCCGCCGGTCCAACTCCACGAGCAGATGGTAGTCCGGCGGGGCGAAGTACACCGTGCCGGCCTCCAGTGGCTCCTTGTCCTCGGCCTCGCGGACGTCCACCCGGCACTTCGCCCGGAACAACTCGGCCATGATACTCGGTCGGTCCGGCGGCAGGTGGACCACCACCGCGACCGGCAGGCGGAACCCGGCCGGCAGGGCCGGGAGGACGGCGGACAGGGCCTCCACGGCGCCGGCCGACGCCCCAATGACGACCGCCTCGGCCCGGGGGCGCTCCGCGGTCATGTGACACCCCGCTTCTGGTAGATCCGCTCGGCCCGGTCGAACTCGGCGAACGCGTCGGCGTGCCGGGAGAACCGCAGGCTCTCCTTGGCGCCGATCCCGAGGAACCCCTTGCGGGCCAGCGAGTCCTTGAACAGTCCGACGGCGCGGTCCTGCAACTCCCGGTCGAAGTAGATCAGGACGTTGCGGCAGGAGACGAGCTGGACCTCGGCGAATACAGCGTCGGACACGAGGCTGTGGTCGGAGAAGACGGTCCGCTTGCGGAGACTCTTGTCGAACACCGCCGCCCCGTAGGCCGCCGTGTAGTAGTCCGACAGGGACGACCGGCCGCCCGACTGCCGGTGGTTCTCGGTATACAGCGGGATCCGGTCCAGGTCGAGTACGCCGGCCGCGGCCTTGTCCAGGGCGGCGGGGTTGATGTCGGTGCCGTAGAACATGGTGCGGTCCTCCAGCCCCTCCTCGCGGAACAGGATGGCCAGCGAGTACACCTCCTCGCCGGCGCTGCACCCGGCCACCCACACCTTCAGCGACGGGTACGTCCGCAGGTGCGGCACCACCTTCTCGCGGATCACCCGGAAGTATGCCGGGTCGCGGAACAGCTCGCTGACCTGCACCGTCAGGAACCCGAGCAGTTCGGGCAGCACGGCCGGGTCGTGCAGCACCCGGTCCTGGAGCTGCGAGTAGCTGCGGCAGCCGAAGTGCTCCCGGGCCTGCGCCAGCCGCCGCTTCACGGAGGCCATCGCGTACCCCCGGAAGTCGTAGTGATACCGCTGGTAGACGGCCTCCAGCAGCAGCCGCAGCTCGATGTCGTCGGTCCGATCGGGCACGGCTCGGCCCTCACCTGGGCATCCACACCCGGACGAGCGAGAGCAGCTTCTCGACGTCCAGCGGCTTGGCCATGTAGTCGTTGGCCCCGGCTGCCAGGCACCGCTCCTGGTCGTCCTTCATTGCCTTGGCGGTGAGCATGATGACCGGCAGTTTCTTCCACTTGGGCCGGCTGCGGATCTCGCGGGTCGCCTCGATGCCGTCCATCTCGGGCATCATGACATCCATCAGGACCAGGTCGATCGCCCGGGCGGAATCGCCGTCGGCGGCCGCCAGCAAGTCGAGCGCCTCGCGGCCGTTGCGGGCGATCTGCACCGCGGCGCCCCGCGGCTCCAGGATGCTGGTGAGGGCGAACACGTTGCGCACGTCGTCCTCGACGACCAGGATGCGGCGGCCTTCCAGCGCGGCGTCCCGGCTGCGGGCCTTTTCCAGCATCCGCTGCTGCTCGGCCGGCAGGTCGGCCACCACCTGGTGCAGGAACAGCGTCACCTCGTCGAGCAGCCGCTCGGGGGACTTCGCCCCCTTGATGATGATCGACTTCGAGTACCGCCGCAGCCGCTGCTCCTCGTCCGGCGAGAGATCCCGGCCGGTGTAGACGATGACCGGCGGGAACGAGTAGGCGTCCTCCCGGCTGAGCGTCTCCAGCAGGGAGTAGCCCGAGGCGTCGGGCAGGGACAGGTCGAGCACCATGCAGTCGAACGTCGCCCCCCGGAGTTGCTCCAGGCACTCCGCGGCGCTGGCCGCCCCCACCGTCTCCACCTCGTGCGAGCCGAGGAGTTTCCGCAGGCTGTCGAGCTGGACCGGGTCGTCCTCGACCACCAGCACCCGGCGCATTCGCTGGGCCAGCCGCGTCTCGAGTTGCTCGAGCGCCCCGGCCAGTTCCTCCCGCTTCACCGGCTTGAGCATGTACCCGACCGCCCCGAGGGACAGGGCCGTCTGCGCGTGGTCGCCGCCGGAGACGACGTGGACCGGGATGTGCCGGGTGCGGGCGTCGTGCTTGAGCCGGTCGAGCACCGAGAGCCCCGAGTGGTCGGGCAGCCCCACGTCGAGCACGACGGCGCTGGGCAGGTACTGCGTGGCGACGGTTAGCCCCTCCTCGGCCGTGGTCGCGATCAGGCACTGGAAGTCGAGTTCGTGAGCCAGGTCGTAGAGGATGCGGGCGAACGACTCGTCGTCCTCGACGACCAGGATAACGTGGCGGCCGCCGGTCAGCCGCTCGCGGTCGTCCCGGATGCGGTGGCCGCGGACCGGGGCCGGGGCGGTCGCCTGCGTGGGAGCCGCGGCCTCGACCGGCCGCGGGTGGGCGGTCGGGGCGGGCTCGCGCGGCCGCACGAGGGCCGCGTCGTAGACCGCCGGCACCGTCACGGTGAACGTGCTGCCGCGGCCCGGCTCGCTGACCAGCCGGATGTCGCCGCCCAGGAGCCGCGCCAGATCTCGCGAGATGGACAGCCCCAGCCCCGTGCCGCCGTGTCGCCGGTTGGTCGTTCCGTCCGCCTGGCGGAACGCCTCGAACACCAACTGCTGCTGGTGCTCGGGGATGCCGATGCCGGTGTCGCGGATGGCGAACGTCAGCCGGCCGTCGTCTGTGTGGCTGACGTCCAGCGTGACCTCGCCCGCCTCGGTGAACTTGATCGCGTTGGACAGCAGGTTCCGCAGCACCTGTTCGAGCCGCAGCCGGTCAGTCTCGAAATCCTCCGGGCAGCCCGGTGCGACCCGGATGCGGAACGCCAGCCCCTTGTGGGCGGCGACCGGCTCGAAGGCGCGGGCGAGGTCGGCCGTCAGTTGCGTCAGCCGCACCGGTTCCGGCCGGATCTCCATCCGCCCGGCCTCGATCTTCGACAGGTCGAGGATGTCGCTGATGAGGGCCAGCAGGTCGTTGCCGGCGGACTGGATGGTCTCGGCGTAGCGCACCTGCTCGGCGGTCAGGTTCCCGTCCGGGTTGTCCGCCAGGAGCTTGGCCAGGATGAGCGAGGAGTTCAGCGGGGTGCGCAGTTCGTGCGACATGTTGGCGAGGAAGTCGGACTTGTACTGGCTCGCCTGCTCGAGTTCGCGTGCCTGCACTTCCAGTGACGCCTTCGTTTTGCCGAGGTCGTCGCGCTGGGTCTCGAGCAGTTGCGCCTGCTCCTCGAGTTGCGTGTTGGTCTGCTCGAGTTCCGCCTGCTGGTTCTCCAGGCGGGTCTGCGACTCTCGCAACGCCCGCCCCTGTTCCTCCAGCTCCTCGTTGGAGACGCGCAGCTCCTCGCTCTGGGCCTGGAGTTCTTCGGCCTGCTGCTGGGTGCGCTGGAGCAACTCCTGAAGGTTGGTCCGGTACTGGGCCGAGCGGACGGCCACGCCGATCGACTCGGACACCCGGTCGAACAGGTCCGCGTCGGAGTCGTACACCGGGCCGACGAACCCCAGTTCCAGGACGGCGTTGACGCTACCGTACGCGGCCGCCGGCGCGACGATCAGGTTTCGCGGCGACCCCTGGCCCAGCGCCGAGCCGACGGACATGTACCCGTCCGGCACGTCGCGGACGACGAACGTGCGGCCGTCCTTGGCCGCCTGCCCGAGCAGGCCGTCGCCGAGTTCGAACCCCTCCGGCACCCCGCCCGGTTTAGGTATGGCGTAGGTGGCCACGCGGCGGAAACGCCCCGCGTCCGCGGCGAAGAAGGCCCCCGAGTGGGCCCCCAGGTACTCGGCCAGGAACTTGAGCACCCGCTCCCCGAGTTGCTCCGGCCGCGGGTCGCCTACCATCGTCTCGCTCAGCCCGGTCTGCGCGGTCTGGAGCCACTCCTGACGGCGGACCGCGATCCGGCCGCGGACGAACAGGAAGCCGACGACGGCCATGATCCAGGCGGTCAGAATGCCGAAGGACCGGTTGAGCCGGGCCACGTCGCGGTCCATGCCCGGCTCGTCCGTCAGGTATGTGATGACCGTCAGGCTCGTCACCGCGACCGCGATCGCGATGGGCACGGCCGGCCGCCACGTCCAGAGCGACAGGGCAACGGGAATGAGGTAAAAGACCCAGACGGCAACGCCGAGCGGGGTGGCCAGGTCCGCGACCAGAACGCCCACCATCGACGCGGCGATCGCGCCGTAGATGATGGGCGTGGACCGCTGCTCGAACCGGGCCGTGTCGGAGGCCAGGCCGGCGCCTGGCCGGGGTGAGGAGTCGGAACGGCTCATGCGCTGGCGGTCGTATCGGAATTGATGTATGCCACGGGGTACAGACGAAGTGTAGTCGGGTCGGGCCGACAAGCCCAGGGGCGTGGGAGCTCGGCGGGCGCACCGTTGCGGGCGGGCCGCCGCCGCGATACGCTTTCGTCGGGCGCACGGCATTCGACGGGGGGAGCGACTCGTGGAGATCTGGGACCTGCACTGCCACCTGTCCGGCGTCCCGGGGCGGACACCGGAGGAGCGGATGGCGAAGCTCGTCGCGGCGGCCGACCGCATGGGCATCTCTCGCCTGTGCGTGTACATGGGCATGAAGTGGTCCTACGACCCGTCGCCGGCCGACCTCCGCAAGCAGAACGACGAGGTTCTCCAGGCCCTCAGCCACTACCACGACCGGGCGTTCGGGTTCGTCTACGCCAACCCGAAGCATCTCAAGGAGAGCCTCGCCGAGATCGACCGCTGCGTCCGCAACGGGCCGATGGTCGGCGTCAAGCTCTGGGTCGCCCACCGCGCCGACACGAAGGAGGTGGACGCGATTGTCGAACGGGCCACCGAGTTGAACGCACTGATCTTCCAGCACACCTGGATCAAGGTGGCGGGGAACCTGACCGGCGAATCGACGCCGATGGACCTGGCAGCGCTGGCGGCGCGGCATCCGAAGGCGACGATCGTCTGCGGCCACACCGGCGGCGACTGGGAGCAGGGCGTCCGGGCGGTGCGGGCGCAGAAGCACGTCGCCGTGGACCTGGCCGGCGGCGACCCGACCGCGGGCGTCACCGAGATGGCCGTCCGCGAGCTGGGGGCCGAGCGGGTGGTCTACGGCAGCGACGCCGGCGGCCGCAGCTTTGCTTCCCAGCTCGCCAAGGTCCACGGGGCCGACGTCCCCGACGAGGCGAAGAAGCTCATCCTTGCCGGCAACCTCAAGCGGCTGCTCGGGCCGATCCTCAAGGCCAAGGGGGTGCGGCCGTGACCGACCGCCTCATCGACGTGAATGTCAACCTGTCGCGCTGGCCAACCCGTCGCGTCCGCGGCGACGAGACGGCGGACCTGGTGGCGAAACTGAAGGCTCACGGCGTCGTCGAAGCCTGGGCCGGGAGCTTCGACGGCCTGCTCCACAAGGACGTCGCCGCCGTCAACGCCCGGCTGGCGGAGGAGTGCAAGGCGCACACCGATGTGCGGCTGGTCCCGTTCGGGACCGTTAACCCGATGCTGCCGGACTGGGAGGAGGACTTGCGGCGGTGCGCCGAGGTCCACCGCATGCCCGGCGTCCGCCTGCACCCGAACTACCACGGCTACAAGCTCGACCACCCGGACTTCGCGAGGCTCCTGAAGCTCGCGGCCGAGAGGCGGCTGATCGTGACACTGGCGCTCTTGATGGAGGACGTGCGGATGATGCACCGCCTCCTCCAGGTGCCGAACGTCGATCCGGCCCCGCTGGCGGTCCTGGTTGCGAAGACGCCGGGCCTGAAGCTCGTCCTGCTCAACGCGCTGGGCGTGCTGAAGGGCGACGCCCGGGTGACGCTCCTGCGCAGCGGCGACGTGTCCGTGGACATCGGCACGCTGGAGATCGTCAACGGCGTGGCGAACCTGCTCGACGAGGTCGCGCAGGACCGCGTCCTGTTCGGGTCGCACGCGCCGCTGTTCTACTTCGAGTCGGCGCTCTTGAAGCTCAAGGAACCGCCCCTGACCGCCCAGCAACTCAAGGCGATCCGGGAGGAGAACGCCCGCCGGCTGCATCCGCTGGCCGACTGACTTCGGCCGTTGCGCGGGTCTTGTAGGGTGGGTCGAGTCTTCGAGGCCCACCGTTGCCTTTCTCCCCTCTCCCCGCTGGGGAGAGGGGC